>Ga0213920_1000292_pt1 | contig 44809 bp, 39 predicted proteins | sample McNCre1117MG_FD_161054 | JGI IMG/M metagenome (GOLD analysis project Ga0213920, IMG submission 161054) | Freshwater microbial communities from McNutts Creek, Athens, Georgia, United States - 11-17 MG | ecosystem: Environmental > Aquatic > Freshwater > Creek | place: USA: Georgia | collected...
ATCTTGGGTGCTGTGGCCGACGCCAACATCGAAGTGGACATGATCATCCAAAACATCAGCAAAGATGGCAAAACGGATTTCAGCTTCACGGTGCACCGCAACGACTACGCGCGTACCACCGATTTGCTCAAAGAAAAAGTGCTGCCTGCATTGGGTGCGAGCGATGTGCAAGGCGACACCAAGATCTGCAAAGTTTCGATCGTGGGTATCGGCATGCGCAGCCATGTGGGGGTGGCCAGCAAGATGTTCCGCTCGCTGAGCGAAGAGGGCATCAACATCCAAATGATCTCAACTTCTGAAATCAAGACCTCAGTTGTGATTGACGAAAAATACATGGAACTCGCAGTCCGCGCGTTGCACAAAGCTTTCGATTTGGATCAGCCAAGCGCCTAAGCTCAGGCTATAATCTAATTCTGCTGGAAACGTGACCGAGTGGCCGAAGGTGCTCCCCTGCTAAGGGAGTATGGGGTGTAGAGCCTCATCGAGGGTTCGAATCCCTCCGTTTCCGCCAGCAAACAAATAAAAATGCGCCTTCGGGCGCATTTTTTATTTCTGGCTCACCCATTACTTTTCACTCACACATGCTGGGCAAAGTACCTTGCGGCTTTTTAGCCTCTCACACACGCCACAGCATCACTTGAGGTTCAGTTTGGAGCGTGCTTGAGTCATAGGGCGGTCGGTGCGCTTCTCCATTTCAGTCTATTTTTCTCTACTTGATCATTGAATTTACTTGTGTGCGAATTCACACATTTGAGTTGAAAATTTTGATCGTTTTTATGTTTTTGTGATTTTGTCGGTCAAAAATCGCGACAACATAAAAAATCAATCAATGCACTCTCCAAGGCTCAATTTCCTGCTGAACACGCTGCCAGACGCAGATTACGAAAGATTAGTCCCTAACCTTGAACTGGTTGGACTTTCTGCAGGGACTGAAATTTTTCATACGGGTCAGCAACGCACAGGCATTTACTTTCCGACAACTTGTACGGTGTCGGCTCAAATTGAACTTCAGAACGGTGCTTGTACCGATATTTATCTCTTGGGCCACCATGGCTTATTTGGCACAGGCACGCCTCAACGTGGAACGTTTTTCAAAGCCGTGGTTCGTAAACCTGGCTTTGCTTACCTTTGCCCAATTAATATTTTTATGGAAGAGTTGATGCGCGCAGAAGGGGTCATGATGATGTCATTGCTTGCCACACGCATCATGATGGAAGAGATGGCAAAGAATATCTCATGCCGCACATTCCATACTGTGATCCAACAAGTGACACGATGGTTGATTAACTATGGTCAAGGCGATTCCATTGAAACCATCACCATCACACACAGTGATTTGGCTGATGCGCTGGGGGTGCGGCGTGAGGCTGTCACGCTTGCGTTGAACCAAGTGGAGCAACAAGGGTGTGTCAGTTTGAATAGGGGACACATAAAAGTCAAAGACTATCAGCTGTTAAAAAACTTAGCATGCGATTGCAATTCTGAACCGACATTGAACAAAATATGGGGCGATCAAGAACTGTCAAATATTAAAGATTTGCCTTCTAAGCTTAAAAGTATCAACTCACTCTCGTTGATAAAGCCCAAATCTTTTGACAATGGTTCTACTTGAAGATATTGGGTCTTGCGATGATGAGTCAAGCTTGACCGAGTCTCTGGCGACCTCAATCTTCGGCATCAAATCGGATTGAGTCAGAGCTTCTTGCTGCACCGATCGCTTGCCGTGTGCGTTCAGTTGCTTTTAATTCTGATACTTCGGAACTTAAGAAAATCACCATTTGGGTGAGTTGAATGAGTTCTGCACGCATTTCCATCAGTAGTTCTCGATCTGTCTTCAATTCAAAACTCCTGCATGCTCAGAACGTCAATTCAATTTGAAAGGGGGTCGAGTTATATATACAACCCGATTGCTTAATTCAAGTGCGGTATCACGAGAATCATCTGGAGTGACACATTCATGAGTGTAGCTTTTCATTGAAGATCGATATAAGTAAATTATCAAATATGGAATAATTTAAGGCATATTCGGATGGGTAAAACTGCTTTCAAAGCATGAATTGCATTCTCAATGTTTTGATGCCGTTCGCTCAAGTCGCCAGGTATTGAAGGAACAGCGCCCTGACGTATATACCTTTGGATGAATTGACCGCTTCCGACCGGCCATGAAAAATTCAAAAGAATTTTTTATTCAAAGGAGCCGCGTATGACCTCGCATAAAGCCATCTTGGTGGCCAATTCATTTGTCGCTCGCTTGTTTGAGCAAAGTCATCTGCAGCAGCCTTGGGTTGAAACACGCGACTGGTGGCATGCGGAAGGTCGAATGCATGCGCGCGAGCTGGAGCGCGCACCGCTGGGGCATTCATTGGCTGGACGCGCGGGCTTGGCCCCGCACATCGGCATCCGTCACCGTGAGCGTGCGGAGTTTGCCCATGATTTGGCGCTCGACTTGCACGAGGCATGGGCTACGGAAAAATGGCATGCGCTTGAAATTTTTGCATCTAACCCTTTTTTAGGGGAGCTGCTCGCGCATCTGCGCCCTGACATTAAAAATATCGTGCACGCCACGCATCCGTTGGATTGGACGTCCTTGTCTGCTGGTGAGATGGAAAAACGCTGGCGCAAAAAATTCAAGGGGTGATCGTACGGACATGCGATATGGCAGTGGCACAGAGCGACTCACCATCGGCCGGATGCGCCTCCGCCACCAAATCCGCCGCCACCGCCTCCTCTGAATCCTCCCCCTGGGCCGCCACGGCCACCGTATCTGGCTCTGAGCAATCCTGTGATGCCCAGCCACGTGGTCAGCATCGTGACCACGCTCGCGGTCAGGGCCAGTGACAACACGCCCAGCACAAACCAAGTGGCTGTGCCGACAATGGCCGCGGTCATGATTGATCCAGCACCACGGCCAAAGATGGCCCGCAAGACGAACCCGAGGAGGGCGCCTGCCACGATGATCCCAGTCAGGTCGGTCAAAGCTTCTGCGCTTTTGTCTGACGCAGGTGCGGGCAGCGGTTCGCCCTCTATGACGCGCATCATGCGCTGCACGCCTGCAGCGATGCCGCCTTCAAAGTCTTGTTGGCGAAACCTAGGGCTGATGAGCTCTTCGATGATGCGTTTGCAAGTGGCGTCGTTCAAGGCACCTTCAAGCCCATAGCCCACCTCAATCCGAACAGCACGGTCGTTTTTGGCAATCACCAAGATGGCGCCGTCATCGACTTTTTTACGCCCTAATTGCCACTGTTCAGCGACGCGCAAGGCGTATTGTTCAATGGTTTCGGGTTGGGTTGTGGCGACCAGCAAAACAGCCACTTGGCTGCCTTTGCGTAATTCAAATGTGGCCAATGACGCTTCTATTTGTTGTTGCTGTGCCTCGGTGAGTGTGTGGGTTTGATCGATGATGTGGCCGGTCAAGGGCGGAATCGGTACTTGAGCGTTGCTGAGCGCCGAACTCAAGCCGCCACAAAATACGAACAGCCAAGTCACCCACCTCGTGGCGGACGCGCTGGCGGCTGCGCGCCACATCACGGTGTGGCGCCTGAACTGGGGACTCGAGGTGCGTTGCCCCGAGGTTCGAAATTGACAACGGGTGGTTTGGCAATCGCTTGTTCGTTCTCGACCGAGAAATTCGGTTTTTCTTTGTAGCCCAGCACCCAAGCGGTGATATTGGACGGGAAGGAATGCACGGTGACGTTGTAGTCTTGAACGGCTTGGATGTAGCGATTACGTGCCACCGTGATGCGGTTTTCGGTGCCTTCGAGTTGGGCCTGCAAGTCAATAAACCCCTGATTTGCGCGCAATGTGGGGTAGTTTTCTGCCACCACCAAGAGCCGCGATAAAGAGCTTGATACATCTTTCTGGGCTTGCTGGAATTTTTGAAAAGCTTGCGCATCATTCACCAGTTCAGGCGATGCCTGTATGGCCGTGGCTTTGGCGCGCGCGTCAACGACCGCCTGCAACGTACTTTGCTCAAAGTCGGCTTGGCCTTTGACCACGTTGACCAGATTAGGGATCAAGTCGGCCCTGCGTTGGTATTGGCTGAGCACCTCAGACCAGCTGGCTTTGACCTGCTCGTTGCCGCTTTGGAAGCGGTTGTAGCCACATCCACTCAAGCTCAATGTGGTGACCATGAATAACAAAGTGATCCATCGGTGAAGTGCTGATGTCATGACATACCTCAAACGGTGATTGGCTGGGCATTGCGGCATCGCAATAGGTATTGCCAGATTAAGCACATCGACCAAATGGCACTGTGCGTTGGCAGACGTTTCAGGCCATCTTCTGCATCAAGTGATGAACTGTGGTTTGTGGCACAGACGTGAACACGTTGTCTCTCAACAATGGCTGGGCCCTTGCATCCTGCTTCTAGGCAAGTGGTGACGTCCCCGATTTTTCTTCAGGGGGATTTTGTGATGGGAAGCGGACTGAATCACTGGAAGAAACGTATGAAAACTGACAAGCAATTGCAAAAGGATGTCATGGCCGAACTGTCTTGGGAGTCTTCGATCAATGCGGCACACATCGGTGTGGAGGTCGAGCAAGGTGTGGTGACTTTGTCGGGCTACGTCGATAACTTGGCGCAAAAGTGGGCGGCCGAACGGGTGGTCAAGCGCGTCGGCGGCGTGCGTGCCGTGGCTTTTGATTTGGCTGTGAGATTGGCTGGCGCAGACAGACGCACCGACACCGACGTTGCGCTCGCCGTTGTGAATGTCTTAGATGGCGCCAGTACGATTCCAAAAGGCGCGATTCAGGTGAGCGCAGAGGATGGGGTGGTCACCTTACGCGGTGAGGTGATCTGGGACCATCAACGACAAACAGCCGAGTCCTTGGTGCGCGGATTGCATGGTGTTGCCAATGTGATCAATATGGTTTCGATCAAGCCCAAGGTCAGCTTGACGGCCGTCAGGTCTGAGATTGAAGCCGCCCTCAAGCGTCGCGCGCATTTGGATGCGCAAGACATCCACATCACGGTCGAGGGCGATGCCATCACCCTCAGTGGCAAAGTTCATCACTGGATCGAGAAAAATTTGGCCATTCATTCTGCATGGAGCACGCCCGGGGTTCGCGCTGTGATCGACAAGTTGGTGTTCGTTTGAGTCTGTGTGTGGACCTTTGAATTTTCAAAGACGGTTGATGAAAATCCCAATGAAAGAGCTCGAGCACATCGACCTCAACGACGTGACGCTGGAGGGGCTGTTGTCCTTGCCGCCAGATGCGAAAGGCTTGGTGCTGTTTGCGCATGGCAGCGGCAGCAGTCGACACAGTCCACGCAACAACTTTGTGGCTCAAGTGTTGTGCGATCACGGTTTTGGCACATTGCTGACCGACTTGCTCACGTCAGAAGAAGATGAAGATACTGCCGCGCGTTTTGACATCCGCTTGCTGAGTGAGCGGTTGGTCGGTGTGACTCGTTGGGTGCGCCATCATGCTTTCACGAAGCATTTGACCATCGTGCCTGGCGCCACCCATCTGTTTGAAGAACTGGGCACGCTAGAGGCTGTGGCTCGACATGCCACCCAATGGTTTACACAACATTTGCGCATCAAGCATTGAGAGGCTCTTTTTGCAGGTCTGCGGTCAGTGCTGTCAGGGCTTGGGCATCTAGCGTTTCGTGTTGCAGCAGTTCTTGTGCGGACAGCGATTTTTGGTGGGCGCTGAATGGTGTTACCCAGCGAGCAGATGTCCCGTGTCACGATCCAAACTTTGATGCATTACTTGGTTTGAGGTAGTGCATGGACAGGCGGTTTGCGTTGCAATGGGCGGCATGATCTTTACAGTGTCGTCGAGTGAATTGACCCCGCAGCCTTTGAGTTTGGCGGTCTTGCAGCAAAAGTACCTGCAGCCTGGCGAAACCCATGTGAACGATGTGTTTGAGCGCGTGGCCAAAGCCATGGCCTCGGTGGAAGTGCGTGATCAGCGTGTTCACATGGAGGCGGTGTTTCTCCAGCAGTTAAAAGCAGGTGCGATTGGGGCGGGGCGCATCATGGCGGGCGCTGGCACGGACCAGCCCGTGACGTGGGTCAATTGTTTTGTTCAACCCGTGGGAGATTGCCTGAGGGGACGCGACGCGTCGGGTTACCCAGGCATTCACGATGCCATGGCACAAGCGGTCGAAACATTGCGTCGTGGCGGTGGTGTGGGCTATGACTTTTCGCGCATCCGACCGCAAGGGGCGCGCATCAATGGCATGGGCATGGGCTTGGGGGCGTCGGGTCCTTGTCACTTTATCGAGGCGTTTGACAAGGCGTGTGTAGCGCTGCAAACCACAGGCGCTCGGCGCGGCGCGCAGATGGCGGTGCTGCGCTGTGACCATCCTGATGTGTTGGCTTTTATTGCTGCCAAACAAACACCAGACACGTGGTCTAATTTCAATGTGTCGGTGGGTGTGACGGACGCTTTCATGCGTGCGGTGGCGCGCGGCGAGTCGTGGGAGTTGGTGCATGCCATGTCACCAAGGGGGACATGGCATGCCAGTTCTGCTTCGACCTTTGTGCCTTACACCCGTGGTGATGGTCGATGGGTGTATCAAAGATTGCCTGCCCGAACGCTTTGGGCCGCCATGGCCCACGCCGCACATCGAAGTGCCGAGCCGGGGCTGCTGTTTCTCGACACCATTGACCGAGACAACAACCTGCGTGCGATTGAAACCATTGACGCTACCAACCCTTGTGGCGAGCAGCCGCTGCCGTCTTATGGGGGCTGCGTGTTGGGGCCCCTGATCTTGCCCGCATTTGTGCGCCACCCTTTTGGCACCTCAGGCACAGAAGCGGCGGCTGCGTTCGACATGGTGGCATTTGGCCAAGCCGTACGTTGGCAGGTACGCGCTTTGGACAATGTGGTCGATATCGCCCGTTGGCCGTTGTCTGAGCAGGCCCGCGAGGCACATGCCAAGCGGCGCATCGGTATTGGTTTTACAGGGCTGGCAGACACCCTGATCATGTTAGGTCTGCGTTATGACCAACCTGAAGGACGCCAGATGGCGCAACGTATTGCACAGAGTTTGCGCGATAACGCCTACGCCGCATCGGTGGCCTTGGCCAGAGAGCGGGGCGCGTATCCGTTGTTTGATGTTGATATTTGCCTGACGGCGGGCACGTTTGCCAGTCGGCTTTCTCCGGCGTTGCGTGCGTTGATTCGCAAGCACGGTCTGCGTAACAGCCATTTACTGTCGATCGCCCCCACCGGCAGTGTGAGCTTGGCGTTTGCCGATAACACCTCCACGGGGATAGAGCCTGTTTTCGATTGGACCTACACACGTCATGTTCATGCACCTGATGGACACCGTCACCGCTTCGACGCCCAAGATCACGCTTGGCGCGTGTACCAACGTTTGGGGCGATCTGAACCGTTGCCATCCTCGTTTGTGACCGCTTTACAGATGCGGCCTGAAGATCACATTGCCATGGTCGCTGCCGTGCAACCCTTCATTGACGGTGGAATTTCCAAAACGCTGAATTTGCCAGCCGAAACAAGTGCCGAAACTGTGGCTGCCTTGTTCATGCAGGCTTGGCATGACGGTCTCAAAGGGTTGGCTATCTTCCGGCCTAACCGGATTCGCTGCGGCGTGTTTGAACCAGGGCCTGAGCCGCCAAGCGCTGGTCAGCGAAAAATATGATGATTTATGTGGTAATTGTTAATTTAATGCGTAAAGGTTAAAAAATATCAATTTAAACTAATACTTAACAGTTATCTGTGTAATACTCTTGCCAATCTTTTTAACCCAGAGTGCCTACCTAGACATTGCATGTCAATGGCACGAACAGGGTTAGACGTGATATCGAATGGGTAGGAGTTAGAGATGAAACACACGGAACATGATCAAGTGGCTCAGCGCACAAAGGCGCGGTCTCGCCCTCAAATCGCCATCGCGCTGGCGCTGGCTGCGATCCTTGTCTGTGTGTTTGGGTTTTTTAACTTGCGCAGTGCCTTGATCGAGAGCAAAGAGCAACTGGCGGCTTCTTTTGCGCAGCGCATCCTCTCCGCTTTGATGCTCAACGATGAACAGCAAGTGGCCTCGTTGATGAAGTCTTTAGAGGGGATTCCTGGGGTGCAAGTCGCCGAACTGGTGGCCAACAATGGTCAGACGCTGGCGAGCTACTCACGTTCAGGGCAGCCGGTTGATTACGCTCAGCAAGCACAGTTTGAGTTGGCCACCCATTTGGATGACAACAAGCTCCACATCATGGTGCCTGTGTCGTTTGATACCCAAATTATTGCCAATTTGTATTTGTCGATCGATTTGTGGGCTTCATGCGCGCCTTATTTGGTGTGGCTTGGGAGCGCCTTGTTTGTTTTTGCAGCTCTGTATGTGCTGGTCAAGCAGCGCAACATCAAAATCCGAATTGAAAAAATCACAGATCCCTCTTCATCAGGCGGCGGTGGCGCCACATTCAATGTGGACAACGCGATGCGTCAAGCATTGGAAGAGGCTGACATCACGTTGAAGTATTTGCCGATCATGCGTTTGGCTGACAAGGGCTTGTTCGGCGTTGAAGTGCTTGTGAGTTGGTTGCACCCATCGGGGCAGCGACTGAATATTTCGCCTGCAGACTTCATCGCGTTGGCTGAACAAAGCGGTATGTTTTTACCTTTTGGCTCTTGGGTCATGACAACCGCTTGTCAGCAAGCGTCGGTTTGGCACCATCAGCACGGCCCCTTGGCCTTGTCTTTGAACTTGTCAGCCAGTCAGTTGCAAAACGCCGCGTTGGTGGAGCAAATTCACGACACATGTAAGGCCACTCAATTCCCGCATCAATTCATTGAATTTGAAGTGAATGAGTCGCTGTTGTTGCGCCAGCCTGAACTGATGAAGCAAGCTGTTCAAAACTTTGTCGACAAAGGCATGAGTTTGACTTTGGATCGATTCGGCTCAACCCATCAATCTGTGGCGTTGTTGCAAAGTCTGCCGATTCGCAAAATCAAGCTAGATCACAAAATGTTAGATGTTGTCTCAGAAGATGCTGAATTAAGCAGCACGCTACACATGATGACGGCTTTCGCGATCTCGATGAATGTCAACGTCATGGTGGATGGTGTCAATTCTGCTGAGCAACGTCAGTCTTTGCATGCGATGGGATGCGTTTTGGGGCAGGGAACTGACTGCGGTGGAGCAATGTCTGCAGACGATTTTTCAGCGTTTTTAGCCCATCGTTCTTTGATTGGGCCTGTGCCGATGCCCTATGTTCCAGAGCAAGCCCAACCCCAGCTTGAAGCTCATTTTCTGCCGACATCAACAATCACGGCTTAATTGAAAAAGCCCCTGTGAGGGGCTTTTTAACGTGTCTGAATAAATGTTGAGTGACTTGCGAATAACGAATGGGATCGGGGTGCTGCCTTTGCCAAGTGCCGCTCGCATCTACGCATTCGAAAGTTTAAAAGCAGGGTAAAACCTTGTCCGTATCTATTGGCTGAGATAAGTAGCCCACCGCTGGGAAATGGCGGCTAATGCACGCACGCATTTGTTGCTCATCCGTGACCAAGTGAAGGTTACTCTGAACGATCGAGCTTTTGCGAGCTAAGGCTTGAATGGCTGAAGGCTGTAATCCGAGGGATTGCAGCGCGGCTAGACTGAGTGCGTCTTGACCAGGCATAAAACAGGCCGAAAGTGGCAGTGCACCCACGCGCACGGGAACCCCCGAGTAGATATCGATCAAATCACGAATGGAGACGCCAATGACGTCTGGCCCCGCATTCATCGATGCCAATGAAAACTGTTCTGAAGCATCTGCCACATTTTGTGGGTCCGTATTGCCGGTTCGTGAGCAGTGCCAAATCGGATCCGCCCATAAGGTGGTCGCGCAAGTCAAAAGGGCCCAAGTGCTTAGGCCACGGATTAAACGCTTAGATGTGAATTTCATGGCTGCAACATGGCGGTGTTGGCCGTCAAGCCCTTTGGCGCGCAATCAGGGCATTTGTCGCTTTGTTGAACATTGCGCAAAAATTTTGGCAGCTCTTGCCAAAAATCAGCAGGTGACCTGTCGGGCCGCTGTGAAAGCCACAAGGAAACAAACCCTGAAACAACAGGGGCGGCAAAGCTGGTTCCGACGCCTCGAAACTCTGTCATGGCTCGTTCCGTGCCAAAGAAATCTAAATCGTAGGTGGCAATTTTGAGCTTGTTGACACTCCAAGGCTCATCGCTGCTCAGCTTTTTCCCGCCACCAGGGGCATACACAACCGTACGTTTGTCTAGCGCAGAATAGACTTCAATTCGATTTTCCGCATCGACGGCGCCGACAGAAATAACGCCTTGGCAGTTGGCGGGTTCGGGTAAGGGTTTTTGAAAATTGTTGCCAGCGGCGGCCACGATGAAGATTTTTCGCTCAGTGAGTGTCTGTATGAGCTGCTGGAGGTCTGGGCCGCACACAGGACTACCGCCTGCCAAGCTTAAATTGATGATGCGTGCTGGGTTGGCGTTGAGCGGAACGCCAGCTACGGGTAAACCGGCTGCCCAAGCAATGGCGTCGAGCAAATCTTTGCGACTCATGCCGCAGGCGCCAAACAAGCGAACGGGTAATACACGGGCAGCGGTGTTCACGCCAAAAACCCCATCGGTCCCGTTGCCCGCGACCAAGCTGGCGACTTCTGTACCGTGTGTGCGAAAGGCGGCAGACATTAATTTATTTCCGCAACGTGCTTCGCGTTCATCTGGACTGAAGTTGGGTGAGCGCCCGCCACGTAAATTGTTCGGCGGCGAGAGCATGTCATAGCCTGGGAGCAATACGCCTGCCAAGCTCGGGTGATCGGCAATCACGCCGCTGTCAATGACGGCAACGACGATCGTGCTCAAACCGGGTTTGACGTTGTTGGTGTTGATTGCCGCTGGGGCGGGTTGCTTCGGGCGGGCAACCCCTAAATGCCACGGCGTCTCTTGCGCCATGGCCGCGCTAATGGCTAGCGTCAATGTCGCAATGAGAAATGAACCGTAACGCAGCATCGTGTTCCCTTGTTGTTGGAATAAGTAAATTAAATAATATTCATTATTTCGTGTTAATTTTAAACAAAATAGCTAATTAATTTTAATTTGACGTAAATTTATTCTTGAAGTACGGCTGCTTCACAGGGCAGTGTGATGGTGATATTGGCTAAACCGTGTGCAGGTATGTGGCGTTCAATCTGACCTTTGTGTTTGACGATCACCGTGTCTATGAAATCTAAACCAAGGCCAAATCCAGTGAGCAGATGCTCGTCTGTTTGCGTAGCGACTGTATTTTTGAGACTGATGCTGACTTTTTGCTCGCAAGGTTGTTGAATTTGCAGCGTGATGCAGCTTTGTGACGGTGAAAACTTCACAGCGTTCACCAATAAATTCACCAACGCTCGCACCATCAGTCGGGTGTTGACTTTCACAAACAGAGGTAAAGCCTCACTGTCGTCCAATATGCTCAGTTGTTTGCTGAAAGCGAGGTCGCGTACTTTCTCAATCGCATCGTTGAGCAATTCGTCCACCAACACGGTTTGCAGGCTGTAGTGAGGCTGTTGTGCTGTGATAGTGAGGATGAAGTCGTCCATCATCTGCAGCAGTGTTTGCGAGTGCTGCACAATTTTTTGCCGTTGTATACGGGATTGAGGGTCTTCAGCGCCACCCTTTGGTGGGCGTGTCAGCGACATGATGGAGGCGAGAGGTGTTCGCATATCGTGTGACAAAAATTGCAGCGCTCGGTCGCGTTGATTTTGATATTGCCGCAGCTCTGTGATGTCTAACAAAATTAACAGATGAAAACTTTCGCCGTTGGGCGCATTGACCGAGGTACTTTTTAAATAAAAGTCTCGCAGACCGATCGATGTCTCTAGTTGAAAAGGAGGCGATGCTGTTGACTCTGCCAAGGGTTGAGGTAGCTTGAGGGTTTCGAAAAAGATGGACCGTTGGCTACCTGGATTGAGGTGGGCTTGCCCCAGCAGTTGTTTGATACGTTGGTTGCTCAGCAGCAGCTCATCGTGTTGGTCGAAGATGACCACAGCGTCGGGCATTTCGTCAATGATGGCGGCAAGAAAGTTCAGTTCGCTGCGCACTGAATCGATGGCGTGATCCAGCAATTTGGCGTGCTGTAAGACCACTTCATGCGAGTTGACGATGTCGTGTTGAACGCGGTGCGTGTGTCTGAATTCACGTAATAAAGTGGCCTTCTCTTGTACAAAATTCACAATCGCATCAAGCCGCCCCCAAGCCCAAAGTGGCTGTAAGACCACCGTGGCTAATAAAAATGCGGTCGGGTCGAGCCAGTAGTTTTCTTGCGCTAAGGCCGCATAGCTGGCGCCCACGCTGATCGTCATTAACGTGACCGCAAATGCCAAAGCATGGTGAGGTGACAAGATCAACAAACTCAAGAGCATCAGAATCATGGCGAGGCACGAAACCCCAAACACCACGGATGCAGGGGCCACGTCGATCATGGTGTGGTTCAGAGATGCGTTGAGTACGCTGGCCAAAATGGCAACCCCTGGCGTGCTGGCGTTGTTTTGGCCTGAGTAGAGCGTGGGGTAGCGGTCGCCAAGACTGGGCGCTGTGACGCCGATCAAAACGTATTTGTCTTTGAATAGGCTTAAAAAAGCATTGGACATCAAGGCGTCAGACAGTGACACCAACGGAAAGCCAATGCTTGGATCGACCATGCGAAACCGCTGGTAAGGTTTGACGCTTGTGCCATCTTTTCCTTGCAGGGCTAAGGCAAAGTGTGGCCATTGCTGCTCTGTGGCCTGCACGCCTCGAATGACGCCGTCTACATCAAACAAAGCATTGATGTGCCCCAGCGCTGCGGCATCGTCGAGTGGCGCGACAGGCGGCGTGGGGCGGAAGTGATGCTGGGCATCATTTTGAAGTTCAAACGCCAGCGGCAATACGGTGTTGTGGCGCTTCATTTGCTCGGCAAGGGCTGGGTCTTGGTTGCTTCGGTCTAAAAAGAGTAAATCAAACCCAATGGCTTTGGGGCGATAGCGGTCATCGTCCAACCGTTCCAGCAACTGTGTGTAGCGAGCGCGTTTGAGTGGCCACCCTCCGAGTTCTGCAAGCGAGCGATCATCGATGGCCACGATCACGATGTCTTGGGTTGCTTTGAACCCATGCAAGCGCATCAAGTGGTCGTACAACACGTTGCCAAACGGACGGGCCAAATCTGCAAATACCAACGCGGCCAGAATTGCCAGCACCGCGATGGCGGTGAGCCACCATTCCTGCCGGAGCAGACTCTTTTGTTCGCGCCGGGTATTCACGGGGCCGCCGTGGGGAGCGCAATCAATTCGAAAGCACCGCTCTGATAGACGCCAGCCTGATCCGCAGAGGCTTTCGCTAAGGGGTACGACAGTGACCAGCTGTAATGACCGGGCTGCAGGTCTTTCACAGCAAATTTCCCATTGACCGCTGTCAGATGGCCGGTGCGAATGACCTCTTGGTGGGCCGCTGCATTTTGCCGATTGAGTGTGAAGGTAATGGATGCACCTTCGGCCAGTGGTGTTTCAAATACGGCGCTGCATCGTGCTTGTTCTGCGCTGACGGGGGCGGCACAAAAGGCCATCAGTGCAGGCGTGCCTAAAAGTCCGTTTTTTGAAATCGCCGCGACTTGATAGAACATCGCTTGGTTGATCAATCGGTCGATTTTGAATTCAGGGTTAGCCCATTGCTGCGTTCGTCTCAATCCGCTCAAATTCGCGGTGGTGGCGATGTCCGCTTGAAAGCTACCCGCGTTGTCCATGTGCTGCAGCTGTACCGACAGTTCGGTCGGGTGATTGGGCGACTTGGAAAAGCTGGCGTAACGAGGCGCTGGCAGCAAAGCTTCGGGGGCAGAGGCCTTGCCTGATGCATCGATGGTGACGCCCATGCCTTGCGTTAAATCGACAGATTCAGCATCGGCTGTACCTTGCGTTTTGACAACGCCTTGGGTGACCTCGACCAAGCTGCCTTGGGTGTCTGGTGAAAAGCCGACACGAAATTGTGTACCTCGCACGCCCATCACCGAGCGTGGCGTTCGAATCTCAAAAGGCGTCAGCGGCGAGCGCTCTTTCATGACCTCCAGTTCCACGCGGCCAGTGGCCAGCTCCAAGCGCACTTCCGGTGCTTTTTCAAGGGCGTTCTTGCGCAAGGTGCTGAGTTTGAGCACGGCGCCAGAGGGCAGGCGCACGATGGAACTGTCTTCCAGCAGCAAGGCGGTATGGCAGCCTGCGGGAACTTTGAGCAAGGCGCCCTCGTGCAATGGCGTGCCGACCGTCAGCCGCGTGTTGCCTTGCTCTGCGGTGTAGCTGCTGGCGCATGACATGCCCATCACGCGTGCGACCGAGGTCCAGTGCTTCACGCTTTGGCGAGGAATGGACAAACTTTGTCCGACCGTGATGCGGTCGGCATCTTGAAGTTGGTTGATGCGTGCGACTTGGCTGATGCCCGCCGAAGATACGAAATACTTGCGCGACAGCTCGAGCAGGGTGTCACCAGATTTCACTTTGTAGACAATCAAATCTTGCGCTTCATCGGACGGTAACACGCTGGAGGCGTGTGCGTGAGCGGTGAAAAGCGCCATAGCGCCAAGGGATGTGATGCCTGCGCGAAGAGAAAATCTAGTCATCGGGATGTCCTTCATGAACGGTCATCAATCGGTAGCCGTAGCCGTGCACGGGGCGCAGGCGCAGGCGCATTGAGGTCGCCGATAAATCTAGTTTTTTGCGAATCCAAGCGATATGCACATCGAGCGTTCGCGACAGGGCTTGCATGTCATTGCCCCACACCTCATGCGTGAGTCGTTCACGTGAAATGGCGCGTTCTGCGTTTTCAAACAAAAACAAGGCCAGCTTGAATTCTTTTTCCGACAAAGTTTGTGTTTTGTTTTGGAAGGTGACCGTGTTGGCCACTTTGTTGAACTTGTAGTCCAGCAAGGTGCGCAGGCTTTCTTCGTCATTGCGATCGCGGTAGGTTCGGCGAAGCAAAGCCGCGACACGGGCTAAAAACTCTTTGGGGCGAACGGGTTTGACGCAGTAATCATCGGCACCTGCATTGAGCGCATCGGTGATGTCGAGTTCATCTGAGCGACTTGTCAAAAATAGAACAGGCTCTTGCAGTGATTTGACTTGACGAATGTGTTTGAGGACTTCAAAGCCTGATAGGCGCGGTACACGCCAATCGAGCACAAACAAATCAATGGTGTCGCGACCAATGGCCTTGACCATGTCCTCCCCATTGTTGAACGTGCTGACGGCATGGCCTGCGCCCTCCAAAATCTCGCGCACATGCTGGGCGAGATCTGGTTCGTCTTCAAGTAATCCTATATACATCAATTCATTTTAATTGACGTACGTAGTGAATTACAAAGTTTTGGTTAATGCTTTTACAAGCGTGTCATCGATGTCGGGCATCACGCCAAACCAAGCATGGAAGGCAGGACGTGCTTGATTGAGCAGCATGCCCAAGCCATTCACGGTGGCATTGCCACGCTGTCGCGCTGCGGCTAACAAAGGGGTTTCCAATGGCACGTAAATCGCATCAGAGACCAAAGCCGTCATTGGCAGCTCGTGAAGTTGCACATCCAATTCGGGTTGGCCGTGCATGCCTTGGTTGGTGCTGTTGACCAACAAGGCTGCGCCGGCCAACGCCGCGTGGCGTTCAGACCAATCGAAGGCTTGCACGGGCGTGCCAAACTCGTCGGCCAAGGCCTGTGCTTTGCCAAACGTGCGGTTGATCAGGCGAATTTCGGTAGCCCCTTCGTCCATCAAGCTCAACACAATGGCCCGTGCCGCACCGCCTGCGCCCAGCACCACGATAGGGCCTGCATCGGCGCGCCAGTGGGGTTGGGCATCGCGCAAGCTTTGCAGGTAGCCAAAGCCGTCGTTGTTGAAACCATGCAAAGCGCCATCGGCTTGCACCACGATGGTGTTGATCGCCCCCATGCGTTGGGCCAACGGCTGCACCCAGTCCATGTAAGACATGGCTGCTACTTTATGAGGAATGGTCAGATTACAGCCCGCGAGTCCTAAGGCTTTGAGGCCGCGAATGGCATCACCCAAGTTGTGAGATTCGACTGGAAACAGGCCATAGGCGCCACGCAGTTGGTGTTGGCGAATCCAGTGGTTGTGGATGATCGGCGAGCGTGAATGGGCCACCGGCCAGCCCATGACGCCAGCCATGATGAATGTGTTGTCCATGTTGTTTTCAGTGTCAAAGAGCCGCAATGGTAGCCAATGAACGGCGCATTTCGCTGACGACGCGAGCTCGGGGTTAACGTGATTGGCGTGCGGCTTTGAACCAATCCAACCCAGCCGATGTGCCGCCGGCTTGTCCGCCTAAACGCGGCCTGTATTCACAACCGACCCAGCCTTGCCAGCCACAAGCTTTTGACACCTCGTCAATGACATCAAACAGGTACGGGTAGTTGAGTTCACCGATGTCAGGCTCGTGGCGTTCAGGCACGCCCGCGATTTGAAAGTGCCCGACACGTCCGGTGGGCAGGTATTGGCGGATCTTGGTGGCCACATCGCCCTCGACGATTTGGCAGTGGTACAGGTCCATTTGTACCTTCAGGTTGTCGGCGCCCACCTTCTCGATGATGTCGTGTGCGTGATCTTGGCGGTTCAAAAAGAAGCCCGGAATGTCGCGGGTGTTGATGGGTTCAATCAACACATCGCGGCCCGCTTTGGCGGCCAGGGTAGTCGCCCATTGGAGGTTGGACACGTAGGTGCTCAAGTTGCTGGCGCGTGTCTGCCCTTCGCCCAGCAAGCCAGCCATCAGGTGAATGCGAGGGCAATTCAAGGTGTCTGCATAGGTCAGCGCCAGTTCGACGCCTTGACGAAACTCGGCTTCTCGCCCAGGGATGCTCGCCGTGCCGCGTGTGTTGCTGCTCCACGCCGCATCGATGCTGGCTGCATCGGTGCCACCGGGTGGGGCGTTGAACAGCACTTGTTGCAGCTGGTGGTCTTTGAGGCGTGCTGCCAATTCTTCTTTGGCAAAAGCGTAGGGAAACAAGTACTCCACCGCGGTGAAACCGTCTTGGGCTGCCGCTTCAAAGCGGTCCAAAAACGGCAACTCGGGGTACATCATGGAAAGGTTGGCGGCAAATTGAGGCATGGGGTGTCCTTACCAGCGCGCGCCAAAGGCGTCGCGCAGTTCTTGAAGTTGGGGCTGTGACAAGGGTGAAATAGGGTGTGCACTCAGCTGCACCAAACGCGCGGTTTCTTCCAACTCTTCCAAGATTGCCATGGCTGAGGCGGGGCTGTCGTGCCACACATTGGGGCCTAAGCGTGACAGCATGACCGCTCGAATCGGCGTGCCTTGCTGGCCGTAATGCAAGATGGCGCGTTCGACGGCGTCTGCTGCAGGCACTGCACCTGGGCGGTGGTAGTCGATCACCGGCACATGCCCCACTTTCATCACGAAGTAGGGCGTGACCGCGGGCAGCAGTTCGCGCGTGTCCACTGCGGTGTTGATCAAACCATCGTGCAGCGTGAGCGCCACACAGTGGGTGCTGTGGGTGTGAATCACGCATCGGGTGTGCACGTCAAACTGCCGCGCTGCTGCATAAATGCGGGTGTGCAGCGCGATGGTTTTGCTGGCCTTGTCGCCGCTGATTTGCTCGCCCTGGAGGTTGAGTTTGGACAACCGCGCAGGGTCTAAAAACCCCAAACACGCGTCGGTCGGGGTGATCAAAAATCCATCGTCCAAACGCACGCTGATGTTGCCCGCTGTCGCGTGCACATAGCCGCGCGCAAACAAGCTTTGGCCCACGCGACACATCTCTTCACGGGCTTGGTGTTCAGTGAGTGCGGTCATAGAAAAAGCCCATCACGCCAGTTGTGCAAAGGCTTTGGTGAAGAAATCGTCTGTGCCAAAGTTGCCTGACTTCAAGGTCAGGTGCACCGCGCCATGTGGCGTGTGCGCACGGCACCACGGCACGCCGGGGTCAATTTGCGGGCCAATTTGCAGCTGGTCGATGTGCAGGGCTTGCACGCAAGCGCCTGAGGTTTCGCCGCCCGCGACCACGAGTTGCTGGACTCCAAGCGCGACCAAACCGTTGGCAATGGCGGCCATGGTGCGTTCGACCAAGAGGCCTGCTTCTTCCACGCCCAACTGTGCTTGCGCCGCTTTCACCGCATCGGGGGCGGCGGAGGAGTAGATCAGCACGGGGCCCGAATTCAAGTGGGGCTGCGCCCAAGCCAAGGCGCTGGCCACGACATCGGCACCACCTTGCGTGCTGCGTGCCAATGCCAAGGGGTCTACCGCCAACGCGGGGCGACCTGAGGCTTGGAAATGCGCCACTTGACGCAAAGTGGCCTGCGAGCAACTGCCCGACACCACCGCTTGCAAGCCTTGCGCGTGAGGCAAGGTGCTTGATTGGGGGGTGGGGCTGAGCCCAAAGTTGGCGGGTAAACCAATGGCCACGCCGGAACCTGCCGTCACCAACGGCATGCCTTTCAAGGCCGGCCCGAGTTTGAGCAAGTCGTCGTTGGACACGGCATCCACCACGGCAATGGTGATGCCTTGGCTCTTCAAATCGGCGATGCGTTGTTGCACCGCTGCGGGGCCTTGTGCCACGCTGCGGTGGTCGATCAGGCCGACCTTGGCTTGACATTGCGCTTGCATGACGCGAACCAAGTTGGCATCGGTCATGGGCGTCAGCGGGTGGTCCTTCATGCTGGACTCATTGAGTAGCACATCACCCACGAACAAATAGCCTTTGAACACGGTGCGACCGTTGTCAGGGAACGCAGGCGTGGCAATGGTGAAGTCGGTCTTTAAGGCGTGCATCAACGCCTCGGTGACGGGGCCAATGTTGCCGGTGGGCGTGCTGTCAAAAGTGGAGCAGTATTTGAAATAGATCTGCTGCGCGCCTTGCGCTTGCAACCACGTCAGCGCTGCCAACGACTGGGCAATCGCATCTGCGGGGGCAATGGTGCGCGACTTCAGGGCAACGACCACCGCGTCGACATCGGCAGCCAATGGTTCGGTCGGCACGCCAATGGTTTGCACCACACGCATGCCCGCACGAACCAAGTTATTGGCGAGGTCCGTCGCGCCTGTGAAGTCATCGGCAATGCAGCCGAGGTGAATCTGCTTCGCCATGGCTTATTGGAATCCCATCACATGTGGCAGCCAGTTGCTCAAAGCTGGCACAAAGGTCAAGACCACCAACACCACGCCGTGTGCCCACAAGAAGGGCGTCAATTCACGGGTCAAGTCAGACAAGGGCACGCGTGACACGTTGGACGTGACAAACAGCAAGCCGCCGACGGGGGGCGTGATCATGCCTAGCGTGAGGTTGTAAATCACCACCATCGCGAAGTGAATCGGGTCAATGCCCACTTTGGCCGCCACAGGGGCCAAGATGGGGACCAACACCATCACGCCTGGCAACGGTTCAATGAAGATGCCAAACAGCAGTAAGAACACGTTGATGACGATCAAGAACATCCAAGGCGAGAGGTGCATGTCTGCAATCCAACCGGCCACGATTTGAGGCACGCCTTCAATCGTCAAGATCCAAGCGAATGAGGCCGACATGCCGATGATCAACAGCACCGATGCGGTCAACATGGCCGAGCGCGCCAAGATGTCCGGCACAGCTTTCCACTCCAAGGTGCGGTACACATATTTGCCGCAGAGCAGGGCATAGAACACGGCCACGACCGAGGCTTCAGTGGGGGTGAACCAACCCGAACGCATGCCGCCCAAAATCAGCACGGGCAGCAAAATGGCGGGCATGGCTTTCCAGGTGGTGAGCCACATTTCTTTGCCGCTGGGTTGCTCGTCGTCGCCTTTGTAGTTGCGTACTTTGGAGACATGCCAGTTGACCACGCACATGGCCACAGCAATCAAGATGCCAGGGATGATGCCCGCCACAAACAAGGCACCGACCGAGACGTTGTCATCGGCCAAGGCATAAATGATCATGATGATCGAGGGCGGAATGATGGGGCCCACGATGGCGGTCGATGCGGTCAAAGCGGCGGCGTAAGCACGGCCGTAGCCCGCTTTGTCCATCATGCGAATCAGCATGGAGCCGGGGCCTGCGGCATCGGCCAAAGCCGAACCAGAAATGCCCGAGAAGAAGGTGAGCGAGACCACGTTGGTGTAGCCCAATCCACCGCGTTTGTGACCCACAAACTGGCCCGCAAACTTCAGCAGCACTTCGGTGAGCGAACCGCCGCTCATCAGCTCCGCCGCCAAGATGAAAAACGGCACGGCCATCAGCGGGAAGCTGTCCACGCCGGTGAAGGTTTCTTTCAGCAGCACAAGCAGCGGAAAGTTGCCCGACACCAACAAGGCGGTGACGGTAGAAAGCCCTAAAGCAAAAGCAACAGGGACACCCACAGCAAGATAGATGCAGGCAGAAATGAGAAGGATGACGCTGGCGTTCATAAGTGTGCAATCAAGGTCAGAGCGACGCGCTGGCAGTGGCGTCAAAGTGGGCGTCAGAGGCGAACTTGCGCTCGAGCACATAGTCACGCACGATCAACAACCAATGAATAAGAGTCATTGCAGCGCCAATCGGTAATGCGGCATAAATGTAGGCAAACGAAATTTGCGTGGCTGGCGTTTGCTGGTACTGCGTGCGCTCCATGTACTCAATGCCATACCACGTGAAAAACACAAACAAGACGGTCAGCAAAACCGCGATGAATGCGCGAATGGCGATGGCCATAGGGCGAGGCAAGTTATCTTGCAGGTTTTCAACGGCAATGTGACCGCCGTAGCGCAAGACAGGCCCGCAGCCAATGAATGTGAGCCAAATCATCAAATGGCGAGCCACTTCTTCGGCCCATTCGATGGACACGTTGGTGGAGTAGCGCAGCACCACGTTGGCAAAGATGATGACCGACATCACGGCCAGCATGATGATGAGCATCCACCGATTGGTGGCCACAAAGTAGTGTTCAAAGGTTTTCATAGGACATGCCTTAGCGACTTAAAAAAGGCGGGTGGCCTTTCGCGCCTGAACGCGTGTGCCCCCGCCTGGAATGTCAGCCCTCGAAAGGGCTGCCGTCTTATTTGACGTCTTGGATTTTGCGAATGTTGTCAGCGCCAAACTCTTTGGAGTAGCTCGCGTACACATCACGCAGCGCATTGCGGAAGGCTTGGCCGTCCACTTTGCGAACCACGGTCATGCCGTCTTTTTCAAGTTGGGCGATGCCGTTGTTTTCGTCTTCGTTGACCTTTTTGCGTTGAGCCACGGTGGCGCTCTTGGCGGCTGCGTAAAACACCTTCTTGTCTGCGTCACTGAGTTTGTTCATCAAACGTGGTGACGTAATCAGCAAAGCGGGCGAATAGACGTGGCCGGTCAGTGACAAATGCTTTTGGACTTGCGAGAACTTGGACGCCAAGATCACGGGAATTGGGTTTTCTTGACCGTCCACAGTGCCTTGTTGCAACGCACCAAACACTTCAGGGAAGGCCATGGGCGTTGGCTGAATGCCAAACGCACGGTAGCCGTCCATGTGCACTTTGTTTTCCATGGTGCGCATCTTCAAGCCCGCTGCATCTTCTGGCTTGACGATGGCATGCTTGCTGTTGGTCATGTGGCGGAAACCGTTTTCGGTCCACGACAGGGCCACCAAGCCTTTGGCTGGGAACTTGGTCAAGATGTCTTGGCCGATGGGGCCGTCCATGACTTTGCGCGCGTGGTCGTAGTCACGGAACAGGAATGGGATGTCCACAATTTTGACTTCAGGCACAAAGTTGCCGACGGGGCCTGTGGAGGTGTTGACCAAGTCCAAGGTGCCCAGTTGCACCGCTTCGATCATCTCGCGTTCGCCGCCCAAGGCACTGCTTGGGAATTGTTGGCACTTGTAGCGACCTTGTGTACCTTTTTCAACTTCGTCACAAAACGCGGTGCTGCCCACGCCGTAGTGCGAGGCTTGGGTGGTGGCGTATCCAATTTTCAGAACAGTTTGTGCTTGGACGCCAGTGATACCGGCGGCCAACAGGCTCAAGGCAATCAGGGAATGTTTCATGGGTTGTCTCCTTTAAAAAATTTGCTGAATTATGAACAGGGAATGTGACTCAAGCACTCGGGGTTTTCGCGCTCGGAAGTTCAATGCCTGGGAAGATCTTGATCACCGCGCTGTCGTCTTCGCGCGCAAAACCCGCGGTAGACGCCTGCATGAACATTTGATGTGCGGTGCTGGAGAGTGGCAGGGGAAACTTGCTGACGCGGGCCATGTCGAGTACCAGTCCTAAGTCTTTGACAAAAATATCGACGGCAGACAAAGGCGTGTAGTCACCCGCGAGCACATGGGCCATGCGGTTTTCGAACATCCAGCTGTTGCCCGCGCTGTGGGTGATCACCTCGTACAAGGCTTCTGGCGCCACACCTTCTCGCAGGCCTAAGGCCATGGCCTCGGCCGCAGCCGCGATGTGCACGCCTGCGAGCAGTTGGTTGATGATCTTGACTTTGCTGCCCGCGCCTGCGTGGTCGCCGAGTTTGTAGACCTTGGCCGCCATGGCATTGAGCAGAGGCTCGCATCGGGCATAGGCCTCGGGCTTGGCGGCGGTCATCATGGTCATGTCACCGCTGGCCGCTTTGGCGGCACCGCCTGAGATGGGGGCGTCCACATACAGCAGGCCCAGTTTTTCGAGACGCGCTTCGAGCGCGACAGACCAGTTGGGGTCTACGGTCGAGCACATCACAAAGACGCTGCCGGGCTTCATGGTGGCGGCACATCCAGTGCCGTCCCCATTTTTGCCAAACAACACTTCTTCGGTTTGCGCGGCATTCACCACGACCGACACCACCACATCGCAGTGGGCGCCGAGTTCGGCCAAATTCGCACAGGCGTGTCCACCGTCTTTGGCAAAGTCTTGGGCTGCTTCTGCGCGAACGTCATAGACATGCGGCGCAAAACCAGCACGGCGCAGCGAGCCCGCCATGCCTTTGCCCATGGCGCCTAACCCGATTAAACCGACCTTCAAATGTGTGTGTGACATAACGTGACTTCAGAAATTGGTGTGATTGTCATACAAGTTTCTGGGCCAATTTCGGTGCATTTTTCTAGGACTTACCCTTAATTTTTGGGGATCAAAACCTGCGCCAAGACGCTGCCTTCTTGTTGCCAGAAGCTGTTGTCTGCTTGCTGAATGCGCTTGGCCGCGTTGCGCATGTGCAGCGTCGCCAAGCGGTGGGCTTGTTTGGCATCGCCGTCGACGATGGCTTTCACGATGGCGTGGTGCTCTTGGCGCACCGCTTGGGCGAAGTCTGCGCGACGCGCCTCGTTGGCGCGTGTGACTTGCGTGCCCCCGCGTAAAAATTGTGCAAGAAAGTCGAGCGTGCCGATGAGAAATGGGTTGCCTGCCGCTTTCGCGATGGCTTGGTGAAACAGCACATCTTCTTCGACGCCATCTTTGCCGTCTGCCACTGCCAGATCTAGCGCAGCGAGGGCCTGTTGCAGATGGAGGATGTCACTCGTGCTGCGGTTCGTGGCTGCAAGTTGGGCGCATTCGGCTTCGAGTGCGCGTCTAACTTCAACGATTTGAAGCACCGCTTCACGCGAGTCGGCCAAGCGCGGATCAAAGTTAAGTGGTTCAAATGCCGCTTGGTGATGCACAAACACGCCACTGCCTTGGCGTGACTCCACCAAACCAATCGATTTCAAGCGCGACAAAGCCTCGCGCACCACGGTGCGGCTGACTTTGAACAGCTCGACGAGCTTGGCTTCGGTGGGCAGCTTCTCGCCGGGGCTGAGACGCCCTTCACGAATTTCGTTTTCAAGCCGCTGCGCCACTTGCACCGACAAGCGCTCAGAGGAGACGATGGGGGTGAAAGAAGTTGTCATACAAATGCATCCATTCCTGCGATCATCGCAGAAATGGGGGCACGTTTTGCGGTGGTTTAAGGCGTGGTCAGGGCAGTGACTTGGCGCACGTCTTTGGCGTCACCCAGTTTCCAGCAGGCTTGGAGCAGGGCGTTGGTTGTGTCGGCACCCAGCACAGCGTCGCTCATGCCGTGGAATTTGGCTTCCAGTGCCGCATCACTCATGGGGCGGTGCAATGAGCCAATCGCGTGTTCAACAAACACATGCACCTGGCGGCCATCTTTGAGGAAGGCGGTGACGTCGGCGCTTTCTTCCCGCACGTTGTTGTCCACCGTGGCTTGTACTTTGTTGCGCAAGGCCACGACATCGGCGCGGGTGACGATGTGGTCGTCAAACTCCTCTTCGGCGGCGCGGCCAAAGATCAAGCCAGCGGCGCAGCCGTGGTAGACGCTGAATTTGCCTTGCAAGCCATCTTTGGGTTCCTTTTTACCCGTCAACTCCAGCACGAGCGAATGCACGCGCAGTTCGATGCGTTCCACGTCTTCGGCCTTGACGCCTTGCTCGCGCAGTTGGACGCAAGCGTCGATGCTGGGGTGAATCACGATGCCGCAAGCAAAGGGTTTGTAGGTGTTGAAGCTGATTTCAAAGCGCTCGCCCAACTCGTGGGTGACTTCGGTCCAGTCGTATTTGTCAGACACCACTTGGGCCCAGCCGCGTGGCGCTTCCAGCGCTTTGGGGCTGGCGGTGAAGCCTTGTTTGGCCAGCAGCGCTGACATCAAACCTGCGCGGGCTGCCGCACCTGGGTGGAACGGTTTGGTCATGGTTCCGAATTGTTCGCGCAGACCGATGGGCTGAGACGCTGCAATGCCCAAAGCCATGGCGGTTTGTTCGGTGTTGAGTTTGAGCAAACGTGCGCAAGCAGCGGCCGATCCCAACATGCCGGTGGTGCCGGTGATGTGCCAGCCGCGGTCGTAGTGGTTGGGGTAGACGGTGTTGCCCATGCGGCAGGCCACGTCAATGCCCAAGACCAAGGCGTCAATCACTTCGCGGCCGGTTGAGCCTAAGTGTTCGGCGAGTGGCAGCAGCGCAGAGGCGACGGGGCCTGCGGGGTGAATGATGGTTTTGAGGTGGGTGTCATCAAAGTCAAAGGTGTGTGAGGTGATGCCGTTGATCAGTGCGGCACTGCCCATGTCGACACGGTCTTTGCGGCCCGCAATGCTGGCTTGTTTGGAGGGTTCAAACATTTGCACCGCGGCCAAAGCTGCACGGGCAGCCGCGTGGTCTGCGGCACCCACGGCGCATCCCAGCCAATTCAAAAAGGTGCGGTGTGCTTCATGGTCGACGGCATCGCTCCATCCTTTGGAGGGATGGTTGGCGACAAAGTTGGCCAAGATTTGCGTGATGGGAGGGGCGTTGTGGTCGGCAGCGACGGTGGTGTTGATAGCCATAGCAGAGGTTGTGAAGTTGAGAAAGGAAAAAAAGAAAGGGTTAGGCGTCGAGCAAGATGCCACGCTCTTTGGCCAAGGCGCTCCAGCGCGCGATGTCGGTTTTCATGTAGTTGGCAAAGGCTTCAGGTGTCATGGGCATGAGCTCAACGGCTTCTGCTGACAGTTTGTCTTTGAAGTCGGGTTGGGCGAGTACTTTAGCCAAACCGTCGTTGAGTTGTTTGACGATGGCCGGTGGCATGTTGGCTGGGCCAACAATCCCGTACCACTGTTGCGCATCAAACCCTTTCAAGCCGGCTTCTTCGAGCGTTGGGATGTCTTTGAGCAAGGGGTGACGTTGTGAGCCTGTGACGGCCAGCGCACGAATGCGTCCGCCACGCAGGTGCGGCAAAGCGGCCGCCAAGCCCGGAAACATGGCTTGTGTTTGGCCCGCCATTAAATCGGTGATGGCGGGTGCGATGCCTCGGTAAGGAATGTGGACCATGAAGGCGCCCGTTTGCAATTTGAACAACTCGGCCGTCATGTGTGTCAGTGATCCGGCTCCCGCGGAGCCGTAAGACACTTTGCCTGGATTTTTGCGTGTGTAGTCCAAAAAACTTTTGACATCTTGAATAGGCAAGGCTGAGTTCACGCACAGCACGTTGGGCGTGCTGCCCACCATGCCAATGGCGGTGAAGTCTTTCACCGCGTCGTATGGCAGTTTGCGCGTGGCAGGGGCGGTGCCATGGGTGGCGACGTAACCTTGCATCAGGGTGTAGCCATCGGGTGTGGCACGTGCGGTGGTTTGCGACGCAATCACGCCGCCCCCGCCGCTCAGGTTGTCGACGACCATGGCTTGACCCAAAACGCGGCCTAGGCGTTCACACACGGCACGACCGATCATGTCCGAGCCGCCTCCTGCAGCCACAGGCACGATAAAACGAATGGGTTTGCTGGGGTAAGCGCCCTGCGCCAAGCAAAGGCCAGAAAGCCCTAGCGTGAGTGGTGCCCCTAATATAAGTTCGCGTCTTTTCATGCCTTTGTCCCCTTTTGTCTTTTTTTAGTACGCGCAGTGTGAGGCCTTTGGTTACATAACAAAATTTGTAAAGTACTGCAGGTGACAGTCACGAGGGGTTATCGCAGAATTGCACGATTTTGTAGATATCTCATTTAATAAGTCATACGTTGTATTAAAACTTCTAAATATCGCTATAATTGCTTGCTGCCTCCGAGATTTTTTAACTACAACTCGTCAATAATAAAATTGATAGTATGTAGTTTTTGATAGTTTGTTTGCTAAAATTTTGGCAAGGAGTTCATATGTCTAATCAATCTGATTCGCTAGAGAGTGTTGTTATCGGTGACGGTGTTGTCGTGAGAGGCACATTTACTGTGCCTTCTAAAGCCATCGTGAACGGTGTTATTGAGGGCGATTTAACGGCAGAAGAGGTCTTGATTGGCCCAACTGGCAAAATCACAGGCCGCGTTTCAGCCAAAGTGATTGATGTGCGTGGCCAACTCCACAACACCATCATCAGTGAAAAAAGCCTCATCGTGCGTTCGACCGGCAAGATTGCTGGCAAAGTTCAATATTCTGAAATTGAAATTGAAAAAGGCGGCGAAATCGAAGGTACTTTGAGCCAAGGTGCTGATGGTCCTGCTATTCAAATGGGCGCGACAGCTTCCGCAGCCTAAAACACTTTTCGACGTCTGACATGTTGTTACATCGATTGTTTGTGGGTGTTCGCCTGCTGCCGGGTCTGGTTTCCCAGGGATGGACCCGTCAGTATGAGGATGCCCGCATCATCTTGGAACAAAACGGTGACTTGCATTACCTGAATATCAGCGCGCGTATGCAGCGTCTGTTTGTTCGGGGTGGCATTGTGTCCGCAGGCGTTTTGCTTTTCATGGTGTTGGCCCTGGCCGTCACCAGCGTGAACTTGATGTGGAGTCGTTCGCGCTTAGAGCGCTCGCATGAAGAGGTTTACCGCGCCTTGCTGAGCAGCGCGTCAGACAGCAGTGGCGAGCCTGGCGAAAAACTGTCTATGAACGATGAGCAAATGGTGGCACTTGCGCAAACCATTCGTGATCGTGACATCAGTATTCGTCGCTTTGTCGATACGTCCATGGTGGCGGTATCGCAAGAAAATTCATCGATGAAGTCACAGTTGGAGTCTTCCGGGCTGACTGAGAAAATCGTCAAAATTATTCAGCAGAATGCCGCCAATGGTGGTTTCAACCTAGACGACGATGTCAAAGGTAATCCTTTGCTGCGCGGTAAAGTTGCTGACGAACTGGCGACCAACCGTTCGTTGCGCGAAGTTCTGTATGCATTGCCGAGTTCGATGCCTGTTCCAAACTTCAGTGTGACATCTGATTTCGGCATTCGTCGCCACCCAATTTCTGGTCAAACACATTTCCACACCGGCTTAGACATGCTGAGCCAGACGGGTGATGAAAAAGTGCATGCCGTGAAGCCAGGCGTTGTGGTGTTGGCGCAGTTTCATGCGCAATACGGCAATATGGTGGTTGTGCGTCACACCAATGGTGTGGAGTCTTTGTATGCACATTTGGCCAACATCGCGGTTAAGTTAGGCGACAAAGTGACGAATGACTCTGTATTGGGCAACATTGGCAGTACGGGCTCATCGTCGACGGGTAAGCATTTGCATTTGGAAATTTTGATTGGCGGCTATCCTGTCAATCCACAAAAAGTTATCAGAACGGCTCAATATGTTCAGCAAATCCAAAACAAGCAGCTCTAATCTTTCTGCTGATGTCGCTTCGGCGCCTGAGGTTGAAGAGGCTGTTCACGTAGAAATTCCACAGGTGTCAACACCTCCCGCACCCGCCGCAGCCAGTTCTGCATTAACTCAGCGAAACAGCATGATGGACATGATCACTACCACCGCCAGCAAACCTTCCATTCTGAGTGAGGGCTTTTCGTTCCGTGGCGAAATCAGCGCCAAAGGTGCCATCCATGTGGAAGGCGCTTTGAACGGCCAAATTCAAGTGGATGAGTTGACCATTGGCGCACGCGGTCAAGTTGAAGGCGTGGTCACTTGCAGCAGCTTGCACATCAAAGGTAAATTCTCGGGCACCGCGACTTGCAATGAATTGATCGTGACCTCGTCTGCTTCGGTGGATGGTCATGTGGTTTACCAAACGTTGTCGGTGCAAAAAGGCGCCTCCATCAAGGGTGAATTGCTGCTGGTCAAGTGATCGGTGTCATGCTGATTTGCTTAGTTTGACGATGTTTTTATGAGCGATCACGACGCGTCTATCGACGGTAGCCTTTTGCGGCTGCAGCGCGAATCCCGTGGCTGGACCATGACCGACATGGCCATGCGTTCGTGTTTGTCGGTCAAGCAAATTCGTCAACTGGAAGAAGGTGGTTCTGAGTCTTTCTACAGCGTGGCGGTCAAATTGACGGCAGCGAAGAAAGTGGCATCTTTGTTGGGCTTGTCGACGGCACAAGTGTTGGGACAACCTCAGCATTCTTTGCCTTCAAGTCCCGATGCCTTGTTGCAACCTTCAACCGTTGTCGATGGTCTGCATTCCGTGCATTCACACGCTGAAGCTCATCTGCAAGAGATCCCTTCATCTTCAGTAGAGGCAGTTGCACAGGTTGAGCCAGAACAACCCGCACTGACGCCAGCCCCTAAATCAACGCACATGTCTTTGTGGGTGATGGCTGCTTTATTTGCCGCAGCCTTGCTGGTGGCAGCTTGGTTGAACCCTGGTGCAGAGCCTGTTGTCACAGAAGCGGAACCGCCTGTACAGGCTTTGCCCACAGATATTTCAGAATCTGCCAGTGCGGTGGTTGGCGTTGCGTCTGATGACGTGGTCAACAGCGCATCTGTTGCGTCTCAAACCCGTGTCACGGGTGTTCAAGCCGCATCGTCTGCGACCTCATCGCCCTCTGTGCGTGCATCGGATGCGGCCGAAGCCGCATCGCGCTGAACCCCATCACACCCACCGCGCTTCTTTCAGTCCTTCGATCCCAACGCCATTGCCGCTGCCCGTGACGCAGCAAGCTGCTGGGCATCTGGCGCTGTGAATGACCAGCCGCCCATGTGCTCGACGCACAGCGCATGCATGCCCTGAACCCACATGGCCGAGTCATTCAAACAAGGGATGTAGCGAAACACTTCGCCGCCAGCGTGCAAATAAGCTTCTTGTGCTTCTTGCGCGATCTCTTCCAGCGTCTCTAAGCAATCGCTGGTGAACCCTGGGCAAATCAAGTCCACGCGCTTGACGCCTTGTTCTGCCAAGGCCACCAACGTCGGTTCGGTGTAGGGCTCTAGCCACTTGGCTTTGCCAAAGCGAGATTGAAACGTGACCATGTATTGCGCCTTCGTCAGTCCCAGCGCTTCACCCAACAGGCGGGCTGTTTTGTAGCACTCGCAGTGGTAAGGGTCGCCCAAGTGCAGGGTGCGTTCTGGCACACCATGAAAGCTCATCACCAAACGCTCGGCTTGGCCATGTTCTGCCCAATGCGTGCGGACACGCTCGGCCAATGCGGCGATGTAGCCTGGGTGGTCGTGGTAATGGTTGATGAAACGAAACTCGGGCAGCAAACGCGTGCGCAGCCCCCATTTGTAAATGGCATCAAACACACTCGCCGTGGTGGTGCCTGAATATTGCGGATAAGCGGGCAATACCAAAATGCGTGTGAAGCCCTCGGCCTTCAGTGCATCCAGTTGCGAGGCCATCGACGGGTTGGCGTAACGCATGGCATAGCGAACGGTCACTGCTTGGCCAGCTGCATCAAATGCAGCTTGCAGCGCTTGTGCTTGCTGCGCGGTATGAACTTTCAGCGGTGAGCCTTCGGCTGTCCAGATTGTGGCGTATTTGGCTGCTGATTTGGCGGGACGCACCCGCAAAATGATGCCGTGAAGAATAGCCATCCAGATCAGCCGTGGAATCTCCACCACCCGTGGGTCACCCAAAAACTCAGCCAAATAGCGGCGCACGGCGGCGGCAGTGGGGGCATCGGGTGTGCCCAAATTGCACAAGAGCACGGCAGTGCGTGGTGTTTGGCCGTGGGAGAAGGAGGGTTCTTTGGCGAAAGCAGGTTTGATCAGCATGCGGTATTCTCGCCGACCTATGCTTCACCACTCCAAAATTCAGGCCATTACCCTTGACCTCGACGACACCTTGTGGCCCATCATGCCGGTCATTGTTCGCGCTGAACAGACCTTGCAAGCGTGGTTGCAAATTCACGCGCCACAAACCGCGATCTTGTGTGCCTTGCCCGACACCAAACGCGCCATGCGTTTGCAGGTCGAGCAGCGTTTTCCTGAGTACAGCCACGATTTGAGTTTTTTGCGCCGTGAGTCGATTCGTGCCAGCTTGCGCGAGGCCGGTGATCGGCCTGATTTGGCCGAGGCCGCTTTTGATGTGTTCTTTGCTGCGCGCAATGATGTGTCGCTGTATCCCGGCGTGGCGGAGGCCTTGGCTAAGCTGGCAGCGCGTTATCCCTTGGTGGCACTCTCCAATGGCAACGCCGACGTGTTTCGTACCGAGGCTGCGCCACATTTTCAGTCGGCCCTCAGTGCCAAGGCCTTTGGCGTGGCCAAACCCGATGTGCGCATTTTTCATGCGGCGGCAGCGCAGCTGAACTTAGACCCTGAAGCCGTGTTGCATGTGGGCGATGACGCCATGGCAGATGCCTTTGGCGCCTTGAACGCGGGCATGCAAGCTGTGTGGATCAATGCCGAAGGGCATGTTTGGGAAGAGCGAATCGCGTCGCATGCATCGCCGCATTTAAAGCAACCGCTGACCGTGCGGCATTTGTCCGAGTTGTGTGATCACCTCTTGGCCTGAGCGCACCGCACCTTCGAGCGTCGAGGGGAAGGGGCCAGCCACGTAGTCACCGCAGGCCCACAGGTGGGGCGCGATGAACGCGGCGGGGCGCGACAGATGCGGTGTGCAAGCCAGCGTGGCCCGTTTTTCGACCACGGTTTGCACGACTTGAAGCTCAGTCAACCCCAATTGATCTTGCACTTGTTGCAGCACTTTGGCGGCCAATGCCTCACGCGTGCCCACACTGGCGCTGACCACGCAGGCCAGCAAGCCCTTTTGTTGCATCAATGCCTCGCGGTCAAAAATGAATTGCGCAGGACCGGCGCCAGAGCCCGCTTGGTTCGCGGACGACTTCGATGTGTCTGACACCTCCGAGTCGCTGTTCAGCGCCATCATGGACCGTGCCAAGCCTTTGAAGCGCGGGTCCGCACAGTGCAGGTACACGGTGGCAATCGCTTCGTGCGTTAAGGCCGCTGCGCTGTGCGCCCATGTGGGGTGGAGGTCTGCGGTGAGACGAGCCGCCTCCCAAGGTGGGCAAGCCAGCAAAAGTGCGCGACCTCCGGCTGCTGCCGTGCAGTCCGCGTATTGCTGTTTCAAGACATCAGCGGTGATGCGGTGTCCCAGATGCACCTGCGCGCCTTGTGCCTTGAGCCAACGCAGGGCCGGTTGCGGCAACAGTTCGCCCAAATCAACGCGAGGCACCAGCACGTCAGAACTGCGTGCGCCGCCCAGTAAGGCATCGTGCAACACACGCAAAAAGACGGTGGCACTGGCGCGGCTGATGGGGGTGTTGAGCGCTGACAAACACAGGGGCTCGATCAGCGCTTGCACCACGCACGCAGGCAATGACGACTGGGCGCACAACGTTGCCACCGTCCAGTGGGCGTCGCATGTGAATCCTGCCCACTGCCATTGCATGCAGGCTTTCAGCAGCAAGGCTTTGTCGCGCCAAGTCCAGCCGCCTGTGCGGACAATGCCTGCCAACACGTTCAAGGGGGCTGGCCAATTGGGAAGCGCCAAACCACGGCCATCGGCAAAGCGCACATCCAATGGCAGGCGCTGCAATACCGCTTCGGGGTGAACGCCGACGTGTCGCATCAACGCCAAGGTGTCGCGGTAAGCGCCGATCAAGATGTGTTGGCCGTTGTCTAAAGGCGTGACATCTGGGGGCGCCTCTAGGCTGCGAGCGCGACCGCCTGGCACTGACGCCGCTTCAAACAACTCAACTTGCCAGCCTTGTTCCACGGCCGCGACGGCAGCAGCCAGTCCTGCCCAGCCTGCGCCAACGATGGTGAGGTGCTTCACAGCCAAACAGCGAGTGTGGGTGGTTTAAAAACGGCCCAAGGCTTGCATTTTCCAAGCCAGCCAGAGCTTACGCAGGGGCGTGAGCGCCACGCGTTGTTTGAGCACCGGAAACTTCTGGGCTTCGATTTCGCGCAGCAAGGTGCGGTAAATGCTGGCCATCATCAAGCCCGGTTTTTGATGGCGCCAATCGGCGGCAGGCAACAAGGCCAAGGCTTCGTCGTACAAGGTGTGGGCACGCTGCGCTTGAAATTGCATCAACGCTTGAAAACGCTCGGAATCGATGCGATTGAGTACTTCATGCGCCTTCACATCGAACTTCTGCAACTCTGAAACCGGCAGGTAAATGCGTCCGCGCAAGGCGTCTTCGCCGACATCCCGAATGATGTTGGTCAACTGAAACGCTTGGCCCAGCTTGTGGGCATACGCTGTGGTGGCGGGATCGGTTTGGCCAAAAATTTTGGCAGAGACTTCACCTACCACGCCCGCGACCAAATGGCAGTAACGCGTCAAGTTGGGGTAGTCGAGGTAACGGGTTTGGGAGAGGTCTAGCTCGCAGCCTTCAATCACCGATTGCAAGGGCGCTTCTTCAATGCCAAACGTGTCGCACAAAGGCATCAACGCTTGCATGACGGGATGGGTGGGGTGGCCCGCGAAAGCTTGGTGCACTTCGTTGCGCCACCAAGCCAACTTGCTGCTGGCCACGCCGGGGTCGGTCACTTCGTCAACCACGTCGTCGATTTCGCGGCAAAACGCATAAAACGCGGTGATGGCCGCTCGCCGCTGTGGCGGCAAAAACAAAAAGGCGTAATAAAAACTGCTGCCCGAGGCAGAGGCTTTTTGCTGAACGTAGTCTTGAGGTGTCATGTCGGGACTCATTATCGGCGTTGCCACGTTCACATTCGGCAACAACGCCAAGCCATCAGCAGCGCGTCGCTTTTGTGCAGGCGTGGCCGAGGCCATGTGGTGCCATCGCCGCCGAGTTGGCGTTGCAACGCATCGAGTTTGTCGAGAAGGCGCAGCCCGCCTTGCACCACAGCACGCAACTCCCAGCCCGCCCGACCCGGGACGCGCTTGACCAGCGGCGCACCTTGGGCCATCAACCCGCGAGCAAAGACCAATTCTTCGGCGAGGGTATGGCCTTCAGGCAGGTAGTCGCGACCGCGCTGGACGTCTTGTTGACGGTCTTGCCAAAAATTGATCAGTTGCAAAGCGCTGCAAATGGCATCGCTTTGCGTCAAAGACGTGGCGTCTTGTACCCCGTACAAATGCAGCATCAAACGGCCCACGGGATTGGCCGAGCGGCGGCAATAGTCCATCAATTCGGCCCGATCTCGGTAGCGTTGGCCTACACGGGTGTAAATCACGTCTTGTTCAAACGCATCCAGCAGGTCAAACAAAGGCTGGGCGGGCAATTGGTGCTGCACGACAGCAGCTCCCAAGGCCTGAAACACCCGAGGCCAGCGCGTGCTTGCGTTTTTGGCGCCATCCAAGCTGGCCTGCAGATCGGCTTTGTAGTGCGCCAAGTCCTCCAGCCGGCGGTGTGCAGGCGCGTCGCCCTCGTCAGCCAAGTCGTCTGCGGTACGGGCAAAGTGGTACAGCGCCACGATGGCGGGGCGCAGACGGGCAGGGCACAGCCACGACGCGACCGGAAAATTTTCGTAATGTTCAATGGACGACATAGGTGTGCTGATTGTGGCGTTCCTCAATCGGCTACATTACTAACCAGTTAGTCATTAGCGATCGGTAAGACCATGTTGCAAACAATTTTCTCTCGCGCCCGAGTGCCTGTGGCACTCCTTTCTTTGGCCGTTTTGGCGGCTTGTCAAAAGCCGCCGGTGGCGCAAGAGCCCATTCGTGCCGTCAAAGTCATGACCATTGGCGCTTCGGCGGGGACTGCCGAGTTGGAGTTTTCGGGCGATGTGCGTGCTCGGGTGGAGTCGAGTTTGGGATTTCGGGTGAGCGGCAAGTTGCTCAGTCGCCCTGCAGAAATTGGCCAACGTGTGCAAGCTGGCCAATTACTCGCGCAGTTGGACCCGCAAGATTACCGTTTGGCGGCAGACGCTTCTGCGGCGCAACTGATGGCGGCGCAAACCAACCGTGAGTTGGCCGCGGCTGATTTGAAGCGTTACCAAGATTTGCGCGCGCAAGGTTTCATCAGCGCGGCTGAGTTGCAGCGCCGCGAGGTGGCCTTTTCGGCGGCACAAGCCCAGTGGCAACAAGCGCAAGCGCAAAACTCGGTGCAGGGCAATCAATCGGGCTACACCCGTTTGGTGGCCGATGGCGCTGGCGTGATCACCTCGGTCGATGCCAATGCCGGTCAAGTCGTCGCAGCGGGTCAGCCCGTGGTGCGTTTGGCTTTAGACGGTGCGCGTGACGTGGTGTTTGCGGTGCCTGAAGACAAATTGGCATTGTTCAAAACCGGTCAAAGCGTGGGCGTGCGCTTGTGGGGCCGCGACAAAACGCTGCAAGCCCAAATTCGCGATGTGGCAGCCAGCGCCGATGCCGTGACGCGCACTTTCTTGGTCAAAGCAGCGCTGCCCAACGGTGCCGATGCCGTGTTGGGGGCCACGGTCACGGTGTTGAAACCGGTCACTGGGACAGCGATTGCCACCATCAAATTGCCCAGCAGCGCTTTGCGCTTAGAGGGTGACGCCACTTCGGTTTGGGTGTTAGACCCCGCCACCATGACCGTCAAGTCGCAAGCCATTGAAGTCAAGACCGCAGATGGCAACGACGCGGTGGTGAGTTCTGGCCTGAATGCAGGCGATCAGGTGGTGATGTCTGGCGTGCATGTGCTGACGGCAGGTCAAAAAGTGTCGATCTTCGGCGCAGGGAAGTGAGTTGACGATGGACAAGTTCAACCTCTCCAAATGGGCGCTGGATCATCCGGCGTTGACCCGCTACCTCATGGTCGTGCTGATGCTGTTGGGCGTGGCGGCCTACTTTCAGCTGGGCCAAGACGAAGACCCGCCGTTCACGTTCCGTGCCATGGTCGTGCGTACGTATTGGCCGGGTGCGACCGCTCAGCAAGTGGCCGAGCAGGTGACCGACAAGTTAGAGCGCACCCTGCAAGAGGTGCCTTATGCCGACAAAATTCGCAGCTATTCCAAGCCTGGCGAGTCGCAAATTATTTTTCAGATCAAAGACTCGTCTAAGCCGGGTGATGTGCCGCAAGTTTGGTACGCGGTGCGTAAAAAAATTGGCGACATGCGCTACACCCTGCCGCAGGGCGTGCAGGGCCCATTTTTTAACGATGATTTTGGTGATGTGTATGGCGTGATCTACGCCATTGACGCGCCTGGCTTTAGCCCTGCTGAGGTGAAGAAGTTTTCCGACGATGTGCGTCAGCAATTGCTTTACGTGCCGGATGTGGCCAAAGTGGAGCAGTTTGGTGTGCAGGATGAAAAAATCTTCATCGAAATTCCGCAAAAAAGCTTGGCGCAGATGGGCTTGGACCTGAGCGCCGTCTTGGCGCAGTTGGGGCAAGAAAATGCCGTTGAAAACGCAGGCATGGTGCAAGCGCCCTTGGACAACATTCAATTGCGCATTGAGGGGCAATTTCAAACGGATGCACAGCTTCGTGCCATGCCCATTCGTGGCAGCTCGGGTCAGCAGTTCAAGCTCGGCGACATTGCCAATATCCAGCGTGGCTATGTCGAACCCGCATCGGTCAAAGTGCATCACCAAGGCAAACCTGTCATTGCTTTGGGCGTGTCGATGGCCAAAGGGGGCGACATCATCGCGCTGGGCAAATCTTTAGAGGAGGCCACGGCCCGCATTGAGAAAACGCTGCCCTTGGGCGTGACCTTGGTGCAGGTGCAAGACCAACCCAAAGCGGTGACCAAGTCGGTGGGTGAGTTTGTGCATGTGCTGATTGAGGCAGTGCTGATTGTGTTGGTGGTCAGCTTCGTGGCGTTGGGCTTGCACAAAGGCGGCCGGTTTGGCTGGCATGTGGACATTCGCCCGGGTTTGGTGGTGGCCATCACCATTCCGTTGGTGTTGGCCATGACCTTTTTGGCCATGCAGTACTTGGGCATTGGTTTGCACAAAATTTCGCTGGGTTCGCTCATCATCGCGCTGGGCTTGCTGGTGGATGACGCGATCATTGCCGTGGAAATGATGGTGCGAAAAATGGAAGAAGGCTACGACCGTGTGCGTGCCGCGACCTTTGCGTACGAAGTGACGGCCATGCCCATGTTGACGGGCACGCTGATCACGGCGGCTGGCTTTTTGCCCATTGGCATGGCGAAGTCGACGGTCGGTGAGTACACCTACGCCATTTTTGCGGTGACGGTGGCTGCGCTGGTGTTGAGCTGGTGGGTGTCGGTTTACTTTGTTCCGTATTTGGGCACCTTGCTGCTCAAGGTCAAACCCCATGCCGAGCAAGATGCTGAGCACGAGCTGTTTGATGGCCCGTTTTACGCCAACTTCCGCCGCGCGGTGACGTGGTGCGTGGAGCACCGCTGGAAAGCGATTGGCGCCACTGTGTTGATGTTTGCTTTGGGCATTGTCGGCATGGGGCGTGTGCAGCAGCAGTTCTTCCCTGACTCTAGCCGTCCTGAAATTTTGGTGGACCTCTGGTTCCCTGAGGGCACGTCCTTCAAAGCCAACGAAGCGGTGGCGCAAGCGGTGGAGCAACGCTTGCTCAAACAAGAGGGTGTGCAAACCGTCAGCACGTGGATTGGGTCTGGTGTGCCACGTTTTTACCTGCCTTTGGATCAGGTGTTTCCACAAACGAACGTGTCTCAGTTGATCGTGGTGCCGCAAGATTTACAGTTTCGCGAGTCCTTGCGCTTGGCCTTGCCAGCCTTGTTGGCGCAGGAGTTTCCCGAAGCGCGCGCTCGTGTGAAGCTGCTGCCTAACGGACCCCCCGTGCCTTATCCCGTGCAGTTCCGCGTGGTCGGCGCAGATCCGACGGTGTTGCGCCAGCGTGCCGATGAGGTGAAAGCTGTCATGCGCAGCAACCCAGCCACCCGTGGTGTGAACGACAACTGGAACGAAGCCATCAAAGTGGTCAAGCTGCAGGTCGATCAGGCCAAAGCACGTAGCTTGGGCGTGAGCAGCCAGTCCATTGCACAAGCCACGCGCACGTTGCTTGTGGGGACCACGGTGGAGCAGTTCCGAGAGGACAACAAGCTCATCGACATCGTGCTGCGCCAACCTTTGGACGAGCGTGATGCCATCAGCGATTTGGCCAGTGCCTATCTGCCAACCGCCTCAGGCCGCATGATTCCGGCCACCGAGATCGTCCGACCTGTGTTGACGTGGGAGCCAGGCGTGATGTGGCGCGAGAAGCGCGAGTACGCGATTACCGTGCAGTCCGACATCATTGAGGGCTTGCAGGGCGCTACCGTGACCAACCAGCTTTATCCTGAGTTGAAAAAGCTCGAAGAGGCCTGGGCCCAGTCGGAGCAACCGAACTACCGCATTGAAGTGGCTGGCGCGGTGGAAGAAAGCTCAAAGGGTTCTAGCTCGATTTCGGCAGGCATGCCCATCATGCTGTTTCTCACTTTCACATTGTTGATGCTGCAGTTGCACAGCTTCAGCCGTGCGGTGTTGGTGTTTTTGACAGGACCTTTGGGCTTAATTGGCGTCGCGGGGGCGTTGCTGGCGCTCAACAGGCCCTTTGGTTTTGTGGCCCTGCTTGGCGTGATCGCCTTGATGGGCATGATTCAGCGTAACTCGGTCATCTTGATTGACCAAATTGAGCAAGACCGCGCCGCAGGCATTCCGGCTTGGGAGGCGATTGTGGAGTCGGCTGTGCGCCGTTTGCGCCCGATTGTCTTGACGGCTGCCGCCGCCGTGCTGGCCATGATCCCCCTCACGCGCAGCGTGTTTTGGGGCCCCATGGCCGTGGCGATCATGGGTGGCTTGATCGTGGCGACCGTTTTGACCTTGCTGGCGTTGCCTGCAATGTACGCGGCGTGGTTTAAGGTTGAAAAGCCGTCTAAAATCCTCGGTTGACCGATTTCAAACGGGTGGTCTACCAAGGCCACCCGTTGTTGTTTTGAAAAACCCGCGCGGGTGGCGAAATTGGTAGACGCACCAGGTTTAGGTCCTGACGTCCGCAAGGATGTGCGGGTTCGAGTCCCGCCCCGCGCACCATTGATATTTATTGAAAGCAAGCGGCTTCAAAGCTGCTGCTGACCCTGCCAAATTAGGAGAAACCACATGGCTGTGACCGTCGAAACTCTGGAAAAACTGGAACGCAAAATCACTTTGACGCTGCCTGTCAGCGCCATTGCTGCAGAAGTTGACGTGCGTTTGAAGCGTGTGGCACGTCAAGTCAAGATGGACGGTTTCCGTCCAGGCAAAGTGCCCATGAACGTTGTGGCACAGCGCTATGGCTATTCCACACAGATGGAAGTGATGAACGACAAAGTGGGCGAGGCTTTCAACTCGGCCATTCAAGAAGCGCAATTGCGCGTGGCAGGTCAGCCCCGTATCAACGAAAAAGAAGGCGCACCCGAAGGCGAAATGCACTTTGACGCCATTTTTGAGGTGTACCCAGAAGTGAAGCTGGGCGAGTTGTCTGCTGTGACCGTTGAAAAAGTCTCGGCCGAAGTGACCGACGCGGCCATCGACAAAACCATCGACATCTTGCGCAAGCAACGTCGCACTTTCGCTCAGCGTCCTGCTGACGGTGCGGCACAAGACAGCGACCGCGTGACCATCGACTTCGAAGGCAAGATCGACGGCGAGCCTTTCCAAGGCGGCAAAGCCGAAGACTTCCAGTTCTTGCTCGGCGAAGGCCAGATGCTCAAAGAATTTGAAGATGCCGTGCGCGGCATGAAGGCTGGCGAAAGCAAGACTTTCCCCTTGAGCTTCCCCGCCGACTACCACGGCAAAGACGTGGCCGGTAAGCAATCTGATTTCTTGGTGACCTTGAAGAAGGTGGAAGTCGCCAACATGCCCGACGTGACCGACGAGTTGGCCAAGTCTTTGGGCGTGGCTGACGCCACCGTGGCTGGTTTGCGCGCAGACATCAAAAACAACCTCGAGCGCGAAGTGAAATTCCGTTTGTTGGGCCGTAACAAGCAAGCTGCTTTGGACGCTTTGGCGAGCCAAGCTGAACTTGACTTGCCCAACGCCAGCGTGCAAGCTGAACTCGAACGCATGGTTGAAGGCGCTCGCGCTGACTTGAAGGCCCGTGGCATCAAAGACGCAGACAAAGCCCCAATTCCTGATGACGTGTTCCGTCCACAAGCTGAAAAGCGCGTGCGCATGGGTTTGGTGGTGGCCGATTTGGTTCGCGCCAACAACTTGCAAGCCACCGCTGAGCAAATCAAAGCCCACATCGAAGAGTTGGCATCAAGCTACGAAAAGCCTGCTGACGTGGTGCGTTGGTACTACAGCGACATGAGCCGTTTGGGCGAAGTTGAAGCAGTCGTTATTGAAAACAACGTGACTGACTTCATCTTGTCTAAAGCGAAGGTGACCGACAAAGCGGTCTCGTTCGACGAATTGATGGGCCAATCCTGATCCGTCTTCGGTCATAAGGAAACAACATGAGCGCACTGGAAACACAAGCCTTGGGCATGGTCCCCATGGTCATTGAGCAGTCGGGCCGCGGCGAGCGGTCTTATGACATTTATTCACGTTTGCTCAAAGAGCGCGTGATCTTCTTGGTGGGCGAGGTGAATGATCAAACCGCCAATTTGGTGGTGGCTCAGTTGTTGTTCCTCGAGAGCGAGAATCCTGACAAGGACATTTCGCTCTACATCAACTCTCCCGGTGGTTCGGTCAGCGCGGGTATGTCCGTGTTTGACACCATGAACTTCATCAAGCCTCATGTGTCTACGCTGTGTATCGGTATGGCCGCCAGCATGGGCGCGTTCTTGTTGGCTGCAGGCGAAAAGGGCAAGCGTTTCGCTTTGCCTAACTCCAAGGTCATGATTCACCAGCCTTTGGGCGGTACCCGTGGTCAAGCGACTGAAATCGAGATTCACGCCCGTGAAATCTTGAAGACACGCGACCAATTGAACCGCATCTTGGCTGAGCGCACCGGTCAACCGCTCGAGAAAATTGAGCGTGACACCGAACGCGATTACTACCTGAGCGCCGACGAGTCGAAAGACTATGGCTTGATCGATCAAGTGATTAGCAAGCGCGGTTAATTGCGTTCCCTTTCCCTCTAAATACACATCCATGGCTGAAAAAAAAGGCGCTTCCGGCGAAAAAACGCTCTACTGCACGTTCTGCGGTAAGAGCCAGCACGAGGTCAAAAAACTCATCGCAGGGCCCTCGGTCTTCATTTGCGACGAGTGCATTGACTTGTGCAACGAAATCATCCGTGATGAGTTGCCCAACGCTGATTTGACCAAGGAAGCGGGCGATGCGTTGCCAACGCCAGCCGAAATCAAAGCCAACCTCGACAATTACGTGATTGGCCAAGAGCCCGCCAAGCGCACCTTGGCAGTGGCTGTGTATAACCACTACAAGCGTTTGAAGCACAAACAAGGTGCCAAGAAAGACGATGTGGAGCTCTCCAAGAGCAACATTTTGTTGATTGGCCCCACAGGTTCCGGCAAAACCTTGCTGGCCCAAACCATGGCCCGCATGTTGGATGTGCCTTTTGTGATGGCTGACGCCACCACCTTGACCGAAGCCGGTTATGTGGGTGAAGACGTTGAAAACATCATTCAAAAGTTGTTGCAAAGCTGTAACTACGATGTCGAGCGTGCACAACGCGGCATCGTCTACATCGACGAAATTGACAAAATTTCTCGCAAATCAGACAACCCCTCCATCACGCGTGATGTGTCGGGCGAGGGCGTGCAACAAGCGTTGCTCAAGCTGATCGAAGGCACGATGGCGAGCATTCCTCCCCAAGGTGGCCGCAAGCATCCGAACCAAGACTTTTTGCAGATTGACACGACCAACATCTTGTTCATTTGCGGTGGTGCGTTCGCAGGCTTGGAAAAAGTGATTGAAGGCCGCACCGAAGCTTCTGGCATCGGCTTTGGCGCTTCGGTCAAGAGCAAAGAAAGCCGCAGCCTGACCGAAGTGTTTGGCGAAGTGGAGCCACAAGACATCATCAAATTTGGGTTGATTCCCGAATTGGTGGGGCGTATGCCTGTGATTGCTGCTTTGGCCGAGCTGACTGAAGACGCTTTGGTGCAAATCTTGACTGAGCCCAAAAATGCGTTAGTCAAACAATACGCCAAGCTGTTGGCGATGGAAGGTGCGGAGCTTGAGTTCCGTCCTGGCGCTTTGCGTGCGATTGCCAAAAAAGCCTTGATTCGCAAAACAGGTGCGCGTGGTTTACGTTCTATCCTTGAACAATCGCTGATCGACACCATGTTCGAATTACCGAATGCGTCGAACGTTGAAAAAGTGGTGGTTGAAGAAGCCACCATTGAAGACAATAAACCGCCATTGTTGGTGTACCGAGAAGCTGCCAAGACAGCTTAAACAAGATTCATCTCGGGGACAGCGCATATCGCCTGTCCCTTTTTTACTGGAAGGCTGACCATGTCTGGACAACCACCGTTACCCGCTACCCCTCTTGAACTGCCGTTGCTGCCTTTGCGCGACGTGGTGGTTTTCCCGCACATGGTGATTCCTTTGTTTGTGGGGCGTCCAAAAAGCATCAAAGCTTTAGAAGCGGCCATGGCCGCTGAACGACGCATCATGTTGGTCGCCCAAAAAGCGGCTGCCAAAGATGAGCCCGCTGTGAGCGACATGTTTGAAGTTGGTTGCGTGTCGACCATTTTGCAAATGCTCAAGCTGCCCGACGGCACCGTCAAGGTGTTGGTCGAAGGTCAGCAGCGCGCCAAAGTGGACGGCATTGAAGACGGTGAGTCGCACTTTACGGCGCATGTCACGCCCATCGAAGTGGCCCCTGCAGAAGCTGGCAGCGAGGTGGAAGCCTTGCGCCGTGCCGTGATGCAGCAGTTTGACCAGTACGTCAAACTGAATAAGAAAATCCCACCTGAAATTTTGACCTCCATCGCCAGCATTGACGATGCAGGCCGTCTGGCCGACACGATCGCTGCGCATTTGCCATTGAAGCTGGAAAGCAAGCAAGTGGTGCTCGATTTGTCAAATGTGCGCGACCGTTTGACCAATTTGTTTGAGCAGTTAGAGCGTGAGGTGGACATCCTCAACGTGGACAAGAAAATCCGTGGTCGCGTCAAGCGTCAGATGGAAAAGAACCAGCGCGACTTCTATCTGAACGAACAGGTCAAAGCCATTCAAAAAGAGCTGGGTGAAGGCGAAGAGGGCGCGGACATCGAAGAGATCGAGAAAAAGATCAAAGCGGCCCGCATGCCCCAAGAGGCGCGTAAAAAAGCCGATGCCGAGCTGAAAAAACTCAAACTCATGTCGCCCATGTCCGCCGAAGCGACGGTGGTGCGCAACTACATCGACGTGCTGATTGGCTTGCCTTGGAGCAAGAAAACCAAGATCAAACACGACTTGGGCAACGCCGAAAGCGTGCTCAACGAAGACCACTACGGCTTAGACAAAGTCAAAGACCGCATCTTGGAATATCTCGCGGTGCAGCAACGCGTCGACAAAGTCAAAGCCCCTATCTTGTGTTTGGTGGGCCCTCCTGGCGTGGGTAAAACTTCGCTGGGCCAGTCCATTGCGAAAGCCACAGGTCGCAAATACGTGCGCATGGCCTTGGGGGGCATGCGTGACGAGGCCGAGATTCGTGGCCACCGTCGCACCTACATTGGCGCCATGCCCGGCAAGGTGCTGCAAAGCTTGACGAAAGTCGGCACGCGCAACCCCTTGTTCTTGCTTGACGAGATCGACAAATTGGGCACGGATTTCCGTGGCGATCCTTCCAGCGCTTTGTTGGAGGTGTTGGACCCCGAGCAAAACAACAAGTTTGGTGACCACTACGTGGAAGTCGATTACGACTTGAGCGACGTGATGTTCGTGGCGACCTCGAACTCCATGAACATCCCGCCGGCTTTGTTGGACCGCATGGAGGTGATTCGTTTGTCGGGTTACACCGAAGACGAAAAAACGCACATCGCCATGAAGTATTTGCTGCCCAAGCAGCTCAAAAACAACGGTGTGAAAGACGAAGAGTTGGCCGTGGACGAAGCGGCCATCCGCGACATCGTGCGCTACTACACGCGTGAAGCGGGTGTGCGTTCGTTGGAACGTGAGTTGTCCAAGATTTGTCGCAAGGTGGTCAAAGCCTTGTTGCTCAAACAAATGACGCCACAAGTCAAAGTGACCGATGCCAATTTGGCAGACTTCTTGGGCGTGCGCAAGTACTCCTATGGCCGTGCTGAGGCTGAGAACCAAGTGGGCCAAGTGGTCGGCTTGGCGTGGACCGAAGTGGGCGGCGATTTGCTGACCATCGAAGCCGCCATCATGATTGGCAAAGGCACCATCACGCGCACCGGTTCTCTGGGTGATGTGATGAAAGAATCGGTCGAGGCGGCTCGTACCGTGGTGCGCAGCCGTGCGCGTCGCTTAGGTATTTCTGAAGAATTGCTGGAAAAGCGCGACATTCACATTCACGTGCCCGATGGTGCGACGCCGAAAGATGGTCCGAGTGCGGGTGCTGCCATGACCACGGCCTTGGTGTCAGCGCTCACAGGTATTCCTGTGCGTGCTGATGTGGCGATGACCGGTGAAATCACCTTGCGCGGTGAAGTCACGGCGATTGGTGGCTTGAAAGAGAAGCTCTTGGCTGCGTTGCGCGGTGGCATCAAGACCGTCATGATTCCTGAAGAAAACGTCAAAGACCTGCAAGACATTCCTGAGAACGTCAAAAATGGCCTAGAGATCGTGCCTGTCAAATGGATCGACAAAGTTTTGGAAGTCGCTTTAGAGCGCATGCCAACGCCATTGCCTGATGATGTGCCGCCCGTTGCACCTGCTGTGACGGATGCAAACACCAAACCGGATGCCGTAAAACACTGACATTAAATGTTTGAAGTTTTCTAAGTGCGCTGATTTCTTAGAAAAAGTGCGCTAGAATACAAGGCTTATGCGGGAATAGCTCAGTTGGTAGAGCGCAACCTTGCCAAGGTTGAGGTCGCGAGTTCGAGTCTCGTTTCCCGCTCCAAATTCGATAAGGGAAGCAGCAGCTTCCCTTTTTCGTCAAAGTAGATGGCGCGATAGCAAAGCGGTTATGCACCGGATTGCAAATCCGTTTAGCCCAGTTCGACTCTGGGTCGCGCCTCCAAATCAAAGCCGTTACTGTTCATTCAGTAGCGGCTTTTTTGTTTTAGCTCTACAAACTTACTGGTTTTGCTGAGCATGCATAACCCTAACTAATCAACACAAGATGCATGCGACGTGACCTTTGGGTCAATGCTTTTGCTGGTCATGGACAAATAGCCATAGGTGATATCTACTGACCTTGACACCTCAACGTTGGCAAGAGTTTGCAAAGCTTTAAAACGCCTTTTCTGCCAAATGGCGGACCCTTTAAGTTTTCACTTTCAGAGAACCCACTCCTTGCAAAAGGGAGTGGGTTTTTTGCTTTTCACGAGTTGCACTCAAAAAGTGCGTTTCTCCCCGTAAAAAAGGCCTTGTATACGCCAATGGGCGTATGTACGCGTACCAAAAAACACAAGAAAATAGGT
>Ga0213920_1000293_pt1 | contig 44749 bp, 47 predicted proteins | sample McNCre1117MG_FD_161054 | JGI IMG/M metagenome (GOLD analysis project Ga0213920, IMG submission 161054) | Freshwater microbial communities from McNutts Creek, Athens, Georgia, United States - 11-17 MG | ecosystem: Environmental > Aquatic > Freshwater > Creek | place: USA: Georgia | collected...
CAACAGCTTTAACGGCCTGCCCTGTCTAGGGAAGGCCCCAGACAGGAGAAACAAAAGTGGCGCTACCACGCGTGTACGACATTGCTAAAGAACTTGGAATCGATTCCAAGGTTGCTTTGGCCAAACTACAAGAACTCGGCGAGTTCGTAAAAAGCGGTTCATCGACAATCGCTCCACCCGTAGCCAAAAAGCTACGAGACGCCTTCCCAAACGCTAAGCCGGTTGAGGCAGCCGCACCAAAAGCGGCTCCAGCTGCGCCTAAGGCCCCTTCGGCCCCGGCAGCCCCGGCAGCAGAGACTCCGGCGCCAGCTGCTCCTACAGCACCTGCTGCTCCAGCGCCTGCCGCTCCTCGTGCGGCCGCGCCTTCAGCGCCGGCAGCCCCAGCGGCTCCAACTCCTTCGGGCTCGGCCCCGGCAACTCCGGCCGCACCGGCAGCACCAGCGCCAAGTGCGGCAACCCCGGGCATTCCTCGCCCAGGAAACAATCCTTTTGCTTCTGCTCAGGGCATGGGCATTCCTCGCCCGGTTAGCCGCCCTGGCAACAACCCATTCGCGCCTTCACAGGGGATGGGTCGCCCAGGCGGTCCACGTCCCGCCGGCGGAGCAGGTCGCCCAGGTGGCCCAGGCCGTCCAGGTGGCGCACCAGGCGCCGGTGGCGCAGCGCGCCCAGGTGGTTTTTCTGGTGGCCCACGCCCAGCAGGCGCAGGCTTTGCGCGTCCAGGTGGTGCACCCGGCGGTGCTCCGGGTGGCGCACCAGGCGCCGGTGGCTTTAGCCGCCCAGGCGGTGGCCCAGGTGCCGGTCGCGGCCGTGGTGTCGGTGGTGGAACCGCTGGTGCTTTCGGTAAGGGCGGAGCCCGTGGTCAGAGCAAGGCTCGCAAGTCAAAGCGCGCCAAGCGCGAAGAGTTCGAACAGCGCAGCAACGCGCCATCACTTGGTGGCGCACTAGTTCCTCGTGGCGATGGTTCAACTGTCATTCGCCTGCGTCGCGGTTCTTCGATTCAAGACTTCGCCGACAAGATTGACACCAATGCAGGTCAGCTGATTACCGTTCTGTTCCACTTGGGCCAGATGGCAACAGCCACCGCATCGCTAGACGAAGACACCTTCCAGATTCTTGGTGAGGAGCTCGGTTACAAGATCGAGATTGTTTCGCCAGAGGATGAAGAGCGCGAGCTATTCGAAGGCTTTGGTCTTGACATCGCCACCGATTATGACGACGACGAGGCTGACCTAGTTGCACGCCCGCCAGTGGTCACAGTTATGGGTCACGTTGACCACGGTAAGACCCGCTTGCTTGACTCGATTCGTAACTCGAACGTGATTGCTGGAGAAGCCGGTGGCATTACCCAGCACATTGGTGCCTACCAGGTACATGTTCAGCACGAAGGCATCGACCGAGCCATCACCTTCATCGATACCCCAGGTCACGAGGCGTTCACCGCTATGCGTGCCCGTGGTGCGCAGGTCACCGACCTTGCAATCCTTGTGGTTGCGGCCGATGACGGTGTTATGCCACAGACCATCGAAGCCTTGAACCACGCTCAGTCAGCTGGTGTGCCAATTGTGGTTGCCGTCAACAAGACTGATAAAGAAGGCGCAAACCCTGCCAAGATTCGTCAGCAACTTACCGAGTTCAACTTGGTTGCCGAGGAGTACGGTGGCGATGTCATGTTCGTCGACGTTTCCGCTTTGACCGGCAAGGGCATCCCTGACTTGCTTGATGCGGTTCTATTGACCGCAGACGCGGCTCTAGACATGCGCGCTAACCCAAACAAGGACGCCCGCGGTGTTGCCATCGAAGCCAACTTGGATAAGGGCCGCGGTTCAGTAGCCACCGTTCTGATTCAGTCTGGAACTCTTCGTGTTGGTGACTCGATTGTTGCCGGTGCGGCCCACGGCCGTGTTCGTGCAATGTTTGACGAGAACGGCACCGCCGTTGAGGCAGCCGAGCCTAGCCGTCCAGTCCAGGTTCTAGGTCTTCAGTCTGTTCCTCGCGCCGGTGACACGTTTGTGGTCACCGATGATGAGCGTCAGGCCCGTCAGATCGCCGAGAAGCGCGAAGCGGCAGACCGCAACGCCCTATTGGCCAAGACCCGAAAGCGCGTCAGCCTCGAAGACTTCACCAAGGCTCTTGAAGACGGCAAGGTTGAGTCTCTCAACTTGGTCATCAAGGGTGACGTTTCGGGTGCGGTTGAAGCCCTCGAAGACTCACTTCTCAAGATTGAAGTGGACGATTCGGTACAGCTTCGAATCATCCACCGTGGCGTCGGCGCAATTACCGAATCTGACGTCAACTTGGCAACTGTTGACAACGCAATCATCATCGGTTTCAACGTCAAGCCAGACAACAAGGCCAAAGAGCGCGCAGACCGCGAGGGTGTCGACATCCGTCAATACTCGGTCATCTATGCCGTGCTCGATGACATCGAGAAGGCTCTCAAGGGCATGCTCAAGCCGGAGTACGAAGAGGCTCAGCTTGGAACTGCCGAAGTTCGTGAGCTATTCAAGTCATCGAAGGTTGGAACCATTGCCGGTTCGATCGTTCGCTCTGGCAGCATTAAGCGCAACTCCCTCGCCCGCGTTCTTCGCGGCGGCAAGGTTATCGCTGACAACCTCAAGATCGAATCGCTAAAGCGCTTCAAGGATGACGCCACCGAGGTCAAGACTGACTTCGAGTGTGGTATCGGCCTTCAGGGCTTCAATGATCTCGAGCTTGAAGACATCATCGAGACCTTCGAGATGCGCGAAAAGCCACGCGTCTAAGGGGTCTAAGGGTTCAAAATGGTTGATCACGCAAGAGCGCGAAAGCTCGCAGAACGCATCAAGGTTTTGGTGGCCGAGGCGCTTGAACGCGCCGTGAAAGACCCAGACTTGGGTTTTGTCACCATCACCGAGGTGAAGGTCACTCCTGATCTGCAGCATGCCAGCATTTTCTACACGGTTTATGGCACGGCAGCAGAGAAGAAGCGATCGGCAGAGATCATCGAGAAGAACCGCGGGATTGTCCGTCGCGAGGTTGGTCACAACCTTTCCATTCGACTAACCCCGACTATCGAGTTCGTCCCGGATGAGATCCCAGAAACCGCCGCGGCGATGAATGACCTGCTTGCCGAAGCCCGTGCCCGTGATGCAGAGGTTGCCAAATTGGCAGCCGAAGCTCACTGGGCTGGTGAGGCAAACCCCTATAAAGAACCTCGCAAGCACGAGGATGAAGAGGACGAAGACTAAATGTCTTCTGGTCTTGTTCTAATCGACAAGCCTTCTGGCTGGACCAGCCACGACGTGGTTGCTCGCCTTCGCAAGTTGGCGGGCACCCGTCGAGTGGGCCACGCCGGCACTCTTGATCCGATGGCAACGGGCTTGTTGCTGATCGGTATCAATTCGGCGACCAAGTTGCTCACCTTTCTGGTTGGTGAAAATAAAACCTACGAAGCCACAGTTCGCTTGGGCGCCTCGACCGTCACCGATGACAAGGAGTCCGAATTCACCTCGGTGGCCGATGCAAATGCTGTGCGCGCAGTCACCACCGAACAGCTCGAAGCCGCTTTGGAAGCCTTGCGAGGCGAGATTCTTCAGGTGCCAAGTTCTGTCAGCGCAATTAAGGTCGACGGCGAGCGGGCCTACGCAAAAGTCAGGTCTGGCGACGAAGTTAAACTTAAAGCGCGCCCAGTAACCATAAGTCGTTTTGACCTAGTCACAGAGCCTCGACTGTTGAGCGAGTCAGGGAATACCTTCCTCGACTTCGATGCGATTATTGACTGCTCATCGGGCACTTACATCCGGGCTCTGGCAAGAGACCTTGGCAACTCTCTGGGCCTTGGCGGGCACCTAACCTCCCTGCGAAGAACGAAAATTGGGAGTTATTCAATCGACCAGGCGCAGCAACTCGAAGGTCTGTCAGGAGACTCTTTGCTGGTGCTTCCCATCGAGAAGGCGGCGGCGCAGCAATTCAAAACTCGAAGTCTTTCGGCACAGGATGTCGTGGATCTGCGTCACGGCAAACGACTTCCTGCCATAGCTGAAACCGAACTGCAGCCGACAGCGGCCTTTGATGAAAGCGGCCGTTTGGTCGCGATGCTCACCAAGTCGGGTAAAGACGCCAAGTCCTTGGTTGTTTTTCCCGAAACTGACGAAACTGCGGGCGCCTAATGGTTGAGTTATTTTTTCAAATCCAAGTATGTGCAGCTGCAGCAATCGGTCTGATTCTGCTGTGCTTCGGTCTAGCGAAGCGAAAGCCGAGCTTGATTTCCATCGGCGGTCTGGCGATTATTCAATTAGGTCTTCTGGTGCAACTTGTATTTTCAATTATTTTGGTAGCCGGTGGCAGCCGTGCCAAGGGTGACACCGTCGAATTCTTCGCTTACATAATCGTTGCCCTAATAGTGCCAATTGGAGCCGCATTTTGGGCCCTTATCGAGCGCACCCGCTGGTCCACATACGTGCTTGGAGTCGGCGGTTTAACGGTTGCCATTATGTTGGCTCGAATGCATCAAATCTGGTTCGGTTAGGCTAGTCAAATGGCAAAATCAAAGTCTTCCCTAGGTGTCGGCCGTCTACTAATTGCCGCGTATGCAGTTCTCGCACTTGCTGCAACCGGTCGAGCCGGATACGAGTTGGCAGCCAAATTCAATGAAGCGCCACTTCCTTATACGCTCTCCGCCACCTCGGCACTGATTTACATACTGGCCACCATCGCGCTTTCTAGATCAACCAGCGGTTGGCGAAAAGTGGCCTATGCGGCTGTGATTGTCGAGCTAAGCGGTGTGCTTCTGATTGGCACCGCAAGTTTGATTTGGCCAGAACTTTTCACTTTCAACGGCAAGCTAGTCAAAACAGTTTGGTCGTTTTTCGGCATTGCCTATGGCTTTGTACCGGTTGCCTTGCCGGTTCTTGGATTGCTTTGGCTCAGAAAGACTAAAGCCGCCCAATGATTGAAATATCAAGCCTGAGCGAAGCCGCCGAACTGGGTTCGTCTGCCGTCACAATCGGCAAATTTGATGGAATCCATCGCGGTCACCTCGCCTTGATTGAGGATTTAAAGTCGGCTGCACAAGAACATAATTTGAGTTCGGTTTTGGTGACTTTTGACCGTCACCCCGATGCCTTGCTCAACCCGACCAAGCTAAAGTGCCCTTTGATTGGCCTCAAGCAGAAGATTGCGCTGGTTGCGGCTACCGGCATCGATGCGATGTTGACTTTGACTTTCAATGAAGATCTTGCGGCCAAGTCTGCTGCCGATTTCATTCGTGAGCACCTGGTTGATTGTCTGAAGTCAAAAATCGTTATCGTGGGTGAAGATTTTAGATTTGGGGCCGGGGGAGCGGGCGATGTTTCGCTGCTAAGGGAGCTCGGGCAACTTTATGGGTTTGAGGTTCGGGTTGTGCCCAGTGCCACCATCGGCGGCAGAAAAATATCATCGTCAAGCATCCGTGAGCTGTTAGATGCGGGCGATGTTCGATCGGCTGCCGAGCAGCTTGGCCGTGTCCACACAACCACCGGAATCATCGAGCACGGTTTGAAAATTGGCCGAACCATTGGCTTCCCGACGGCGAACATGTCTAGGGATGCCGAGGGTTATCTTCCCCTAGATGGCGTTTATGCCGGATGGTTGATTGCTGATGGGGTTCGCTACCCGGCGGCTCACTCGGTTGGAATCAACGAGACTTTTCAGGCCGTTCCAAGATTGGTAGAGTCGCACGTCCTTGATCGCAAAGACCTTGATCTCTATGACAAGGAAGTGACTCTGGAGTACATCGATTTCATTCGACCTTCAGCCAAGTTTGACGGAGTTGACTCGCTGGTTGCCGAAATTAACCGCGACCTTGACAAAATCAGGAATATTCTGGGGCTATGAAAATTACTTTTGCAGGAGCCGTTAAATCTGGCCTGAAGAATTACTCAAATTTCAAAGGCACCGCAACCCGTGCCGAGTTCTGGTACTTCTACCTTTTTGGTGTGCTGCTAAATATTGTCCTTAGCACTTTCGACAGTTTCATTTCTCCTCAGGGCGGTTCATCGAGCATGATGACAAGCGCTGGCCCGCTTTATACCTTGGTCAACATCGCGCTGGTCATTCCAAATCTGAGTATCGGCATTCGTCGTTTTCACGATGCTGGATTTTCGGCCAAGTGGCTTCTGCTTTGGCTCTTGCCGGTTGTGGTTTTCTTCATTACCGGGGGCGTTTCCATGGCCTCGGGAATGACCCTGTCCTCAGATTCCTCGGATGCCCAAGTTTTGGCAGCCCTTGCCTTTCTAATTCCAACAATTCTGGCTAGCGCAGCAGTCGGGGTATTCCAGCTCGTGATTCAGCTGCTCAGAACCAAGACTCATGAAGAGGGCAACAAGTATGCCCAGCCGGGCGGAGAATCATCCGGGGCTGGCGACCAGGGCTAAATTCAGCTAGACTCTAAAGGTTGCCGTGTATCGGCCGCGGATAAAGAGAGCCAAGACATTCCGTCATTGGCGCCGCGCAGTTAGTCCTTGAAAGGGGAACCCACTATGGCACTAGATGCAGCAGTGAAAACCGCAATTATTAACGAGTATGCAACTCACCCAGGCGACACCGGTTCTCCTGAAGTTCAGATCGCTGTTCTAACCAAGCGAATCAAGGACCTAACCGAGCACCTAAAGGAGCACAAGCACGACCACCACTCACGTCGTGGTCTATTGATCCTTGTCGGTCAGCGCCGTCGCCTTCTTGGTTACCTTCAGAAGGTAGACATCAAGCGTTACCGTGACCTCCTAGAGCGCCTAGGACTGCGTCGCTAATAAGTTTTCAGAAATTGCCCAGACTCAGGTCTGGGCAATTTTGTTTAACCTGGCGTTAACCGCTTTTCTAGTCTTTGTCTGCCGGTTCTGTTAGCCTTGTCTAAGAGCGACGTGGCAGGTTTGCTGGTCTTCGGTTGTGGGTCTTGATTCATCCTTGGTGAGTTCAAGATTTTCTACTGCAGACCAGGGCATCCCTCCAATGTGGGCAAGTTAACTTGCCGCGAACGCTCGCGCACGAAACAACCAGTTCTAGGCCAAAGTTGGCCCTGGTTTCTCGTGCACAGAGGAAAAAGAGGAGGGACCATGGAAGGTCCAGAAATCAAAGCAACAGAAGCAATTATCGATAACGGTAAGTTTGGCAAGCGTGTCATCCGTTTCGAAACCGGTCGTTTGGCTCAGCAGGCACAGGGTGCCGCAGCTGTTTACATCGACGAAGAGACCATGCTGTTCTCGGCTACCACTGCAAGCAAGCAGCCAAAAGACCAGTTCGACTTCTTCCCACTAACCATTGACGTTGAAGAGCGCATGTATGCGGCTGGCCGCATCCCGGGTAGCTTCTTCCGTCGCGAAGGCCGCCCTTCAACCGAGGCTATTCTTGCCTGCCGTTTGATTGACCGCCCTTTGCGCCCGTCATTCGTTGACGGCCTCCGCAACGAAATCCAGGTAGTTGTCACCGTTTGGGCAATCGAGCCTGACGAGCTTTACGACGTTGTAGCGATCAACGCTGCCTCGATGTCAACCCAGCTTGCTGGTCTGCCTTTCTCGGGTCCAATCGGTGGTGTGCGAGTTGCACTTATCGATGGCCAGTGGGTTGCTTTCCCTAAGTACTCTCAGCTAGAGCGTGCCGTGTTCAACATGGTTGTAGCCGGTCGCGTCATCGTTGAGAACGGTGTCGAAGACGTTGCCATCATGATGGTTGAAGCAGAAGCTTCAGAGAACTCAATGGACCTTATTGCTGCCGGCGCCAAGGCCCCATCTGAGGACGTGGTGTCAGAGGGTCTTGAGGCTGCAAAGCCTTTCATCAAGGCTCTCGTCAAGGCTCAGGCTGACCTTGCGGCTGTTGCCGCAAAGCCAACCGCTGACTACCCAACCTTCTTGCCTTACACCGATGACGTTTACTCTGCAGTTGAGTCTGCAGCAGGCGCACAGCTTGCCAAGGTTTACCAGATCGCTGACAAGGTTGAGCGCCAGGATGCTGACGACGCACTGAAGGCAGAGACCAAGGCAGCCCTTGAGTCAAAGCTTGACGAGGCACAGATGGCTCAGTTCTCTGCAGCCTACAAGTCAGTCACCAAGAAGATCATGCGTACCCGCGTTCTAAAGGAAGGCATCCGCATCGACGGTCGTGGCCTTAAGGACATCCGCCAGATCACTGCCGAGACCCACCCGCTTCCACGCGTTCACGGTTCAGCAATCTTCCAGCGCGGAGAGACCCAGATCCTTGGTGTTACCACTCTGAACATGCTCAAAATGGAGCAGCAGATTGACTCACTAAGCCCGGTCACCTCAAAGCGCTACATGCACAACTACAACTTCCCACCATATTCAACTGGTGAAGTTGGTCGCGTTGGCACACCAAAGCGCCGCGAAATCGGTCACGGTGCTCTTGCAGAGCGCGCGTTGGTTCCAGTTCTTCCAAAGCGCGAAGACTTCCCATACGCAATCCGTCAGGTTTCAGAAGCTCTTGGCTCAAATGGTTCAACCTCAATGGGTTCTGTTTGTGCTTCGACTCTGTCACTTCTAGGCGCAGGTGTTCCTCTGCGTGCACCAGTAGCCGGTATCGCAATGGGTCTTATCTCTGACACAGTTGACGGCAAGATCCAGTACGCGGCAATCACCGACATCCTGGGTGCCGAAGATGCGCTTGGCGACATGGACTTCAAGGTGGCCGGAACCCGCGACTTCATCACTGCAATTCAGCTAGACACCAAGCTTGACGGCATCCCAGCCTCAGTTCTTGCCGGTGCTCTAACTCAGGCACGTGAGGCTCGTCACCACATCCTCGACATCATGGCATCTGCAATCAGCGAGCCTGACGAGATGGCGCCTACCGCGCCTCGCGTTATCGCCGTGAAGATTCCGGTTGACAAGATCGGTGAGGTGATTGGCCCTAAGGGCAAGATGATCAACCAGATTCAGGAAGAGACTGGCGCAGACATCTCAATCGAAGACGACGGCACCGTTTACATCGGTGCAACCGACGGTCCTTCGGCTGAGGCTGCCCGCGCTGCGGTTAATGCAATCGCTAACCCGCACGTTCCTGAAATTGGCGAGCGTTTCCTTGGAACCGTTGTGAAGTTGGCAGCCTTCGGCGCCTTCATCTCATTGGTCCCAGGCAAGGATGGCCTGCTTCACATCTCTGAGCTCCGCAAGATCTCAGGTGGCAAGCGCGTTGAGAACGTCGAAGATGTTCTTGAGGTTGGCCAGAAGCTCATGGTTGAAATCACCAAGATCGATGACCGTGGCAAGCTTTCACTAGGCCCAGTCGTTGAGGGTGAAGAGGGCGCAGCTGCGGCCGACACCGACTCTGACGAAGAGTAAATAACTCCAAAGAAAGTTCTGGTTTTACCTTGAGTGATTACCAATTTCCACTTGACCAGAACGAACTCTCGTTCACCGCTTCGGGAGGCAGTTCGATTCGTCGAACTGTCCTCCCAAGCGGTGTTCGCGTTTTAACCGAAACCATGCCAAGCGCCCAGAGCGCATCGGTTTCATTTTCCGTAGCCGTCGGTTCAAGAGATGAAACCAACGGACACTATGGCTCCACCCACTTCCTCGAGCACTTGCTGTTCAAGGGCACCAAAAAGCGCTCGGCTCTAGACATCGCGATTGAATTCGACAAAATTGGCGGTTCCTCCAATGCCTCAACCGGCAAGGAGCACACTGGCTACTACGCGAGGGTCCAAGACACCGCTCTGCCAATCGCAGTGGATGTGATTGCAGACATGCTCACCTCTTCATTGATCGACCCAGTCGAGTTTGAAAACGAGCGCACTGTCATCCTTGAAGAGTTGGCAATGAATGACGATGACCCGGAAGACGTGGCGCACGAGGCTTTTTGCGAGGCTGTTCTAGGCACGCACCCGCTTGGTCGCCCAATCGGCGGAACGCCAGAAACAATTAAGGCTGTCTCGCGCGATGCCGTCTGGGAATACTACAAAAATAACTACCGCCCACAAGATTTGGTGGTTGCTGCCGCCGGTGGTGTAAACCACGATGCACTGATTCAGCAGGTTGAACGCTCATTGAGCGAAGCCGGGTGGGATCTGTCGGTAAAAGCCGCTCCAGTTCCACGTCGAATTCTCGAACAAGCCAAAATAGAGCGCGGAACCGAACTCAAAGTTATTACTCGACCTACCCAGCAAGCCAACGTTTTGGTGGGTGTCCAGGGTTTAATCGCCAACGATGAGCGTCGTTTTGGAATGGGAATCTTAAACACCGTGCTTGGCGGAGGGATGAGCTCGCGGCTTTTTCAAGAGATTCGTGAGAAGCGGGGCCTTGCATATTCGGTCTATTCATTCAACCAGGGCTACTCAGATGGCTCATATTTCGGCCTCTATGCCGGTTGCTCCCCAAAAAAGACTCAGGAAGTCACGCGACTAATGATTTCCGAACTTGAGAAGGTGGCTAACGATGGAATTACTCAGGCTGAGTATGACTTGGCGATCGGCAACATCTCGGGCTCTTTGGCGCTGAAGTTTGAAAGCACCCAGGCTCGCATGAGTCGTCTGGTTAGCAGCGAAGTGGTTACCGGCGAATTTGTTGATCTAAATGACTCGCTTGCCAAATTTAAGGCGGTCACCCTGGATCAAATTCGCGATCTGGCAGCTGACATCGCTGGCCGCCAGCGCTCGATTGTTGCCGTCGGTGACATCCAAGAAAAAATCTTCGACGAGTTTCTGTAAGTTTGAATCATGACTATCAAAGTTGCCGTTGTTGGCGCCACCGGGCGCATGGGAAAACTTGCGCTTGACCTAATCCATGGGTCGGAACACCTAGCGCTGCACGCAGCCTTGGACTCAAAAAGTGAACTTAGTGAGCTCATCGGGGCAGATGTGGTTTTTGAGGTCACCCGTCTCGAAGTCAGCGAACGAGTTGCGCAATTTTGTATCGACAATGGCCTGAAGCTCGTGATTGGCACAAGCGGCTGGTCATCACAAAAACTGGCTTCAATCGAGGCGAAACTGCGCGCGAATCAAACCGCTGCAGTCGTAGTGGTGCCGAACTTCTCCATCGGTTCAATGCTGGCCAGCTCGTTTGCTGCCCAGGCGGCTAAGTTCTTCGATTCCATTGAGATTGTTGAAGCGCATCATGCGGGCAAAATCGATTCGCCTTCCGGCACTGCCGTTCGCACCGCAGAAATGATCGCCGAGGCCAGGGCTGGTTTGACTCAGCCACTTATTCCAGGTGTCGGGCAACCAGCTCGCGGTGAAGTTGTGGCCGGAGTTCCAATTCATAGCCTCCGCTTGGCTGGGGTTTCGGCAAAGCAAGACGTCCATCTGGGCGGCAATAGTGAAGTTTTAACCATCAGTCATGAAGTCTCGTCGATTAACGCGTATAGCCACGGAATTGTGCTTTGTCTGCGCGTAGCGGCAGCAGCTCAGGGGCTAATGGTTGGCCTGCAGTCGGTGGTTGACGCTTCGGTTCGTCTATGACCGGCGCTAAGGCGGGCGCGTTTGTCCTAAGCGCAATCACCGCGGTTTATCTATTTCTCATGACTAACCAGGCCATAACCCTGCTGAGTCTTGATAATGGCATTGCAAAAACTATGGGCGCCGTTCTTCTGGGGCTCCCGGCTGTGGGTGTCTGGTCAATCGTCCGTGAATTGAGATTTGGGCTTCAGGTGGAGCGCCTGGCCAAGCAGGTTAAGGCGCAAGATGCCTGGCCACACTTCGAATTTGAGCTCATGCCTAGTGGTAGGCCGGTGCGAGCGTCTGCCGAAGCTGTCTTTGCAGAGTGGGCTCAGGCCACAGAAAAGAACCCCGATGATTGGCACAGCTGGTTCAACCTCTCATTGGCCTATGACGCCGCCCGTGACACTCGACGCGCTCGCTCTGCAATGCGCGTGGCAATAGGCTTGGCCAAATCAGAGTTGCGCGGCAAATAAGCACGTTGAGGGGCAAAAGCCCTTCCAGCTACCGGGCAATCTGAAATAAAACGTAGCGAAACTTTCTGACCTCGTGAAACTGGCTAACTTTAACCCATGACTATCGAGCTAAAAATTGGCCTTATCCTGGCGTTGCTTGTCCTGGCAACCGCTGCTGGGCTAATTTGGAAAGCGCGGACCGGCCTAGCCAAGCAGATTGACTCGGGTGAAATCATTGACCTTGCCGAGATCGCTGCGGTGAAGGATGGTCAGCCGGTTACAAAGTTTGGTGAAAAGGTCACATTCCTGCAGTTCTCATCTCAGGTGTGCAGTCAGTGCGTGCAGACTGCCAGATTGCTTCACGAACTAGAAAATAACTATGACGATGTCTTGCACGTTGAAGTTGACATCACCAATCGAATTGATCTGGCCAATAAATTTAACATTTTGCAAACTCCTACCACTCTGGTGCTCGACAAAAATGGTCGAATCACCTCACGTATTGGTGGAGCTGCTAAAGCCCAAACGCTACAAGATGAATTAGGGAGCTTCCAAATCTAATGACAACTTCAACCCAAAAACCAGCTGGCATCGACCCTCGCGGACCACGTTTTGGTGCTGCCATCACATCGGTTCTTCTGCTGATCACGGTGTTCCTAGCCCTAGACACGGCAAATGCCACGAGCGCCTTTGTTCTCCTTTCGTTCATCACTGCGCTCTTTGCTGTCGGCGCGATCTTTGGCAATTCGAAGCACCCGTACGGATTAATTTTCAAAAAGTTGGTTCGCCCTAACTTGGCTCCGCCTAAGGAGCTAGAAGACCCTCGTCCACCTCAGTTTGCACAGCTGATCGGGTTCATCGTGGCAGGCATTGGCTTAGTTCTAGGAGTCTTTGCGGTTCCATATGGTTTGGCAATCGCGGCTTCGGCAGCCTTTATCGCGGCATTTTTGAACGCGGCATTCGCGTTTTGCCTCGGCTGCCAAATTTACGTTGGTCTTCAGCGACTCGGGCTTTTTAGAAAGTTCTAATTCTTTAGGCATTAGGCTTATTGGCGTGTCAGACATCATTTTTCGAAGCGACGTTACCGTCGAACTAGTTCGTTCCAGCGCGGCCGACTCAGACGTTCTGTTTGCTGCCCGCGTTTCAACCCAGGGGGAGCAGACTCTTGAGTCTGCGGCGGCTCAAACGGACGCTGCCGAGGATGAGAAGCGCAATAAGGGTCTCATCAACTACCTGATGCGCGACCGTCACGGTTCGCCTTTCGAGCACAACTCGATGACTTTTTACGTTCAGGCACCAATCTTCGTTTTCCGCGAGTTCATGCGTCACCGCATCGCAAGTTACAACGAAGAGTCGGGCCGATACAAGGAGCTTTCACCGGTTTTCTATGTTCCGGCTCCTGACCGCAACTTGGTGCAGGTTGGCAAGACTGGCCACTATGAATTTTTGCCTGGCTCTGCTGAGCAAATTGCATTGGTGGAGCAAGAGTCGCGAAGTGCCTCTCAGCACTCCTACGAGTCATACAAACGCATGCTTGAAGCTGGTGTGGCCCGAGAGGTTGCCCGCATTGTTCTTCCGTTGAACATCTACTCGAGCATGTACGTAACCATGAATGCGCGAGCGCTGATGAACTTTTTGAGTCTGCGCACCCAGCGTGAAGGCACCCACTTCCCGTCATTCCCGCAGCGAGAAATCGAAATGTGCGCCGAGAAGATGGAAGACTTCTGGGCCGAATTGATGCCTTACACCTATGAAGCCTTCAACAAGAATGGCCGCGTAGCGCCGTAAATAACTGAATTTCGGTCACCTTAAACTGGGCAGGTCCTTCGGGGCCGGCCCAGTTTTGCTTTATTCCAACCGCTAGGCTTAGAACATGTCACACAAGAACATTTTCGGCCAGACGCTGGTCGCTTTAGTCACCCCGATGACCGCCGACGGCGAAGTTGATTGGGCCGACACTGAGAAATTAATTGACTACGTGATTTCCAATGGTGCCGACGGAGTTGTCGTTACCGGAACCACTGGCGAGACCAGCACACTAACCGACGCCGAAAAAATCAAGCTCGTAGAGGTCGGAAAGTCTGTTTCTGGTGGCCGAGCCAAGATCATCACAGGTGGCGGTTCAAATGAGACCGCGCACGCCATGCAGCTCTACAAAGCCAGCGAAAAAGCTGGCGCTGATGGCATCATGATCGTGACCCCTTATTACAACAAGCCAACCCAGGCCGGCGTGCTCACCCACTTTAGGATGGTTGCCGATTCAACCGACCTACCAGTCATTCTTTATGACATCCCAGGTCGCGCCGGCATCGCAATTTCGCTAGACACATTTCACCGCGCTTCAAAACACCCAAACATCATTGCGGTTAAGGATGCCAAGGGCGACCTGGCCCAAGCCACCCGAATTATGAATGAGACTGGATTGTTCTATTTCTCAGGCGATGATTCAAATTTGCTTCCTGAATTGGCAATTGGCGCAATCGGCTGCATCTCGGTCACAGCCAACATCGCGCCGGCTGCGTATCGCGAAATGATTGATGCTGCTAATCGAAACGACTTCCACCACGCGCTCACAGTCCACAACAGCCTTGACCCTCTGCAGCGTGCTGCCATGACTCATGTTCCTGGCACCGTGGCAGCAAAATACATTTTGAATGGCCTAGGCGTAATTTCGAGCCCTCGCGTTCGACTTCCGCTGGTCGGCCCAGAAGACGCCGAGGCAGCGCGAATCGAGGCCGACATCGACCTAGTTGGCGAGATTCCGGGGCTGACCTTTGCAAACTTCCGTCCCGACCGCAACGCGGCCGCGGGTGGTGCCCTTCCAAAGGTCGCCGGAACTACCCGATAGTTTCGAAAGACGCGCTCAGCGCGAGTTATTAGCAAAAATGCGCAGGAGCGCATAACAACCGAATAGAAAAGAGAACCATTGGTTCAAACCCTTCCGGCCCCAGCACCTCTGCGTCCGGGCGTCCTCCGCATCATCCCACTTGGTGGCATCGGAGAGATCGGTCGCAACATGACCGTTTTCGAGATTGACGGCAAAATCCTGATTGTTGACTGCGGTGTTTTGTTCCCCGAAGAGCACCAACCTGGCATTGATGTGATTCTGCCGGACTTCGGTTATCTGCGTGACCGGATGGATGACGTTATCGGCATCTTCCTAACCCACGGCCACGAAGACCACATCGGTGGTGTGCCATACCTGTTGCGCCTCAAGCAAGACATCCCAATCCTTGGTTCGGCCCTAACTTTGGCTTTTGTCGAGGCAAAGCTCAAAGAGCACAGAATCACTCCTTACTCGATGGTCGTTGTCGAGGGGCAACGCGAGCAGCTCGCGGGCTTTAACTTAGAGTTTGTCGCAGTCAATCACTCGATTCCAGATGCGATGGCTGTGGTGATTCGCTCGGTTGCGGGAACAGTGCTGCACACCGGTGATTTCAAAATGGACCAGTTGCCGTTAGACGGCCGTCTCACCGACCTCCGCGCCTTTGCCCGGGTTGGCGAGGAGGGCCTTGACTTGTTCATGTCTGACTCGACCAATGCGGATGTTCCTGGTTTCACTCCGCTGGAAAAAGACATCGGTCCGGTAATCGAAAGCGTCATCGCGCGTTCGAAGCAACGCGTCATCGTTGCCTCTTTTTCAAGCCACGTTCACCGAGTTCAGCAGGTCGTTGACGCCGCAAAGGCAAACGACCGCAAAGTGGCCTTGGTTGGTCGATCAATGGTGCGCAACATGCAAATCGCCATTCAAATGGGGTACCTAACAGCCGAGACTGCAGATTTTGTTGACCTTAAGCAGGCCGCAACGATGCCGGCCAACAAGGTGGTCTATATGTCTACCGGGTCCCAGGGTGAACCGATGGCTGTTCTGGCACGCATGGCCAACTTGGAGCATGACATTGAAATTGGCGAAGGTGACACCGTGATCCTGGCCAGTTCGCTAATCCCAGGTAATGAAAATGCCGTTTATCGTGTGATTGATGGCCTGACCAAGTTGGGTGCGAACGTGGTTCACAAGGGAAATGCCAAGGTGCACGTTTCTGGCCACGCAGCTGCCGGTGAGCTCCTTTACTGCTACAACATCTTGAAGCCTAAGAATGTAATGCCGGTCCATGGCGAATATCGTCACCTAGTTGCAAACGGCAAACTCGCCGAACAAACCGGTGTCCCAACTGAGCGGGTTCTAATCACCGAAGATGGTTGGGTTATTGATCTAGCCGATGGAATCGCCGAGGTGGTCGGCGCAGTCGAGTGCGGTTTGCTGTTCGTGGACGGTAAGACCGTGGGCAAGATTACCGAAGATGACCTGAAGGACCGTCGCGTTCTGGCCGAGGAGGGGTTCATCTCCATATTCTGTGTGGTCGATGAAAACGGTCGAGTAATTGTCGGCCCGGAAATTAGGGCGCGAGCCTTTGCAGAAGAAGACCATGTGTTTGATGCAGTTCGACCGATGATTGAGCGGGCGCTCGCCGAAGCTGCGGGACAGGGAGTCAACGACACCTATGCCTTGCAGCAGGTAATCCGCCGAACCATCGGAACCTGGGTAAACAAGGCCCATCGCCGCAGGCCGATGATCATCCCAGTGGTCATTAAGGGCTAATTCTCAGGCGGGATTGCGGTCGTGCCTTCGGGTTACTGTCCTTTCCGGCTGTTAGTTTTGTCTCATGGCAACACGAAAACCTGCACCCAAACGCAAACCTGCAACACGCAGCGCGCGCCAACCGGCACGGCCTGTTTCAAACAGCTCTGGTGCATCGGGTTTCTTTCGTGTCCTAGCCGCCATTTATCTCGGGCTTGCCCATTTTGTTGGTGCCGGTGCGCGTTCGTTGAGCCAAGAAAAGGTGGCCAAAGAAGACCGCCGCGATGGTCTTCCGTTTTTCATTTTTATCCTTGGAATCGCCGGAGCTATTTTCACCTGGTTCTTGGCCAAGCAGGCCTGGGCCATCGGCCTAAACGTGGTGACCTTCGGTTTGCTCTTCGGGCGCGTGGCTTTCGTGCTGCCGGTCATCATGGTAATTTTTGCCGTTTACCTGATGCGCAACCCTTCTACTACACGCGATAACGGACGTATTGGTGTGGGGCTCTTCTTGCTTCTGGTTACCGCAAGCGGTTTCTTCCACACTTTCGCCGCAAAGCCACCACAACCCTCTGATGGTGAATGGGCCTTGGCCTATGCCGGCGGAGTCTTCGGCTGGCTAGTTTCGGTGCCATTCCTGAGTTCTCTAGGGACTGGCCCATTCAGCGTTTGGGCGACCGGCTTGATTTTGGCCATCATCGGCTTCGGATCGCTCCTGATCCTGACGAAGACCACGCCAAATCGAATAGGTGAGCGGTTTCGCGAGCTCGGAACATTCTTGTTTGGCGCTGGTGCTGAAAAGAAATCCTCGAGCGAACCGGATGATGAGATCTTGGATGCCTTCGACGGCACTAAAGTGCCATGGTGGCGCAAGAACAAGGCGGGGGATGAACCGGCCTTTGACACCCCAATTGCGACCACGCAGGCAGCATTTGAGGACGAGGACGTTCTCGACACACTTTTTGGTGACCCTGTTGAACCAAACGTTCCATCCGTGGATTCTGCAAACACCGAGCCGATTGTTTTACCAACAGCTCCGGTGTTCGTCGCACCACCGGTAAATCCACAAGTTGCTACCTCAGCGGACGTAACAAGCACTGCCCCCTCGGCTGCGCCAATCCGTCGCCCATACGTTCTGCCACCATCCAGTTTCCTAGCGCCAGGAACTCCACCGAAGGCAAAATCTGCCGCCAATGAGCAGATCGTAGTTGCCATCACAAATGTCTTTAAGGAATTTGGCGTCGAAGCGAAAGTTGTCGGTTTTTCCAGAGGGCCAACAGTCACTCGATACGAAGTTGAGTTGGCGCCAGGTGTCAAAGTCGAAGCGGTCACCCGATTGTCCAGCAACATTTCTTATGCGGTAGCTAGCAACGAGGTCCGCATCCTTGCTCCGATCCCTGGTAAGTCGCTGATCGGAATTGAGATTCCTAACATTGACAGAGAGACAGTTTCCCTCGGAGACGTCCTTCGCTCAGAAGTTGCCACCAAGAGTTTGCACCCGATGACCATCGGTGTCGGCAAGGATGTCGAGGGCGGCTTTGTTGTGGCAAACCTAGCCAAAATGCCGCACTTGCTCGTGGCGGGTGCCACCGGTGCCGGTAAGTCAAGCTTTGTAAACTCGATGATCACTTCAATCCTCATGCGGGCCAAGCCGGCAGAAGTTCGCATGGTGCTCATTGACCCGAAGCGCGTTGAGCTCGCCGCATACCAAGGTGTGCCACACCTAATCACTCCCATCATCACAAACGCCAAGAAAGCCGCAGAGGCTTTGCAGTGGGTTGTTAAAGAGATGGACATGCGCTACGACGACCTAGCTAGCTTTGGCTTCAAACACATTGATGATTTCAATCGAGCCATCGTTGCGGGCGAGGTTAAGGTCCCTGAGGGCAGCAAGCGAATCTTGCAGCCTTATCCATACTTACTAGTTGTGGTCGACGAGCTTGCCGACCTTATGATTGTCGCTCCGCGTGACGTCGAAGACTCAATCGTTCGAATCACCCAGCTGGCCCGCGCCTCGGGAATTCACCTAATTCTGGCAACTCAGCGACCATCGGTAGATGTCGTAACTGGTCTGATTAAGGCAAACGTCCCGTCACGCCTAGCATTCTCGGTTACCTCTGTTACCGATTCAAGGGTCATCCTCGATCAGCCTGGCGCTGAAAAGCTGATCGGGCAGGGTGATGCCTTGTTCTCTCCTATGGGCACCAATAAGCCAATTCGTGTGCAAGGTGCTTGGCTTGCCGAGAGCGAGCTTCACAAGATTGTGGAACACGTCAAGGCTCAGATGGCCCCTGAATATCGCAGCGATGTCGAAGAAGTTGCCGTTCAAAAGATTGTCGATGCCGACATCGGCGATGACCTAGAAGTCCTACTTCAGGCAGCGGAGTTGGTGATCAACTCGCAGTTCGGCTCAACTTCGATGCTCCAACGCAAATTGCGAGTCGGTTTCGCTAAGGCCGGCCGCTTGATGGACCTCATGGAATCCCGGCATATTGTGGGCCCTAGCGAAGGTTCGAAAGCCCGCGACGTGCTGGTGAAGCCCGAGGATCTTGGAACAGTGCTAGCGCAACTTCGTGGCGAGCCAGGATCCGTGGCAACACCGCCTGTGCAGCAGGCTGCGGCCGTGATTGATTCAGCCCAAGCCAATTCAGATAGTAATGGCGATGGCAATTTAGCTGCAGGAAGCTTCGATGACTTTGTGCCACGGGCTCAGGTTGATCGTTCAATCATCACCACCGGTGACGAGGAAGATGACGACGAAGACGCCTGGAAATTGACGGGGCGTCAGTGATGAATTCGAGCGGCAACCGGGAATCCAGTAGCACTATTCCAAATAGTCCTTGGAATCTCCCCAATGCAATCACAATCGCCCGAATCATTTCGGTGCCGTTTTTCATTTGGACTTTGTACTCGACTCAGAATAATGAGTCGCCGATGCGCTGGTATAGCGTGTTGTTTTTTGTCTTGGTGATGGCCAGTGATGGCATCGATGGGGCGATTGCGCGACGTAGGGGTTTGATTACTAATCTCGGTAAATTACTCGATCCGATCGCCGATAAGGCGTTGCTTGGCGGCGCTCTAATTGCGCTTTCGGCAATGAATGAAATTGCTTGGTGGGTAACCATCGTGATTTTGGTTCGAGAGTTAGGTATCACGGCCTATCGATTTGCAGTGATCCGTAAGCGAGTCATTCCTGCATCATCCGGGGGCAAGCTCAAGACGATTTTCCAATCGATCATGCTCGGCTTTGTAATTTCCCCACTTAGCGCCTGGTTTCCCGGCGAAGCTTACCGAGTCTTTGAAAATGCCCTCGTCTTTGTCGCCGTCGCACTGACTCTCTACTCTGGGCTTCAATATCTCGTTGCAGCCGCACGAGCGAGCCGTTAGTCGTGTCTTCGGAAGACTCAAAAACCCCCGGCCAACCGCTCGGGCAGGTGGCCGCAACGGTTCTAGCCGGCCTTAAAACCCGGAAACTGCATTTGGCTGTTGCCGAATCTCTTACCGGCGGGCTATTGACGGCTGAATTCGTCACCGTCGCGGGAGCCTCGGATGTTTTACTCGGTGGAATTATTGCCTATCAGCAGGAGCTCAAGCACGAACTTCTCGGGGTTTCTCAGGCACTTCTTGCACAGGTGGGGTCTGTGGATCCGCAGGTAGCCGCACAGATGGCTCAGGGCGTGCGTACAAAACTAGCAGCGAAGATGGGGCTCGACGAAGCCCTGGTTGTTGGCGTCAGCACTACGGGCGTTGCCGGCCCAGATTTGCAAGATGGCAAACCCGTAGGCTGCGTTTTTCTGGGGATATCTAGCCAGACGGGGGATTATGTCTACGAACTCAACCTGGTTGGTGACCGAAACAGTATCCGAGCCCAAACGGTTCAACATGCAGTTTCTGCGCTCGGGGAACATTTCAACTAGGTGCTTGGTTCTAAATACTTGAGTCGTTCTCAGGCAACTTTCAGCGGTTCAAGTTAATGTTTGTCGTAGGTAACCTGTAAGTTATCTACAACAGCTTCAAAGATCGGAGGATCCAATGGTTTTAGTTCGTCAAGAAATCGGTGACGTGCTCAGGGACTTCCGCCTGCAGAAGGGCCGTACCCTTCGTCAGGTCGCTGGCAAGGCCAGCGTAGCGCTTGGTTACCTAAGCGAAGTCGAGCGAGGTCAGAAAGAGGCGTCTTCAGAGATTCTTGCCTCTGTAGCGGATGCACTCGAAGTCCCAATCTCAGTGATTATGCGTCAGGTGAGTGATCGCCTAGCCGCGCTTGAGGGTGTTGTCGTCCCAGACACCGTCCCAGCTGAGCTATACGCGGACTTCAAGCAGTCTCTAGCTCGCGTCTAGCCAGGGCTTCCGCAATTGCGGTTGAGTGAATTTCGAGAACTCATGGTTGATGAGTTTGGTTCTGCATACGCGGAAGTTATCGCTAGAGATTTGCGGCTCACCGAACACGGTGATAAGACTGCGAATGAATTGGTCGCCCAAGGTTTAGATCCAAGGGATGTTTGGCTTGCGATTTGCCGTCAAAGCGATGTGCCAAAAACTCGTTGGCATGGAATAAACAAAGCCAAGTCAAAGAATTAGTTTCGAACAATCGACACGCCGAACGATTTAATTATCGAAATCTTGTTCGAATATTGCTAATCTACTAACAACGAAGTTTTTGAATTGTTTTCAACAACTTGGTGGGCTTGAAGCAAAAATGTCAGAGCCGGCTCATAGTGTCATAGCAACATTCGAAGAAAGACGAGGCAACCATGCCATCACCATCAGACCGCGAAAAAGCGCTCGACACTGCCCTGGCTCAAATCGACCGTCAGTTTGGCAAAGGCTCAGTTATGCGCCTTGGCTCCGACGACCGAGCACCGGTTGAGGTAATTCCAACCGGTTCGATTGCTCTAGACGTTGCGCTGGGAATCGGCGGCCTACCACGTGGCCGAATCATTGAGGTTTATGGCCCAGAGTCATCAGGTAAGACAACGGTTGCTTTGCATGCAATCGCAAACGCACAGCGCAATGGTGGCATTGCGGCCTTTATCGATGCCGAGCACGCCCTTGACCCTGAATACGCAAAGGCGCTTGGTGTTGACACTGATGCACTTCTAGTAAGCCAGCCAGATACCGGTGAGCAAGCTCTCGAGATTGCCGACATGCTGATTCGTTCTGGCTCGATTGACATCATTGTCATTGACTCGGTTGCCGCACTGGTTCCACGTGCAGAAATTGAAGGTGAAATGGGTGATTCTCACGTTGGTCTCCAGGCTCGCCTAATGTCACAAGCTCTTCGCAAGTTGACCGGTGCACTAAACAACACCGGCACCACCATGATTTTTATCAACCAGCTACGCGAGAAGATCGGTGTCTTCTTCGGAAGCCCTGAAACCACTGCCGGCGGTAAGGCCTTGAAGTTCTATGCTTCCGTTCGCCTTGACATCCGCCGCATAGAGACTTTGAAGGACGGCGTTGACGCAGTCGGAAACCGCACTCGTGTCAAAGTTGTCAAGAACAAGATGGCTGCCCCGTTCAAGCAAGCCGAGTTCGACATCATTTACGGTGTTGGAATTTCGCGAGAGGGAAGCCTCATCGACTTTGGTGTTGAGCAAGAGATCGTCAAGAAATCTGGCGCTTGGTATACCTACGAGGGCGAACAGCTGGGCCAGGGTAAAGAGAACGCCCGCAAGTACCTAATCGAGAACGCCTCTGTTGCCGACGAAATTGAAAAGAAGATCAAGTCAAAGTTAGGCATCGGTGTTCCACGCGCCGTTGCCGACCTGCCTGCCGAGATTGAAGAAGAGCCAAAGGCAGCCAAGACTGCTAATGCCAGCTAATAATGGCATTTGAACAACACGGAAAGTCTGGTGGGTCTCGAAGGAGGCAGCCAGGCTTTTCGCGTTCTCAAAGTGAAAAAGGAACTGAGCGAGATTCCAAGACGATAAAGGAGAAGGCTCCTCCAACTCCCGAGCGATTAGAACAGCGTGCGCGAAACGTCTTACTCCACCAACTCTCCCGAAGCGCCAAGTCGACCCATCAACTGCGCCAAATACTGGAAAAACGTGAGATTCCAACCGAAATAGCCGAATCCGTTCTCTTGCGTTTCACCGAGGTTGGGTTGATAGATGACTTCGCTTATGCGGAGACCATCGTAAATAGCCGTCGAAACTTCAAAGGCCTTGCCAAATCTGCAATCAAGCGGGAATTAAACGAAAAGGGTGTCCCTGCTCCACTCGTTGAGCAGGCCATTGAGTCAATTACTGCAGAAGATGATCTTGCGGCCGCTCTTGACCTGGCGGTTCGACGAATTAGGCAAATGCATGGCCTAGCCCGAGATGTGCGGGAACGTCGCCTTGCTGGCTATCTAGGGCGCAAGGGTTACCCGTCCTCGATTGTCTTTGCAGCAATCCGAAACGCCGAATCAACCATGGATACCGAACGCGAGAACGGCTAGCGCCGGCAGGGCGTAAAATCGACTGGTTATGACTACAACCACTGCACGCAGCTACGAAGTGCGCACTTTCGGCTGCCAAATGAACGTTCACGACTCTGAGCGTCTTTCCGGCCTGCTCGAAGGAGCTGGTTACGTGCCAGTTGAATCAGGCATCGCCGACATCGTGGTTTTCAATACCTGTGCAGTTCGCGAGAACGCAGACAACAAACTATATGGAAACCTAGGCCAGCTTTGGGAGCACAAAGAAGTCAACCCAGATTTGCAGATTGCAGTTGGTGGTTGCCTCGCTCAAAAGGACCGCGAAACCATCATCAAGAAGGCTCCGTGGGTTGATGTGGTTTTCGGAACCCACAACATCGGTTCATTGCCTGCCTTGCTTGAACGAGCCCGTCACAACGAGGAAGCTCAAGTAGAAATTCTTGAATCGCTTGAGACCTTCCCATCCGATCTGCCAACCAAGCGCGATTCAACTTATGCCGCCTGGGTGTCAATTTCAGTGGGTTGCAACAACACCTGCACTTTCTGCATCGTGCCAAGCCTCCGAGGTAAAGAAAAAGATCGTCGACCGGGAGAGATCTTGGCCGAGATCAAGGCTTTGGTTGCAGAAGGAGTGATTGAAATCACACTTCTAGGTCAAAACGTAAATACCTACGGGGTTGAATTTGGCGACAAGGGCGCCTTTGCCAAGCTGCTGCGTGCCTGTGGCCAGATCGAGGGCCTCGAGCGAGTGCGCTTCACCAGCCCTCATCCCGCTGCCTTCACCGATGACGTTATCGAGGCCATGGCTGAGACACCGAATGTGATGCCAACCTTGCACATGCCTTTGCAGTCTGGCAGTGATCGAATTTTGAAGGAAATGCGTCGCAGCTATCGCAGCGATAAGTTCTTAGGAATTCTTGATCGAGTCAGAGCGGCTATTCCTGAGGCCACCATTACGACTGACCTAATTGTCGGTTTTCCAGGTGAGACCGAAGAGGATTTCTTGGAGACAATGCGTGTCGTCGAGCAGGCGCGTTTTGGTGCAACCTACACATTCCAGTACTCGAAGCGTCCTGGAACGCCCGCCGCAACCCTGCCAGACCAATTGCCAAAGGCTGTGGTTCAAGAGCGTTATGAGCGACTCTTGGCGCAGGTGAACCAAATTTCCCTCGAGGAGAACCAAGCTTTAGTTGGCCGTGAGGTTGAAGTCTTGGTCTCCAATGGTGGTCGCAAGGATGATGCTACCCATCGAATGAGTGGCCGAGGTCGAGACAATCGATTGGTCCATTTCGAAGTCCCATCAGGCGAGGTGCCGCCTCGTCCGGGGGACATCGTGTCCGCTGTCATCACCGAGGCCGGACCATATCACTTGATTGCCGACTCTGGCTATTCGATGCGTAGAACCATTGCCGGAGACGCGTGGGATCGCGCCGAGGCAGCCAGCTGTGCAGTTCCGAGCGTAAGCCTGGAAGCCGGAAAGACTTCGGTTTCCCTAGGTTTGCCGGGCTTGGGTAAGCCGGCGGCAGCCCACCAGCACTAATGTCAAAACTTATCGCTGTCGTTGGCCCGACCGGCGCCGGTAAATCATCGCTGGCAATTCAAATTGCCAAACACATCATTTCAAAGGGTAGAAAAGCCGAAATAATCAACTGCGATTCAATGCAGTTTTATCGAGGCATGGACATTGGCACCGCGAAACTGACAGAGGCCGAACGCGAGGGAATCACCCATCATCTCTTTGATTTTCTTGAAATTACGGATGAGTCAACGGCTGCGGAATATCAACAAATTGCCCGCCCACTAATTGAACAACTTCAGGCGCAAGACATAACTCCAATACTTGTTGGTGGCTCGATGCTCTACATCGCTGCAGTTTTGAACCGTTTCGAATTCCCGGCCAGAGATGAAATCCTGCGTGCCAAACTCGAGCAGGACCTGATCGATTTTGGCCCCCACGAAATACACCGAAGACTTCAGGCCCTAGATCCAATTGCCGCAAGCCGAATCATCCCCGAGAATGGCCGTCGGAGTGTCCGGGCCATCGAAATTGTGACCCTGACCGGAGAGCCATTTGCTGCCGCGCTTCCTGAGATTCCTGAGGACTGGCAACCAGTTCTGGAAATCGGGATCACTGGTGACCGTGAGGAATTGCGCCAAAGACTCGAATCGCGGGTTAAGAAAATGTGGCAGCAGGGCCTAATTAATGAGGTGCGATCGCTGGAGCCCTTCGGGATTCGCGAGGGAAAGACATCTTCGGTGGCAATCGGTTACGCGCAAGCTTTGCGCGAAATCGATGGGGAGTTGACCGAATCAGAGGCAATTGCAGATACCGTGAGGCTGACGCAGAAATACGCCCGCCGTCAGATGTCTTGGTTTAGGCGCGATCCTAGAATTCGATGGTTCGATTTTCAGGACTTAGAGGCGACCACCAAGGCCCTCGGCCTCGTGGATGAGTGGCTGAACCTTTAGGCTTGAGGCATGTCAAATCTGCTTTCCTTCACCAAAGGCCACGGCACGGGTAATGATTTTGTTCTTTACCTTGACGCCGAGGGTGTTGCGCCACTGAGCGGCGACCAGATTGCGAAAATTTGCGATCGTCATTTTGGTATCGGAGCCGACGGTCTGATTCGTGTGGTCAAGTCCGAAAATCTTCCAGAAGGGGCTGACTCGCTCCAAGAAGAGCCTGAAGCAGTCTGGTTCATGGATTACTACAACGCAGATGGCAGCACCGCGGAAATGTGCGGTAACGGCACCCGAGTATTTGCTCGATATCTTACGGAGAAGGGGCTCATCGAACTGCCGGAAGGTGACACTCTTTCAATTGGGACTCGCGCTGGAGTCAAGGATATCCAGCGAAATCTCGCCGGTTTTGTCGTGGATCTTGGTCGCTGGAAGCTTGAGTCTGAAGTCCTAGTCAAAGCCGACAATCTCGATGTTCCAAGGCCCGGCCAGGGGATAAACGTTGGCAATCCGCATGTCGTGGTCGCCCTAGCCGAACCCCGAGAGCTCGCATCCCTAGATTTATATGAGCAACCTGAAATCATCCCTGCTCCGGCCGATGGCGCAAATATCGAATTCGTAGTTCCGGCGGACCCGATGGTGGTTAACGGGGTTGGTTCCATCAACATGCGTGTTTATGAACGCGGTTCAGGCGAGACGTTGTCCTGCGGCACCGGTATCGTTGCCGCGGCGCTTGCAACCAGAAACTGGGCGGGGCCCGGTGCGCCGAATCAATGGAAAGTTACGGTTCCTGGGGGAGTCTTGGGCGTGCGAATGTTTGCTGCCGAGGATGGCGAACACGTTGGGCTAAGCGGAGCCGCTGAGCTTGTCTATGACGGTGTCATCGATCTAGATAACCTCGGCACCGTAAAACGAGGCTAACCCCGGTTCTTGACCCTAAGGATTCGGAATCCCTTGGCTGTCTCTACTCTGATAGTGGAGAAACCCTCGGGCATCTCCGTTTCTAACCAGCGGTGTAAAGAATCCGCCCCCAAATTCTTCTGAACTACTAAGTAGGCTTCGGCCGAATCTTCAAGGCGTGGCAACCAAGTCTGCAATATCTCGTGCAAAACTTCTTTGCCAACCCGAATTGGCGGGTTTGACCAAATTCCGCTGAAAGTGATGTCCTCGGGTACTTCTTCGGGTTTTAGAGTTCGGATGTTCTTTAAGCCAAGACGGGCAGCATTGGCTGCGGTGAGGTCCAGGGAGCGCTGGTTTACATCGATCGCCCAAATTGTCGCCTGGCTCGATCTGGAGGCTAGGGCGAGGGCAATTGGCCCCCAACCGCAACCGATGTCAAGAATATTTCCGCTCGGTGGAGCTTCCGACAGATGTTCGAGTAGCACCTGCGTGCCTTGGTCGATGTGATCTGGGCTGAAAATTCCACCGGAAGTGGTCACAACAACTGACTTCCCGTCAATTGTTACTGAGATTTCTTTTGGCTTGAACTTGCTGTCCGGGGCCTCCGAGAAGTAGTGGTCTGGAGACATAATCGAAACTTTATTACAGTTTCAGTAACTAGTGTTAGTTGTAATGGTTGAAAAAGATTTTGATGAAGACGAGCCCAAGGCATCCAAGCGCACCTCGTTTTCTTCTCGTGGCGATGAGGTAATTGATCGCATCCTTCGGCGCGGTGAACGTGCTGTGGCTCTCGGTGCCGATGAAACGCATGGTTACTCAGATTCAGATGGCGATCAGCAGGACCTACTAGACAGAACCTCGCTTAGACGCGTTAACGGGCTCTCGACCGAACTTCAAGACATCACGGATGTCGAATATCGTCAGCTAAGGCTTGAGAAGGTCATCCTGATTGGGCTCTGGGGCGCCACAACGCTCAAAGAGGCCGAGAATTCGCTTCGGGAACTGGCCGCTCTTGCCGAGACCGCGGGATCGACTGTGCTCGACGGATTGCTTCAACGCAGGACATCGCCAGATCCAACAACGTACCTAGGTAAAGGTAAGGCTGAAGAGCTGCGCGCATTGGTGGCGGCGTCGGGAGCCGACACGGTAATTGCCGATACGGAACTTGCTCCGAGTCAGCGCAGAAACTTAGAAGATATCGTCAAGGTGAAAGTTGTTGACCGAACCGCGGTGATCCTAGATATCTTTGCTCAGCATGCCAAGTCACGCGAGGGTAAAGCCCAAGTCGAATTGGCCCAACTTGAATACCTCTTGCCACGCCTTCGAGGCTGGGGTGAGTCGATGTCAAGACAGGCCGGTGGCCAGGCCGCTGGTGGAGTTGGAATGGGCTCGAGAGGCCCAGGTGAAACAAAAATTGAACTTGACCGCCGCCGAATTAATACCCGGATGGCGAAGCTGCGCAAGCAAATAGTTGAGATGGAACCGGCGCGCGAAACAAAGCGTGCAAATCGCAAAAAGAATCAGGTGCCTGCAGTCGCTATCGCTGGCTACACGAACGCGGGCAAGTCATCGCTGCTGAATAAAATGACGCAGGCCGGGGTGCTGGTTCAAAACGCGCTGTTCGCAACGCTCGATCCAACAGTTCGAAAGACTAAGACTCCAGATGGTCGCGACTACACGCTAGCCGACACTGTCGGCTTCGTGCGCAATCTTCCCCACCAATTAGTTGAAGCGTTCAGATCGACATTTGAAGAAATTGCCGATGCCGATTTGATTGTCCACGTGGTTGATGCCTCGCACCCCGATCCTGGGGGGCAGATCGATACCGTTCGAGCGGTTATCAAGGACGTTGGAGCCGGGTCTATCCCCGAACTGGTTGTATTCAACAAGATTGACCTTGCAGATCACAATCGCCGCATGGTTCTGAGAATTATTGAGCCCGACGGCATCGGGGTGAGCGCACGCACCGGTGAGGGTATGGAAGCAATGTTGAAGCGGATTGCAGATCTGCTTCCAGCTCCGAATGTTGAGGTAGCGGTCTTAATCCCTTACGACAGGGGTGACTTGGTTTCCCGGCTCCACTTGAACAGCAGAATCCTAATGATGGATTATCGGGAGACAGGCACTTTTGTGCGTGCTCTAGTAAAACCAGAAATTGCTGCGGAACTAGCGCCCTTTAGAGTTTTGATTTGACTCGCAAGCCAAGCTTCTTGGCTAAATAGAACGAAGGACCGCAACAACCTTGCCTAGGATGACGGCGTGGTCACCCAGAATTGGTTCGAATTCCGAGTTCCTAGGTAGCAGCCAAGTGTGCCCGTCACGCTGCTTGAAAGTCTTTACAGTGGCTTCTTCTTCAAGCATGGCTGCAACGATGTCGCCGTTCTCTGCGGTTTGTTGCGAGCGCACTACTACCCAGTCGCCATCGCAAATGGCAGCGTCAATCATCGATTCGCCGACGACCTTAAGTAGAAACAGGTCGCCCTTGCCGACAAGTTGCCGCGGCAAGGGGAAAATTTCTTCGATGTTCTGGTCTGCGGTTATCGGCACACCAGCTGCAATTCGACCAACCATAGGAACCATTGCCGCCTCACCGTATGGTGTCGGGTTCTCAGACTGCGGTTTTTGGCCATCGAAAAGGCCCTCAGGTTCGATCAATACTCGAATGGCGCGGGCGGTATTTGCGTCGTATGAAATGTAGTCGGCTTTTTTGAGCTGTTCCAACTGGTACTTAACGCTTGAAACAGCATTTAAGCCCACCTCATCGCCGATCTCTCGAAGCGATGGGGTATAGCCGCTCTGCTCTTTAGAGCGGATGATAAATTCCAGGATGCGCTCTTGCATTTGGCTCAGGTTCTCTGATCTCTTTGCCATTTGATGCCCTTCGCTACTGCCGCTAATCAACCCGAACAAATAAATGTCCGTGCCTCACGATTGAATCATTTATATCGAAATTGTATTCGGATATTGACAGTTATACAAACACATTTTCGAAAGAAAAAAGATTTACTTGACAAATTGTCGGTATTTGTTCGTAAACTTGTTCTAATTCGAACATATGTTCGGAAACCGAGAAGTTGAGTAATAGAAAGGCAGCAGCAAATGAACACCTATACATCAGCCAAGCCAGCTGGCCTAAGTGCCAGCGGTCGTCGTTTCATTCGTCAGGCAACCGTTGTGGTCGTTGCAACCGTTGCAGCAATTGGTTTCTTCTCTGGCCAAGCCGCAACCGCCGGCTCCGATTCTGTGAAGGCAAACTTCACCTACGTCACTGTGCACACCGGTGAAAGCTTGTGGGCCCTCGCTGCAGAGATTGCTCCAAATCAGGATCGCCGCGAGTGGATTGCCAAGGTTGTTGACCTCAATGCGCTCACCTCGGCAGAGCTCAAGCCTGGCCAACGCATCGCGTTGCCATAGTCCACAGAGATAGGGCAAGCAGCTCGCCTCTGGTCAAGGCGCTCTTCTCTGGTCAACTAGATCGTCTTTGGCAAAGACCGGTGCTAGTCGTTGCCATAAGTAAACTTGAATAATGGCCAGACTCGAAGACCTCCCGCTGCGCGATGACCTCAAAGGTCAGCAGCCCTACGGCGCACCGCAACTAAACGTTCCGGTCTCATTGAATGTAAATGAGAACACCCACCGAGTTCCTCTAGAGGTTGCCGAGGACATAATCCAACGGCTGGCAAAAGCTCTGATGGAAATCAATCGTTATCCAGATCGTGAGTTCGTTTCACTTCGCGAGGCACTTGCTGATTATCTGGGATTCGACTTGAAACCTGAAAACGTTTGGGCCGCTAATGGTTCAAACGAGGTTCTTCAACAAATATTTCAGGCCTTTGGTGGTCCTGGGCGCAAGTTCCTGAGTTTTACGCCCACTTATTCGATGTATCCAATCATTGCCTCGGGAACCCAGACCGAGTATCTTTCCGTGCCGCGTGGCGATCGCTTTGAGCTAACGCCCGAGTACATTCGGGACGCGATCCTGGTAAACCGCCCAGATATCATCATTTTGTGTGCCCCAAATAACCCAACCGGAACCCCGCTTTCTTTAGCCTGCATTGAGGCTGCATACGAGGCTCTAACGGAGACTTCCGGAGGTGTCTTGGTGGTCGATGAGGCCTACCAAGAGTTCGGCGCGGATCCAACTGTTACCGCCATTTCATTGCTACCTGGGCGCGAGCGCTTGATGGTTAGCCGCACCATGTCAAAGGCATTCGCGTTTGCTGGCGCTCGAGTGGGTTACCTAGCCGCCGACCCGGCAGTAATCGATGCACTTCGTCTAGTTAGACTCCCATATCACTTGAGCGCATTCACCCAGGCAGCCGCCGAAGGAGCGTTGGCGCATTCTCAGACAATGCTCTCGACTGTCGATGACATCAGGGAACAGCGCGACCGCATTGTTAGAGAGCTGAAGGGTATGGGGCTCGACGCCTATCGTTCTGACGCAAACTTTGTACTTTTTGGTGGCCTATCGGACCCCGCCGAAACTTGGCAAAGGTTACTTGACCGTGGGGTCCTGATTCGCAACGTGGGCTTGGATGGAACGCTTCGCGTGAGTGCAGGAACAGAAGCCGAGACTTCTGCGTTCCTGTCCGCACTTCGAGAAGTGCTCTAACGGCATCAGCTTCCACGTTTTCGCTAGACTTAAGAGATCCCAGCGTCGTCTCATCAGGTGTCGCAATGGCGAAAGGCTAAAAAATGAATCGCATCGCTCAACTTCAGCGCCGCACCAGCGAGTCCTCAATCGACCTGTCGATTAACCTCGATGGAACCGGCCGCTCTGAAATTTCTACGACGGTGCCATTTTTTGACCACCTTCTAACCGCATTCGCGAAGCACTCGCTTGTCGACCTAGTCGTGAAGGCAACTGGTGATACCCACATCGATGTGCACCACACAGTAGAAGACACCGCGATTGTTCTTGGGCAAGCGATCAAGCAGGCCCTTGGCGACAAGTCAAAGATTGGTCGCTACGGAGACGCTACCGTGCCACTGGATGACGCATTAGCTCGAGCAGTAGTTGACGTTTCGGGCCGACCATACCTGGTGCACTCGGGAGAGCCTGCGGGCTTTGAGTTTCACCTAATTGGTGGGCACTTTACCGGCTCTATGATTCGTCACGTTTTTGAAGCAATTGCTTTTAACGCAGGCATTACGGTTCACGTCACCGTGCTTGATGGCCGCGACCCTCACCACATCGCTGAGGCTGAATTCAAGGCTTTCGCCCGTGCCTTCCGCAAAGCCGTCGAGTTTGATGCTCGCGTGGATGGAATCCCTTCGACCAAGGGTGCTCTGTGAAATCACCCCGCGTCGTCGTTCTTGATTACGGCAGCGGAAATGTCCATTCAGTAGCAAAGGCCCTAGAGGTTGCCGGAGCACGAGTTGAGTTGACCCGTGATCGAGATTCTGTTGCCAAGGCTGATGGTTTGATCGTTCCCGGCGTTGGAGCTTTTACCGCGGTAATGAATCAGTTGAACGAAGTCAAGGGCGCCGAACTGATTGATCAGCGACTGGCCGCAAGCAAACCGGTCATGGGCATTTGCGTTGGCCTTCAGGTGATGTTTGAGCATGGTGTGGAACACGGGCTAGAAACAGATGGATTGGGCCAGTGGCGGGGCACCGTCGAATTGCTAGATTCACCGCTTGTGCCACACATCGGGTGGAACACCGTAACTCCTCCGGCTGATTCAAATTTATTCAGGAATATTGCCGGCGAACGTTTTTATTTTGTGCATTCCTACGGCGTGCAGAACTGGGAGTACGACGGCCTCGGCCCAATCCCTTCGCCGGTTCCGACCTGGGCAGAGTACGGTTGCAAGTTCGTAGCGGCAGTCGAAAATGGCCCCCTTACTGCTACGCAATTCCATCCCGAAAAATCAGGCCAGGCAGGCATCCAACTGCTAACCAATTGGCTTGCAACTTTTTAAGACAATTCATCTGTCAAATCAAAGTCTTCAGAGAAAGCGAATCTAATGCCTCAAAACTCAGCTTATTTAGAGCTACTTCCAGCCGTTGACGTCGCCGATGGCAAGGCCGTCAGATTGACTCAAGGTGAAGCCGGCTCGGAGACCGATTACGGTAGCCCTCTTGAGGCTGCCCAAACATGGATTGATGCGGGTGCTGAATGGATTCACTTGGTCGACTTGGATGCGGCTTTTGGCAGAGGTGATAACCGCGCCATAATTCGCGAGGTGGTTAACGCCTCTAGCAAGGTCAAAATCGAACTTTCGGGTGGCATCCGCGACGATGCATCGCTTGAGGCCGCTTTGGAAGCGGGGGCAACTCGAGTCAACCTAGGAACCGCTGCACTCGAGAACCCTGAATGGACCGAACGGGTGATTAGCAAATTTGGTGACGCAATTGCGGTGGGTCTCGATGTGCGAGGAACAACCTTGGCGGCACGCGGTTGGACTCGTGAAGGCGGTGACCTCTGGGAAGTGCTTGCTCGTCTCGAGGGCGCCGGCTGCCCACGTTATGTAGTGACGGACGTCACGAAGGATGGCACGCTCAAGGGCCCAAACGTAGACCTGCTTAGAGAAGTGATGCAGCGCACGTCAAAACCTGTAGTAGCTTCGGGCGGAATCAGCTCTCTTCAGGACATCCGTGATCTGCACGGCTTGGTCGCTGACGGGCTTGAAGGTGCCATTCTCGGCAAGTCTCTTTACGCAAATAAATTCACCCTGCAAGAAGCTCTGGCGATTGCCAACGTGCGCGTTTAGTTCACATTAATTTCTATGCATAGCCACGACCACAAGCACATCAACAAAGATCGCTTTGCCGATTCTGCCGGTGTGCCTTGGGAGGGGCGAAGCTTTGAATCCAACCCATTTTCAAATGACGATGGTTCAGCAAATCCAGAGCTAATCAAGGCACTCGCCGAATTCCGAATAAATCTATCCAGCGACCAAAGCGATCCCCGGCCGGTGTTCGGCGCCTTTTCGAAGTCGCGACTCTTGATTCCTTTGCTCGCTGATCTGGGTGAGTCGGGGGAGGGCGCGCACGGTCAAATCGTGGATAAGAGTGCCGACCTTTCGATTGTTACGGTGCAAACTCCAGATGGTCAAACGGGTATGCCAGTTTTCAGTTCAGTTGCTGCGATGGCCGTTTGGAACCCTAAGGCCAGGCCGGTGCCAAGTGATGCCGTTCGAGTAGCTTTGGCGGCAGCATCTGAAGGAAATACTCGAATCGTGCTTGACCCGGGAAGCGCTACCGAATTTGTGTTTCGACGGCCGGCAATTAAAGCGATGGCTCTAGGGCAAGCTTGGCTTCCATCATTTCTCGATGAAAAAGTTGGCAATGCGTTAGCCGAGCCCCTGGCCGCCGGTGAAGCCAATGTTCTCGCTATTTACCTGGCTTCAGGGGATCCCCAATCCAGGCTGGCAGGTGCCGAACTTCAGGTGACGCTGAAACTGGAATCAGGCCTTGCTCAAACTGAAGTTCAAGCACTAATCACGCGTTTGACCGATTACTGGTCCAAGAGTGACTTAATCGCAGAGTCTGTTGACTCCATGGAGTTACGTCTAGTTAGTTGACCGGTCCGGTAAATTTCTCACCAGGGCCGGCCCCGGGAGCATCCTTGATTAGCGAGGCCTCTCGGAAAGCCAATTGCACCTGGCGAAGCGCATCGCGCAGTGGGCGGGCATGGTGATCGCCTAGGTCAGCGGCCGCGGCAGTGATAAATCCAGCAGTTGCATTGATTAGCTTGCGAGCTTCATCAAGGTCACCCTTGCGTCCGTCTTCGGCTAATCCGCACTGAACCGCTGCAACAGTAAGCAGGTCAACGGCATACCTTCCGATAACCTCGACCGCGGGCAAATCAGCGATGTCCTGCAGCTGCTGCTCTGGTGCCTGCGGTTCGAATTCGGCTGAGTTTGAGGCGGCTGTAGACAAGGGGCTTCTCCTTTTGAGTTCTTTCTGATAGGCTAACCCATGGCTCCGAGGTTTATCCTCGGTCAGAAGTGGATTCATTTCCCACCCGCGATCGCCGAACCAGTGTTTCCAACACATAGGTGGCCGGGTAAAGCTGGAGACTTTATCGTTTCTGTACGCATTCAGGCTGCCCGCCTGTGGCGTGGCCATTTATGTCACGTCTAAAGGAGCAACAAATCACAGATCCCCGCATCAATGAGCGCATCCGCGTGCCAGAGGTTCGCCTCGTCGGTGCCGCTGGTGAGCAGATTGGCGTTGTCCGCATCGAAGATGCGCTGCGCATGGCCCAAGAGCAGGACCTAGACCTAGTCGAGGTTGCCCCTACTTCAAAGCCACCAGTCGCAAAGCTAATGGACTTCGGAAAATTCAAGTACGAAGCAGCCCAGAAGGTTCGCGAGGCACGCAAGAACCAGGTGAACACCATCCTGAAGACCGTTCGTTTCGGTCTAAAGATTGATGATCACGACTACGGAACAAAGCGCGGTCAGATCCAGAAGTTCCTAAAGGCCGGTGACAAGGTCAAAGTGATCGTGGTTTTCCGCGGTCGCGAACAGTCACGTCCAGAGATGGGCATCAAGTTGCTTCAGAAGCTTGCCGAAGAAGTAGCCGAGTTAGGTGCCGTCGAATCGAATCCTTCGATCGATGGCCGAAACATGGTTATGGTTATTGGCCCGCTTAAGAACAAGGCAGACGCTAAGGCAGAAGCCAAGAAAGCTGCAGAGAAAGCCGCAAAGGCTGCTCCTGCAGAAAAGCCAAACGAGTCGGCAGCCGAAGAAGCTGCCGAGTAGAAACAGGAGAAATCAATGCCAAAGCAGAAGACCCACTCTGGCGCTAAGAAGCGTTTCCGCTTCACCGGTAGCGGCAAGATCATGAAGCAGCAAATCAACATGCGCCACAACCAGGAGCACATGTCAAACCGCCGCAAGCGTCGTCTAAACGTCGACCAGGTAGTTTCACCAGCTGACTACAAGACCCTCAAGACCCTACTAGGCAAGTAAAGACAATTTCTGAGCTCGCGTCAGGCGAGATCAGTAGAACTTAGGAGTATCACAAATGGCAAGAGTAAAAAATGCTGTCAACGGAGCGAAGAAGCGCCGCACAGTTCTAGAGCGCGCCAAAGGCTACCGCGGCCAGCGTTCACGTCTTTACCGCATGGCGAAGCAGCAGATGCTTCACTCTTTGGTCTACGCGTACAACGACCGTCGTGCCCGTAAGGGTGACTTCCGTCGCCTATGGATTCAGCGCATCAACGCTGCATCACGTGCAAACGGCCTAACCTACAACCGCCTTATCCAGGGTCTAAACCTTGCCGGCATCGTTGTTGACCGTCGTATCCTTGCAGACCTAGCAGTGAACGAGCCAAAGACTTTCGCAACCCTTGTTGCTTCAGCAAAGGCCGCATTGCCAGCAGACACCTCAGCGCCAAAGGTCAAGTAAGACCTTGCTGATTGATCCCAAAGCCAACAAGGTTCGCGGGGTCGCCAAGCTAACCAAGAAAGACGCCCGGTCATCGACCGGGCTCTTTCTGCTTGAGGGACCTCAAGGTTTGAAAGAAGCTTTAGTTCGGCCAAAATTAATCGTCGAGTTGTTCGCAACCGAAGATGCGATCGAGCGAAATCCAGAGCTGTTCGAGCGTGCCGAGGCCGCTCGAATCGAAGTTCAGTTGGTTTCTGAGCCGGTGCTCAAAGCGCTTACCGATACAACCACGCCCCAGGGCGTCGTTGCTGTTTGTGAGCAATTACACTCCGATCTTTCAGACATTATTGCCGCTAAACCACGCCTTGTTGCGCTATTGGCCAACATCCGAGACCCCGGAAATGCGGGGACGGTGCTGCGTGCCGCTGATGCAGCAGGCGCCGATGCTGTAATTTTTAGCAGCAACAGCGTAGATGTCTACAACCCAAAGGTGGTCAGGTCGACCACCGGTTCGATATTCCACGTTCCATTCGCCATCGGTGTCCCAATCGAGGACGCAATCGAGGCTCTCAAAACCGCCGGACTTCAGGTTTTCGCTGCCAACGGTGGCGGCATAGAAATTCCAAGTCTTGGGGATGACGTGTTGGCCAAGCCAACAGTGTGGGTGTTTGGCAATGAGGCTTGGGGCTTCGAGCAATCGACCCTTGATCAGGTGGATCAAGAGGTTGCCGTCCCGATTTATGGGGCAGCAGAATCTTTGAATTTGGCCACAGCGGCAAGCATCTGCCTCTATGTAAGTGCCTTCGCTCAAAACCGGCCTTAGCCCCTTTCAAAAGGTAGACTTAAGGCCTATGTCTGCCGAAAATCCAATCACTCAGGCCGCAGTCGATGCGGCAGTAGCCGAGGCCCTTGCAACCATTGCTTCGGTGCCTGACTTTGCCGCACTCAAAGCCGCTCGCGGTTCAACCGTGGGTGAGCAATCCGAAATTGCGAAACTAAACGCGCTGGTCAAAAACATCCCGAATGAATTCAAGGCCGTCTCAGGCGCGATGCTGGGCAAGGCCCGCGGGCAACTCAATGCTGCGTTTGCCGAGCGCGAAGCCGCACTATTCGCCATCGAAGAGGCCGAAAAACTTGCCGCGGAAGCAGTTGATGTCACCGCAGCTGCAGCACCATCAAAACTCGGTGCGAGGCACCCGCTTTCGTTACTCCAAGATCAAATCTCAGATGTTTTTGTTGGCATGGGCTGGGAAATCGCGGAGGGGCCGGAGCTCGAAAACGAGTGGTTCAACTTTGATGCCTTGAACTTCGATGAAGATCACCCCGCTCGCGCCATGCAGGACACATTTTTTGTCGACCCTGTTGAATCTCACCTAGTCTTGCGCACCCACACCTCACCGGTTCAGGTTCGTTCGATGCTAGATCGCCAGTTGCCGGTTTATGTCCTCTGCCCTGGCCGCGTTTTCCGCACGGACGAACTTGACGCAACCCACACTCCGGTGTTTCACCAGGTCGAAGGGCTTGCCGTTGACAAGGGTCTCACGATGGCAGATTTGCGGGGAACCCTAGAGCATTTTGCGCGAATCATGTTTGGTCCTGACGCTCAGATTCGCTTGCGACCTTCATTTTTTCCATTCACCGAACCTTCTGCTGAACTCGATGTTTGGCACCCGGGTGCCAAGGGAGGCGCGCGTTGGGTCGAATGGGGCGGTTGTGGAATGGTAAACCCAAACGTTCTAAAAGCCGCCGGAATTGACCCTGAGGTTTATTCGGGTTTTGCCTTCGGTATGGGCATCGAGCGAACGCTCATGTTCCGCAACGACGTTCGTGACATGCACGATATGGTCGAGTCCGATGTCCGTTTCAGTGAGCAGTTCGGAGTCACTCTCTAATGCGCGTCCCATTATCCTGGCTTGCCGAGCACGTTGATCTTCCTGGTGATGCCACCCCTGAAAGCGTCATGGCTGAACTTGTAAAAGTTGGTCTTGAAGAAGAGGGTTCGCATGGTTTTGATGTGACCGGGCCGCTAGTTGTTGGTCAGGTTCTCGAATTCGTTGAGGAACCCCAGACCAACGGCAAGACCATTCGTTGGTGCCAGGTTCAGGTTGCACCAACCGGTCAAAAAGCGGCCGATGGCGGCGAAGATGTTCGCGGCATCGTTTGTGGCGCCAGCAATTTTGAGGTGGGCGACAAAGTTGTCGTTTGCCTTCCGGGTGCAGTTTTACCAGGCAACTTTGTGATTGCTGCGCGAAGCACCTATGGCCACATCAGCGACGGCATGATGGCCTCGGCTCGTGAACTAAACATCAGTGATGACCACGCCGGCATCATTCGACTGCACGAACTTGGGCTCGACCCAAAGGTTGGCAGCGACGCTATTGAGTTGTTGAATTTGGATGAAAAAGCGGCTGAAGTCAACGTCACTCCAGATCGCGGTTATTGCTTCTCGATGCGCGGTATTGCCCGTGAGTATGCGCATGCGACCGGTGCTGAGTTCAGAGACCCGAAGCACAATGCCTTTATCGAGATGGGTCACGGATACCCGCTCACAGTGAACGACACCGCGCCAATTCGAGGCCGTCGAGGCACAGACCGATTTGTTCTTCGCGTGGTCAAGGGCGTGGATGTCTCGAACCCAACACCTGCATGGATGGTTGCCCGGCTTAAGCTCGCGGGCATGCGTTCAATTTCGCTTGTGGTTGACATCACCAACTATGTAATGCTCGAACTTGGCCAGCCAACGCACGCCTACGACCTGGACAAGGTCAAGGGCGGCATCACGGTTCGCAGGGCAAAGGCAGGGGAGACCCTGGTCACGCTGGATGGGCAAACACGCAAACTTTTCGAAGAAGATTTGCTCATCACAGATGAGTCTGGCCCCATCGGTCTAGCCGGAGTGATGGGTGGTGAGTCGACTGAGGTTACAGCCACGACTCAGAACGTTCTTATCGAAGCAGCTCACTTCGAGCCAATTACGATTGCTCGCTCAGCACGTCGGCACAAGCTTGCTTCAGAAGCCTCGAAGCGCTTTGAACGCGGCGTTGACCCAATGATGGCAGACAACGCCGCCGCACGTGTCGTGCAATTGCTTGAGGTGCACGCTGGCGGAGCCGCCGATTCGCTCGGTGCCGAGTTTAAAGATCTGCCAGCAACTGCGCCAATTTGGCTGCCGGCTAATTTTGCCGCTGACCTCGTTGGCGTCGATTACACCGCCGATGAAATCGATAAAGTTTTGCGCGAAGTCGGTTGTGTTGTTGCAGCTGTAAACGGCGGTTTCGAAGTTATCGCTCCAAGCTGGCGCCCCGACCTAACCCACAAAACCGATTTGGTTGAAGAAATAGCGAGAATTACGGGCTATGACCGAATCCCGTCACGTCTGCCGGTAGCACCGCCTGGGCGTGGATTGACTCTCAAACAGAAGCGTCGCCGTGCTGTTTTATCTGCTTTGGCAGGGGCTGGACATGTCGAGGTTCTCACCTACCCATTCATCAGCACAAGTCAAAATAGGTTATTCAGCGAGGGGAAGCCGGTTGTGAAGCTGGCGAATGCGCTACAGGCCGAATTCGGTGAAATGCGCACCACAATTTTGCCTGGATTAATTGAGGCAGCCAGACGCAATTTCTCAAGAGGTTTTACCGACTTAGCGCTATTCGAAGAGGGAACCGTTTTTCTTCCTTCTAAGCCGATTGTCGCCACTGGAAAACTTCCGGTGGGTGATGCCCTGCCAAGCAGCACCGAACTTGCGGCGCTTAATGCAACCATTCCCTCGCAACCTAGCCGCCTTGCCGCTATTTTTACGGGGAATAGAGTTGACGCTGGTGTGGGTGTTTCGGCTGAAGCATCGAGCTATTTGGATGCAATTCACGCGGCCCGAATCGCAGCTCACGCAGTTGGTCTCGATTTGATTGTTCGACAGGCTAGCCCGCAGGGTTTCCATCCTGGGCGAACCGCGGAACTCCTAGTGGGACCAAGCGAAGTATCGATTGGTTTTGCCGGTGAACTAGACCCAAACCTCACCGCGGGAAATGATCTGCCGCGCAGGGTAGCCGCGCTGGAAATCGATCTGGATGCTCTCTACCAGGCGGCACCGGAAGTTATTCAAGCCGGCTTTATTGGCACTTTCCCCGCTGCCACGCAAGACCTTTCTCTGGTCGTTGCAAATCATGTTCATGCCGGAGATTTACTTTCGGTTATCCGTGAGGGTGCTGGCGAAATACTCGAGCACGTTGCCATCGTCGATGATTATCGCGGGGCCAATGTTGCCGCTGGTCAGAAGTCGCTTACTTTTGCCCTTCGATTCCGCGCCGCTGATCGCACTCTCACTCAGGTGGAGGCTTCCGAAGCGCGTGACAAGGCGGTAGCCTTGGCCAATCAAAAGTTCGGCGCCACACTGCGGGCCTAGCCAGCAAACTAGAAATCAAGAGGAGCAACATGGCATACACCGTTGCCATTGCCGGCGCCAGCGGAAACGTTGGCGGCGAGTTGCTGCGCCTGATTGCAGAGCACCCCAAGCTTGAACTCAAAACCGTCACCGCCAGCAGCATGGTCGGCGAAAAGGTTTCCAGCTTGCATCCAAATGTGCCGGTGTATGCCGACTTCGTATTCGCGGAAAACAATGCCGAGAATTTGGCCGGCCACGACGTAGTTTTCTTGGCGTTACCGCACTCAAAATCCGCTGAGGTTGCCGAGTGGCTTTCACCGGATCAATTAGTGCTCGACTGCGGCGCAGATTTTCGGCTTGAAAGTGAAGCCGACTGGAAAAAGTTTTACGGCGGCGAGCACGCCGGCACCTGGACCTATGGCATGCCCGAACTCCTAATCGGAAATGATCGCAAACAGCGCGAACTCCTCAAGGACACCAAGCGCATCGCAGTTCCTGGTTGCAATGTCACTGCAATCACGTTGGCTCTGGCCCCCGGTTTGGCTGCCGGGCTAATCGAGCCTGAGGACATCGTTGCGATTCTTTCTGCGGGAACTTCGGGCGCGGGCCGTGGTGCAACCGAGAAGCTTTTTGAGATTGAACCGACCGGCTCGGCGAATGCCTATCAGGTTGGTGGAATCCACCGCCACACTCCTGAAATAGAACAGAATTTGGCTAAGTCCGCTGGTGCCAAGATTCAAATTTCTTTTACTCCCATCCTGGTCTCGATGGAGCGTGGAATCCTGGCAGTGAATACCGCCAAACTTAGGCCTGGAACCACTCTTGAGTTGGCCCACAAGGTTTGGAATGCCGCCTACGGTGGAGAACAGTTCATCAAAGTTTATGAAGCTGGAAAGTTTCCATCCACGGCTGACACCATCGGCGAAAATAACGCCCTTATTGGTCTGGCCATCGATGAGCATGCAGATCGTTTAGTTGCGGTTTGTGCGATTGACAATCTGGTCAAGGGAACCGGCGGGGCGGCCATTCAATCGATGAATATTGCACTCGGTTTGCCTGAAGAAACCGGACTTACCACAATTAGTCTGAGCAAGAACGGTTCAAAATAATGACGGTTACAACAGCAAAAGGCTTCCTAGCAGCAGGAGTAAAAGCCGGGCTCAAAAGTTCTGGCAATAAAGACTTGGCTCTGGTTGTCAACCAGGGGCCACTCAACTCGGCAGCGGCAGTTTTCACCACCAATCGTTGCCAGGCAAACCCGATTATCTGGAGTAAGCAGGTCATCTCCGACGGGCAGGTTTCAGCCATCGTTCTGAACTCCGGTGGAGCAAATTGCTATACCGGCGCACAGGGTTTTCAAACCACGCATACCACGGCAGAAAAGGTTGCCGAACTGCTTCAAGTTTCTGCGGGCGATGTTTTGGTTTGTTCAACCGGGCTAATTGGCGAGCAACTGGATTTGTCAAAGCTAACCTCCGGAGTCGAAGTTGCTGTTTCTGAACTTTCAAGCGGCGCAGGCCAGCAAGCAGCCGAAGCAATCATGACCACCGACTCGGTTTCAAAGACCGCGGAATTTGTGAGCCCAAACGGGTGGTCAATTGGCGGCATGGCTAAGGGTGCAGGAATGCTCGCACCAGGACTTGCAACGATGCTGGTTGTCATCACCACCGATGCCGAAGTTGGCAGTTCTGCTCTGGACACAGCACTTCGTGCCGCAACAAGAGTAACTTTCGATCGCCTAGATTCCGATGGCTGCATGTCAACCAACGATCAAGTCACGCTAATGGCCTCGGGGGCCTCTGGTGTGGTTCCGGACTTTGCTGAATTTGAAGAAGCGGTTCGCGTTGTCTGCCATGACTTGGCGCAGCAGCTTTTGCGTGACGCAGAGGGCTCCAGTCACGACATCGCCATCGAGGTAGTCAATGCCGCAACAGAGGCCGATGCGGTGGAGGTCGGTCGCTCGGTTGCCCGAAACAACCTCTTTAAAGCTGCGATTTACGGGAACGACCCTAACTGGGGTCGCATTTTGGCCGCGGTGGGCGTCACCAAAGCCGCATTTGATCCTTATGACATTGACGTGCACATCAACGGGGTAAGCGTGTCTCGCAAAGGTCAGCCAGACCAGTCTCGCGACCTAGTCGATCTAACCCCGCGTGAAGTGAAAATTCGAATCGGCCTTAACGCCGGCGATGCCACTGCGACGATTTATACCAACGACCTGACTCACGAATACGTGACAGAGAACAGCGCATACTCAAGCTAATGATTCCTTCAGAACAGCACGAGACGGGGCTTGCCAGAATCAAGGCCGAAACCTTGATCGAATCGCTTCCTTGGCTTCAGGCATTTCACGGCAAAGTTGTCGTCGTTAAGTTTGGCGGCAACGCAATGATCGATGAGGAGCTGCAGAAAGCATTCGCCGAAGACATGGCCTACCTGCGTTGGGTCGGCATCAAGCCCGTTGTGGTTCACGGGGGTGGGCCTCAGATTTCTGCTCGGCTCGCAGAGCTAGGTATTGAAAGTGAATTTCGCGGTGGTTTCCGAGTCACCACGAGCCAGACCATTGGAATCGTTCGTGATGTCCTGCGCGACCAAATAAGCGCCCAGCTCGCTGGGATGATTTCTGCTGCCGGTGCCGAACCAGTTGTCATGTCTGGTGAGGATGGCAACTTGTTCCGTGCCGAGAAGACAACGCTGGATTCCCCGGATGGGCCGATTGATATCGGGCTGGTCGGCGAAGTGAACCTGGTAAATCCAAGAATTGTTTTTGAAGCTCTGGATGCAGGGCGGATTCCTGTGGTTTCAACCGTGGCGCCAAACACCTCGGGCGAACTCTTAAACGTAAACGCGGACCTAGCCGCTGCCGCGCTAGCGGTTGCGTTGGGAGCCGAGAAGCTTATGGTGCTCACGGATGTCCCAGGCCTCTACAGCAACTGGCCAAATCGCGACTCCCTCGTTTCAGAGATAACCGAAACTGAACTGAATGAGTTGTTGCCAAATTTGGAATCGGGCATGATTCCAAAGATGCAGGCCTGTCTCAAAGCAGTCCAAGGGGGCGTGCCGCGCGCGCACGTCATCGATGGTCGAACCCCGCACAGCATCCTTCTTGAAATATTCACAAAATCGGGCTTCGGCACGATGGTCCTACCCGACTAATCCACTGATTGGAATTCAAATGGTTCGCCACTTCTTAAAAGACGATGACATTACCTCAGTCGAGCAGGCTGAGATTCTTCGTCGTGCGCTCGAACTCAAAAAAGCTCCCTATTCTGCTCGCCCCTTTGAGGGCCCAAAAACAGTGGCTCTTATCTTCGACAAAACCTCGACCAGAACACGAGTGTCATTCGCTGTTGGCGTTTCAGATTTAGGCGGGGCCCCGCTAATTATCGACAGTCAGTCATCACAGATGGGTGGCAAGGAATCCGTCGCCGATACAGCGCGAGTTCTTGGCCGACAGGTTGCCCAAATTGTCTGGCGCACCTATGCGCACAGCGGTCTCGAAGAAATGGCCGAGTATGCCAATGTGCCGGTTATTAATTCCCTCAGCGATGACTACCACCCTTGCCAGATTCTGGCGGATTTGCTGACCATCCTTGAACACAAGGGGAAGCTGTCGGGCCTCAAAATCGCTTACATCGGTGACGCGGCAAATAACATGGCAAACAGTTATTTGATTGGTTGTGCGCTGGCCGGTATGAACGTTGCAGTTGCCGGCCCAGCCGGTTACCAGCCAGACGCGGGCATTGTTACTCGTGCCGAAATCATCGCAGCAAAAACCGGCGGTTCGGTTGCTGTCTTTGGTGAGCCAATCGGTGCAATCACAGATGCCGACATCGTCGTGACTGACACCTGGATTTCGATGGGGCAGGAGGCCGAGAAGGCCAAGAGGCTCGAGGACTTTGCCGGTTACACCATCGATTCAGAACTCATGAAGCGAGCCAAATCAGACGCTATTTTTATGCACTGTCTGCCGGCTTACCGAGAATACGAGGTTAGCGCTGAAGTCATCGATGGGCCACAATCGGTCATCTGGGACGAAGCAGAGAACCGCTTGCACGCGCAGAAGGCGCTGATGGCCTGGTTGGCCGAGCAATAAGATTGACTCAATCCCAAACCGAAATATCGGTGGATCTATTTAAGGAGCACCATGTCTAGCCAGGCATCAGGTTCAAACGCCCTGTGGGGTAGTCGTTTCGAGGGTGGCCCATCGGAAGCGCTGATTGCGCTAAGTCGATCGGTGCATTTTGATTGGCGTTTGGCCGCCTATGACATTGCTGGCACCCGGGCTCACATCAAGACCCTGCAATCAGCCGGTTACTTGACAGTGGCTGAATATGAAAAACTCGACCGCAGTTTGGTGGAGCTAAATGATCGGGTTGCCAAAGGAAGTTTTGTTGCCAAGCCCAGCGATGAAGACGTGCACTCAGCTCTTGAGCGCGGGCTAATTGAAATTGCCGGCGTGGAGCTCGGTGGCAAGGTCAGAGCCGGCAGAAGCCGAAACGATCAAATTGCCACTTTGATTCGCACCTATCTTTTAGACCAGGCAAACGCTCTAGGTTCGCTAGTGACAGAACTAATCGAAATCTTGGTAACCCGCGCCGAGGAAAACCTTGGCGTTGCAATGCCAGGCCGCACCCACTTTCAGCACGCACAACCGGTTGCCCTTTCGCACCACTTGCTCGCTCACGCTTGGCCTCTGGCTCGTGATCTCGAGCGGCTGCAAGATTGGCGCAAGCGGGCAAGCCTTTCACCTTATGGTGCCGGCGCGCTCGCCGGAAACACTCTGGGGCTTGATCCAAACATCGTTGCCAAGGAGCTC
>Ga0213920_1000295_pt1 | contig 44560 bp, 44 predicted proteins | sample McNCre1117MG_FD_161054 | JGI IMG/M metagenome (GOLD analysis project Ga0213920, IMG submission 161054) | Freshwater microbial communities from McNutts Creek, Athens, Georgia, United States - 11-17 MG | ecosystem: Environmental > Aquatic > Freshwater > Creek | place: USA: Georgia | collected...
CGTGTTGTTTGGCAGTGATTACCCGCTGATCACGCCTGAGCGTTGGATGAAAGACTTTGAAGTGGCCGGTTTCCGCCCTGAGGTGATGCCTGGCATCTTGAAAGACAACGCGGTGCGCTTGTTAGGCTTGGACAAAACAGCTGTTTAAGCTCGGTAGAGCATCGCGGCAAGGCCATTACAGTTAGGCGCAATGCTCAATATTCTCACCATCACTGGCCCCATTTATCTCTCCATCGGCATGGGTTTTGCCGCCACGCAACGCGGCATGTTCAGCAAGCCCGATGGACAGGTGATGGGGCGCTTTGTGTTGAACTTTGGCCTGCCCGCCATGCTGTTCAATGCCTTGGCCAATCGCAATTTTGCAGATGTGTTGCACCCCAGGTACTTGGTGGCTTACGGCGTGGGGTCGTTGTTGACCTTTGCCTGTGGTTTGCTGTTGTGGCGTAAGTTACGCCACAAAGGCTTGACCGAAAGCGGCTTGGTCGCCATGGGCTTTAGTTCGTCCAACAGCGGCTACGTGGGTTACCCCATCTTGTTGCAAGTGTTGGGGCCTGCAGCGGGCGTGGCCTTGGCGTTGACGCTGTTGATCGAAAACTTGCTGGTGATCCCTCTGGCTCTGGCCATTGCCGAAAGTGGCGAGTCCGAGCACGCTTCCTGGCAGCACACCGTCAAAGAGAGTTTGTTGCGCATGTGCAAGTTACCCATGATGTGGGGCATCGTGCTGGGCTTTTGCTTTTCGATGTTTGACCTTGAGCTGCCCAGCGTGTTTGCCAAAACCACCAACATGTTTGCAGCCGCTTGCGCGGCCTTGGCCTTGTTTGTGAACGGCGGCACCTTGGTTGGCATGCGCATGGAAGGCTTGCTGCGCCAAGTGCGTTGGATTGCCTTGGGTAAGTTGGTGCTGCACCCCTTGATGGTCGGTTTGATGCTGTGGGTGGTAGGGCCGATGGAGTCTTCTTTGCAAGTGTCAGCCATCTTGCTGGCAGGTATGCCCATGTTGGGCATTTATCCGCTGCTGGCGCAACGCCACGGGTTAGCTGGGTTTTGCGCTTCGGCTTTGTTGGTCACTACTGTGGCATCGTTTTTTACCATCAGCCTCATTTTGTGCGGCATGAGTTTTGTGCCAGGTTGGCATATTTAAATATGCCTTGATCAACAGCGCAAAGACTTTGATAGCGAACTATTTGTGGTTTGGTCTATTTAAATTAAGTACTTAATATGTATTTTATTTAATATATTAAAAATTTAATAAATATTACCTCGGTGAAAACACTAATCATTTAAGAGAATTAAATGCACCTTCATTGATACATTAGCGTATCAATTTTAGAAGAGAAGATGTGCCATGAAAATGAAAGCAACCCTATGTGCGGTGAGCCTGGTCGTTTTGTCAGCTTGCGGCGGGGGAGGCGGCGGTGCATCGCAGCAAGTTGGGCAATTCATTGACGACCCTGTGGGTGGTTTGTCTTATTCCTGTGTGAGTGCCTCACAGACCATCACTGGGACGACCGATGATCAAGGTCACTTTAACTACCTCCCAGGTCAGACTTGTTCATTCAAAGTCGGCAATGTCACGCTAGGCACTTTGAAAGATATACCGTCCGATGGAAAAGTAACCCCGCAAGACGTGGCGGGCGTCGCACGTGGGGCAACCACGGCACCGTCTGCGTTAGCGATTGCTCAGTTTTTGCAAAGCTTGAACGATGGGTCAACCCCAGGAAGAATTGTGATTCCACCGGCCACCAGTGCGTTGCTGGCGAGCGCACCTGCCACCACCTTAGCCTCAAGCAGTGGCGCAATTTCCCCTGCAGAGCTTCGCGATTTGGTGGTGACGGTCGCTGGTAAAACATTGGTTTCCGCTGCCGATGCAACAAGCGCATTGGATGCCCAGATTTCAACGGGTGCCGTGAGTGCCAGCAGTGGCTCGGTCAGTTCAAATGCTGCCCCTGTTTTGAATAGCATCACTGTGGGATCTGCAAAAGCGAGCAATGCTGCGGGCTTAACCGCTCAATTGACGGCCACCGGCTACTACAGCAATGGTTCTTCCACCGATTTGACCAGTTCCGTCACTTGGTCATCTTCAGACACTGGCTTGGTTTCGGTCAATGCATCTGGCCTTGCAACAGGCTTGAAAAAGGGTTCCGCAACTGTCACAGCCAGTTTGACACCTTCCGGCGCTGCCTCGGCCATCAAAGGCTCAGCAGTTCAGACCACCCTTGATCCCGTGCTGCAAGCCATTGCGGTGACCAACCATGCCAACCCGCCCGCAGGCTTGACCGATCAATTGATCGCAACAGGTACTTACAGCGATGGCTCCACAGCAGACTTGACCAGTTCTGTGACATGGACTTCTTCTAACGCAGACAAGTTGACCGTCAATACCACCGGCTTGGCCACGGGCGTGGCTGTTGGTACTGCCACGGTGACCGCAAGCTATACGCCGTCAGTGGGCGCAACCGCCATCAGCGGCACGCTCAACGAAAGTGTTTTAGAGCCAACACCTTTGAATATCGTCATTTCGTATGTGACAACAGGTATTTTTAGTATTCAAAATACAGCAAGCACGGCGTTGCAGGCAATTTTGACTTTTTCTAACAACACGACTCAAACGGTGTCGTCTTTGGTGGATTGGGTTGTTACCACCGTGAGTGGAGGGGGCAATGCAACGGTTGTAGTAGATAAAACAGCCAATACTGCGACGCAGACAGGAACTTCTCCTGGTGTTATTTCAACAATTGCACGTTATTTAGGTTTAAATAATTCGACGATTGCCAGTAATCAAGTTTCATTAACGGTTGCACCACTTCCCCCATCAATATCTGGCGTGGCTGCCACTGGCTCCGCCATGATGTCAGCCAACGTCACTTTGACGGATTCCACTGGTAAAACTACATCCGTTGCAGCGCTCGATGACGGTTCATTCAAGTTTGATGATTTGACTGGCTACACAGCACCCTACCAATTAAGCGCCAATGTGCTGATGGGTGAGAAGAATGTCACGCATTACAGTATTGTGGGCGGCGCTCCAGCCAATGGAAATAACACAGTCAATATCAACCAACTGACCTCTGCTGTTGTGGCTCTGGTTGCGCCCACCGGTGTTGTTTCCGATTTGACGCCAGCCCAATTGACTGCCATCACACCATCGCAAGTTGATGCTGCTGTCAGCAAGATCCAAACCGTCATTGCACCCGTTGCCGCCAATATCAAAGGCGTGACCAACTTCAATCCGATCACCTCAAGCTTTTCAGCAAATGGTGCCGGTCCCGATGCATTACTGGACCATATCAATGTCAATATCAAATCAGATGGTGTGAATATTGCCAACAAAATGGCATTGACATCGGCCAGCTCTGCTGCAACAGACGCGTCAACTTTGGCAAAGGGTGGCTCGTCCTCTCCAACGCCGTTGGCTTCGGGTGAGTCTGTGGATTTGTCGGGTGTCGATTCATTGGTTAACCAATTTAAGAAATGCTTTGCTGTCCCTAGCGCGAATCGATTGACAAATAAGACACCATCGTCAGCCACGCTTCATGCCGATTGCCGTGGCATAGCGATGGATTCTTATTTGCACAACGGCAATACCTTCTTGTCTAGATGGGCTGGCATGCTGAATACAACTTATGCTGATGCATCCAGCAAAATTTTTAGGCCAGAAATTCGACTCCGCTTGAGCACCAATCCAGAAACGATTGCTGTCAACTTCAATATGACCGATAACCAAGGTAATGGTTACACCATGCCTGAAGTGATTCAAAAGCAATCCGACGGTAGCTGGAAACTTTATGGCAATCAACGAAAAATCAATGCCTTCATTGAAGCTAACTTAACGCATTACATTGATTTAACACCCAACACAAGCTACAACAACGTCAACTTAAGTCGCGTCGATGCAGGTTTCCGAATTTATGTCGATCCTCGCGCCTCATTCAACGCGGGTGGTGACCCCACCAATCGGGCCATTGATTTGACAAGAATTGATGGAACTACAGCGTCCTCTTGGTCGACGATCAGAAACGAAAACAGTGAAGCCATGATCAAGTGCGTGGTTGTCACAGGACCTGGCAAGTTTGTGGGTGCCAAGTGGATGGGTTTTCATCCCAACGGCTTGCTGATGAAACGCCCCAGCGGTTCAACACTTCAGGACTATTTAGCCGTTGATAGCAGCTTAAATGCAGCACAAAACGCGGCGCTGACAACAGCTCAAATTGGTAACCGAGTTACCTTTTTGAACAGTAATAATCAAAATCAGGATTTGTGCCCTGATTCATCTACGGCTAATCCTGTTTTAGATTCTGGTGGTATTACGACCAGCAGTAACAGTGTCTACACCGTAGATTTGTTGCCACTCACTAATCAGAAAAATCCTGTGACTGGACAAACGGACACCACCATTGATGGCCGAGATAAGCGTTGGAATACAGGGCCTAACTTTGCGCGTATTGCACCAGATGCCGACATGGAGAAAGTGTTTGACAATAATCCGAAAGTGACTTTTTATGTGATTGATACAGATAACAAGCTCAGACTTAAATTTGACACTCGATATCTCGGCGATTTACCCAGTGTGGCAGAGGCTAAAAATCTTGTGACCTCTAAAAAGTTATCTGAATTGTCCAAAAATTCGATCACTTCTTATTTGGATTACACCGGTGGTAAAAATTCAACCAACACGGTTTCTATGAGCTGGACTAATCCAGAGAACGGTTTCAATGCAGACCGTGTTGGGTTCTATTCCAATGTCTATCAATCTACGCCTGGTAATGGTCTGAGGGGGCCCAATTCTATTATTTCTGCAAACAAAACCAACATAGGAACGGACGGCTTATGGACTTCGGACGCCGATCTGGCGGCTGACTTAGATGCGTTACCTGGCACTAACTTTTACTGGCGTTTGGCAAACTTCACAAAAGCAAAAGACAGTTCGGGTAATTGCACGGGCAATTACTTGGTCAGTTCTTTGAATGTCGGTGTTGCTAGGGCTAGAACATCAATTTCTAACCAAGACATCAATGGCACTTGGTTGGGTACAGATACACAGGCCACAGCATGCAATAAAACGGTATCGGTAGGTTCCGGTAACACTTTGAGTTATCCGGCTGCAACAAATAATTACCTCCATCGGGAAATTTGGTTGAGAACCTACACGTCGTCAAATGTCCGTGTTTACAGATATTGGGCAAAGAAAAATATTTCTTGATCAGTAGTTTTTCAGTTTCCGATCAATCCAGCGCCCATGGTCTCAACAAGACCCTGGGCGCTGAGTCTTTGAGGGATGTTGTTTTTTAAGCCAATAATTGGTTGATGCACATCCAAGAATCCGAAATCGAAGTGACCGCAGTCCGCGCCCAAGGCGCGGGCGGGCAACACGTGAACAAGGTGTCCAGCGCCATTCACCTGCGCTTCGATATTTGGGCGTCTTCATTGCCCGACGATGTGAAAGAGCGTTTGCTGTGTTTGCGGGACAACCGCATCACCCGCGACGGGGTGGTGGTCATCAAGGCGCAAGAGCATCGCAGCCAAGACATGAACCGCATTGAGGCTTTCGCGCGTTTGCTGGAGTTGGTGCAAAGCGTGGCGCACGCACCAAAAACTCGCCGAGCGACCAAGCCCACCTATGCGTCTAAGAGGCGACGCTTAGAGGGCAAAAAGAAAGTATCAGAGATCAAGTCCAGCCGCAGCAAGGTGCTTTGAACTCAGTCCACGCTGATGCCCGCCTGCTTGATCAGTGCTTCGTAGCGTGCGAGTTGTGCGCGCAGCGCCGCACCCAACTCGTCTGGGCTGGTGCCGCGTGGGGTGAGGCCCAGCCCCATGAGTTGGTCGCGCACGGCGGTGTCACCGAGTGCTTTGCTCACTTCTTGGTGCAGTTGCTTCACGATGGGTTTGGGCGTGTTGGCGGGCGCCATCAAGGCAAACCACGAATTGAACTCAAACCCACTCAAACCCGACTCGCCCACGGTGGGCACGTCGGGAAACTGGGCCAAGCGCTTGGGCGTGGTCACGGCGATCAAACGCAGCTTGCCCGCTTTCACCAACGAACTGACGGTGGCAATGCCTTGAAAGGTCGCATCGACTTCTTTGCCCGCGACACCCACCGCAGCTTGGGTCGCGCCTTTGTAGGGCACATGGGTCAGTTGCACGCCCGCTTGCGAGGCAAACAAGGCCATGGCCATGTGCTGTGGGCTGCCGTTGCCCCCCGAGCCGTAGTTGACCTTGCCTGGTGCATGGCGTGCTGCTGCGATCAAATCGCCCGCTGTTTTGAGTGGCGAGTCAGCCGGCACGACCAAGCCCCATTCGACGGTGGCGACCAAGGAGACGGGCTCAAAGTCGCGCAGGATGTCCCAAGGCATCTTGCTCTGCAGATTGGGCAGCATGGTCATGATGCTGTCGTTGAAACCGCCTAACGTGTAGCCATCGGGCGTTGACTTGGCCACGCGGTCGGCCCCAATCAAGCCAGACGCACCCGCTTGGTTTTCGATGGCGATGCCTTGGCCCATGCTGATGGCCATTTTTTGCATCACGATGCGTGCGGCGTTGTCGACGGCGCTGCCAGCGGCCAAGGGCACGATGAGCTTGATCGGTTTGTTTGGATAGCCTTGTTGCGCCCAAGCAGGGCTTGCGCCTGAGGCCGCCAGTGCGGCTAAACCCATCACACCGTGTTGTATGGCTTGTCGTCGCTGCATGGTCAAACTCCTGCGATTGAGAAATTAAATAGGTGTGTCGCTCAAGCGAGGCACCCGCAAGTTGTCGGCGACTTGGTTGAGTTGCTGCGTCAAGGCGGGGGCGATGGGAATGCCATGTGCCGTGTAGTCTTGGCGTTTGGCGTCGCTTTGCTCACCGGGCAGCCAAATGCGGTCAACGCCGGGCATGCGGTCGCTGGCACGCAGCTCGCGCACCAAGGTGTCGACACGGGCTTTGAATTCACCCACATCGCCAAACGCGGCGGGGGCGATGACGGCGATGGCTTGGCCGGTGTTGGTCACGCTGGTGTCGTCTTTGTTGAAATCGATCACGGCTTTGCCCATGGCCGCGCCATTGAGCGTGCCCGCTAGCAAACCCACGATCAGCGACAAGCCATAGCCCTTGTAGCCACCGATGGGCATCAAGAAGCCTTCTTCGCTGCGCTTGGGGTCGAGCAGGGGTTGGCCTTGTCGGTCGATCATCCAGCCCTCGGGCATCATTTCGCCGCGTTGGGCTTTGGCTTTGACCTTGCCGTAAGCGGCCACGGTGGTGGCCATGTCGAGCACGATGGGCGTTTCGTCTTGGGTTGGAATGGCCACCGCAATTGGGTTGGTGGACAGCAGCATGTCCAGCCCACCCCAAGGCGGCAAGTGGTTGGCGTTGCCGACGGCAAAGTACAGGCCAATCATGTCGTGGGCCAAGGGCATGCGTGCGTACAAAGAGGCCGGTCCTGCGTGGTTGCTGAATTGGCTGCCGACCCATGCGATGCCGCAGCGTCTTGCCTTTTCGATGGCCAAGTCAGCGGCGCGTTGCATCACCAAATGTCCCATGCCGTTGTCGCCGTCGAGCAAGGCGGTGGCGAGGCGTTCTTCTTTCACGCGAATGGTGGGCGTGGTGTTCACACCGCCCGCCAAGATGCGGCGTGCGTATTGCGGGATGCGAATCACACCGTGGCCATCCGAGCCCTGCAGATCGGCTTGCGCCATCAGACGTGCGACGGTGGCGGCGTCGTCCGGCGGTAGGCCCAACGCCAGCATGGTCTGGCGGATGAAGTGGTTGAGTTGGTCGAAGGTGACGCGGGTGTCAGACATGGTGCATGCGTTTCATGAGGGCCAAGACGGCGCAATCGGGACTGGACAGCACAGGTGCTGTGCTGTGTTGCTGGGCGAGGGGTTGGGCTGCCGCCATCGAGAACTGAGCCAGCATCACCACATCACAGGGCGGTAGTTGGGGCAAGGCTGCTGCAATTTTTTGGTGATGCATTGGCGCGCGGCCTTCTGCCAAATCTTGCATGGCCTCGGGCACAAACCCAGTGGCCAGCTCAATCGCGATGCCGCGTGACTGAGCCAATGTATTCAGCTCTTGTGACATCGCATCGATGGAGGCGACGAAGGTGGCCAGCAAGCCAATGCGCAGCACACGGCCCGGACGCGCCATGGCCAGCGCATCTTCAAACATGGGTTCGTTGGGCTTGAGGGTGGGTAAGCCAGTTGCTCGTGCGGCCTCTTCAATGGCGGGGCCAAAAGCGGAGCACGTGAACAAAATACCTTGAGCGCCTGCACGTTGTGTGTAGTGGGCCAAATCCACAAAGCGCTGCACCATGGCCTCTGTGAGTTCACCTGCACTGGCGCGGTCACGCGATAAGGTGTCGTCGAGCAGATGTTGGCAGTCGGCGCTGGGCCAATGTCTGGCAAAGGCTTCGGTGATGGGCGTCATGGCCAAGGCCGTGGCGTGAATGAGGGCGATGCGCGGTGGTGTCATGTTGCGATGCACTGTAAACGCCTGCAGCATGGCGTCGCCCTGAGGTTTGTCCTAGGGGGGGCGTGTCGCCAAGCAGACGCCCGAAGCCCGAGTTGGCTCCCCATAATGAATCAAAGACCCATGGCGGTCTTTCACTTCAAGAGGAGACATGATGCGATCTGTGAACTTCGCCAAACGTGCCGCATTGGCCGTGTTGCTGACCTTGCCTGCGTGGGGACACGCACAAGCACCCGCGTGGCCGACCAAACCCATCAAGTGGATCATTCCCTACACACCGGGCGGCATCACCGACAACGCCACACGCATGGTGGTGCAAAAGGTGCAAGAGCAAACGGGTTGGACCATCGTGGTTGAGAACAAACCGGGCGCCAACTCGATTTTGGGTGCTGACATCGCGGCACGCTCCGCGCCCGACGGCCACACGTTTTTGACGGTGATTGGCGCACACGCCGCCAACGCCACCCTGTATGCGGGTCGACTGCCTTATGACCCCGTGAAGAGCTTTGCCCCTGTGTCGCTGGTCGGCATTGCGCCGCTGGTGATGACGGTCAGCAGCACCTTGCCGGTCAAGGATGTGAAAGAGCTCATCGCTTACTCCAAGGCCAATCCGGGCAAGGTGGCGTTTGGCTCCTCGGGCGTGGGGGCTGCCGCGCATTTGACGCAAGAGTTGTTCAAGCAAGTTTCGGGGGCCGACATGGTGCATGTGCCCTACAAAGGCACCGCGCCTGCGTTGAATGATTTGATGGGCGGCAACTTGCAAATCTTGACAGACACAGCCAGCGCTTTGATGCCCCATGTGCGCAGCGGCAAGATCAAAGCGTTGGCCGTCTTTTCTAACAAACGCGTGCCAGGCGCGACCGAAGTGCCGACCATTGCCGAGGCGGGTGGCCCTGCGATTGAGGGCTCAACGTGGGTGTTGTTCTTAGCGCCCAGCGCCACGCCCAAAGACATCGTCAACCGCATGTCTATGGAAACAGCGAAGGCCATCAACTCACCGGAGATGCGGGCCAAGTTTGAGGCCTTGGGCATTGAGTCGGTGGGCAGCAGTCCTGAGCAAGCGGGTAAGTTTTTGGACGAAGAAATCGTCAAATGGGCCAAGGTGATCAACGCCGCAGGCGTGAAAGCAGATTAAAGGTTGACGTATGAATTTGTTTAATTTAGAAGGCCAAGTGGCCATCATCACTGGTTCTTCAAGGGGCATTGGCCGCGCCATTGCCGAGCGCATGGCGGAGCACGGCGCTCGCGTGGTCATTTCGTCGCGCAAGGTCGAGGCGTGCGCGGAGGTGGTGGATGCCATCAACGCCAAACATGGCGCGGGCCGTGCGATTGCTGTGGCGGCCAACATTTCGTCTAAAGATGATTTAGAGCATTTGGTGGCAGAGACCAATCGCCAATTTGGACGCATTGATGTGCTGGTGTGCAATGCGGCCAGCAACCCGTATTACGGGCCGCAAGCGGGCATCGCCGATGCACAGTTCAGAAAGATTTTGGACAACAACATCGTCGCCAACCACTGGCTGATCAATTTGGCGGTCCCGCAAATGATCGCGCAAAAGGCCGGCTCCATCATCATCGTGTCGTCGATTGGCGGCCTGCGCGGCTCGTCCGTGATTGGCGCGTACTGCATCAGCAAAGCCGCCGACATGCAGCTGGCGCGCAACTTGGCCGTGGAATATGGCCCGCACAATGTGCGCGTGAACTGCATCGCTCCAGGCTTGATCAAAACCGACTTTGCCCGCGCTTTGTGGGAGGACGAGGCCATGTTGACCGAGCGTATGCGCACCACACCGCTGCGCCGCATTGGCGAGCCCGACGAGATTGCAGGCACCGCCGTGTTTTTGGCGTCGCAAGCGGGCTCTTACGTCACCGGCCAAAGCATCGTGGTGGATGGCGGGGTGACGATTTAAAGCGTGTCTTTATGCCTTGCGCAAGAAGCATGCTTTGAGCATGAAGTTGCCTGCATCCATCTTGCAGTCCACTTCATGGTCGCCGCCCACCAAGCGAATGCTTTTGACCTTGGTGCCCATCTTGAGCGTGGTCGATGAGCCTTTGACCTTGAGGTCTTTGATCAACACCACGGCATCGCCGGTTTGCAGCACGGTGCCATTGGCGTCTTTCACCACGGTGTCATCGTCGTCTTCAGCCGCAGCCGTAGCCACTTGGGGCCATTCGTGGCCGCAGTCGGCGCAGACGAAGTTGGTGCCGTCTTCGTAGGTGTTTTCTTGGGCACATTGCGGGCAAGCTGGAATTTGAGACATAAGGTGTACGGTCAATTTGAAAATAAAGGGGTGTCTGCTGGGGTGATGGCAGCTTAGCCCGCCAAGCCCACGTAGACATGCTGCACATCGTCGTTGGCATCGATGGCGGCTAAAAAGTTTTCGACTTCTTCTAAATCGGCAGCGCTCAAGGTGGTGGGATCGATGGGGTTTTTAGGCTTGTAGCCCAGCTTGGCTGACAACACCGTGAAGCCGTGTTCGGGCAACGCTTTGCTGACCAAGTCGAGATCGGCAGGATCGGTCAAAAACAGGGTGACGCCTTCTTCTTCACCTGCTTCAAAATCTTGTGCACCGGCTTCGATGGCGGCCAGTTCGGGGTCTGCCCCAGCGTTTGAGGGTTCGGCTTCGATCATGCCCACATGCTCAAAGTCCCAAGACACCGAGCCCGAGGTGCCCAGCTGACCTTTGCGAAACAGCACCCGCATTTCGGGGGCGGTGCGGTTCACGTTGTCGGTCAAGCACTCGACCATCACGGCCACGCGATGCGGGGCAAAGCCTTCGTAAATGACGTGTTCAAAGTTCACGGTTTCGCCGGTCAGGCCCGCGCCTTTTTTGATGGCGCGGTCCAGCGTGTCTTTGGGCATGGAGACTTTGCGCGCTTGTTCGATGACCAAGCGCAGTCGTGCGTTGGCAGCAGGGTCAGCGCCATTGCGCGCTGCAATCATGATGTCTTTAGACAGTTTGCCGAAGACGCGGCCTTTTGCATTCGCGGCCAAGTCTTTGTGTTTGGCTTTCCATTGAGCGCCCATGGGTGTGTTCCTTTAAGTCGAGAGTTCAGTTGACGCAGAGTTGAATACCGTCTGCGCGCGCCGTTGTGATTTCGCCAATCTCTGCGGCGGATGCGAAGCCGTGTTGTTGGAAGATGTGCAGCACGTGTTGCACCGCTTCAGGGGCGCAGGCCACCAGCAAGCCACCGCTGGTTTGCGGGTCGGTGATCAAGGCTTGGTCGATCGCATGCAAGTCCGAACCCAGCTCAATGTCTTGCCCGTAAGCAGCCCAGTTGCGCGCAGAGGCACCCGTGACCATGCCCACACGGGCCAGTTCGCGCACGCCGGTGAGCAAAGGCACGCGGCTCATCTCGAGTTCGATGGTGGTTTTCGAGCCACGCGCCATTTCGAGCGCATGACCGGCCAAGCCGAAGCCTGTCACATCCGTCATGGCATGCACGCCGGGCAGGGCCGAGAGCGCTGCGCCTGGGGTGTTGAGTTGGGTGGTGTTGGCGATCATCTGCGCGTAGCCTTGTGCGTCTAACCCGTTTTTCTTCAAAGCGGCGGACATCACGCCCACGCCCAAGGGTTTGCCCAAAATCAGGCGATCGCCCACGCGGGCGTCGGCATTGCGTTTGACGCGTTTGGGGTGGATCAGCCCCATCACCACCAAGCCATAAATGGGTTCGACCGAGTCAATGGTGTGGCCACCTGCAATCGGAATGCCTGCTTCGCGACAAATGCTTTGCCCGCCATCCAAAATTTTGCCAATCGTGTCCGACGACAGCACATTGATGGGCATGCCCACCAGCGCCAACGCCATGATGGGCGTGCCACCCATGGCGTAGACGTCGCTGATGGCGTTTGTGGCTGCGATGCGGCCAAAGTCGAACGGGTCATCGACGATGGGCATGAAGAAGTCGGTCGTGGCGATCAGCGCTTGTTGATCGTTGAGTTGGTAGACCGCCGCATCGTCAGCTGTTTCGATGCCCACCAACAACTCTTTGGGGATGGGCATCGCGCTGGTGCCCTTCAAGATTTCGCTCAACACGCCTGGTGCAATCTTGCAGCCGCAACCCCCGCCGTGCGACAGGCTGGTGAGGCGGGGTTCATGGGGGGCTTGTGTCGGGCTGAGGGTGTTCATGGCGGGGGTATCTAGGCGGGTGAGCCCCCCATTTTGCCAGCAGCCCAAACCCAGCCATCTGTTACCTCATGCGCAGGCACACAGGCATCCCCGCAACGAGGCTGAGTTCATAGCCATGTCCGACTTGCGACAACGCAAGGCCCAACCTCGTGCGATCCTCATTCAAAGAGGTTTTTGTTCAACACAAGGAGTTACGGCATGGCTATTTACGAATTACGCACTTACACCGCCATCGTGGGCAAGCTGGCGGAGGTGGTGGAACTTTACAAAACCCAAGGTTGGCCCGCGTTGCAAAAGCACCCCCAAAAGTTGGTGGGCTACTTCACCGGCGACATCGGCGCCGTGAATCAGTTGATCCATGTCTGGAAGTTTGACGACGATGCCGACCGTCGTGCCTTTTGGGCAGGGGTGTTCAACGACCCCGAGTTCATGGCCTTTGCCAAGCAAACACGCCCCTTGCTGCTGTCGCAAGAAAACAAGCTGATGCTCAATGCGCCTTGGGGGCCGCAACCTTAAACGTCTGGCGTTCGACTTTTCAAAAAAATATCAGGAGACAAACATGACACAACATCTGACACCTCGCCGTCAATGGCTCGCAGCGTTTCTCGGTGGCTTTTTGGCATTGGCGGCTGTGCCTCATGCGCTGGCACAAAGCTACCCGTCCAAGCCCATCAAAATGATCGTGCCGTTTCCTGCGGGGGGCACCACCGACATCGTGGCACGCATCGTGGCGCAGCGCATGACCGAGTCCATGGGCCAACCCGTGGTGGTGGACAACCGTGGCGGGGCAGGCGGTGCGATTGGTGCTGACTTGGTGGCCAAGGCCGCGCCCGATGGTTACACCATCATGATGCACAACATCTCGTTCCCGTTGTCGTCGGTGGCCCAGACGTTGGCCAATCGCTCGCCCTTCAATGCCGAGACCGACTTCGCAGGCGTGTCGATTGCGGTGTACGTCCCTTTCATGTTGACGGCCAACCCCAGCGTGCCTGCCAAAGACTTGCGCGAGTTGGCCAATTTGTTGCGTACCAACAAAAGTCTGCAATACAACTACGGCTCCACAGGCCCAGGCTCCGCGGTTCACGTGCTGGGTGAAGCCTTTAAGAAAGACGCCAAGGTGGAGATGGAGCACGTGCCGTTCAAAGGCGCAGCGCCTTTGAAACAAGAGTTGTTGTCGGGGCGCATTCAAGTGGGTGGCGATCAGTTGTCGTCCTCGCTGGCTGAAATCAAATCGGGCACCTTGCGCGCCATTGCCACCACCGCTTCCAAGCGTGTCGCTGGCTTGCCAGATGTGCCTACAGTGCGCGAACTTGGGTTCCCGGGTTTGGAGCTCGAGGGTTGGAATGGTGTGTTTGCCCCCGCGAAAACGCCCAAAGATGTGATCGAGCGTTTGAACAAAGAAATCGTGGCCGCCGTGCGTCACCCTGATGTGGTGAAGCGCTTGGCCGATTTGGCGGCAGAGCCTGTAGGGTCGAGCCCCGCCGAGCAAGATGCGATGTTGCGCCGTCAGATGGACCAATTTCGCGCCGTCATTCGTGACATGAAATTAGATTGAAAGCCCTTATGAAAATTGGTATCGCTGGAACGGGAAAGATGGGCACCGCGATTGCGGGGCGTTTGTTGTCGCTGGGCCATGAGGTGGCGGTGTGGAACCGCACCGAAGCCCGTGCCGATGGCGCGCGCAAGTTGGGCGCGAGGTGGGCTGCGTCGCCCCAAGCCTTGGTCGCGGGCGCAGACGTCATCATTGGCTTGTTGACCGACGAGCAGGCCTTGGACGAGGTGTATTTGTCGGCTAATGGGTTGTTGTCAGGCGCTGCGCAGGGCAAGGTGTTTTTGGAGATGAGCACGGTGTCTCCGCTGAAGCAGCAAGAGATGGCCAAGCGCGTGCAAGCGGCAGGGGGCGTCTACATCGAGTCGCCGGTTGGAGGCAGCATTGGACCTGCGAAAGAGGGCAAGTTGATGGCCTTTGTCGGCGGCGATGACGCGGAGGTGCAAAAGATCAAACCGCTGTTAGACCAAATGTGCCGTCGCGTGGAACATGTGGGGCCGCATGGCGCGGGATCGATGATGAAGTTGGCCATCAATTTGCCACTCATGGTGTATTGGCAGACCTTGGCCGAGGCCTTGTCCTTGATTCAGCCCTTGGGCTTAGACCCGAAGCGGGTGATCGACATTTTTTCAGACTCCTCGGGCGGCCCGAATGTGTTGAAAAATCGAGGCCCTTTGATCGCGCAAACCATGATCGATGGTCGTACAGACACAGTCAACGTGCCTGTTGACACCGTGGCCAAAGACATTCGTGCCATGCTGGCACACGCACAAACCTTGGGGGTGTCGTTGCCGTTGACGTCGCAAGCGTTGGACGTTTTTTCCCGCGCCACCCAACTCGGGCTTGGCCCTGCAGACTCTTCAGAGCATTTGGTGTGGTGGCAGCAGCACAACCGAGCCGCTTAGCGGTCTAAACCACCATGGGGTTCATGCCACCATCCATGGTCAAGCTGATGCCTGTGATGTAGCTGGCCCGCGCTGAGGCCAAAAACACCACGGCGTTGGCGATCTCGATGGGGTCGGCCATGCGACCCAGCGGAATGCGTGCATTGGCGCGTTCCATGGCTTGCGCTTCGGTGATGCCATTGGCACGGGCGTCGGCGGCAAAGCCTTCTTTGAGTCGATCGGTGGTGGTCAGGCCTGGGTTCACCGCATTCACGCGGATGTTCTTGCCTGCATAGGCATTGGCCATGCCAGCGGTGGCCAGCATCAAGGCCGCATTGGCAGCACCGCCCGGCATGTGGATGGCGCTGGGCACTTTGCCACCCGCGCCGATCACGTTCACCACCACGCCCTCACCGCGCTCGCCCATGCGCTGGATGGTTGGGTTGATCATGTGGATGTACGAGAAGTATTTGGCTTGCATGGCGTCGTGCCAATCTTGCGGCGTGAGTTCTGCAGCAGGCGTGCGCTTGGCCGCCCCCGCTGAATTCACCAGCACATCGACAGGGCCCAGCGTTTCTTCGGCTTGGTCCAACACCCACGTGCCAGACTCGGCCAAACGCAAATCAGCGGCGATGGTGTGAACATGTGCAGACGCATGACGGGCCAGCAGATGCGCTTTGCCGTTTTGCAAATTGTTGAGATCACGCGAGACCAAGGTGACCCGCGCGCCTTCTTGCAAAAAAACGTCTGCACAGGCCAAGCCAATGCCTTTGCTTCCGCCGGTGATGAGGATGTGCTTGTGCGCGAGTTGGAGGTCCATGAGGGGGTTCGCTTAAGAGATGTCAATCACGCCATGTCGATCACAACTTGACCGATGGTTTGTCCTGCTTCCACGCATTCGTGCGCTTGCATCGTTTGCGCCAAGCTAAAGCGCTGGCCGATGGTGTGGCGCAATTGCTGGCGCTCCAGCAAGTCGGTCAAGCGCGCAATACAACGTTCACGGTCGTTGGGCAGCAGGTCGTACACCAAGAAAAACTTCAAGGTGATCGAGCCCCACAACAAAGGCCGGAAGGTGACGGGGATGGCGCCCGCGTTGTTCGAGCCGTAGCAGACCACCGTGCCATGGGCTTTCAGGGCGCCTTGGGCAATGTAGTCGGTGGTGGTGGAGAAGTCCATGTCGATGATGCAGTCCACACCTCGCCCTTGGGTGAGGGCTTGAATGCGCTGTGCGACCGACTCTGTTTTGTAAAAAATGACATCACGCACACCGGCTGCTTGGGCGTGCAAGGCTTTGGCTTCCGAGCCCATGGTGCCAATGACATGCGCGCCGGCGAGTGTTGCCATTTGCGCAATGTAGTGACCCACGGCCGATGAGGCCCCTGTGACCAGCACGGTTTTACCGCGCAAGTCACCCGCCAGATCGCCCGCCAACAAGACGGCCTGCATCGCGGTCAGTCCGGGAATGCCCATGCAGGCACCGGCGGCGGCGTCGATGTGATCGGGCAAGCGCACCGCTTGCGCTTCAGGCACGGTGATGTATTCACAGGCCGTGCCCCAAGGCCGTTGCCATTGTCCATTCCACACCCAAACGCGCTGGCCTACGCGAGCTGGCGACACGCCATCGCCCACGGCATCAATGACGCCTGCGCCGTCGCTGTGCGGAATGATTTCAGGGTCTTGCACAGGTCGTGCTTTACGCGACTTCACGTCAGACGGGTTGACGCCCGAGGTGTGCAGCTTGACCCGCACTTCGCCCGCTTTGGGCTCAGGCGTCGGCAATTCGCCAAACACCAAAACGTCGCGAGCATCGCCCGTTTGGGTGTACCAGACGGCCTTCATGGCATGGCCCACGTTTGGGTCATGGAGGTGCGTGTCATCAGCGATTGAGAGGCCTTGGCCACGGCGGGGTAGTGGTCACGCCACGCCAAGTCTGGGTAACGCAAATCCAAATACCAAAGCGCACAGCCGATGGTCAGCAAGCCCAAGTGAAAAGGCCGTTCAAAGACTTCCGTGTGCTGTTCTAAATAGGCCAAAGAGGTGCGGATGGCGTCTAGCTTGCCCTCCACCCACTCGGGCCAGCGCAGAGCTTCGGGGCGTACGGCGGTTTCGTAACGCGCCAACAGCGCGGCATCCAAGATGCCATCGCCCAAGGCTTGCAGTGTTTGTGCTTCCCAACGCTCAGGACCGTTGGCGGGCAACAAACTCCCATGGCCAATGGCGTTGAGGTATTCGCAAATCACACGGCTGTCATAGAGCGCGTGGCCGTCGTCGGTCAACAGGGTGGGCACTTTGCCCAAGGGGTTGTTGGCGACGATGCTGGCATCGCGGTTGACGGGGTGTGCGCTGGCGGGCAAGAACTCGATTTGGTTGACCAAATTCAGCTCAAACGCTGTGACCATGCATTTGCGCACGTAAGGAGAGGTGGGGGAGAAGTAAAGTTTCATGGTGCGTGAAGTATGGCGTGAGAGGGGTGGCTGAGCTGTCCCCTGTTCGACGCGTGGGTGTGAATGGCCAACGTCAGGCTTCTTTCCAAGACACCAAGTAGACGCCTAGCCCCGTGGCAATGCCGTACACCAGCATGGCCAAACCAATGAGGGCAAACATGTCTTGAACCGGTGCGCCTTGTGTGACCAGCATGACCCCACCCACCGTGACCATTGCCAGTCGCAGCGTGCCAGCCAACACGGGGCCCATGAGCTTGCCTGCGCCTTGTGAGGCAAAGTAAAGACACAAGCCAAAGCCAAAAAATCCGTAGCAAGGGCCTGCCCAAGAAAAATAGCTGTTCGCATTGGCCAGCACCGCAGGGTTGACCGTGAACAGGCTTGACCAAGCGGCAGGAAAGAAGGCCACGACGGCACCGATCACGCCCACGATCAAAGCCGAAAGTCCCGCACCTATCCAAGCCACATGCCGTGCACGCGTGACTTGCCCAGCCCCCAAGGCCATGCCGACCATGGGCACACACGCCACGCCAATGGCAAACGTGATGGGGATCAATAAAAACTCCAAGCGCGTGCCAATGCCATAACCTGCCAATGCCTCTGCGCCAAAGCCGGACACGATTTTGGTGAGAATCAAAATCGTCAGCACAGTTTGCAGCGAGGAGATGCTGGCGACAGCCCCCACTTTGAGAATGTCCTTGAAAAAGCGTGGGTTCAGGGCGCTAGAAAATTGCAAACGCACACGGCTTTGGTCTGAGCGCAGATAACGGTACAGCGACACCGCACCTAAGCTGAACGCGATCACTTGACCGGCCGCAACCCCGCCAATGCCCAGCCTTGGAATGGGGCCCCATCCCAAGCCTAAGACACCACCCAAAACGACTTGACCCGCTGCCACCCACATCAAGGTGACGGAGGGCGTTTTCATATTGCCCGAGCCACGAATGGCCGAGGCAAAAGCGTTGGTGAGCCAAATGCTGATGGCCCCCGTGAAGGCCACATCGGCATAAATCACCGCTTGCTCTAGGGCTTCAGATTTGCCGCCGACCAGCGCAAAAATGTCGCGTCCCCAGATCAAGAACAAGGCACTGAACAGCAGCCCCAAGACCAAACTGATCAGCGTGGCGTGCCACACCAAGGCGTTGGCCTTGTGGGCATCGCCAGCGCCGATGGCTCGACTGATGGCCGATGAAATGCCGCCTCCCATCGACCCAGCAGAGAGCATCTGTTGCAGCATGATCATGGGAAACACCAAGGCGATGCCAGCCAGTTGTATCGTGCCCAGTTGCCCGATGTAGGCCGTTTCAGCAATGCTGACCAAGGCCGTCGCCACCATGGCGATCATGTTCGGTAGGCTGAGTTTCCAAATGGTTGGAAAGATGGGGGCGTTGAGTAGGGGGTTTTGTGAGGTCATGCCAGTTTCGGGGTACGCATTTTTTGAAACAACCACGTTCCCACAGGCCACAACAAAATCACGAAGGTGCTTGCGGCCAACCACATGGCGATGGGGCGGGTGAAGAACACCATCGGATCGCCATCAGACTTGATCATGGAGGTGACAAAATTTTCTTCCATCATGGTGCCCAGCACGACGCCCAAGATCGCCGGTGCCACGGGGAACCCGTTTTCTTCTAGAAGGAATGACACCAAACCAAAAAACAAAATCAAGGTGACACCCCAGACCGAGTTGTTGATCGAGAACGAACCCACGATGCAGAACAACAAGATGATGGGCATCAAGATGTTGCGCGGCACTTTCAAGATCTTGGTGGCGATGCGAACGGTGAGCCAACCCAGCGGCACCATGATGATGTTGGCCAAAATGAAGACCAAGAAAATAGCGTAAATGTTTTCTGGGTTGTTCACAAAAATCATCGGGCCTGGGTTCATGTTTTTCAAATACAAAACCCCAATCGCAATGGCGGTGATGGAGTCGCCAGGAATGCCAAACACGATGGCTGGAATCCAAGCGCCTGCGAGCGATGAGTTGTTGGCTGCACCAGACTCCACAATGCCCTCGACGTGACCCGTGCCAAATTTTTCAGGCTCTTTGGAGAATTTTTTGCTCATGGCATAACTCAACCAAGACGCCATATCGGCCCCCGACCCCGGCTGAATGCCAATGATGGTGCCCAAGGCACTGCCGCGCACCAGAGGCCAGCGGTATTTTTTCAGCAAGTCCCACATGCCTGAAAAGATATTGCCAATTTTTTCAGTCGCGATGATGGGCGTTGGATCGGTGTTGGTGATGTAGCGCAGCAATTCCGACACAGCGAACATGCCCACCATCATCGGAATCAGCTCCACCCCACTCATGAGCTCGTTCATGCCAAATGTGAAGCGGGGTAGAGCCGCAGGGTTTTCTAAACCGATGCACGCAATCAGCAAACCCAACAGCAAAGAGATACAGGCTTTCAAGACACTGGTGTTGCCAATAAACACAGCACCTGCCAGTCCTAAAACAACCAGCCAGAAGTACTCGAAGGAGGAGAACTTCAAGGCAATCTCCGCCAAGCCAGGCGAAAACATCACCATGACCAAGGTGCCAAACAAGCCACCGATGGCCGAGAACACCAAGCCTGCGCCCAATGCTATTTCGGCTTGACCTTTGAGGGTCATTTGATACGCCTCATCGGTGTAGGCCGCTGACGCAGGCGTGCCCGGTATGCGAAGCAACGCCCCCGGTATATCACCTGAAAAAATAGCCATGGCTGTTGCGGTCACGATGGCTGCAATCGCGGGAACGGGTGGCATGAAGAAGGTGATCGGCACCAAGAGTGCCGTGGCCATCGTGGCGCTCAAGCCGGGAATGCATCCGACAAACAGACCAAACATGGCCGAGCACAAGATCACCAATAAAACGTAAGGGTCAAACACCAGCCAAAAGGCTTGAAGTAGCACAGCAGTGGTCATGGGGCGTCCTTGTTTACCATTGGAATGGGGTCAAGATGCCCCAAGGCAAAGGAACGCGAAGTCCCTTGTAAAAGATCGTGTGAATGACCAAGGCGACCGTGATGGCAATGGGCAATATCAATTTTGGGCGAACCTCTAAAGCCCAAAACATCAACGACACGATGGCGGTTGCGGTGATCAAGAAGCCCAATCGATCCGAGAAGTAGATATAAAAAAGCAGGCAAGAAACGGTGATGACAAAGTTTCGCAAATGAAACCAAGATTTCACCCATCCACCCACCTCAATCCACGCTTGGTGTGACTTGGCTCTGAGGCCCTTGATGATCAAGAGCACCGAACAGACGGCGAGCAACACCGCCAGCAAACCAGGGAAGGCCCCAGGCCCAATGTTTTGCCCTGGAATGACGGGATAGTGTTGAACAGTTTGCAAAATGGACAGCGCCAAAGCCAGCAGCGCCGCACCCATGATCGTGTCGTTGAATTTCATATGTGACTTACTTTGCCAAGCTCAAAGACTTCATCACCACGCCCATGTCGGCGTTGCCTTTGGCCATGAATTGTTCAAAGCCCTTGCTGTCGGCATAGATCGTTCCGAAGCCGCGTTGCTGCATGAAGCCTTGGAATTCTTGGCCGTCATAAATCTTTTTGAGAGCTGCGCCCAATTTGGCTTGGATGTCTGCGGGCATGCCTTTCGGTGCTGCCAGTCCGCGCCATGCACCAATGGCCCAGTTGCTGCCAGCGGCCGATTTCAAAATAGGCACGTTGGGATACAGGGCGGAGGGCTGAGCGGCCATCAAGGCCAAAGGCCGTGCTTTGCCGGCATCGATCAGTGCACGTGATTCAGGGAGTGAGCAGGTGACAAACTCGATACCGCCAGCAGCCAAATCGTTCATGGCAGGCGCTGCGCCGTTGGAGGGAACCCAAGGGACAGCCGTCGTGGCGATTTTCATATCGTTGAGCATGCCGGCCAAAGCCAAGTGCCAAATGCCGCCTTGACCCGTTCCTGACGCTTTGAACTTACCTGGGTTGGCTTTGATGGCCGTGACCAAATCGCCCAAGTCTTTGTAAGGCGCATCAGCGCGCACCGTGACCGCTGCCGGATCGATGTTGAGCAACGCGAGAGGTGTGTAGTCCGCAGGCGAGAGTTGCGTCAGACCGGCCCAGTGCATCATGGAAATTTCGACCGTGATCATGCCGATGGTGTAGCCGTCTGCGGGGGCGGTGGCAATCGCAGAGTGCCCCACCACGCCGTTGCCGCCCGTGCGGTTGACCACGTTCACAGGTTGCCCCATTTCTTTTTCAAGCAGTGCCGCGACGATGCGCGCTGTGGCGTCTGTGCCGCCTCCCGCACCCCAAGGCACGATCATGGTCAGAGGGCGGCTCGGATAGCTTTGTGCGATCGCGGTGCCGCACAACGACAGTGCGGCTGCTGCGCAGGCCAATGACTTCATCAGGGTTCGGCGAATCATCATGCGTGTCTCCTTGGAATGTTCGAGGGGTGAGCGGCGGTTGCACAGGTGGTGCAGCACCTGATCGCATTTAAATTCGGTGTGTGCCTAAACGTCGGTAATGCGTGTGACATTTAGGAATCGGGAATACCCGTGGCGGCTCTTGACAGGTCAAAAATTACGATGACTGTTCCAGCGCTAGCAGGACTTCGGCGCGGCTTGGGCAGCCGAGGCGTCCCCCGAATCGTGTGCATTTCAAGGACGCGGCTGTGCATGCGAAGCGGGCTGCCGAGGTGATGTCTTGTCCTTCCAAGACGGCCAAAGCAAATGCCCCATGAAACACATCACCGGCTGCCAAGGTGTCCACCACGTCAACCCGAGGTGCTGGCACATGCGCGATTTGACCGTTTTCAATCCAGTAATACCCGTCTTCGCCGCAGCTCGCACCCACGTGGCGACTGTGTTGCTGTGCCACGGTGCGTAACGCCTCTTGGACGTTGTGGAGGCCGGTATAGGCCAACAGGCCGGCATCGGAAAACACGGCGTAATCTGCCAGTGGCATCAAACGCTGCAGCACCTCTTGTGGTGCAACATCGCCGTCCACCATGGTGAGAACGCCTTGTGCTTGTGCAGCACGTAGCGCGGTTTCTGCGCCTTCAGGCCAGCGCACATCGCAATGCAGCAGGTCGACGTTGGACAAGTCTTGTAACGGCAGCCAACTCGCTGAGGTGTCCACTTGTGGGTCATGAAACGGCACGACCAGTCGTTGCCCTTGTGCGTCCACGACCACGCAGGCGTGGGATGACTGAGTGCCCTTGACAGTGAACAGCCCGTTTGGGTCTATGCCTTCGGCCGCGAGGGCTTGTCGCATGGCTTGTGCTTCGGGGTCATCGCCCACACGCGCCCAAACCGTGGCTTGGCCGCCGAGTTTTTGAAATGCACAGGCGGCTGAAATGGCCATCCCATCGACGACGGTACAACGGTTGCTGGCCAAAATTTTTGCAGGGGCACTGGGAATGTGCTGAACTTGAAAAATGGCCGTGGTGCAAATGGCACCCAGAGCAACCATGCGTTTGGGAGGTGCCATCTGCCTTCTCCTTCAAGAGACTTGGAAGCGACGGGCTTGTTGTGCCAAGGCGGTGATGCCAGCCCAGTCGCGATCGTTCAAGAGCGCCGGTGGCACGATCCAAGAGCCGCCCACCGTGCTGCAGTTGGGCAGCGCCAAATAGTCTGGAATATGCGGCGGACGAATGCCGCCCGTTGGACAAAAAATAACGTCGGGAAAGACTTGGCTCATGTCTTTGAGCCAAGCAGCACCTATGGGGCCTTGGTCTGGAAAGTACTTGAGCTCTTTCAACCCAAATGCACGGGCTTGCATGACTTCACTGGCCGTTGCAACGCCCGGTAAAAATGCCATGCGATGCGCTTGAATGGCTTGTGCGAGCTCGGGCGTGAGTCCTGGCGATACCCCAAATTGGGCGCCTGCATGGTGGGCGCGAATGACGTCATCTGGCGTCATCAAGGTGCCCATGCCGATGTCTGCCTCCGGTGTGGCTTCGCGCATGGCTTTGACCGCGGCGACGGCTTGTGGCGTTCGCATCACTACTTCAAACACATGGATGCCGCCTTTGACCAAGGCTTGTGCCAAGTCACCCGCTGTGCTGGCGTCATGAATGGTCAAGATGGGCATCACGGGCGTGCGTGCCAATATTTCTCGCATGGTGCGTGGCGTGATCGGCATGAGGACTCCTATATCTCAGTGGTGATGGCGTCGTAATTGAAAATCCAGTCGTAGCGGCTGCCGATGGCGGTTTGTTGCCACTCACGTTCGATGAAGGCCACGCCTTGTTGGGAATCGGCGAGGGCAGGGTTGTGAAAGCGCGAGGTGTTGTCGCTCGCGCCGCGCACCATGCGGTAGGCGCGCGCCATGCGTGCGGCTTCGTAACGTTGGAAGGCCTGTGGCAAATCGTGCGCATCTTGGCGAATGCAGCGTTGCAAGACGATGGCATCTTCTAAAGTGAAGACGGCACCTTGGGCCAAAAATGGCAAAGTGGGATGGCAGGCATCACCCATCAAGGTGACGCGTCCTTGCGACCAGTGTTCCAAGAAAGGGCGACCACACAAGGCCCATTTCAAAAACGAGGGGGCATGTCGAATCATGGTTTGGACATCTTCGTGCCAGCCTTCAAAGGCGGTCAAGGCAGCCTCTACGCTGTCAGGGCTGTTCCATGGGGGGCCTGACCATGTGTTGCCCTCGAGTGTGCCGACAAAGTTCATGACTTTGCCAGCATGCAGCGGGTAATGCACCACATGTCCACCGGGGCCGACCCAGTTGGTGGCGACGGGGCGTGCCAAATGTTCGGGCAGCACATGCATAGGAATCAAGGCGCGCCAAGACACCATGCCTGAAAAATCAGGGGGTGCGGCGCCAAATAAGGTGGCCCGAATTTTGGAGTGCAAGCCATCGGCGCCAATCAGCGCATCGCCCGTGACCGAGGTGCCGTCTTCAAATTGCAGTGTGGCGCCTGAGTCCGATTGGGAAAACCCTTTGCAGCGTGCATTCAAATGAATGGCATCGGGTTTGAGCGCTTGCACCGCATCTGCCAGCACCTCTAACAAATGCGGGCGAAAGACCGTCATGTAGGGATAGCCGTATTTGTCGATGGCGGCTTTGCCAAGGTCAAACAGGGGCCATGTTTGACCGGTGTTCCAGAGTCGGATTTCTTTGCCTTGGGTGGGACTTGACAGCGTTTTCAAACGTTCGAGTACACCCATGTGGTCTAACACGCGGTTGCCGTTCGGACTGATTTGGATGCCCGCACCCACCTCGCGCAATTCGCTGGCTTGTTCGTAGACGTCGACATCGATGTTGTTTTGTAACAAGGTCAGCGCTGTGGCCAAGCCACCAATGCCGCCGCCGGCAATCAGAATTTTGCGGTGTGTCATGCCGATTCTTTGTAAAAACCAAGTTTCTTGAGTGTGGGCTCGTCGTTGACTTCAAAGAGCAGGGACGTTTCATGCGCCCTGATCTCGAATTCAGTCCACGAAGGAACGGCCAGCACATCGCCGTGCTGCCACGTCACTTGCAGATCACCCACAGTGGCTTGTCCTGAACCTTGGGCCACAGAAAAAATACGGCTGGCAGTGCTGCGGTGTTTTTGAGTACTGGCTTGTGGTTGCAGGTGGATGAAGGTCAATGCTTGCGTCAAGAAGTGGTCAGCGGTGTTGAGAGTCATACGACGAACACCTTCTGTCGCTGGTGCATTTCTAACATCGCTGTGTATCTGCGCATTTTGAAACCAGAAGGGGTGGCTCAGTGGCTGCTGCACGACGGGTTGATGCGCCTGTCCAAACTCCTCAAAGAACATGGGCTCTAGCAAATGGACCAAAGGTACATCCAAGATATCAATCCAATACGCGTTGCTGTCACTGGCATTGAAGTGGCTGTGCCAGCAGCCACTCGGGGTGAGCAAGACATCGCCAGGCAGCATCGGTAATTGCACGCCATCGACCACACTGAAGACACCCGGTTTTGCATCCAACACAAAGCGCAATGCATTGGGGGTGTGCCGATGAGGGCGTGCATATTCGCCGGGCTTGATCATTTGATACGCGGCCACCAACGTGCGCACGGTATCGTAGTCGTTGTCACCGACGGGGTTGAACAACAGCAGGTTACGCCGCTCGGCCAATTCGGTGCCGATCCATCGACCTGCTTGGTCTAAGGCCAGGCGTCCGAGTTCGTAAGACCAATGGCGTGGCTGGAACTCTGTGTTGGGTGCTTTCCAAAGAGATGCTCGCTTTTTATGCCAGCCTGCTGTTAAACGGTTCGCTGCCAGTAAAGGATAAAGGTCGTCGAGACTTTGGGCGGATTGAACGCTTTGCAAGGTGGTTCTCATGATTCAACTGGCCCGTACAAATTCATAAGGTTTTTCAAACACGATGTTGGCTCCGCGGTTTCCTTGAATCACAGGGATATCCATGCGTCCGATGTGTGCTACTTCTATGCTGACGAGGTCTCCCGCATGCACAGGACCGACACCCGCGGGCGTGCCTGATGCAATGATGTCTCCTGGATAGAGGGTGGCAGCCGAAGATGCAATAGAAATCATATGAGCAATGTCGACGATCAAATCGCGCGTGTTAGCTTCTTGTTTCAATTCGCCATTGACCCAGAGTTTCATGTCGATATTGCGAGGATCGGGTACTTCGTCGGCGGTGACGATCCACGGTCCAACGGGGGTGAAGGAGTCATACGACTTGCGCATCACGCGCTCTTCTTTGCCGCGAATGGTCATGTCCAGCAAACACGCATAGCCAAACAAATGGTCGAGCGCTTTTTCGACTGGAATTTGGCGACCTGTTTTTCCGATGATGAGGGCAATTTCACATTCGTGGTGAATCTCGCGACCAGGCAATGCGGGGAGTTCAATTGGCTCAGACGCACCCGACAACGAGGAGTTGGCTTTTAAGAAAAACCCTTGGATATTGGCCAATCCGCGTGACGCCATTTCGGTCGCATGGTCGTGGTAATTAACAGGGTAGGCCAGCAGTTTGTTGGGCCAAGGAATGGGCGTTTGCAAATGGACGTCTGCGATGGGGAGGCCAAGTTGCGTGTTCAAGGCTTGCTGAAAAGCAGTCGCGAATTTTGCAAAGTTTTGGATGACTTGATTCATGCCGACTGGCGGCCATGCAGTCGCATCCACGCCTGTCAGTGTGGTGACGTCGACCACGCGCTGTCCATCCGTGACGCCGATTCGTCCATCGTTAAAGCGAACCAATTTCATGGTGTCCTTTCAAAGCTCAATCACACAGATGGCACACCTTACTGCGCGATTTTATGAAGCACTGTCGTGTAGTTGACCCGATTTGGTTGTGCTATCCGCTAGATTGATGAATGCAGAAATTTTTTGCGTGATTTCTAGGAGACGGTATGTTCAATCTGTTGCGTTGGAGCCAGCGCTGTTTGGCTGTGATGATGGTTGTAGGATTTTCTTTGTCGCAAGCAGCGAACTCTTCCTATCCTGAGCGACCTGTGAAATTGATCATTCCATACGCAGCTGGCGGGCCGACGGATGTCTTGGGACGCATTGTTGGACAGAAGATGGGTGAGTTGCTCAAACAAACTGTGGTGATTGAGAACCGGCCAGGTTCTGGGGCGACGGTAGGATTTACGGCTGTGGCTAAAGCACCTGCTGATGGCTACACCTTGTTGCTGGGTGATATCAATTTGTCTGTTAACCCATTTCTCTACAAAAGTTTGGCTTATGACGCACAAAGAGACTTTGCGCCCATCGGCCTCATTGCTTCAGCACCATTGGTGCTGCTGGTGAATCAAAGTTCACCAGCAAAAAATTTGCAAGATTTGATGGCAATGGCGAAAGCTGAGCCTGGGAAGTTGACTTTTGGTTCGGCAGGGGCTGGCAACACAACCCATTTGGCGATGGAATTATTTAAATCCAAGTTCGGGCTCGATATCGTTCACGTTCCCTATAAAGGTGCTAATCCCGCTATCAACGATTTAGTCGCGGGGCACATCCACATCATGGTGACGGGGTTGAGTGGTGCTAAGTCACTGGTCGAGTCCGGCAAGTTGCGTGCTTTGGCGATCACGGGTGACAAGCGCGCAGCAAGTTTGCCTAACGTTCCCACCTTTGCAGAAGCAGGCGCGCCATTGCCCGAGATGAAGGTTGGCTCTTGGTGGGGGTTGTTTTCTCCTGCGGGGACGCCTGTGGATGTGACGCTGGAGTTACAAAAAACATTGGCTCAAAGCTTGGCATCGACGGAGGTGAGGCAGCGTTTGAAAGACCTGAACATCGAACCGTTGTCAAGCACACCTCAAGAATTAGAACGTTGGGTGGCGCAAGAGATGAGCATTTGGGGGCAAGTTATTAAGCGATCAGGCATACAACCTGAGTGAACCGTTGCTCAGCGTTGTGGTTGTCGCTCGTTGCGTTTCTAGGGAATCCCCTAGCTGACGAGAGGTGGGAATGATTGCTAGCATGCTAACGAATAAATAGCGAGCGTCCCCTTATGCCTCCTCACACGACTGACACAACCTCACATTATTTTTGGAAGGGGTTGACAGACCTTGGGGTGGATCATGTGTTCTCTAACTTAGGAACTGACCATGTTTCTTTGATTGAAGAGCTGGCACGTTGGGATCGTGAAGGTTGGGCGCATCCAAGTGTGGTGTTGTGTCCTCACGAAAACGTGGCGATGCACATGGCAGCAGGTTATGCGGCTGTCACAGGCAAAGGGCAGGCGGTGATGGTGCATGTGGATGCGGGCACGGCCAACGCGGCCATGGGCATGCACAACATGTTCAGGGCACGGTTGCCCGTGATGCTGATTGCGGGCAAGGCGCCTTACACCTTGCGCGGTGAATTGCCAGGCTCGCGTGATAACTATGTGCACTTTGTGCAAGATCCGTTCGACATTGCCAGCTTGGTGCGTCCCTATGTCAAATGGGAATACAACTTGCCGAGTGGCGTGATCACCCAAGAAGTGTTGCGCCGTGGTCACTCGGTGATGCAAAGTGACCCGCCTGGTCCGGTTTATTTGACCTTGCCCCGTGAGGTGTTGGCCGAGACTTGGGATTCTGAGCAAGCGCAGTCTTTCAGTGCCGAGCGATATGGCCCTGTGTTGGCGGGCGGCGTTGAACCTTCGTGTGCGCGTCGTATGGCAGAGCAACTCATGGCAGCGAACCAACCGATCGTCATCACGTCCTACCTTGGGCGCAAAGCTGACGCGGTGCATGCGCTGCAAGAGTTGGCAGAGTTGTGTGGCATTCGTGTTTTTGAATTCAGCCCAAGCTATCTGTGCATGTCGCGTGACTCGCCTTGCTTTGCGGGCTTCGATCCCGCTGTGTCGATGGCGGGCGCCGATGTGGGGTGGCTGCTGGATGTGGATGTGCCGTGGTTGCCCAAATTTTTGCAGGACAACCCGCACATGCACTGGACGCAAGTGGATGTGGATGCGATTAAAAAAGATTTCCCCATGTGGGGTTTTGCCACTGACGTGCGTCTGCAGGCCGATTGCGCCACGGTACTGCGTCAGGTGATTGCCGAAGTGCAAAGCTTGGCCGATGCGGCGTTTCACGCCCGTGTGGCCGAGCGTTTGACGCAGATGCACGCTGAAAAACACAAGCGGCAAGTTCAGATCGACAAGTCTGCGCAACAGCTTGGCACGCACGGCGCGATCAGTCCTGCCTATGTGTGTGCGCAACTTGGGCGCGCATTGGCCCCCGAGGATGTGGTCATCAACGAAGCCATTCGCAACACGCCTGCGGTGTTGAATCAAATTTCTCGCACAGAGCCGCTGACCTTGTTGGGCGGAGCAGGGGGCGGCTTGGGTTACAGCGGCGGCATGGCGTTGGGCGTCAAGCTGGCCCAACCCAACGTGCGGGTCGTGCATGTTGTGGGCGATGGCGGTTTCCATTTTTCAACGCCCACCTCGGTGTATGCCACAGCACAGCGATACAACTTGCCCATCTTCACGGTCGTGTTGGACAACGGCGGTTGGCAGGCCGTGAAAGAAGCGGTGCTGCGTGTGTACCCAGAGGGAGAAGCTGCACAAGCCAATGAGTTTCAAGCCCGCTTGCAAGGTACAGAACGCCACTTTGAGCAAGTGGCGCAGGCTTTTGGGGCTTATGGTGAATGCGTGACCGATCCCGCAGATGTCCCCGATGCGATCGCCCGTTGTTTGCAAGCCTTGCATGATGGTCGCGCCGCCGTGTTGAATGTGCAAATTGGCCTTCAGTGACGCCTGTTTTCAAGGAACCTTTGACCATGTCCGTGTTTGCTCGTAAGCGTTTGTTTTTGACGATGCTGGCCTGTTTAGGCGCTTTGGCGACGCCATTTCTCAGCACCGCTGCTGATTTTCCGACGCGCCCTATCACCATCGTGGTGGGTTACTCACCCGGTGGTGCCAACGATGTGTTAGCGCGCATCGTGGCTGAAAAATTGACGGTCAATTTGGGTCAGCCAGTGATTGTGGAGAACCGGCCTGGCATCGCCTCCATTGTCGGGGCGAGCTATGTGGCCAAAGCCAAACCCGATGGTTACACCTTGTTGATGGGGGCCAGTGGTCCCATCGTTTTCAACCACGTGCTGTATGCCAAGTTGCCCTACACACCGCAAGACTTTGCCCCCATCTCCTTGGTTGGCACCTTCCCTTTGGTGATGCTCACGAACGCCAATAACCCCGCCAAGTCTGTCACGGAGATGGTGACTTATGCCAAACAAAACCCCGACAAAGTCAATTACAGCGCGCCGTCGGCATCGTTTCAGTTGATTGCCGAGTTGTTCAACGGCAAAACTGGCACTCGTTTTCAGCACATTCCCTACAAAGGCAGTGCTGACGCGATCACGGCTGTCATGACCCAAGATGTGACGATGACCTTGATCGATACTGGCCCCGCCCTCACCGCTTTGCAGGGCGGTCGCGTCAAGGCGATGGCGGTCACGTCAGCGGAGCGCCTGAAAGATTTGCCCCATGTGCCCACCATGACTGAACTGGGCATTGACATTAACGTGTCATTTTGGAGTGGTTTATTGGCACCTGCGGGAACGCCTTCTGTGATTGTGAAGAAAATTCAGGAAGAAGTTGCGCGCGTCTTGGAGCTGCCTGATGTCAAAAAGCGCATCAGCGCTTTGGCGATCACGCCGGTGAGTAACACGCCTGAGCAGTTTGACAAAATGATCACACAAGAAATTAACATCTGGCGTCAAGTTGCGACAGAGAAAAACATCAAAGCCAACTGACCCCGTGTCAGTGGCTTGAACTTCACGGAGATTGAACTTGGTTAACCCCACAAAATTCGGCAGCGGACAAGCTGTCCAGCGTTTGGAAGATGCGCAGTTGCTCAAGGGCGCCGGCATCTATGCCAACGACATCACGCCAGACGGTCAAACCCGTCTGTGCTTCGTGCGCTCACCTTATGCGCATGCACGCATCGTGTCTATCGACACCTCTGCCGCTGAGGCGATGCCTGGTGTGCGTTTGGTGGTGACGGGGCCGCAACTCAAAGACGCAGGCATGAAGCCCATGCCTCGGCCTGTGAACTTCACCCGTGCCGACGGCAGTCCAGCCGCATCCCCTGATCGACGCATATTGGCTGCTGATCGTGTGCGCTACGTGGGTGAGGCGGTCGCCGCCGTGGTTGCAGACACAGAAGAGCAAGCGCGCAATGCGGCTGAAGCCGTGGTGGTTGATTTTGAAGAGTTGCCTTGCGCGGTCACCTTCGATGATGCGCTCAAGGCCGATGCCCCTTTGTTGTGCGATGCGACCGATAACCGCGTGGCTGAAACGCGCTACGGTGATGCTGCAGCTGCTGCCAAAGCCTTTTCGCAGGCCGCACATGTGGTGCAACTCGACATCACCAACCAGCGCTTGGTCGCGCTGACGATTGAGCCACGCAGCGTGTTGGTGTACCCCGATGACGGGCGTTTGGTGGTGCGCATGAGCACCCAGATGCCCACCGGCGTGCGCACCTTGGTGTGCGATTTGCTAGGCCTTCCCACCTCGCAAGTGCGTGTCGTGGTGGGCGATGTGGGCGGCGGCTTTGGTATGAAAACCGGCGCTTACCCTGAAGACTTGGTGGTGGCCTACGCCGCCCACACCTTGCAGCGTCCCGTCAAATGGATTGCTGACCGCAGTGAAGATTTTTTGAGCAGTGCCCATGGCCGAGATGTCTCGGTGAAGGCTGGCTTGGCTTTGGACGCGCAAGGCAAGATTTTGGCTTTGCGCATCGACACGCTTGCCAACGTGGGGGCTTACCCGTCGATGACCGGTGTGGCCATTCAACTGCTGATTGGCCCTTGGGTGCAAAGCAGCGTGTACGACATTCAGCTGATCGATTTCCACTTTGTGGGCGTGCTGACCAACACCTCGTCGACGGGCGCCTACCGTGGAGCGGGGCGGCCAGAAGCGATCTACAACATGGAGCGTTTGATGGACGAGGCGGCGCGGCAGTCTGGCATTGACCGCATTGAATTGCGCCGGCGCAACATGATTGCGCCTGCGCAAATGCCTTACAAAAACCCCATGGGTCAAACCTATGACACGGGCAACTTTGCGGCCATCATGGACCAAGGTTTGGCCCAAGCTCAGTGGGACAGCTTTGCACAGCGGGCGCAAAGCTCTGCGCAGCGCGGACGATGGCGCGGCTTGGGCGTGGCCACTTTCTTAGAGTGGACCGGCGGCAATGCGTTGGAAGAAAACGTGCACGTGCAGGTGCTGCCAGACGGTGTGATCGAAGTGTTCACAGCGGTCAATGCGATGGGGCAGGGCATTGCCACGTCGTTGGCGCAATTGGTGGTGGATGTGTTTGGTGTGCCGCTGTCGCAAGTGCGCATCGTCATGGGCGACACCGACCGCGGCAATGGTTTTGGCAGCGCGGGTTCACGCTCGTTGTTCACGGGCGGATCGGCCGTGAGCGTGGGGGCCAAGCAAACCCTAGACAAAGCCCAAGAGTTGGCTGCTGAGGCTTTGGAGGCCTCGTCGCAAGACCTGCGTTACGAGCAAGGCGCCTTCCACGTGGTGGGCACAGACTTGAAAATTGGCTTGGCCGAGTTGGCGGCGCGTCAGCCTGAGCAACGCATCGAACTCAACTCCACCACGGCTGCCAGTGGCCCGACCTGGCCCAATGGTTGCCATGTGTGTGAGGTCGAGTTGGACCCTCAAACAGGTGAGGTCCAAGTGGTGTCCTACACCTCGATGAACGACGTGGGCCGCGTGGTCAACCCGATCATTGTGCGTGGCCAACTCGATGGCGGTGCCGTGCAAGGCATTGGCCAAGCTTTGCTGGAGGAGGTGGTGTATGACCCCGAAACCGGCCAGCTGCTGACGGGCAGTTTGATGGACTACGCCGTCCCCCACGCCGACATCATGCCCAGCTTGTTTGACACCCACACGGATGAAAGCATCCCGTGTAAAAACAACGTGTTGGGCGTGAAGGGCGTAGGCGAACTCGGCACCATCGGTGCCACGCCCGCCGTGGTCAATGCGGTGGCCGACGCGCTGGCGCGTCATGGTCGCGCTGACTTATCTCCTCAGTTGCAAATGCCACTGACCCCTTATCGCCTTTGGCGCTTGATGCAACAAGGCTAAACATGAATACTTCGATGCCAGTTACTTTGACTGTGAACGGCCAAGCCGTCACCTTAGAGGCCGCGCCTAACACCTTGCTGGTGCAGGCTTTGCGGGAACACTTGAAACTCACCGGCACCCACGTGGGTTGCGATACAGCCCAATGTGGTGCTTGCACGGTGTTGATGAATGGCAATGCCATTAAGTCGTGCAACGTGCTGCTCGCGCAAGCGCAGGGCTCGCAAATCACCACCATTGAAGGCTTAGCCAGTGCAGACGGCGCGCTGCATCCCATGCAAGAAGCTTTCAAGGCTTGTCATGGCTTGCAGTGCGGGTTTTGCACACCCGGCATGGTGATGGCTGCGGTGGGGTTTTGTCAAAAGAATCCAGCCGTCGATGCGCAAGATGTTCGTCATGCGCTCGAGGGTAATTTGTGCCGTTGCACCGGTTATCAAAACATTGTGTTGGCTGTGCAGCAAGGCGCTGCGGCCATGAAGGCTTAAGGAGTCTGCGGTATGTATGCATTCACGTACGAGCGCCCCGCGTCTTTGGGTCAAGCCTTGTCGTTGCTGGCGGCGGGTGGTCAAGCATTTGCGGGTGGGCAAACGTTGTTGGCGTCCATGAAGCAGCGTTTGCTGAGCCCTGAGCAATTGGTTGATTTGTCTGCGTTGAGCGAGCTGCAAGGCATTCGCCAAAGTGGAGACAGTTGGATGGTGGGTGCTTTCACGCGCCACCAAGAGGTGGCAGAGCATGCAGGTTTGCGCGCTGCGTTGCCTGGCCTAGCCGCCTTGGCTGCTGGCATTGGCGATCGCCAAGTTCGCGCCATGGGCACCTTGGGCGGTTCTGTGGCGAACAACGACCCTGCTGCTTGCTACCCGAGCGCAGTGCTCGCCTTGGGCGCCACGGTGCACACAGACCGTCGACAGATCGCTGCCGATGATTTTTTTCAAGGCATGTACACGACGGCTTTAGAGCCTGGTGAAGTGATCACTGCAATTGCATTTCCAAAAGCGCTGCGATCGGCGTATGCCAAATTCAAACAACCGGCTTCGCGCTTTGCGTTGGCGGGCGTGTTTGTGGCGCAAACCGCCGCGGGTGTGCGCGTGGCTGTGACAGGCGCTGGCAATGGCGTGTTTCGTCATGCAGGTTTAGAAGCTGCTTTGAGTAAGAGCTTCACGCCAGAAGCTGTGGCCGATGTGGTGATTGACGCCAGCGAGCTCAATGCCGATTTGCATGCCTCTGCCGATTACCGTGCGCATTTGATCAAAGTGCAAACCCAACGCGCGGTGCAGCAGGCTTTGGCATGAGTCCAACGGGGGCGCTGGCATCGATCGATGCCTTGATGGCGGCGTTGGCGCATGAAGGGTATTTGGCGGAGCGGCGTTTAGCCACGGCTGTTTTTTTGGCGCTTCGCTTGGAGCGACCTTTGCTGTTGGAAGGTGCGCCCGGCGTTGGCAAGACCGAGTTGGCCAAAGCCTTGGCTCGGGTGATGCAGCGTCAGATGTTGCGCTTGCAGTGCTACGACGGCATGGAGCAGCGCGAAGCTTTGTATGAATGGAACCATGCGGCGCAGTTGCTGCATTTGCGTGCCATGCAAAGCCCTGACGCATCCAGCAACTTGGAACAAGCCGTGTACCAAGACCGCTTTTTGATTCGCCGTCCTTTGTTGCAAGCCTTAGACATGCCTGAGCCAGGAGCCGTTCTGCTGATTGATGAGGTGGACCGCGCCGACGAACCTTTTGAAGCGTTTTTGTTGGAATATTTGGGGGAGTACCAAATCAGCATTCCAGAGTTGGGCACCGTCAAGGCGGCGGTGAAGCCCATCACCATTTTGACCAGCAACCGCACCCGAGATTTGCATGACGCCGTCAAACGGCGCTGCCTGTTTCATTGGATGGATTACCCCGATCAAGCCCGCGAATTGGCGATTGTGCGTGCGCAAGTCCCTCAGGCCAGCGAAGCGTTGGCCATGCAGGTGGCGGAGTTTGTCGCCAAGGTTCGCAGTGCCGCGTTTGTTGCCAATTTCGAGCGTTTGCCGGGCATTGCCGAGAGCGTCGAATGGGCGCGAGCCTTGGTGCTGCTGCAAGCACAACATCTAGAGGCTCAGTGCGTGTTGGAGACGGCAGGCGTTTTATTCAAGCAACACGATGATGTGCTGAATTTGAACAACGCGGTAGACGCTTTGTTGGCTTAAGTCCAAACGGTATGTTGACCGAGCAGTTGGTGATGTTGGGCCGTCAGTTGTGCCATGCGGGCTTGCCCATCGACAGCACGCGCATGGCCTTGGCTGTGTCGGCTTTAGGTTTCGTTGCGCTGGATCGGTGTGATGACGTGCGTGATGCTTTAGAAGCCGTTTTCCTCAGCCGTGAAGAAGATCGGTATGTGTTTCATCAGGTGTTTGAGGCGCATTGGCGGCAATGGGGAAAACTTGACGCATCCGCTTTGTTCACACGGATGCCAGAGCCCACTGTGAACTCGTCACGCCGACTTGCCCAAGAGACACAACCGCCCGCATCGTTGGTTGCCGGTGACGATCACGCCGTTCCTGTCGCACTCAGCGCCAGTGATTTTCAGCGTTTGCGTCAGGCAGACTTTATGAGCTTGAGTGCGGATGAGTTTGTGCAATTGCAACGCCACGTTCAATCGATGCAATTGGACATGCCGCATGTGTTGGGGCGACGTTGGTGTCGCAGTGAGCGGGGTTCACGCGTGGATTGGTCGCGCCTCATGCGCATGGCTGCGCGTTATGGCGGTGAGGTTCTGCATGTGCCCCGTCAGCGTCGGCGAGAGCAAGCTTTGCCCTTGTTGGTGCTGCTGGATGTCTCAGGGTCCATGGCACCTTATGCACGCATGTTGCTTGCTTTTTTGCATCAGCGCACAGCGTCAAGTCAGCGAGCTGTCTTCACGTTTGGTACTGAGCTGACGGATCTGCGTTCAGCATTTGCGCTGCACGATCCGGATGCCATGCTGCAGGCGGTCAACCGCGATGTGTCTGACTTTGGCGGCGGCACGCGTTTGGGCGCGTCATTGGGTACTCTGCGCCAACGTTATGCGCGCACACTGACGGCGCGCCGCTCGGTGGTGTTGCTCATCACGGATGGCTTGGATACGGGTGAGTCCGATGTCTTGAGACGCGAAATGCAATGGCTCAAGCGCCATGCGCGTCGTGTGTTGTGGCTCAACCCGTTGCTGCGTTTTGATGGGTATGCGCCCTTGGCGCGTGGCCCCAAGGTTTTGTCCGAATGTTGTGACGCACAAGTCGCGATTCATAATTTGGACCGTTTGTCGTCATTCGCCCAAGGGCTTCAACAACTTTTAAAAACTTGACCATGTGTCAAATCAAAGGGATCAATTGATATGGAAATGCAAGGTACACGGCAGTTGCCAGTTAGTCGCGAACAAGCATGGGAGGCGCTCAACAACCCAGAGGTCTTGAAGCGCTGTATTCCCGGCTGCGACAAGTTTGAGTTGGTGGGCGAGCATCGCTATGCCGTGGGTGTGGCGATCAAGATTGGACCTGTTTCGGCCAAGTTTTCTGGCACGGTGACCCTGCAAGACATCGATCCACCGAATGGCTATGCCTTGGTCTTTGACGCGCAAGGCGGTGTGGCGGGGTTTGGCAAAGGTGAGTCCAACGTCAGCTTGACGCCCAATGCGCAAGGTTGTGAATTGCATTACACGGTCCAGTCGCGCATTGGTGGCAAATTGGCGCAATTGGGCCAGCGTTTGGTGGATGGTGCGGCCAAGTCGTTGGCCGAAGATTTTTTCAAGCGCTTTGAGGGAACGTTTGATGTGGCGCCTGTCGCCACGGACAAGCTTGCATCCGATGCTCAAGGTGACAGCGCTTCGCCTAAAGCCATCGCACCATCGCCCGTACCCATTTGGGCTTGGGGTGTGGCAACGTTTGTTTTGACTTTGGCGGTCATCTTCATCGTCTGATCCGCTTTATTGGTTGCACGCGCAATCATTAGGGTTTTCACTTGGTTGCGTGCGCAACCAAATGGCGCAAAATTCAATCTTCTAAAAAACACAGCTGTGTTCAGGGGGAAGATGATGAATGGATTTACAGGAAAACTCAAAGCAACGCTTGCTGTTGCTTTGGTGGTGCTTGGCACGAGCGCATGGGCACAAAAATATCCCAGCAAAGTGATTGAGTGGGTGGTGCCTTATCCACCTGGCGGCGGTACTGACACGGTGGCCCGTGCCTTGGCACAGGTCATGGGTGAGTCCATGGGCCAGTCCATGGTCATCAACAACAAGCCTGGGGCAGCCACCAACATCGGTGCCGAGTACGTGGCGCGTGCCAAGAACGATGGCTACGTCATCATGTCGGCCGATACCGCCACACTCGCTGCCAATCCGTTCATTTACAGCAAGTTGCCTTTCAATGTGGAGAAAGACTTTGCTGCGATTGGGTTGACCGTTCGTTTCCCAATGATTTTGGTTGTCAACCCTGCCGTTCCTGCCAGCAACCTCAAAGAGTTGCTGCAATGGATGAAAACGCAAGATGGCTCTGTCAGTTACGCCACGCCAGGGGCGGGCAGTCCGCACCATCTGGCATCAGAGTTGTTTCGCGAGGTGAGTGGTACCAAGCTGACGCACATTCCCTACAAAGGTGCGGCACCAGCACTGCAAGATGTGGTCGGTGGGCAAGTGCCGATGATGTTTGTGGACACGGCCAGTGGGTACCAATTCATCACTTCTGGCAAATTACGCCCCATCGGTATTGCAAGCGCTAAGCGTGTGAAAAATTTCGAAAACATCCCAACGCTGGCAGAGCAAGGGTTGAAAAACTTTGAGGCTTACGCTTGGCAAGGTCTGCTGGCACCAGCGGGTACACCTGAAGAGGTCATTCACACCTTGAACAAAGCGCTGATGAATGCGATGAACACCACGCAGATCAAAGCCAAGTTGCAAGTGCTCGGTTTGGAGGCGACGCCAAGTACGCCACAGGCCATGGCAGAGTACGCCGCCAAAGAGCGCGCCAAGTGGGGCCCCATCATCAAGTCGACAGGCATCAAAGCGGATTAACGCTAGGCACAAAGGCACAACATCGTGGTTCTCAAACTTGATCGATCATTCACATACCGACTGCACCTCTTGAACAAAGAGTCAGACGCAGAAAGTCATAAGTCATACGTGGACAAACTGGGGTTGTCCGTGAGTGAGGCGCGTTGTTTGGCCACGGTGGGATCGTTTGAACCCATGTCAGTGATGGACTTGTCTTTCAAAGCCAACGTGAACAAAGGGCAGGCCAGTCGAGCCGCCCAAATCTTGGTGGACAGAGGACTGATTCGTAAAGCCGAAAACCCCAACGATGGCCGAGGCGTTGAGTTGACGCTGACACCGCAAGGCCAAGCGCTTTGGGTGAAAACCATGAAGCTGATTGATGCGCGAAATCAAGAAATATTTGGCTGTCTTAACCAAGATGAATTGGCGCAGTTGAGTGGATTTTTAGACCGCTTGGTGGCGCACAACGTCCAGACCTGATTCCATATTTGAGAATAAAAATGCATAACCCGACCGCAGAACCACGTCCTTCGATTTATTACAACTACCAAGTTCACCAGCCTTGGTTGCCTTCACAGCACGGCCCTCAAGTACGTCAGAAAGTGGTCATTGCTGGGTCTGGCCCAGCTGGCATGGTGGTGGCGCTGGAGCTGGCACGTCACGGCGTGCCCAGTGTGATCGTGACGTCGGAATTACAAGTCTCTCAAGGCAGTCGTGCGATTGTGTTCACGCGCCGCTCAATGGAAATTTTGCAGCAAGTTGGCGTGGCCGATCGCATGACCGAAAACGGCTTGCCTTGGCGCTTTGGTAACTCGTATTACCGAGGCGAACGCGTGTTTCGATTAGAAGCGCCGCATGACCCAGACGATCGCTTTTTCCCCATGCTCAATATTCAGCAGCAATACATGGAGGAGTATCTTCTTGATGCCTGCAACGCCAGTGATTTGATTGATTTCCGTTGGGGCAATCAGGTGACCCATGTTCAACAAATGGAAGGTTTTGCCAAGGTTGAGTTGGACACGCCAGAAGGACCGTACACCTTAGAGACGAATTGGTTGGTCGCCGCAGACGGTGGACGTTCAGGCATTCGCAGTGCAATGAATTTGCAAATGGAAGGGGCTTCTTACGAAGGCTTCTTTGTCATTGCAGACATCAAGATTGATTTGCCTTTGCCCACCGAACGCTTGGCTTACTTCGACCCAGATTGGAACCGCGGCAATACCATCCTCATGCACCGTGAGCCGCATGGCATCTGGCGTGTGGACTACCAATTGCCAGAGGGTGAGACACCCGAAGAGGCCCTAAAGCCGGAGTCGTTGAAAACGCGCATTGATGCGCAATTGGCCATGATCGGCCACGCTGGCGCCAAATGGGAGATGGACTGGAGTTCGGTTTACTCAGCCCGCACGTTGACCTTGCCTGACTATGTGCACGGCAACGTGATCTTTACAGGCGACGCCGCGCATTTGCTGCCTATTTTTGGCGTACGAGGTGCGAACACCGCGTTTCAAGATGCCCAATCGTTGGGATGGCAATTGGCCTTTGTTGTCAAAGGGCTGACCAGTCAAAAACTTTTGAAAAACCACAGCTCGGAGCGCGTTGGGGCTGCGCGCGAAATCATCCATGAGTCGGGCAAAAGCACGCGTTTCATGGCACCGCCTGCTGGCGGCTTTCAGTTGCTGCGTGATGCGGTGTTGTCGCTGTCTTTGACCCAAGCGTTTGTGCGTCCGCTCTACCACTGGCGCACCTCGCGCCCTCACGAATACACGCACTCCATGCTCAACAGCCGCGGTGACGATAACGCGCTATTCACAGCGGGCCCTGCACATGGGGCTCCGCCACAAAACATTCGCTTGGCCCCAGATGACTTTTTGTTAGACCATTTGGGGGGTGGGTTTGATTTGTTGTACTTCACCGAGGCAGATGCTGTGCCTGACGCGTTGATGGCTGTGGTGACGAGTGCTCGCGCCAAAGGCGTTCCTCTTCGCGTGATCGCTGTTGGGTCATGCCCCAGTGTGGCAGGTGCCGATGTGACATTGGCCGATGCAGAGGGACATTTCCGTCAACGCTATGGCGTACAAGCCAGTGGTGCCGGCTATTTGTTACGCCCAGACCAACACGTGTGCGCACGCTGGTTGACCTTGGATGCCACGCGTTTGCAAGATGCACTGACCGCTGCGATGCCGCAGTAAGGAGACCCTGTTCATGACCCCGAATCCAACATTAAGCCTCACAGGTTTAGAAACCGTTTACGACGCACTGGCCACGGCCATTGACCAAGCTGGTTCAGAAAAAAAAGAACTCTTCCTCGTGAAGTTGGCCTTGCTCAATGCCAACGCATTGGGTGATGCCGATCTCTTTCAGCAGCAGTTGCACATTGCGTTGCAAGATTTGTGAAACGCCTAGGAGCAGACCCCATGAAAATAGACCGCATTCACCACGTCGCTTACCGCTGCAAAGACGCCAAAGAAACCGTCGAGTGGTATGTCAAACACCTGAACATGAACTTCGTGCTCGCCATTGCCGAAGACTTGGTGCCCAGCACCAAGGCGCCCGATCCCTACATGCATGTGTTTTTAGATGCAGGCAACGGCAACGTGTTGGCCTTTTTTGAATTGCCAACCGCGCCCGAGATGGGGCGCGACCCGAACACGCCCGAATGGGTTCAGCACATCGCTTTCAAGGTGGAGAGCATGGCAGAGCTGGAAGCTGCCAGAGCCAGTTTGCAAGCGGGTGGTGTGGAGGTGTTGGGCATCACGGACCACGCCATCTTCAAGTCGATTTATTTCTTCGACCCCAACGGCCACCGCTTAGAGCTGGCCTGTGACGTGGGGACGCCCGAAATGTACGAAAAACTCGACGCTGTCAAATGGGACATGCTCGAAGAGTGGAGCCAAACCAAGCAAGCCCCCAAGCATGCGGCTTGGATGCACGAAAAAGAATTTCACTGATCAGGGCTTGGGTGTTTTGGGTTTGAAGCTGCAGAACTCAGACACCGCACATTGCCAACACAGCGGCTTGCGCGCTTGGCACACATAACGCCCGTGCAAGATGAGCCAGTGGTGCGCGTCCACCAAGTACTGAGGTGGAATGCGTTTCATCAATTGCATTTCCACCGCCAACGGTGTTTTGCCAGGGGCTAAACCGGTGCGGTTGCCCACGCGAAAAATGTGCGTGTCTACCGCCATGGTGGGTTCACCGAAGGCCACGTTCAGCACCACGTTGGCGGTTTTTCGACCCACGCCTGGCAGGGCCTCTAGCGCTTCGCGTGTGCGGGGCACTTGCCCTTGGTGCTGCGCCACCAAAATTTGGCAGGTTTGCATCAAGTGTTTGGCTTTGCTGTGGTACAGACCAATCGTCTTGATGTAGCTTTCAAGGCCGTCGAGGCCCAAATCTAAAATTTTCTGTGGCGTGTTGGCCACCGGAAACAACTTCCGCGTGGCCTTGTTCACTCCCACATCGGTGGCTTGGGCACTCAGCAGCACAGCGGCCAATAACTCGAACACGCTGGTATATTCCAACTCGGTATTGGGCTGCGGATTGGCTGCTTTCAGCGTCGCAAAAAAAGGCTCAATGTGCTGTGTTTTCATCCGACCATTATTCCCCACCATGCCCTCAACCATGCAGTACGCTGACCGCCTCAACAACGTTGAAACCTCCGCCATTCGTGAACTGTTCAAACTGCTGGGCAAGCCCGGCATCATCAGCTTTGCGGGGGGCTTTCCCGACAGCGCCATGTTTGATGTGCAAGGCATTCGCGAAGCAAGCGTTGCCGCATTGACACAAGAGCCTGGTGCAGCCCTGCAATACGGCGCCACCGAGGGCTATAACCCGCTGCGCGAACAACTTGCTGCGTTCATGGCCAGCAAAGGCGTGAAGGGCTTAGACGCCAACGGCCTCATCGTCACCACCGGCAGCCAGCAAGCGTTGGACCTGATTGCCAAAACCTTGCTCAACCCCAACGACGTGGCCTTGGTCGAAGGCCCCACGTTCTTGGCCACCATCCAGTGCTTCCGTTTGTATGGCCCACAAGTGGTGGGCGTACCCATCGACGCCCAGGGCGTGCAAGTGGACAAGTTGGAAGAAATGATGGTGCAACACAAGCCCAAGCTGGTGTACCTCATTCCCACCTTTGGTAATCCCAGTGGTGCCACGTTGAGCCTTGAGCGCCGCTTGCGCGTGCTCGAACTCGCGGTGAAATACAAAACCGTGGTGGTGGAAGACGACCCCTATGGCGACCTGTACTTTGGCGATGCACCGCCACCTTCGTTGTTGGCGTTGAGCGACCAAGTGCCGGGCAGCCGTGAGTGGCTGATTCACTGCGGCTCACTCAGCAAAGTGTTGTCGCCCGGTCTGCGCGTGGGCTGGATGATTGCACCGCCCGAACTCTTGGCCCGCGCCACCATGTGCAAGCAGTTCAGCGACGCACACACCTCCACCTTCGCGCAAGCCACCGCCGCGCACTACCTCAAAGCGGGCCGCATGCCCGCCACCTTGGCGCATGTGCGCAGCGTCTACGCCGAGCGTGCGCAGGCCATGGGCGACGCCTTGAAGCGCGAACTGGGCGATGCACTCACGTTCACCCAGCCGCAAGGCGGTTTGTTCTTCTGGGCCAACCTCACAGGCGCAGGCGGCAAGGTGAAAGACGGCGCTGAACTCGCCAAGCGTGCCATTGAAAAAGGCGTGGCTTTTGTGCCGGGCGCACCGTTTTTTGCAAGCAATCCAGACACGACTGCGATTCGTTTGAGCTTTGCCACGGCGGATGTGGAGAAGATCAAAGAAGGCATTGCACGCTTGGGGCAGGCGTTGTAAAGCTGGTGATACCCCGACGCGACTGAGGCAATCAGATGGATCACGACCAAATTTTTCGCACAGAAAGAACGCTGCCGTTCTCGCCGCAAGTGGTTTTCAACGCGTTTTCTTCGGCAGAGCTGTTGGCGACTTGGTGGGGACCTGAAGGATTTACCAACGAGTTTGAAAGTTTTGACTTTCAGGTCGGTGGCCGCTGGAAATTTGTCATGGTGGGGCCTGATGGGGCGCGTTATCCCAATCAAAGTGTTTTTACTGAGCTTGTACCTGCGTCACTGATCGCGATTCGCCATGATTGCGAGCCATTTTTTACATTGACAGTGCAACTCAGCGAAGTGGCTGGCGGCACGCATGTGCTGTGGCAACAAGCGTTTGATGACAAGCATGTGGCGCAAGCTGTCAAAGCGATGGTTGAGCCAGCCAACGAACAGAACCTAGATCGACTGACACAGCTACTTGGTTTGAGTGCATAAATTCTGGTGCGTGAAACATCAAGTCCAAACAAAGAAAAAGGCTGCTCAACGAGCAGCCTTTTTGCATGGAGACATGGCGGTATTAGCCCGTGACCGCCTGATAAGCCGAAGCATCCATCAACCCCTCCAACTCAGCTGCATTGCTGAGCTTGACTCGGTAAAACCAACCCGCCCCCTCAGGGTCGCTGTTGGCCAATGAAGGGTCGGCACGCAAGGCTTCGTTTTGTTCGAGGATTTCCACACTCGCGGGCATGTGCACGTCGGCGGCGGCTTTGACCGACTCGACCACACCGGCCACGGTGCCTTGTGCAAAGGTTTTGCCGATGTCTGCAAAATCCACAAACACGATGTCGCCCAGCGTGTCTTGTGCGTGTTGGGTGATGCCAACCAAAGCGGTGTCGCCTTCTAGGCGCACCCAGGTGTGTTCTGCGTGATATTTGTTCATAGTCTTTACATGCCGCTGTAGTTAGGGCCGCCACCGCCTTCAGGCGTGACCCACACAATGTTTTGGGTGGGGTCTTTGATGTCGCAGGTTTTGCAATGCACGCAGTTTTGCGCGTTGATTTGCAAGCGGTCGGTGTTGTCGTCGTTCTTCACAAACTCGTACACACCGGCAGGGCAATAGCGACTCTCGGGGCCGGCGTATTTGGCGAGGTTGATGTTCACGGGCACCGACGCGTCTTTGAGCGTCAAGTGTGCGGGTTGGTTTTCTTCGTGGTTGGTGTTGCTGATGAACACGCTGCTCAAGCGGTCAAACGTGAGCTTGCCATCGGGCTTGGGGTAGTTGATTTGGGCGTGCTGTGCCGCAGGCTCCAAGTTCACGTGGTCGGGCTTGTTGCCGTGCAGCGTCCAGGGTGGCGTATCGATGCCGAGCTTGGGCAACAGCCATTGCTCGATGCCGGTCATCACGGTGCCAACCAACATGCCTTTTTTGAACCACAGTTTGAAGTTGCGGTATTGGTTGAGTTCTTTGCTGAGCCAGCTCTTCTCAAACGCAGCAGGGTAGGCGCTCAGCTCATCGTTGGCGCGTCCTGCAGACACAGCTTCGTAGGCCGCGTCAGCTGCCAACATGCCGCTCTTGATGGCGGCGTGGCTGCCTTTGATGCGGGCGGCGTTCAAGTAGCCCGCGTCGCAACCAATCAGTGCGCCGCCTGGGAACACGGTTTTGGGCAAGGCTTGTGGCGTGCCGTTGTTGATGGCGCGTGCGCCGTAGCCAATGCGCTTGGCACCTTCGAGGTGGGCTGCAATGGCTGGGTGTGTTTTCCAGCGTTGCATTTCTTCAAAGGGGCTGAGCCATGGGTTTTTGTAGTCGAGGCCGAGCACAAAACCGAGGGTGACTTTGTTGTCTTCGAGGTGGTACAAAAAGCCGCCGC
>Ga0213920_1000297_pt1 | contig 44428 bp, 20 predicted proteins | sample McNCre1117MG_FD_161054 | JGI IMG/M metagenome (GOLD analysis project Ga0213920, IMG submission 161054) | Freshwater microbial communities from McNutts Creek, Athens, Georgia, United States - 11-17 MG | ecosystem: Environmental > Aquatic > Freshwater > Creek | place: USA: Georgia | collected...
ACGGCAGCGCCGGCAAAATCGTGTTGCAAACTGGTGTGAACGCCAACGACACCATGAACATCGCTTTCGGTTCTGTGAAGACCAAAGACATCGGCATGGGCTCACGCGCTTCTTTGTCTTCTGTGGCCACTAACTTTGCTGCTGGTTCAGCCCCTAGCCTCAAAGACGGCGACCTGATTTTGAACGGTGTGGTGGTTGGTGCTTCTTTGGCAACTGACGACAACAAATCTTCTGCTGCCAACGCTGCCAGCGCCATTGCCAAAGCTGCTGCGATCAACCGCGTGGCTGACCAAAGCGGCGTGCACGCTACAGTGGGTCAAGCTGTTGCCTTCGGTTCGAAGATGACTGCTGCTGCTTCCAATGGCACATTGAAAATCAACGGTGTTGACACAGCCACTGTGTACACAACTGACGATGCTGAGTTGTCTCGTGCTGCTGTGATGACTGCCATCAACAACATCTCTGGCCAAACTGGCGTCAAAGCTATCAACACACACGACGACAACCAAGGTGTGGTGTTGGTTGCTGCTGATGGCCGCAACATCGAACTCGACTTGGGTTCTATGACATCCGCTGCCACTGGTTTGGGCGCAAGCAATGTGTACGCTGGTACGGTTGAACTCAACACCATGGACGGCAAGGCCATCAATGTGTCTAGCAACGTGTCTGGTGACATCACCAACTCTGGCTTGAACTTCGGTTCATTCAAAGCGGACACAGCACAATCTGTGAGCTTGAAGCGTCATACAGCTGCTGCAGCACCTGCTGCTGCAACGACACCTAACAGCACACAAACTGGTGTGTTCAACGGTAACACCTTGGTGTTGAATGGTGTGGGTATCGATGCTGCTAACGCGAACGATGACCAAGCTTCCAACACAGCTGTTGACTCTTCTAGCAAAGCTGCCAGCGCTATCGCGATTGCTGCTGCCATCAACAAGAAGACAGGCATGACCGGTGTGACTGCCACTGCAGAGCCAAACGTCATCAACGGTTCTGGCTTTACTGCTGGTACTGTGACCAAGTTGAACTTGAACGGTGTTGACGTTGCGATCAGCTTGGATGCCAACTCTAGCCGTGATGACGTGATGACAGCGATCAACGCTGCACAAGGCAAAACAGGTGTGGTTGCTTCAGCATGGGGCGAAGGCATCACGTTGACTGCAGCTGACGGCCGCAACATCTCGATCAGCTCTGATGCAACTGACGCAGCTGCTCTTGGCTTGGGTAATGTAACCATCGGTACAGCCGGTGACACGACTGACGCTGTGACTCAGTATTCAACTGTCAAGTTGAGCTCTGACAAAGCATTCACTGTCGAAAGCGGCTCTGAAGGTAACGACAACTTCGCAGCTCTGGGCTTCCGCCGCGGTAGCTTCGGTGGTTCTGACAACGCTTTGAAAATCGCTGACTTGGACGTGACCACACAAGCCGGTGCAACAGATGCCATCAAGGCCATCGACGCTGCATTGAACACTGTGGCCGCTGACGAAGCCCGCGCCGGTGCCTTCCAAAACCGCTTGGAAGCTGTGGTGTCTAACTTGACTGAGTCGAACCAAAACATGTCTGCTTCACGCAGCCGTATCTTGGACACAGACTACGCCACTGAAACCAGCAACATGGCTAAGTCACAGATCATTTCGCAAGCCGCCACAGCAATGTTGGCACAAGCGAACCAGTCTGCCCAATCGGTTCTGTCACTGTTGAAGTAATCACAGGCCCGATACCCCAAGCAATTGGGGTTAACAAAAAAGCGAGCCGAGCGCTCGCTTTTTTGTTGATCTTCAAAAACTTTTTACTTTTTTTGATCAAGGCGCTCAAGTTTTCAAACTTCGTGCCGATCTACATGAGACGAATCCCTGTAAGGGCAGAGTATTGCTGAGCGATCTCTGCCGTTGCAAGCCCTCAATAAATGAGTGAAAAGAGCGAATCATGGCCACGATCAACAACTTAAGTACTGGTTTTCAATCGAATGCATTGATCACCTATGGCGCTGCGGCGGCGACTGCCACCAAGGTCACGGCCACGACCGATATTTCTGGCTTTGATGCCACCAAAATCAAGGCCATGTCAGTGGCCGAAGCTGCGGCGCTGACCACCGAGCAAATCTCTTCCATCAGCACTTCGGCGATGGCGGGTTTGACAGCCGCTCAGTTGGGTGTGCTGAGTGTTGCCAACGTGGCTGCATTCACAGACCAACAGATGGCAGCTTTTGACAAAACGCAAATTGCGGCGTTCAAAGCTACTCAAGTAGGTGCGTTTACTTCATCGCAAATTAATTCGATGACGACAGCGCAGATGTCTGCGTTGACAGTGTCCCAGGTTGCATCGCTCAATGTCTCACGTATCAAAGACATTGACAGCACACGTCTAGGCGCCTTGGACTCCAAACAAATTCAAGCACTGACCACCGACCAAATCGTCAACTTGATTGGCGATCAGTTGGGCTCTATGAGCACCACGCAAATTGCGAGCTTGAAGGTGTCGCAAATTTCCGCCATCGAAACACGTGACCTGGCTGGTTTGTCTACCAGCCAAGTGGCTGCGATGGGGGTGAACCAAGTCAAAGCCTTGAGTGCTAACCAGCTCAAAGCGTTGAGCACAGATCAAATCAAAGCCATTGAAACTGCTGATTTGGCGGGCATGACAGCCACGCAAATCAGTTCTTTGACGACTGCACAAGTGAATGTGTTGAGCACGTCTCAGCTCAATGCTTTGACGGCCACAGAGCTCAATGCGTTGTCTGACACGCAACTCAAAGCGCTGAGCACCACACAAGTGAACAGCCTAAGCGCTGCCAACACAGCCAAGCTCAAATCCACACAAGTGGCTGCGCTCAGCACGGCACAAGTGGCTGCACTCAGCACAGACCAAGTCAAAGCACTGGCTGTGTCATCTGTTACTGCGATGGGTTCGAACCAGATCAATGCGATGACCACTTCACAAGTGGGCGCGTTGACTGCGGCGCAACTCAAAGGCTTGACCAACGACACCTTGGCTGTGATGGGTACCACTCAAGTGGCCGCATTGACGACTGATCAAGTGTCAACTTTGACGGTTGCTTCAGTGGGCGCTATGACTTCCACCCAAGTCGCTGCGATGACCACCTCGCAAGTTCAGTCACTCACAGCCACACAAGTCAAAGCTTTGTCAGCTGGCAAAGTGTCTGCCATGACCACCGCTCAAGTGGCGGCATTGACCAGCGACCAAGTTAAGACGCTCAGCGATACGCAACTCAAAGCATTGACCACTGCCGAAGTGGCTGCCATGACCACATCGCAAGTCAAGGCGCTGACGGACACACAAATCAAATCACTCACCACTGACGCAGTGGCCGCGATGACCACGGCACAAGTCAATGCATTGAGTACTTCGCAGCTCAAAGCCTTGTCGGCGGGGCAAGTCACTGCGTTGACATCAACCAACGTGGCAGCCTTGGCTACGTCGCAAATCAGTGCACTGACTTCGAGTCAAGTGCAAGCTTTGACCACTTCTGCTGTGGGCGCGTTGTCCAGCAGCTTGGTCAACGCCATGACCACGGCCCAAGTGGCTGCTTTGACGACGGGCCAAGTGCAGTCGTTGTCTACGTCCACAGTGGGTGGCATCTCCACCACCAACGTGCAGGCTTTGGGTTCTGCACAAGTGGCCGCACTCACCACCGCTGAAGTTGCCAAACTCAGCACGGCCCAAGTGGCTGCCTTGACGTCTAAACAAGTCAATGCCTTGACCACAGCTTCTGTGGCTGCCATGAGCACCGACCAAGTGAAGGCGTTGTCCTCCACGCAAGTGCAGGGCATCACCAATGCTGGTTTGAACGCACTGACCACTGCACAAGTGGCAGCTCTGAGCACTGCACAAGTTTCTTCACTGACAGATTCTCAAGTGGCTGGTTTGTCAACAGGCACCCTACAGTCATTGAGCACCACGCATGTGGCTGCACTCACAGACACGCAAGTCAAAGCATTGACCACCACTGAAGTGGCGGCCATGACCACAGCGCAAGTTAAAGCCTTGACTACCTCGCAGATTTCGGTCATGTCGACCGACGACATCTTGGCTTTGGGCACAGCCCAAGTCAGCGCATTGACGACATCGCAACTGCAAGCGATGAACCAAGCGCAAGTGCGTACCTTGGAATCTGCGGAAGTGGCTGCTTTGAGCACCACGCAGTTGCAAGCTTTGTCGGCCAATCAGTTCAAAGCGTTCAGCACACAAGACGTGGCCGCTTTGACCACGGCACAAGTGGCGGCCTTGACCACAGATCAAGTCAAGGCCATGTCGCCCGAAAACATTGGGGCACTCAGCACATCGCAAGTGGCGGCCATCACCACCACACAACTGGGCGCACTCACCAATGCCACGGTGGCGGGTTTGAGCAGCACGCAAGTGCAAGCTTTGACCACAGGCCAAGTGAAAGCTTTGTCTGAAGCGCAAGTCAAATCCATTGCCACCGCAGGTGTGGCCGTGTTGAGCACCGCACAAGTCAGCGTGATGAGCACCGCACAGGTCAAAGCTTTGACCACCGATCAAGTGAGCGCACTCAGCACCACAGGCGTGTCGGGCTTGAGCACCACCCAAGTGGGCGTGTTGACCACAGATCAAATCCAATCGCTCACCACCGGTGGCGTGTCCACATTGAGCACGGCTCAATTGGCTGCGATGTCGACCTCGCAAGTGCGTGGCATCAGCGCGGCAGGTGTGACGGCACTGACCAGCACGCAAACATCGACGCTCAGCACAGACCGTTTGGCTGCGTTGACCACTGACCAAGTCAAGGCCTTGACCACTGGCAATGTCTCTACCTTGAGCACATCGCAAGTCAAGGCCATGACGTCTGACCAAGTGGCTGTGTTGACCACTGCCCAATTGCAAGCCCTCAGCACGACCCAAGTGCAAGCCATCGACACCACCGATGTGGCGGCGATGACCAGCACGCAAATCAAAGCCCTCAGCAACACCGAGTTGTCGGGCATGACCACCGCACAAGTCGCTGCCTTGACCACAGACCAAATCAAGTCAGTCACCACTGTTGCTTTGGCGGGTTTGAGCACCGCCCAAGTGGCAGGTTTGACCACAGGTCAAGTGGCAGCATTGGGCAACGCGCAAGTGCAAGCCATGGAAACTGCCGACGTGGCTGTCTTGAGCGCAGCACAAGCACAAGCTTTGTCAACCGGCCAAGTGGCCGCTTTGAGCACCTCGCAAGTGCAAGCCATGTCGACTGCCGGCATCAGTGGTTTGACCACGGATGCTGTGAAGGGTTTGAGCAACAGCCAGTTGCAAGCCATCACCACTGCAGGCGTAGCAGCATTGACCACCACCCAAGTGGGCGCTTTGGGTACTGCACAAGTGGCAGCACTCACCAGCACAGAAACAGCGGCCTTGACCACCACCCAAGTGCAAGCCTTGAGCACGGCTCAAGTCAAAGCCTTGGAAGTGGGTGATTTGGCTGCAATGAGCACGGCTCAAGTGGCTGCGCTCACGACCACCCAAGTGGGTGCTTTGACAGCTGGACAAGTAAGCAACCTCACCACCGACCAAGTGGCTGCACTGACCACCGCACAAGTGAGTGTGTTGAGCAGCGCGCAAGTGCAAGCCCTCAGCACCACGCAAGTGGCTGCCTTGACCACGGGTCAAGTGGCTGCACTAACCACAGGTAGCGTGAAGTCGTTGAGCGAGGCTGATGTGCGCGCTTTGAGCACAAGCCAAGTCAACGCACTTTCTACAGCTGGCGTGGCTGTGATGAGCACTGCGCAAGTCGCAGCCCTCAGCTCAGACCAAGTGGCAGCCTTCAGCACCGCCCAAGTGGCTGCTTTGACCACCTCTGAAGCGGGCACGTTGAGTGCGGCCCAAGCCAAGGCTTTGACCACTGCGCAAGTGCAGGCCTTGAACACGGACAACATCAAAGCCTTGAATCTGACGAGTGTGAAGGCCTTGACAACAAGTCAGTTGCAGGCGATGAGCACAACGCAGTTGAACGCTTTGGAAGCTGAAGATTTCGCGAATCTGAATGATGCGCAAATCACTGGTCTGACCACAGCCCAAGTGAAGGCTTTGACGACCTCTGCTGTGTCGGCATTGACTGCTGATCAAGTGTCTAAATTCACGACCGCCCAAGTGGCTGTCGTGACGAGCACCAACGTGGGTGCATTGAATTCTGACCAAGTGGCTGCGCTGACTACCGCACAAGTGGGCACTTTGGACACCGCGCAAGTTAAGGCGATCACCACGACTTCCGTGGCAGCAATGACCACCGCGCAAGTGGCTGCGATGAGCACTACCCAAGTGTCTGCGTTGACCACAGGGCAGATGGCTGCGCTGACCGGTAACGAAGTGAAAGCCTTGAGTACATCTCAGGTGCAAGCTTTGGGTTCAACGCAAGTTAATGCACTGACCAATGCAAATGTTGCTGCGATGAGTACTACGCAAGTAGCGGCTTTGACCACAGGACAAGTCAATGGCTTGAGCACCTCGGCTGTATCTTCTTTAGGTACAGCCCAAGTCAAGGCCTTGAGCACCACGCAAGTACAAGCCATCAGCGATGCCAACGTGACAGCCCTAAGCAGCACCCAAGTGGCTGCGATGACCACTGACCAAGTGAGTGCTTTGAGCACCTCGCAGGTCGTGGCTTTGGAGACATCTGATGTGGCGGCCCTGAGCACAGCTCAAATCGCTGCGATGACCACAGCCCAAGTGAAAGTGTTGTCCACTGCCAGCGTGGCAGCGATGAGCACAGGCCAAGTGGCCGCCTTGAGTACTGCTCAAGTGGTTGCACTGACCAATGCTGATGTGACGGCCCTCAGCACATCACAAGTACAAGGCATGAGCACTGCCCAAGTGGCAGCCTTGAGCACCGCACAAGTGGTGGCAATGACGACCAGCCAAGTGGCTAGCCTGAGTGCTGCACAAGTCAAAGGCATGAGCACCGCGCAAGTGGTAGCCTTGGAGGCTGGCGACATTCAAGTGTTGAGCGCCACGCAAGTGAAAGCCTTGACCACTGCACAAGTGCAAGCCCTTGAAACTTCTGATGTGGCCAGTTTGAATACCACGCAGTTGGCTGCTTTGACCGCTGACCAAGTGAGTGCTTTGACTACAGCGCAAGTGGTGGCTTTGACCACTAGCGAAGTCAGCAACCTCAGCTATGACCAAGTCAAGTCCTTGACCACCACACAGCTCCAAGCTGTGGAAGTGGGTGATGTGGCTGTGTTGAATTCTGACCAAGTGTCTTCGCTCAGCGCAACACAAGTGCAGGCCTTCACAACCGCACAAGTTGAAAAACTCAGCACCGGCGTGATTGCAGGTTTGAGCACCACCCAAGTGGCTGGCATGACGACTGCACAAGTGGCTGCGTTGACCACAGGCCAAGTGAAGTCACTGACTGCAGGTGAAGTGACAGCCTTGACTTCTGACCAAGTGGCTGGCTTGACTGCGACACAGCTCGGCGCTCTGTCGACCACACAAGTGCAAGCGATTGAAGTGGCCGACATGGCTGCGATGAGCACTACGCAAGTGAATGCCTTGAGCACAAGCCAAGTGAATGCCTTGACTACAGGCCAAGTGGCTGGGTTGACCACCACACAGGTGTCAACCTTGGCCACAGCCAAGTTGCAAGCTGTGAATACCGCAGGTGTCACAGCCTTGACCTCTGATCAAGTGGTCTCATTGACCACGGGTCAAGTAGCTGCCGTTACCACCACACAGCTGCAAGCCTTGACGGTGGGTAGCGTGAATGCAATGACGACTTCTCAGGTTGCAGCGTTGGGCACAGCGCAAGTGGCTTCGTTGACCACTGGCACAGTGACAGCGTTGTCTTCAGATCAAATTGCTTCACTGACCACTACACAAGTGGGTGCCTTGACGACCACGCAAGTGGCTGCTGTCAAAGCTGACCAAGTGGTGGCCCTGACGACGGCCCAAGTAGCCAAACTCAGCACCACCCAGTTGGGTGCGTTGACAGAAGCCAACGTGGCTAACCTGAGCACAGCGCAGGTTGATGCTCTCAGCACTACGCAGTTGACCTCTTTGAGCAACGGTCAAATTGACTCACTCACAGCTGCTGTGGTGACAAGTTTGACAACAAGCAAGTTGGCAGCTTTGACGACCACGCAAGTGACGGCATTGACGGCCGACCAAATGGGTGCATTGACCACCAGTGGCGCAGCAGCCTTGACCACCACGCAAGTGAAGGTCTTGGGTGCAGATCAAATCCGCGCCTTGAGCACAGCATCGGTTGCGGCATTGACTACTGGACAACTGCAAGCCTTGACCACGGGCCAAGTTGCTAGCTTGACCAACAACACGGTGGCTTCGTTGACCACAGCTCAGGTGGCTGCGCTTTCGACCACACAAGTGAAGGTCTTGGCTGATTCAGTGGTGACTGGTTTGAGTACAGATCAATTGACTGCTTTGACCACTAGCCAAGTCAGTGTGTTGACAGCATCACAAGTGCGTGCCTTCACCACTACCGAAGTGGCTGCCTTGACCACAGGTCAAGTCAAAGCCTTGACTGCGACACAAGTGGGTGCTCTGGAGAATGCCGATATGGTTGCCATGTCGACTGACCAAGTGGGTGTGTTGAACACCACACAAGTGGCTGCATTGACTCTCGGTATGGTGTCTGTGTTGAGCACGGATCAAGTCGTGGCCTTGGGTACAACGAACGTGACAGCATTGACTGACACTCAAGTTCGTGCACTCACAACTGCTAGCGTTGCAGCTTTGAGTACCGCTCAAGTGGCTGCGTTGACTACAGGACAAGTCTCTGCATTGACTGCTGGCAGCATTGGTGCCTTGAGTACGGCTCAAGTTGGTGCGATTACTACTTCGCAAGTGAAGGTCTTGACCACGGCCAACATCGTGGCCTTGAGTACCGCACAAGTGGCTGCCTTGAGCACCGCACAAGTCGCGGCATTGACCACAGGCCAAGTGCAAGCCATCGCCACAGATGACGTCCAAGCCTTGACCACCAGTGCAGTGGCTGCTTTGAGCACTGCACAAGTCCAAGCCTTGAGCACTGCTGCTGTGAATGCGTTGACGACGGCACAAGTGACATCCTTGACCACCGCACAAGTGGCTTCGTTGACTACTGGTGAAGTGGCTGCCTTGAACACCTCGCAGGTGGCTTCGTTGACCACAGGTCAGGTTCAGTCCTTGACGGTGCCTCAACTGACCTCGCTGAGCAATGCGCAAGTGAGTGCCTTGACCACCACGCAAGTGGGTGCGCTGACGTCGACCCAGCTGTATGGCTTGGTGACTGCAGCTAGAAACTAATCAGTAACTGTCTGACATCACATAACAAATTTTTGAAAAGAGACCATCATGACTACCTCTATCACCAGCGTTACCAGCAGTTACTCGGCACTTGCATACGCATCGCCTGCGCCTACTAAGTCGGTGGATCAGTGGACCACGACTGAAATTGCCGCTATCGATGTGGCCAATATCAACTCGCTCAAGCCTGCGCAAATCAGCGCAATGACCACTACGCAAGTCAATACGTTGTCTACTGCTGTTTTTGCTGCACTGACTGCTTCGCAAGTTCAGGCATTGACGAATACGCAAGTGACAAATTTGTCGACCACGAATGTGGCGGCATTGACTGCCACACAGCTGAACTCGCTGAAGTCAACGCAAATTACCCAGCTGTCTTCAACGCAAGTCAATACCATTTCAACCAGCACGTTGGCTGCCGTTAAAGGCTCGCAACTGGCCTTGATGAGCACACAACAAGTGCACGACTTGGCAACCAGCAGTGTTGCGAACTTGACGACAGCGCAAATTGCATCGTTGACCACGGATCAAATCGTGGGTTTGGTGGCTGCGCAACTAGGCGCTATGGCAGACAAGGTGACAGGTTTGACAGCCAATCAAGTAGCTGCCATTGAAACAGCTGACTTGACGGGATTGACCACAACCCAAGTTGAGTCTTTGAGTGCGACACAAGTCAAAGCTTTGACCACTGCGCAACTTGAAAAACTGTCAACTGCTCAGTTTGCTGCGATTACCGCTTCTGATTTGGTCTCGTTAAATGCCACGCAAATGAAGGCGTTGACCACGGCCCAAGTCAGCAAGATGACCACGGCACAAGTGGCAGCATTGACCAAAGATGAAGTGGCTGGATTTACCACTGCACATGTGCGTGCGTTGACCACATCGCAAGTGGCCGTCATCACCAGTGCCGCCTTGGCTTCATTGACCACCGATCAACTGGCTGGTTTTGATACGACCCAAGTCAGCAAGCTGACTACGGAACAAACTCAAGCTTTGAGTGCCAAGCAAGTGGCCAGCTTGAGTTCGTCACAACTCAACGCTTTGACATCGACACAGGTGCAAGCGCTCAATGACACGCAGGTCAAAGCCCTGACGACAGGCCAAGTGAATGCTTTGTCTACCACCCAAGTCGCGGCACTGACGACAGCGCAAGTCGCAGGCATGGAATCCGTGGATGTAGCTGCTTTGACGTCCACCCAAGCGAATGCCATGAGCACCTCACAGGTTGCAGCGTTGACTGCGGCTCAAGTGAAGTCCATTAGCACTGATGCAGTGGCTGGCTTGGGTACCACGCAAGTGAAAGCGTTGACCAGTACGCAACTGGGTGGCCTGACCACGCAACAAGTCAATGCCATGTCTAGCACGGCAGTGGCTGCACTGACCACAGGTCAAGTGCAAGCTTTGAATGTCTTGCAAATCAAGGCCTTGAGCACTGCTGCAGTCGCTGGTATGAGCACCGATCAAGTCAAAGTGTTGTCTGACAACCAAGTCAAAGCGCTCACCACAGCCGCAGTGGCGGCACTGACCACAGCACAAGTTGGTGCGTTGACGACTGCACAAGCAGCCGTTTTGAGCGCCACTGCAACGGCTGCTTTGAGCACAGCCTCTGTGGCGGCCTTGTCGTCTACGCAAGTCAAGGCCATGAGCAAAGAAGCTGTGACAGCATTGACAACGGCGCAGGTGAAGGCCTTGTCCACTTCTGTGGTGGCTGCGTTGACGACCACTCAGCTGGCAACATTCAGCTCTGCTGAAGTGGCGTTGTTGAGCACAGCACAACTCAAAGCATTGAGTACCTCACAAGTGCAGGCATTGTCTGTCGAAGGCTTGGCTGCATTCAACACCACGCAAATGGCAGCACTCACTACAGACGTGGTGGCTGCTCTGAGCGCCACACAAATCAAAGGATTGACTACCGCGCAAGTGGCAGCAGTCACCGCCATTGGTACGACCAATGTGAATGCATTGACCAGTACCCAAGTGGCTGCTTTGACCAATGACCAAGTGGCTTCGCTGTCCACAACGGTGACTAAGAACTTGAGCAGCACACAGCTCAGTGGCTTGAGTGCCTCACAAGTTGGCGCATTGACCACTGCTGCCGTTGCAGCTTTGACCACCACCTTGGTCAAAGCATTGACCGCCAGTCAATTCAAAGGCCTGACTTCAGCTGCGGTGGCAGGTTTGACCACAGCCCAAGCACCGGTGCTCACAACAGACCAATTGGCTGTCATGACCAAAGCACAAGTGGGTGCATTGACCACAGCACAAGTGGCCACGTTGACTTCAACACAGGCCAAATCAATCTCTGCATTGAACTTGGCCGCGTTGACCACAGCACAGACTCAGGCTTTGAGCACAACAGCAGTCAATGCACTGGACGCCAAACAAGTGGCCGCTTTGAGCACTGACCAAGTGGCTGCCTTGGGTACATCGCAAGTGAATGCATTGTCTTCCGCTGGCGTGCAAGCCTTGACCGGCACCCAAGTGGCAGCACTGACCACCGCACAAGTGGCAGCGATGACCACAACAACCGTGCAAGCGCTTGAAACAGCAGACATCGTGTCGATGACCACTGCGCAAATGAATGCGTTGACCAGCACACAAGTGGGTGCACTCACGACATCCCAAGTCAAAGCCATTGCATTGGATGACATTGCAAGCTTGGGCACTGCGCAACTCAAAGGTTTGAGCACCACGCAAATTGAAGCTTTGAATGCCAACCAATTGAATGCTTTGACTACGACGGAAGTGGCTGCTTTGAGTACCGATCAGGTGAAGGGTTTGACGAAAACCCAAATCAATGGTTTGAACGCAACTAACTTGAAAGCTTTGACCACCGCACAAGTGGCTGTGCTGAGCTCAACACAGTTGTCTGGATTGAGTGCAACGCAACTCACTAGCTTGACTACGGCACAAGTCAATGCCTTGGGTACTAGCCAAGTGCAAAGCTTGTCGGCTAACACCATCAAGGCGTTGAGCACATCGCAAATTGCAGCCCTCAGCACGGCACAAGTGGCCGCGCTGACCACCAGCCAAGTGAATGACTTGGCATCTACCACGGTAGCTGCATTGAGCTCCACGCAAGTGAACGCTATGGGCGCAAGCCAAGTGGCAGCGCTCAGCAAGAATGCAGTGGCAGCGATGACGACGACGCAAGTCGCTGGCTTCAATACAACGGTGTTGAAAGCCTTGACTGCTGACAGCATTGCTGCACTCACCAATGACCAAGTGAAAGCCTTGACCACAGCCAGCGTGGCTGCGATGACGACCGACCAAGTGAAAGCTTTGGAGTCAGCTGACATCGCCGTGCTGAGCTCTACGCAAGTGAAAGCATTGACAACATCCCAAGTGGGTGTGTTGAATGCCACGCAGGTGAAAGCTTTGGCAACCGGTGCATTGGCTGGCCTGTCGACTGATACGGTGAAAACACTCAGCAGCACGCAGCTGAATGCGCTGCCTGCCGCCAGCGTGACGGCCTTGTCTACTGCGCAGGTGGCAGCATTGACGACATCGCAAGTGGTTGATTTGACTGCGGCTTTGGTATCTGCATTGAGCACTTCGCAAGTGCGAGGCATGACCACCGACCAAGTGGCGGCATTGACGACCACTAATGTGGTGGCATTGACAGCAACGCAAGTGGGCTCGATGAGCACATCTCAAGTGGCAGCATTGACCACTGGTCAAGTGAAGGCTTTGGAAACTGCGGATATCGCAGCCTTGAGTACAGGTCAGGTGAAAGCCTTGACCACCTCACAAGTAGCTGCCATGGAAGTGGTGGACTTGAAAGCCTTGAACTCTGACCAAGTGAGTGCTTTGACTGCTACGCAGATTGGTGCTTTGACAGCGACTCAGTTGATTGGGTTGATGGGAAAGTAACAGTAAAAACCCCTTGATGCAGATGCATCAAGGGGGAATTCTTTACCGATATAAAAACCGCCTTGCGAGGGTATCTTGCGCTTAGCGATCTCGTCTTAGAAAACCATCGGGCGTTACCGTGACCATGAGGCGAGTGTCGATATCGCGATCAATAGAAAAGCCGCTGTTATCTTTTAACCATTCGTGAACTGCAGTTTTTGGATTGTCACCCACATCCCAAGGACGATCCGAGAAGAACTTTTCTGGCATGTCTTCAACATAAGTGTCAAAAACTACACAGTAGCTACCTTGACTGACCATCGGGGCATAAGCTTGCAGTTCGCCCAACACGTGCGCATGGCTGTGCATTGAATCAAGGAAGACCATAACTTTTTGATATCCCTCCGCCGCATTGCGAACTTGCTCTACTACTTGCGGATCGATGCTGGAACCTTGGAACATCTGAATGCGACTAGCCATTGGGTGTGCTTCGATAGCTGCACGGTTATGCGGGCGAATATCGATATCAATGCCGATGACTTTTCGTAATGACTTCCGTGGATCTATGGTGGTACCTGCCGCGATTGCATCGCTCATGTCTAGAAGAGCCAGCATCGAAGCGCTCAGAATGAGAGATCCACCGTGGGCTATGCCGGTCTCAATTACCAAGTCTGGACGAACTTTCCAGATTAATTCCTGCACAGCGACCATGTCTTGTGGGTACTGAATAATCGGGCGGCCCATCCAGTCAAAGTTGTAGACGTACTTTCGGTCCATGGACTCTTGCAGCCACTGGCGTGAAAGATCTTGAAAAGCTGAATCGTTTTGGTATTGCGAAATACGCTCTTTGCGTTCAAGCGCAAATTGTTCTTGAGGTGTCATAGTGAAGTCTCCTGTTTAAAAATGAGGTTGATGTGTTAAGTGCGCTTTGACGGTTTGTTGGAGGCATTTTTTCAAACTGCCTTCCATGCTCCAGCCTATAGAACGTAGGCGCTGGTTATTTCCTAAAAGCATTGCTGGGTCACTAGATCGCGAGCTAGGAAGATTGAGTACTGCTGAGGGATCTGCATTGAATTCAGCTGCAATTAGTTCGACGATTTCATCGATTCTCGTGGGTATACCAGAGCAAATGTTGTAAGCGCCACTCGCTTGATGGTGTTGAATTAGGCGAACAAAAGCATCTGCTGCATCTGTGACTGGAAGCATTCCTCGTATGGCCTCATTGTTGACACCAAAGGCGGGAATTTCCCCACGAAAGACTTGAATCAATGAGGGAATAAGGCGACCTGCCGACTCGTCCATTCCAAATGGAAAAAAAACATGACCCCAAGCCAATCGTACGTTGTGTAGATCACACATGGATTGCAGTAGCTGGCGTGTGGCATTTTTGCAAATGCCGTATGGCGTATGAGGGTTATAAGGTGTTACACCTTCTTGCATAAAGCCGTAGTCCCAATCATATTCGGCGCAAGTTCCTGCCATGACAACGTGTTTACCACCCTGTCGACAAAATGCATCTACCAATCGGATGCTGGCTTGGACCCATTCAAAGTTTTGCGGTGAATTCCAATATTTCCCTTGCTCAACATACCAAGCCAGATGCAATAAGTGAGTCGCCTTTGCGTGAGTCACCAACTCTAGGGCACCATCTGGTGACAAAAGGTCTGCTGATAGTACTTCGCCTGTTTGAGAGCTAAAAGTAGTCCTGTGTTGAGCGCACACAGTTTCGATGCCTTGCATTCCAAGTGCTTTAAGTACGTGTCGGCCAAGGTATCCACTTGCACCAGTTACCAATACTTTCATGCAATGACTTTCAGTGAAGGAATCGCAGTCACAAAAACGCCTCCCCATTCTCTGATGTAGGACAGTTGTTGCATCACTTCATCGCGCAAGTTCCAAGGAAGTATCAGTACGTAGTCTGGACGCTGACTACGCAGGTGAGCTTCGTCAACGATAGGGATCTGGCTGCCTGGCATGTACTTACCCTGCTTTGCTGGGTTGAGGTCCACCACATACGGTAATAGATGCGGGCGTACGCCAGCAAAGTTGAGTAGGGTGTTGCCCTTAGCAGCAGCGCCATAGGCACCGACTTTTTTCCCCTCATTGACCGCTTTGATCAAAAACGAAAGCAACTCACAAGTTATTCGTGCAGGTTGGCGCATGAACTCCGCATAAAGCTCAGTACTTAGTAAACCTGCTGTTTTTTCACGCAACAAAATATTCTGTACAGAAAGTTCAACCTTGTGCAAGCCACTGTCGAGGCGTTGAGCGAAAACCCGCAGGCTGCCACCGTGTGTGGGCAATTCTTCGACATCAAATATTGCCAATCCGTTTGCTTCAAATACTGTTCGCACAGCATGCAGAGACAGGTATGAATAATGTTCATGATAGGCAGTATCGAATTGGCACTCCGTAATCATGCGCAGTAAATGAGGAAACTCGAATGTTGCGACACCTTGTGGTTTGAGCAAGCGTGCAAAGCCAGCAACAAAGTCATTGATGTCTGGCACATGGGCTAGGACATTGTTGGCCGCTGTGAGATCAGCCTGACGCCCTTGAGCAACAAGTCGGTCAGCTAAGGTTACGCCGAAAAATTCTTCTTCAATGCAAAGCCCCTTGGCTCTTGCCGCTGCAGCTGTACTGGCTGTTGGCTCTATTCCATAGCAGGGAATCTTCCGTGCTTGAACGTACTGCAACATATAGCCATCGTTGGCTGCAATTTCAACTACGCAGCTGTTTTTGTTCAGTCCAAAGCGTGTCACCATTGTCTCAACGTAACGCTCGCTGTGCACCAGCCATGAGCTGGAGAACGAGCTGAAGTAGGCATAGTCTTTACTGAACAAAGCTTCACGTCCTGCATGGTCTTCTGTCTGCACCAACCAGCAGTGGTTGCAGACCAGCACGCGCAGTGGAAACCATACTTCAGGTTCGTTCAAACCATCTTTGCTCAGGTAAGCATTTGATGGGGGGGCGCTTCCCAAATCTAAGAATGGGTGTTGCAACTCATGGTTGCAGTGTCGGCAGTGCATCATGGTGTGAGTCCTTGAAAATTTTCATCTAACAGTGACTGTTGAGAGTCCTTGTTGGAAATCAGTGTGATTGCTTTTGGCCACGTAATTGCTAGCATGGGATCTAGCGGGTTGAGTCCAGCATCTGATCCAGCCACGTAGGCATGTGAGTGGCAATATAGAAGTTCCGAGTTGTCTTGTAGAGATTGAAACCCATGCGCAAATCCCGGAGGAATGAGCAATGCACGTCGGTTTTCAGCACTCAGCACTTGAGCTGTCCACTTTAGGAAAGTGGGAGACCCTCGGCGTAAATCAACGGCAACGTCCCATATAGAACCTTTGATGCAGCTCACTAGCTTTGCCTCGCAATTTGGATATTGTTGGAAATGCATTCCGCGAACGGTTCCACTTTTTTTTGTGCAAGCATGGTTGATTTGCGCAATAGGCCAACGCCAACCAAAAGCCAATAACTCATTCGAGCAGAACAGACGACTCAGAAAGCCGCGCTCATCACTGACGAGCGAACGCTCAATGCACCAGACATCTGCCAAATTGGTTTCAAATCCATGAAGTCGCATCATGTTGTTCCAAGAAAAGCATCCAAGTCCGCCTGACAAAGCGTGTTGGCGTTTGCGCCCTGCGCGAGGTCTCGGTACCAGTGCAGGCTTCGACGTATTGATTCATCCAGTTTCCAGCGCGGGACAACCCCCAGTACGCTTCGTGCTTTGGAGTTATCAAGTGCCAATAAACCAGCTTCGTGAGGACCTTCAATGCTTTCGGCAAATCGTACTTGTCCTTGGCCGTATGCTTGCTGCGCTAAATTGATCACTTCGCGTACAGATGCAGCCTGATCTGCTGGTGGCCCAAAGTTGTAGGCGTCTGCCAGAGAGGGATCATGCCAAAGCTTCTCGGTCAGAATTAGATACGCGCTCAATGGCTCAAGCACATGTTGCCAAGGACGTACTGAGTCAGGACGGCGTATGTCTAGTACTTTGCCAGATCCCCATGCTTTCACCGCATCTGGAATCAGACGGTTGGCAGACCAGTCGCCACCACCAATCACATTTCCAGCACGAGCCCTTGCTACTGAGGTGCCCTGTGCTTTTAAATATGAATCTACGTAACTGGTGATAGCAATTTCACATGCAGCCTTACTGGCGCTGTAAGGATCGTGCCCCCCCAGTGGATCGCCTTCCCGATAGGGGTGGGGCCACTCACGGTTTTGATAAACCTTATCGGTGGTGACAGCCACGACTACGCGCGGTGCATGCATTGTGCGCATGGCTTCGAGAAGATGCACGGTACCTAGTACGTTGGTAGCAAAGGTGGAGACGGGTTGTTCATAGGCCGTCCGAACGATGGCCTGTGCAGCCAGATGAAGCACGATGTCTGGCTTGCACTGGTGAATCAATTTTTGTACGGCATCCAGATCTGTGAGGTCAATAAGATGGGAGTCGCACAGGTCCTTGCCTTGAAGCAATTCAAAGAGATTTTGTTGTGTCAGCGGCGATTGGGCCAAGCCGGTAACTTGTGCCCCCATGCGATGCAGCCACCACATTAGCCATGCGCCTTTGAATCCGGTGTGGCCGGTCAGCAGTACGCGTTTGCCACGCCAGAAGACAGAGTTAGGCTTCATCACCAAACTTTCCATGGTGCATTTCCTGAATGCCATAGCTCTTCGAGCAAATTCTTCTCTCGCAGAGTATCCATAGGTTGCCAAAAACCTTTGTGCTCAAAAGCCATCAGCTCTCCGTCTTTGGTAAGGCTTGTGAGCGGTTCAGCTTCCCAGCTAGTGCTGTCCTCGGCAATGCGATCAATGCACTTGGGTGACAGCACAAAGAAACCACCATTGATCAAGCCCCCATCACCTCGAGGTTTCTCGGTAAAACCTGCAACTGAGTTGCCCTCCATTTTGAGTGCGCCATAGCGCCCAGGAGGCTGAACGGCAGTCACCGTGGCCATTTTTCCGTGCTTGCGATGGAATGCAATCGACGCGCCGATGTCTACATCTGAAACGCCATCGCCGTAAGTGAAACAAAATGCATCGTCCATCCTTACGTAGTCAGCGACACGCTTTAAACGGCCGCCGGTCATGGTGTCCTCGCCCGTATCTACCAAGGTGACCCGCCAAGGCTCAGCATGGCGATGGTGTACTTCCATGCGATTACTAGCCATGTCGAATGTGACATCCGACATGTGCAAGAAGTAGTTAGCGAAGTATTCCTTGATGATGTAGCCCTTGTAGCCGCAGCAGATCACAAATTCGTTCACACCATGAGCAGAATACATTTTGAGGATGTGCCACAAAATTGGTTTGCCACCAATTTCAATCATTGGTTTAGGTCGAAGATGTGTTTCTTCGCTGATTCGAGTCCCCAGTCCTCCAGCAAGAATGACAGCTTTCATGATTCGATCCTTTTTCTAAATTTAATGCTTCAAAGCTGAAAATTATTTCAGTATTTCGTTGAAAACTTGCTCAAACTCTTTTGAGAACCAATTGGCGTCATAAAGGCGAGAGCTTTTTAATTTTCTAGAGATAATTAAAGAGACTTCTTCTAGAAATATAGGATCTTTAGAAAGTTTTTTACAAATTTCGACATACTCGACCTCATTCTCAGCAAGCAAGCAAAGCAAATCCAACTCTCTTAGAACGCTTGCCCCCATGTTTGATCTAAAGCTATTTCCTTTTAAAGAAACAATAGGTAAACCTACAGACAGCGGGTCGAGTAGAGAATTTATGCCAGAAAATGGGAATGAGTCAAGATATACATCCATTTTTTGCAAATAAATACGAATATCATTTATATTGCTAAATGGCGGTAAAATTTCAATCCTTTCAAAGGAAATTCCATTCTCGATAGCTTCTTTTTTTAAATTTTCTAAGAATTTTTCTACATCATAATTATTAGACCATGCAGGTCCAAATGGGTATAGAGATAAAGTACTCTTAGGGACTTCTTTAAGCGTTTTTAACCAAACTTGAATAGTATTTGGTGTTAATTTGTAGAAATTCGCGCCTGAAATAAATCTTGTAACCCCATCCTCTCTTTTGTTGCGAGTTAAAAATTCAAAATCCTCATTAACTGGCAAGAGTCGAGTATGAGCTGGGCCATCAATCAATACTAATTTTTCGGTGTACTGGTCTTGTGCATCAATAGGTTCAACGAATGTCCCAGAGATGTAGTAATCAATATTCACATACCCAGATGTAACGCATGATGGATTAAAAGAGATTTGGTTTCTAGCTAATCGCGCACACGAAATTAGACTCAGTTTGTTGCTAACTGCCGTTATATTATTGCCAATTAATATCGCATCAAGATCTTCTTTTCTAATGCACTCAATAATTTCTGAGTTAGTTCCCCCGTTTAATAAAATAACTTTGTCTGCAATATTCGCAGCATAGTTTTCCATTGGGCTGATGTTGTCGGCTGATGCTATAGATAACGTAAAAATCACTATTTCGAACTTGGTTTTATCAAGATTAGAAAGTGCTGGTAATGAAGTGTAAGTGTCGGTTGGAGAGTTAAGAGATTGTGCTATCAGTCCTATTTTTTTCTTTGCACTAGGTGATTTAGGCGAGAATTGATGGTCCACTGCTACGCCAGTAACCATTAAATAATTTCTTAGTAAATTACCACGTTCAATCATGATGGATTTAACGTTTTTTGCAGAAAAGTAAACCGATATCATGTTGATTTTATTGATTAAATACTCCAAGCTTCTTCGCTTCTGTGCAGGCATACGAAGCGGATGAATTTCAAGTCCGTTAAAATAATAGTTATTGAAATATGTTAAGACGCCCATCAGGTGGTCACTGTATAAATCAATAAGATCATCTTTTTGAAAAAATTGAATCGAATGAGTTAGGTAGTCGATCACTAAGAATCTGAGTTCTTCAGAAATTTCCGATATTTTCGGGACGATTGGACAGATATAAGCCGGATTATCAATGCTGTTCACCACGAAATCATAAAAATCGTTATTACTTACTCGATGATTCTCTAAATTGGCTTCATTTTGTTGCCAAGTTTTCAAAGTAAGTGTTATTTCCAGTACTTTATTTAAAGTTAAGTCTGTTGGTTGATTATTTAAAATATTGTTGCATTCTTTATGAAGAGTATTCCTCAGAGATTCTAAGTAAATCTTAGTTGTGTCAGCCCCAAAAAATTTGGAGCAGTCATTGAAAATAAATAATTCAGATGGAATGCTTTTTGAATTTTTAAATTCTTTGAAAATTTCCCATGCTAGAGATATGTGAGTTGATCCATTACCCTCCTTCTTGGGAAGATTAGAAAAGTAAAAGAATGAAAATAATGCAGTTGCGTAATGTGGCTGCTCCCCTTGGTGAATTGGCAACCCCTCACTTTTTGCAACTTCAGCTGATCTATTGGGATTATTCCATTTGTAATTTCTGTGTATCAACGCTTTTGGTATTGACTTTATCTTGCCTTCAAATGCGGTATTGATTCCCCATAGCCAATCACTGCCAATTACTTTGTGGCGTTCTAATTTAATTGAAGATGTCCGGTAAAGTCCGTAAAATTCAGAATTGTCGGTTAAGTTTTTGATGTATTCAATAGCGCGGCAATTTGAATCGTTAGACTCTATGCTACTTGTTGATGTGGCAAATAAAAAATTATTATTATCCGCATCGTAATATGCAGATGTCGCCGTGGCGAGTACATAGTCATTGTTGGATGATAGGAAGTCATACGATGCTTCGATGAAGTCTTTTGATATCCAATCATCCGACGCGAGCCACATAAAATATTCTGTGTCACATTGTTCAGCTAAGTATCTGAAGTTTTCAAATCCGCCTATATTGGTGTTGTGTCGAATGTATGTTACGTGATCATGCTTGCTTGCGTAACTTTGGCAAATCTCAGATGTGTTATCACTTGAGTTATTATCTGCAATAATGATTTTTACTAATTCAGAGCTTTGTTCTAGTGCGCTATCAATACATCGCGCGATATATTCCTGATCATTGAATACAGGAATTGCGATTGTGATTTTTTTGTGTTTTTTCATTTTTAATTTCAATGCATCAGTTAATTTTTGAAATATTTTCCATGAATTCATTTGCTAGCGTCGTATTGCCTATTGGCCAGGCTTTAGAATTAATATAAGAGGTTATGTTCTCTTTGAACTTTTTCTTATATTGTGAATCAGTAGAGATTTTCAAAATCTTGTCGTGGTACTCCTGAAAGCTATAACAAGCCAACTCAGGCATGCCCACGTCATGCAACAAACTGGCTGCCACGCGTGAGGCAAAGCTGCCGCCGCACAGGCTCACCACAGGCAGGCCAGCGCGCAGTGCGTCGCCAGCCGTGGTGTGGCCGTTGTAAGGGAAGGTGTCAATGAACACATCGGCCAAGCGATAACGGGCCAAGTGGTCTTCCACGCGCGGTAGGCGCGAGGCAAAGATGATGCGCTCAGGGTCCACGCCGTGGTCGCGTGCGCTTTGGGTCAGGTTGGTGTGCGCGCCTTCATTGAGTTTCATCAGCCACAGCACACTGCCCGGTACTTCTTTGAGCAAGTCCATCCACACTTTGAAAAGTGGCGGGTTGATTTTGTAATCGTGGTTAAAGCTGCAAAACACAACGCCTTCTTCGGGCAAGCCAAAGTCTGATCGCTTGGGTGTTTCGGGTGAGGGTACGACCGAGTCATCACGCGGCAAGTAGCAGTGTGGCAACTTCAAAATCTTTTCGCCGTAGTGCTGCTCTAGTTCGTCTGGAATGATGCGGGGGTCAGAAATCAGGTAGTCGATGTAGGGCAAGCCCAGCGTGCCGGGAAAGCCCAGGTATGTCACTTGTGCAGGGGCAGGGCGGTGCGCCAAGATGTCTAGGCGTGTGCCTTCGGTGTGGCCTGACAAGTCAATCAGCACATCAATTTCCATGGCACGCATGAGCTTGGCCACATCGAGGCTGGTCATGCCGTGGCAGTCGATATAGTGGTCAAACGCGCAGCGGTAGCGTTTCCACAAGTCGCTGTTGTCGCTCACGCCAGTAAAGAAGCCGGTCAGTTCAAACTGCGATTTGTCGAACTGTTCAATCAAGCCAATGAGCAAGTAGCCCACAGGGTGCACACGGAAGTCAGCGGACATGAAGCCCACGCGTTTTTTGCGGTGTTGGTATTTCTCACCATTCCACAAAGGGTTGGGCGAGGCTTGGTATTTGTCCGCGGCATACAGCTCGGCACATTTGCGAATGATGCGTGCATCGTCGGTGATGGCCATGATGGTCAACGGGCCACAGCTGAGTTTGCCTTCTTCAATGCCCGCGATGATCCGCGCTTTGGAGGCTTCAAAGTCGGTCCAGTCACAGTTGCTCAGTCGGGCACCCATCAGGTGGCCTTCGCCATACGCGTAGTCGGGTGCCACTTGCAATGCGTGTGCAAAAGCGCGGGTGGCCAGTGTGTATTGTTTGTATTGGCCCAGCAGTTGGCCTTGGCCTTCTAGGGCACGTACGTGGTCGGGGTTGATGTCGGTGGCGGCGGTCAGGCACAGCAGCGCATCGTGGTGGCGGTTGATGCCTTGCAGCAAGGCGGCCTTGTTGGTGTAGGCCTCCATGTAGTGTGGGTCTGCGGCAATGGCTTGGTCATACGCCGTCAATGCGTCTTCGGCCAAACCTAAGTCGTGCAAAGTTTTGGCTTTGGCAAAGTGGCCCAGTGGCAGGTGGGGGGAAGACGCACAGGCTTGGCTGAAAAATGCCAAAGCCCCTGCGGGGTCCATTTGCGCGGAACGCGAAACACCGAGAGAGTAAAGCGTTAAAAAGTTTTTCTCATCCAATGCCAAAGCTTGGCGCAGCAGCTGTTCTGCTTGTGCGTGCTGACCGGCTGCTTGCAATGAAATGGCTTGTGTGTTGAGTGCCACCAATTCAGCGTTGCCCGTGTTGGCATTGCTGCCGTGGCTGCTGGTGTGGGCGACACGCACCGTGTCGAGGTGCGCTTGTGCACCGGCCAGTGTGGGCTCTGTCTTCAAAGCTTTTTGCACCGCTTTGAGTGATTCTTCAAGGCGACCCAAATGGAACAGGATGACCGAATAGGCCAAGTGCGCTTGTGCAAATTTTGGTGAGCTGGCCACTACTTTTTCAATGTAGGGTAGGGCGGCTGCATAGTCGCCTTGTGCAGATGCAATGGCGCTGAGCGAATACAGGGCCACAGCATTGCCACTGTCGAGTTTGAGCGCTTGCACAAACAAAGCCTTGGCTTCGTCGTTTTCACCTGCGTGCTGATGTGCAATGGCTTTGTCGAGCAAGGCTTGCAGGTTGTTGCGGTTCACTTTGGCGTTCATGTTTGTGGTGTCCTTTGGCTTTACAGCCACTCGAGGGGAATGTTTTGTCCGGCAGAGGCCAGCAGCTGTTGGCGGCGCAAGCGCACGTTTTGGCTGGGGGCGGGCCACTTTTTGTAAATGGACAAATAGTCCGACACGGTGTGCAAGCCATGGGCGGTGCTGGAAGAGCCGCGTCGTTGATGGGGGTTGACGTAGTCTTTGTAGACCACGGCGCCCACGATGTTGGCGTGGGTAAAAGGGGTGTCGCTGGCAACATTCAGCAAGAAGTCCCAGTCGTCCAAGCTGCTGAGGTGGGGGTCTTGTTGACGGCCATGCACAGCTTCACGCGGGAAGATGGCGCTGTGGTTTTGTATGAAGTTCTTCACATACAAAGCGTCCACATCCATTTCTGCCACGCTGTACTCGTTGGTTTGCAGCGGCTGAACGTCGAGGGCTTGTCGGTTTTCTTGCACCACGCGGTAGTTGGTGTAAATCACGCGCCCCGGATGGGCAAGGGTGGCTTGATGTGCTTTGTCTAAATAGTCAGGCAAGAACGCGTCGTCGTCGTCCAAGAAAATGACATAGCGGCCACGCGCATGCGCCAAGCCTTGGTTGCGGCTCAGTGCGGGGCCGAGCTTGCCGGTGCGCTTGATGAAGGTGTCTTGTTCTTGCAAACCCTTGGCGACCACTTGCAGTGTCTCTGCATCCAGTGTGTCGGCCACCACGATCATTTCGTAGCTCGTAAAGCTATTGGCACGCACAGATGCCAGCGCACGGGCCAGTAGCTTGGGCCGCTGGTGCGTGGTGATGATGATGCTGAAGTAAGGCGTAGCCATGTGGCGTTTTTTTGACAAGTGGTGATGTTGGTCGAGTCATTAAGCAAAACCTAAGCCAACTTGATAAGCGAGGTGGAGGTGTCAAGCAAAGCGGCAATGTTGGCTGGCACAGAAATCGCTTGGTACGTTGCAACCTCATTGCACAACCAGGAGTTTTCAAATGACCCTTATCCAAGAATTGATGAACCAGAGCGCCACCGGCAGCATGCTGCAAGGCGGCACGATCAAGCGTTTCAGCCCTTTGGAAATCCGCGAAACCATTCAAACTTTGGTCGCCACAGAACAAATTGACACGGCTTACGCTTTGGGCGAAGCCGGTTTGGCTATTTACCCCACCAGCGAAGACATGTTGGCTATTTGTGGCCTGTTGGCTGTGATGCGCCAAGACTGGCCAGCCGCTGTTGAGCTGCTGCAAGAGTTGGTCGAAGCACAAGGCCAAAACATTCAACCCTTCACGTATGTGATGTTGGTGCGCGCCTTGCGTTGCAACCTTGACCCAGCTGGCGCATTGAAGATGGCCAACCAAGGTCTGCACTACTACCCAGGACAACTCGAATTGGAAGCTGAGCGTTTGGCGCTCGACGAGTACGTCGGCACAATCACAACTTCAACTCACACGCACTAAGCGGCAAATTTGCCGCCTCAGCGCGGCAAATTTTTGCCACTCAAGGACGTCGATTGCCATGCAAGTGGAAGAAATAAGCCAACTCGGCTTAGACCAAGTCATTCAACTGGCTGAACAATTTCAAACGGCAGGGCGCACCGCAGATGCGATTGCGCTCTACACCCTTTGGACACAAAACAGTCCTTCGAATGACCGTCACATCGGGTTGTTCAACCAAGGCGTCATGCAGCTCAACGCGGGCGACATCGGCGGGGCTGAACACGCCTACCGCTTGAGTTTGGATGTGTATCCGGGCTTCGCGCAAGCACGCATCAACCTAGGGCTTTTGCTAGAACGCAAAGGCCAGTATGACGATGCCATGCTGCAGTGGAGCCAAGTGGCTGCCTCAGGCTATTTGCAAGGGGCCGCCAATGCTGAGCTACAAACCTTGGCGCTCAATCACATTGGGCGTTTGCAAGAGCAGCTCAAACATTACGACTTGGCCGAGCACGCGCTCACGCAAAGCTTGCAAATCAACCCACGTCAATCCGACGCCCTACAGCATTGGGTGCACCTGCGCAGCAAACAATGCAAGTGGCCTGCCATGCAAGCCATGTCTGGTGTATCAGTCAATGCCATGCTCACGGGCACATCGCCTTTGGCCATGTTGGCCTTGCACGATGACCCAGCTTTGCAGCTGATGGCCGCGCAGTCGTTTGTTCAACGCAAATTCAACTTACCCACGCAACGCTTGTGCGTGAACGCGCCGTATCACCACGCGCGCATTCGCATTGGTTATTTGTCTGGTGACTTATGTACGCATGCCGTGGGTTTGTTGATGGCAGATTTGCTTGAAGCGCATGACCGCACAAAATTTGAAATCTACGCGTTTGACTACAGCGTAGAAGACGGCAGCCCTTATCGCCAACGTTTAAAAAATGCATTCGACCATGTGGTCGATATCCGTGCATTGGACGACCGTGCTGCGGCAGCAGAAATTGCGAATGCAGAAATTGATGTGTTGCTTGATTTGCATGGCCTGAGCTCGGGCGCACGCCCTGGTATCTTGGCCATGCAGCCTGCGCCTTTGCAGGGCACCTACCTCGGATTCATCGGGACGACGGCGCTGCCTTGGGTGCAGTTTGTGGTGACCGATCGCTTTGCATTGCCTGAAGCCTTGACGCCGTATTTCTCTGAAAAACCTTTGTACGTGGACGGTAGCTTTTTACCGCTCAACCACACACCTACGCCACCGTGCAGCCAAAGCCGCACCGAGCTGGGTTTGCCCGAAGACGCATTTGTGATGGCGTGCTTCAACAACGTGTACAAATTCAACACCGAGATGTTTGCCACGTGGATGAACATCTTGAAACGTGTGGACGATGCTGTGCTGTGGCTGCTCGACGACAACGCCAGTGCCACACGTGAGCTCAAAAAACAAATCGTGTATCACGGCGTGCCGTTAGACCGTGTGGTGTTTGCCAAGCGCACTTCGCACCCCGAGTACCGCGCACGCATGCAACTGGCGGATGTGTTCTTGGACACCACCCCTTACAACTCAGGCTCCACCGCCCGTGATGTGCTGGACTGTGGCTTACCCATGGTTACCCTCAGTGGGCGCACCTGTGTGTCACGCATGGCGGGTAGCTTGCTGCATGCCATCGGCATGGATGAGCTCATCACCTACAAACACACCGACTACGAAAACTTGGTGGTGGATCTGGCTGCTGACCGTGCGCGATTGGCTTCTTACCGCCATACGCTGATTCAAGGCAGCAAAGCCCGTGAAGCTGCACCTGCCAAGCTGGTGCGCAGCTTAGAGGCTCAATTGGCTCAAATGGTCGAGCAGCTCTAAAGTTATTGCCCGTGCTGTCGAAGTAAGAAGTTGAATCTTCTTACTCACAGCACACGTGTCCCTTACCGTCTCCTCCGCCTCTGGCTTGTCTGCCCTGCGCAGCATGGCGTCTGCGCCTGCGGGTCCCTTGACCGCCGCGCAGGCCATTGCAGAGGCGCTGGCCAAGCGCTTGACCCAAGCGGTGGTGGTGCAAGACACCAATGCCAACCTCCAGGCCAATATGGCAGGGCTGCAAAAACAGGCTGTGGCTGGCAAGCTCAGCAGCTTGAGCTTTTTAGACAGCACCCCAAAGCTCCAGTTCAATGCGGGCGAGTTGTCGTCCAATGCAGCTTTGCTGGCCAAGGTCGTTGCCGCTGGCGCGACTGTGGCGGTGACCGACACGGCGGCCAACGCCGCACGCGCCGCATCGCGCATTGGTACCGCCTTTGATATGACGGTGGTCGACACGGCCGCCAATGTGCAAACCAACTTGACGGGTTTGCAGGCACTCGCGGCCAACGGCAAGTTGGACACACTCACCTTCACCGATGCCAATCCTGCGCTAAGCCTCAAGGCCAGTCAGTTCTCTGCCATCTCTGCGTTAAAGCCTAAATTGGCGGCAGCGGCCATCAACATCACTGATACCGCAGCCAACGTCACCAAGACCAATGTGTCGGGTGCCAGCAGCGTCACCATCAAAGACTCGGCTGTCAATGTGTTCAAGAGCTTTGATGCGTTGCGCACTTTGGTGGCCACGGGCCCGACCACCACCATTCAACTGACAGACAAAGCCCCAGCGATGACGCTGACGGCAGCGCAGTACGTGGGCAGCACCGATTTGCGCGCCAAGCTCACGGGTGTGAGCTACACCATCCAAGACACAGCAGAGGCCATTGCTAGCAATGCCCAAGCATTGGCGGGTTTGAAAATTTCGGTCACGGACACCTCAGCCCATGTGCAAGCCAATTTGGATGCGCTGCAAACTTTTGCTGCCGCAGGAAAGTTGTCCACGCTCAAGCTGACCGATGTGAGCAAAGCCACACTCAGCATGACAGCGCAGCAAGCCTTGCGCATGGGCGCACTCTCAGGTGCAACGATCACGCTCAAAGACGCGGTGGCCAATATCCAATCCAACTTTGATGCGCTGGCGGGTTTGAAAAAAGTCGGTGGCATTGAGTTGACGGACACAGCGCGCCCCGTGTTGCAAGTGACGGAAGCGCAATATAAAAAAGGCAGCACCTTGTTGGCCAAAGTGTCTGGGGCGGCGGTGTCGGTGCAGTTCAGCGGCAATGCCAGCAACTACAAAATCAAAGCCAACGTAGACGGTAGCTTTGCGGTCGGTAGTGCGGTTTATAAAAATGTGAATTTCTTTGCCTTCAAAGACGCCACCACCTTTGCAGACAGCGGCGATGCCAACGTCAACGCCTTGCTGTTGGGAGGCTCTAACAATTGGTGGTCAAACACGGATGTGGCGTTGGGTACGACGGACACACAAATCAAAACAGGCTTGTATGCCCTGAGCAATGGCAGCACGACGCAAGCCATGACGTATAGCTTCTTGTCCGCGCTCCCCGCCAATGACGCAGCGGATAAACCGGGCTTTCGCGAAATGTCTGATGCGCAAAAAGCAGCTGTTCGCAAAGCGTTTGCGTACCTCTCGACCATCATCAACGTGACTTTCACTGAGTCAAACTCCGCAGGGCAAGCAGACATCAATTTCGGCACCAACAACCAGTCAAGCAAAAACAGCTCTGGCTATGCCAACGTGCCCAACGCGAGTGGTGACCATCCCGTGTATCTGTTCTTAGACAACAGCCCCGGTAATTCCAACACGACGTTGACGCAGGGTACCTATGGCTGGGAAACCCTGATTCACGAAATCGGACACACCTTAGGGCTTAAGCATCCTGGCAACTACAACGCCAGTGGTGGTGGTGCACCTGGACCGTTCTTGCCCAAAGCCACAGACAATCGTTTGTATAGCTTGATGTCGTACAACAACCCAGCGGGTAGCACCTTGGTGAAGAGTACGGCTGTGGCGGGTGGCACCAGCTACACAGGCACAGTGGTGAACCCCAGCACCTACATGATGTACGACATGGCAGCCTTGCAATTCTTGTATGGCAAAGGTGATGGGCAAGGCGTGGGTGACTACCAAGTGACTTCATTCACTGCCAATTGGTCGGGAATGGAAACCTTGTGGACACCTACGGGTGGCGAGATTGACGCCTCGGCTATCAGCAACGCCAACATCATTGATTTGCGCGCGGGTGCCTTCAGCTCCATCAATGTCATTCCTAAAAGCATCACAGACAGCTTTCCTGCCCAACTCAAAACAGCCGCAACCTACATGGGTTTGAACAACGTGGGTCTTGCATACGGTAGCCAAGTGGCCACGGCCAAAGGCGGCAGCGCAGGGGACGTGTTCTACACCAGCACTGAAGCCGATGTGACGATTGACGGCGGTGCGGGTGATGACACGGTGTATCTAGCTGGCACAGCTGCAGATTGGGTCGTCAACCAAGGTACTTACACCAATGCCAAGCTTTCTCGCAGTGTGAGTTTGAGCAATGTGGAATTGGTTAAGTACTACAACGCAGACACTTCAGCCATCACGCATTCGCGTTTGGACCTGCAAGCGTAAACGCGCCAAGCATCTAGCACACTAGCGTTGACGCATGAAAAAAGAGCCGCTGTTGCGGCTCTTTTTGTTTACAGACCCAGTACGGTGCGTTGCGCGTTGCTGAATGCAGCGCGTTGGTCCACCGTGAGTGCGGCAATCTGTTGCGAGGTGAACGCGGACAGTTGCGAGGTGCTGAACGCTGCGGTTTGTGCGGTGCCCATGTTGGAAATGTTTTCCACTGGGATGGCCGGCACTTGCCACGAAGTGAACGCCGCCACTTGCGCCGTGGTGAACGCTTGGATTTGACGCGTGCTGAATGCGGCCACTTCGGTGGTTGTCAAATTCGAGATTTGATCGGACGAGAACGCAGGAATTTGGGTGTAATCGAAACCACGAATTTGTGACGTCGACATGCCCGCCAATTGCTCGGTTGACAAGGTGCGGATTTGATCGGATGACAAGGTCTTGAGCGAACCGCTGGCAATGGCTTGCACTTGCGGTACGGTCATGGTTTGCAACTGATCTGCCGTCAAGACGCCAATTTGTCGGCTGCTCAAGACGTTGATGTCCTCCGTGCCCAAGCCCGGAATTTGTGTGGTGGTGATCGCCTTGATTTGATCGGTGGTCAAGGTGCCCACTTGCGTTGGCGTGAGGGCCACGATCTGGTCAGAGGTGAAGGCTGCCAATGCGCCGGTGCTGATGGCCGGGATATCGGTGTGATCGATCGCTGTGATTTGCAGCGTGGTGAGCGCTGGGAACTGCGACGCGGTGAGCGCACCAATTTGCGTGCTGGACATGGCGGCGATGTTGTCTGTGGTGAGCGCAGACAACAAACTGCCCGTGATGTTGCTGAGCTGCGTTGTAGACAACGCGGCAATTTGCGTGGACAACATGCTCTCGTACTGACCGGTGGTCAAGTTGTTGAGCTGTGGTGTCGTGAGCACCGAAATCGACGCTGGGCGAATTGCTGGCACCAAGGTGTTGGGCATGTAGCTCAACTGGTCGGTGCTCAACGCGCTGATTTGCGAGGTGTTCATGCCCCAAATGTCGGCTGTTTCCAACGCTTGGATCTGCTGGCTTTCGAGCGCTGCCAATTGCGAGGTGCTCAGGCTGATGATTTGCGTGCTGCTCATCGCCGTGATCTCGGCTGCGGTCAAGCTTGTCAGCTGATCGGTCGAGAGCAAGCCCACTTGGCCCACGCTCAACGACTGGATCTGTGTCGCGCTCATGCTTGGCAGTTGATCGGTGGTGAGTGCAGCCAACTGCGCTGTGGTCAACGCGCGCAGTTGTGAGCTGTCGAGTCCGCCAATTTGTGCGCTGCTCAAGGCGGCCACTTGCGATTTCAACATGCTTGGAATTTGCTCGGTCGTCAATGCTGACACTTGCGATGAAGTCAAATTCGCGAGTTTGGCATTGCTCAAACTCGACAGTGCGGTCGTGGTCAAGTTGGCCACTTGGTTGTTGGTCAAGGCTTTGAGTTGGTCGCCTGTCAACGCATTCATTTGCGTGGTGGTGAACGACGACAACTGATCTGTGCCCAAGGCAGCCACTTGCGTGGTGCTGAAGTTGGCCAACTGTGCGGTGGTCAAGTTGGGCAACTGTGTGCTGGTCAAGGCTTTGACTTGTGTGGTGCTGAAGGTCGTGATATCGCTGGCGCTCAAAGCAGCCAATGCGCCCGTGCTCAATGCGCCAATTTGCGCGGTGGTCAACACCTCGAGTTGCTCGGACAACATGGCGTCGAATTGCGTGCCTGTGAGGGCGGCAATCTTCGTGGTGGCCAGTGTGCTGACCTGATCGGTGGTCAAGTTTTGAATCTGCTCGCTCATCAAGGCTGCCACTTGTGTGGTGGTGAAGCTGTTGAGCTGCGTGCTGCTGAGGGTGGTCAGCTGAGACTCGTTGAGCAACTGAACTTTGCCTACGCTCAGGTTGGACAGCTGAGTGCTGGTCAGCGCATGCACTTGGTCTGTCGGCAGAGTCAAGATTTGCGTGCTGGTCAGTGCATTGAGCTGTGACGAGGTGAGTGCCGCAGTTTGTGTGCTGCTCAAATTGGCCAACTGTTCTTCGCGCAAGGCGGGCATGTCTTGAGTGTCAATCGCCACAATTTGAGCTGTGCTGAACACTTCGAGCTGAGAGGTGTCAAGCGCAGCCAATTGGTTGCTGGTCATCGCAGTGATGTGCGCCGTGGTCAATTTGCCGATTTGATCGGTGGTCAATGCCACCACTTGTTCTTCTGTGAAGGCCGACACCACGCTGTTGGTCAAGTTGGGCACCAAAGAGGTGGACAAGCTTTCGACCTGAGCCGTGGTGATGGTGGCGATTTGTGCGCCAGACAACGCGTTGAACTGCGTCGATGTGAATGCATTGATTTGTTCGGTCGACAACGTGCGCAGTTGTGTAGAAAGCAAACTGCCCACTTGAGGAATGGTCAAGGCTTTGAGTTGGTCGCTGCCCAAGACTTCCACCTGGTCGGTGGTGAGCGCTTGCAACTGGCTGCTCGTCATGCCAGCCAAGTCTGCGGTTTCGATGGCACCGATTTGATCGGTGGTCATGGCTGCCACTTGGTTGGTGAACAAGGCGCTGACTTGTGTGCCTGTGAGGCTGACGATTTGATCTGTGCTGAACGTCGCAATTTGTTCGGTGGTCATGGAGACCAAATCGCGCGTTTCAATGGCTTGCACTTGCGAGCTGGTCATCGCCCCAATTTCTTCACTGGTGAAGGCACTGACTTGTTGCGCACTGAACGCTGCGATGTCAATGGTTTCAATGGCCGCAAATTGCTCTGTGGTGAACCAAGTCACTTGGTCGTTGGTCAAGCCTTGGAATTGCGGTTGTGTGAAGGCGGCGATTTGCGCGGTGCTCAAACTGGTGAGCTGCTCAGAACTCATGGCAGTCAAGACTTCTGGCTTGAACGCCTGGATTTGAGACGTGGTCAATGCACCTAACTGATCCGTGGACAAGGTTTGTAACTGCGCGCTGGTGATAGCGCCGATATCGCTGCTGGGCAGGGCGCGCATTTGATCGGTTGTGAAGACGCCAATGTTCTCCACACTCATGCTTGCAATCTGAGTTGGGCTGAATGCCGCAACTTGCCCAGTGGTCAACGCTTGCATTTGTTCTGAATTCAGTGCGTTGATTTGACGTGAGCTCAAGCCCACGATGTCAAATGCCTCAATGGCCTCGATTTGTGTGGTGTCTAAAGCGCCCAGTTGTTCATTGGTCAAAGCGCTGATTTGTGCGCGACGCATGCCAGCAATTTGCTGGGTGGTCATGGCTGCAATTTGTTCTGGGCCAAAAGCCACGATCTGGTTCGTGGCCATGCTGGCCAAGTCGCTGGTCTCGAGCGCCGCCACTTGCGTGGTGGACATGGCGCTGATTTGGACAGCAGTTAGGCTTTGTACCTGACGTTGACCCAGCGCAATGATTTGGTTGGTGTTCAGCGCACCAATTTGGTCTTGCCCCAGCGATGCCACTTGGGCGTTGGTGAGAGAGGCCACTTGACCGGTGGTCAAGGCGTTAATTTGGTCGCTGGTGGTGGCGTTGAGTTGATTGGCGCTTAGCACCACCAAGTCACGGGTTTCAAAGCCCGGCATTTGGTCGGTGGTGAAGGCGTGCATCTGATCTGTGGTCAGCACACGAATGTGGTTGCCCGTGAAAGATGCAATTTGATCGCTGCTGAAAGCTACGATTTGATCGGTACCCATGGCTGCCAAGCCCAGTGTTGGGAGGGCTTGAACCTGCGTGGTGCGCAGTGCCGAAATTTGGTCAGTGGTCAGCTTGCTGAGCTGCGCGTTGGTCATGACGCTGATGTCTTTGGTGTTCAGCGCTTGAATTTGGTCGGTGGTGAAGGCCACCAAAGCTTCTGTCGCGAGGTTCTTGAACTGATAGGTGGTCAGCGCAGGTAATTGGTCGCTGGTGAGCGATTGAATTTGATCCGTGCTGAGCGCGTTCAAGTCTTGGCTCTCGATCGTGGCGATCTGGCTGGGCTTGAGGCTTTGAATTTGATCAGTCGTCATGGCTGCAAACTGATCGCTCTCCAAGGCCACAATTTGTGTGCCTTTGAGCATGCCCAAGTCTTCAGTCTCGAGGGCCACGATTTGATCCGTGGTCAAGTTGCTGATTTGTGCACTGGTGAATGCAGCCATCTGGCCTGTGGTCAAAGCGGCGATGTTGTCGGTGGACAGGGCAATCAGGTCTTCAGTCTCTAGCGCAGCTAACTGTGTGGCGTTGAATGCGGTCACTTGGTCACTGGTGAGGCCGCCCACTTGGTCAGAACGCAGCGCAGTGACTTGTTGACGTGTCAGACCACGAATGTCTTGCGATTCGATGGCGGCAATTTGAGCGGTGCTAAACGCAGCAATTTGCTCAGTTTTCATACCGCCAATTTGCACGGCACTGAAGGCTGCAATTTGGTCGCTGTCAAAGCCTGCCAAAGCCGTTGTATTGATCGCCGCCAGTTGTGCAGCTTTGAGTTCCGTGACCTGTGTGGTGGTCAGCGCGCTGATTTGAGTGCTGGTGAGCGAGCCCATTTGACTGTTGGTCAAATAAGCCACCTGTGCTGCAGTGAAGGCTGCGACTTGGTCGCCATCTAAGGCCGCCATGCTTTGTGTCGGAATGGAGACGACTTGTGAAGGCTTGAGGGCGACGATTTGGTTCGTGGTGAGTGCGCGCATTTGCGCTGTACTCATGGCTGTGATTTGTCGACCTGTCAGAGCACCTATATCGTCGGTGCTGATGGCGGCGATTTGTTCTGTGGAAAACGCGCCCAATTGTTGCGAGCTGATTTGCACAATTTGCGCCGTGCTCATGGCGCCAAGTTGTGCTGAGGTGAGGCCCGCAATAGCGCCGGTGTTGATGGCGGCAATCAAGTTGGTTTTGAGGCCTTTGATTTGATCGGTGCCCATGCCACCGAGTTGAGCGCTCGACAACGCAGCAATTTGTGCGGTGTTGAAAACTTGCAGCTGTGACGTGGTGATGGCAGCCACTTGTGCAGTACTCATGGCAGACACGTTCGTACTGGCCAAGTTTTGCAGTTGCGTGTTCTTTAAGCTGGCGATTTGATCGGTGCTCAGTGCCTGAATTTGGCTGCTGCGCAAGGCACTGAACTGTGAGGGTGACAAGGCGGCCAAATCTTGGGTTTCCAAAGCGGCCACTTGTGTGGTCGATAAGTTGGAAATTTGTGCAGCGTTAAAGCCTGACACTTGGCGCACGCCCAGAGCGGCCACTTGGGACGTGCTGAAGCCTTGCAGGTCGCGCGTTTCAATGGCGCCGATTTGTTGGCTGGTGAGGCCTTCAAGCTGGTCTGTGCCCAAAGCGGCAATTTGTCCGCTGGTCATGGCCTGAATTTGTGAGGTCTTCAACGCGCCAATTTGCTGGCTCGTCATGGCCTGAAGCTGTGCGTTGGTGAGCGCTGCCACAGCATCTGTGGTGAATGAAGCGATTTGGTAAGGGCGCAAATTGGTGATTTGCTCTGTGCCCAAGCCTGCTACTTGTGCGGCGCTCAAGGTCGAGATTTGTTTGGCGGACAGAGCCACCAAATCTTGCGTTTCAATCGCTGCCAACTGTGCTGTGCTGAGTGCTGCCAATTGGTTGCTAGAGAAGGCAGCCACTTGGGTTGACGTCAAGGCTTCCATTTGAGCTGTGGTCAACCCGTGCAAGTCACGCGTTTCAATGGCTTTGATCTGCGTCGCCTTCATGCTGGCAATTTGTGCGGTGCCTAAGGCGGCCAACTGCGTGTCAATCAAACTGATGATTTGCGAGGTGGTCATGGACTGAATTTGGCCAGCCGTCATGTTTTGCAGCACGCTGGTGTCGATCGAGCCCATGCGTTGGCTGTTGATGGCCGCAACTTGGCTGTCGCGCATGCCACTCAATTGAGATCCGGTGAGCGCGTTGATTTGTGCCGTGGTCATCACGCCAATTTGCGTGGCCCGCATGGCATTGAGCTGCTCCACACTCATGGCGGCCACTTGGCTGGTGCTGAATGTGGCAATGTTGGCCGTTTGCAAGGCCTGAATTTGCCTGGCGCTGAAGCCGGCCATTGCGCCTGTACTAATAGAGTTGCTTTGGGCGGTGGTCAGAGCCCCGACTTGACTGGCTGTCAAGGCAGCAATGTCTGAGGAGCTGTAACCAGAGATGTCTGTGGTCGTTCCAAATGCTGCTGCTGGCGAGCTCATCCGCACGCTGGCATAGGCATAACTGCCTAGCGTGTTATTGAGTGATGAATTGATACCGTTTGACATAGGGAACGAACTTTTAAAAAGTGTTGTGTTGAGTACTCGACACCAGATAAGCAAATTTCGAGCCGAAATGATGACGGAACGGTAATAATCACAAAAAACGGCATTTGTATCTAAAAACGGCAATGTGTTGCCGTTTTGCCGCCATTTCTTTGCCGCTTTGCCGCTTGCCACCCTGCGATATAGGGTAAATATTTCTTTCAGACCCCCTCAAGTTGTCGGAAAACAAGTTGGCACGGTTACTGCTTGATACCTTGGAAATTTGATTGACCCGTATCGGGCAGGAGAAAAAAATGGCAGTTATCAATACCAACGTCAAAGCATTGTTCTCTCAGGCAGCCTTGCGCTCTACTGAGAGAAGCCAGTCCGTGGCTATGCAGCAATTGTCGACAGGCAAGCGCATTAACTCGGCTCGCGACGATGCTGCGGGTATGGCCATCGCCACACGCATGACGCATCAAATCCGCAGCTTGAACCAAGCGGTGCGTAATGCAGGTGACGCGATCACACTGATTCAGACGGCTGAAGGTGCGACCAACGAAATCACAGACATGATGCAACGCATGCGTGAGTTGGCCGTTCAAGCAGTCAACGACACCAACGACAACGCGCAACGTTCTTACCTTGACTTGGAATTCCAACAGCTCAAGCAAGAAATCGTGCACATCTCTGAAAGCACTGAGTGGAACGGTTTCCCTGTTCTGAACGGTACGGCCGGTGAGCGTGTGGGTGAAATGCCAGTCTTCAAGACCACGGCCACCAGCGAATTCTCAACAGCCTATGTCAATCCAACGACAGAACGCAAGATTTCTGGCACTGGCGTGGGCGAGACTCAGCGCATTGACTTCACAGGAACCGGTTTAGGTACAGGCAATGCGACAGATGACCGCTCCATCACGATTGATGGCGTCAGTGTCAAAGTGACGAAGACTGATTTGACCGATGTGATGACAGAAATTCGTGATGCATTGAAGCAAAGCGATCGCTTTTCGAAGACATCTGGACGCGATGTGTCCATCGATGGCAATACCTTGGTCATCAAATACGCAGGCACTGACAAAGATGTTTCCAAAGTTGACATCACGATGTCTGCTGCTTTGGGCAGCACATTGAATACTTCGGTGCAAACGCAAACTGAATCTGACAAGGCCGTGGTGTCTGCCAGCCAAGAGTTTGCCGATGGCACTGGCGAATTCCTGAGAAGTGGTGCGTTGACACTGGATTGGACGCCCAATTTGGACGACCCAACACAAAACAAACTCACTGCCAATTTCTTAACCAGCGATGGCAAGACCATCCAAATGACGGGCACATTGAGCGACCCCGATGGCACGACCATTACCTTCAAACGTGACCAAGGCTTGAACGGTCAAGTGATTTCCAATGACATCACCTACACCTTGCGCGACAGCACCGACACAGCGATTGATGTGTCACGCCGTCCCATGACGATGGAAGTGAACGTGTCAGGCGGTATCCCACCTTTGAAAGCAGGCGATTTGTTGATCAACGGCGTTGATGTGGGCCCCACATTTGCCGAAGACGACACGTTGTCTCCACCTAACAACGCTTCCGGTAGTGCGATTGCCAAAGCCGCAGCGATCAACCGCAAGGCTGTCACCACAACGCAATCTGTGGGCGAATCACAAACCTTGACGTTGATGGGCACGCCTAAATCAGGCACCATCACCGTGGGTGGTGTGTCTGTGCAATTGAATGAAAACATTCAAACCAACCCCGTGCAAGTGGCAGCGACCATTGCGGCAGCTTTGAAAGCCAGCCCTTTGTATGACTCAAGCACTGGGCGCACGATTACGTATTCAACTGGCAGTTCAACGATTGGTTTTAACTACTCTGTGAACGAAGGTGATGTGCCCGATGTGGCGTTTGCCGCAGGCACCACAGGTTTGGTGGGCACCGTCGACACCACCGTGCAACATCAAAGCACAGTGCAAGGCACAGGCGTTTTTGCCAAAGTCAATGCCAACATCGTGACTGGCCGCGCCATGTCTTCGACCAATGTGGTCAAAGGCGCCGTGTTCATCAACGGCTATGCCAGCGCTGACATCACCACGGTGTTGAACAACCCACGCGAAACACGTGCAAACGTGGTGCGTGCGATCAACATGATCACCGACAAAACTGGCGTGAAAGCTATCGACACAGGCTTTGATAACCAAGGTGTGACCTTGGTGGCTGCCGATGGCCGCAACATTGAAGTGCGCTTTGAAAGCGACTCCAACGCCAGCTTGTTTGGTCAAAGCATTGGTATGCGTGAAGGTGTCCAAGCTGGTACCTACTCGCTCGAATCCAAAATTGAAGCCCCCGTGATCTTGACCTCATCGAGCATTGGCGACATTGGTCGATCAGGTTTGATTGCAGGCAACTTCACCAAGAACCAATCCGTCTTCAACACCAGCGACCGCGCACCCGTCTTGGCTGCGCAAGCGCAAGTAGAGAGCGTCAAGTTCACGACAGGCAGCAGCGGTGCAGTCGCAGGCGAGTTGTTTGGCATGACCATCAACGGTGTGGAGTTCTCATACAAAGCCACAGGTGCAGAAACAGGCGCACAAATTCGCAATGCCTTGATCGCGAAGGTCAAGGACGTGGGTGTGACTGCCACAGCAGGTAATTCCCCTGGCGAATTGCTGCTCACTGCAGATTTCCCAGGCATTGCCTATTCACTCAAGGTGTCAGACACCAGTGTGGATGGTGCGGTGACCAATGACAACGTTTATGGCGTGACCAAGGCCAATATCCCGGCCGATGTGAAGCCATTGAGCGCGAATGATTTGGTGATCAATGGCGTGAAAATTCGCGCTACCACCACAGCAGACGACAAGCTGTCTAGCACCGTGCCTAGCAGCAGCGACAAAACAGCCAGTGCTGTGGCCATTGCAGCCGCGATCAATTCGCAGTCTGCTGAAACAGGTGTGCGTGCATTTGCCAACCCTGTGATCAGCAAAGGTGCGATCACCACTGTGTTACCAACCCCTTTGAAGGGCCCACAGTCCTTGTTCGTCAACGGTACGGAAGTGACGGTCGAACTCGATCCGATGGACAGCCAGTTGCAGCGTCGTACCAAAGTGATTGACGCCGTGAACCAACGCGTGGGTCAACATGGCGTGACCGCCAGCGACAACGGCACCGGTGTCACGCTCACAGGTGACGGCCGCAACATGTCTATCTGGTTTGACAGCAGTGTGGAAGGCCTTGATGCCGCCAGCTTCGGTTTGGACAAGGGCGGTTCTGTGGCTCAGGTTTCTCAAATCAAGTTGGGTGACCCATCAACTGCCACGCCTGCTCCAACTTCTGTGACGTTCAAGCTCAACGGCCATCAATTGACGATTCCTGTTGACCCTACTGTGACGAATACGCCAGCCAAGTTGGCCAATGCGATCAAGGATTACATCCAAGCCAAAGTGGCTGACCCAACCGACGCGGTGGGTGCAGACTTGAAAAACATCGGTTTGTCGGTGGTGGGCGATGCCTTGCAGGTCACTTCTAAAGTTCCAGGCTCTGACTTCACACTCACAGGTGCATCTGTTGCGCCTGCTGACTCCGATTTGGACATGCAGCTCGAAAACCTGACGCCTAACAGCGTGGGTAACAACGATGTGACGGGTATCTACAACGCCACAGCGAAATCGACCACGGCTAAAACGCTATACGGCACCGTGCGCATGGTCTCTGACCCTGCATTGCTGCCTAATTTGCCAGCGCCAGACGGCGCGCCACCTTCTGATAAGTTGGCGTTACAAAAAGCCTCTGGCAAGCCTTTCACTGTGTCTGTCGGCGACGACGGCTTCGGTAAAAACAGCAACTTCGCAGCCATGGGCTTTGAAGTGGGCACATTCGGCGGTCAATCGAGCGCTGCAATGGATCCGCCACGTGTGGGCCGCTTGGCCTTCCAAGTGGGTGCCAGTGCCAACCAAATGATCACCATCGATTTGGCTGACTTTGGTAAGAACGGTTCGATCACCAGCCAAATTACCGGTGACGTCGATTTGAACGTTGAGCAACGTACCGCACGTATCAACACCCGCGAAGGTGCGACAGCCGTGTTGACCATGCTCGATGATTCGATGGACAAGATCAACGCCACACGCGCCACCATGGGTGCGGTGATGAACCGCTTGGACCACGTGATCAACAACTTGACCAATGTGTCGATGAACTTGTCTGCTTCACGCAGCCAAATCGAAGACGCGGACTACGCACAAGCGTCGACCAACTTGGCCAAGACGCAAATCATGCAACAAGCCGCGACGGCCGTGCTGGCGCAAGCCAACACCAGCCAACAGTCGGTGATGAAACTCTTGGGCGGTTAATCAACCTCTCTTGAGTTCCAAGCATGACTAGCTCGGGCGCTAAGCCGCCATCTTCACCCTTACCAAAGGGGCCCAATTGCTGGGAGTGCCGCTACATGGCGGTCACGTGGGATGTGCGCATGCCGTATGGCTGCAAGCTCATGGGTTTTCGTTCAAAAGTGGTTCCCTCGTTGGAGGTGCTGCGCACGGACGGGCGGTTTTGTGGCGGTTTCTCGCCTAAGCCTGCCAAACCTGAAGCCCAAAAAGCGTCTAAAAAGCCTGTCGGTAACTCGTCGCAACGTCGAGAAACTGACCTTCGCAAGCGGATTTACCACATTAATTTAATTACATAGGTTACAAAACAACCTGGCACGGCCTTTGCATAACAGTCTTACCTTTATTTCGGACTGTACTCAAAGTGAATGCTTCTTCTGTCAACGTAATTCATGCCGTGTGGTTGGACCCTTTCAGTCCAATCGATGCCGCAGATCGCGCCCAGCTGGATGCCGCAGGTATCAGTCTGGAAACCGTTTCCACCTTGGGCGACCTCACGCTGGCCTTGCGCCGTGCACATGTGCTGGTCATTCGCTTAGGCGATAGCGCCGAGCTGCTCCAAGAAGTTCAAACCCTCATTGCCCAACTCGGCCACACCGTACCCGTGCTGTGCCGCGTGGACCGTCGCCGCATGGAAGTGGCTGTGGATGCGATGCGCTTGGGTGCTTTGCATGTGTTGTCGGCCGACGAGTGGTCTGCTGAAGCATGGCAAGATGCAGTGAAAGGCTTGAACGCCCCCGAACTCAAAACCAAGAGCTACGTGTTTGTGGACCCCATCAGCCAGCATTTGTTGGCCTTGGCCCAACGCGTGGCACAAACCGATGTGACGGCTTTGCTGGTCGGCCCCACAGGCGCTGGTAAAGAAGTCTTGGCCCGTGTGTTGCACGAATCATCACCTCGCGCCAAGGCTCCCTTTGTGGCCCTCAACTGCGCAGCGATGCCAGAGCACTTGATCGAAGACATGTTGTTCGGTCACGAGAAGGGCGCTTTCACGGGCGCTTTGAAAGAGCACAAAGGTTTGTTTGAACAAGCCCACGGCGGCACCATCTTCTTGGACGAAATTGGCGAGATGCCCATGAACTTGCAAGCCAAGTTGTTGCGCGTCTTGCAAGAGAAAAAACTCAACCGCTTGGGTGGCGAAGCCACCATCGACCTCGACATCCGCGTGATCGCAGCGACCAACAAAGATTTGAAGCTCGCCATCGAGCAACGCGAATTCCGCGAAGACTTGTATTTCCGCATCAGCACTTTCCGTTTGCGTATTCAGCCCCTGAAAGACCGTCCAGGTGACATCGTGCCTTTGGTGGCGCAGTCCTTGGCCCGTCACGTCAAAGGTGGTGTGCCATTCACGGTCACGCCAGAAGCGCAAGTGTTGTTGCAAAGCTACCCTTGGCCTGGCAATGTGCGTGAACTCGAAAACGTGGTGCAACGCGCCGTGGTGTTGAGTGGTGGTCGCACCATCAGCCCAGCGCACTTGATGTTTGACGATGCCCAAATGGACGAGCAAGCCATGCCTGCGATTCATGCAGCCTTGCCAGAAGTTGCAATAGATGTCCCCATGGCTGCCGCACCTGTGGCGCCTGCCATCCCTGGAGCATCCGCACCCGTGTATCACAGCCCTGTGCAGCCTTATGCCGCCGCACCTATGGCCCCCATCGAAATGCGTGAAGAGCCCGTGAACTTGGACAGCGCTGTGAAAGCCAGCGAACTGCAAGTGATCATGGCCGCCATTCAAAGCACCGACAGCCGCATGGAAGCGGCTGCCAAGTTGGGCATCAGCCCACGCACCTTGCGCTACAAGCTGGCGCAAATGCGTACCCGTGGAATGTCTGAAGGAGCCTCAGCATGATTGATCGCATCTCACAAGCCAATGTTCAATCGATGATTGAAACACTGCGTGCCTACCAAACCCAATCTGCAGGCACGACATCCACTGTCAACGAGCCATCGACCACCAAGGTTGGTCAGCCCACGTTCTTTGACTCGGTCAAGAACGCGCTGGACAAAGTCAACGAAGCCGATGTGAAAGCTGACGCGATGACCGAAGCCTATGACCGTGGCGAAGAAGTGCCCCTCACCGAAGTTGTGTTGAGCATGCAGAAATCGTCACTGGCTTTTGAAGCCACCTTGCAAGTACGCAACAAAGTGATGAAAGCGTACGAAGAAATCATGAACATGCCTGTTTGATACAGGATTGAGAGACTGATATGGCAACCGATACCTTAAACATGAACGCTGTGGGCATGCCCGTAGCCAACGGCGTAGAGACCACCAACGCATCCAATGCGAATGGTGCTGCATCCAGCTCAGGCAATATGCCTGCGTGGATCAACGCCAAAGAAGGCCCAGGCGCTGTGGTGATGGACGTCTTGCGTCAACCCAGCGTGCGCAAGGCTTTGCCATTCATCGTGATCTTCATGCTGTTGATGTCGGTGGCGGTGTTCTTCACATCGATGAAGCCTACGCCTTACCGTCCTTTGGTGTTGATGCTCAGTGATGCCGACAAACAGTTGGCCATCGAAGCCTTGAAGGCCGGTGAGTACAAGCCAGAGGTGGATGCCAACACAGGCCAAATCTCTGTGCCAACCGCACGTTTCCAAGAAGCCCGCATGTTGTTGGCTTCTAAAGGTTTGCCACGTACAGAAGCATCTGGCATGGACAACCTCAAAGACATGCCTGCCATGACCACCAGCCAGTTCATGGAGCAGGTGCGTTACAACAACGCGATGGAGCAAGAGCTGGCGCGCAGCATTGTGCAAATCGGTGGCATCAAAACAGCGCGCGTGCATTTGGCCGCGCCTAAGCAAAGCGTGTTTGTGCGTGACCGCGCACCCACCAAGGCCTCTGTGATCATCACCCGTTTGCCTGGTCGCACCATCTCTTCTGCCAACGTGCAAGCCATCATCCAATTGGTGGCTTCGAGCGTGCCATACCTCGCTCCTGAAAACGTGTCAGTGGTCGACAACTTTGGTAGCTTGATGAACGACATGTTGACCGAGCAGCCATTGGGCTTGACTGCGCAACAGTTGACCCAAAAGCAGCAGATGGAAGACCTCTATCGCACCCGCTTGATCCAGTTGCTCGCACCCATCGTGGGCGAGTCCAACGTGACAGCACAGGTGAGCATGAGCTTGGACTTCACACAAACCGAAGTCACCAACGAAGAATTTGACGCACAAGACAAAGGTCCTAAGACCCGTTCTGAATTGTTTGTGGAAGACCGCAACACTTTCCGTGATGCGATTGGTATCCCTGGCGCGTTGTCTAATACGCCTCCAGCGCCGACCAACCCACAAGCGACCACACAAACCAACGCAGACCCCTTGAAGGGCGTGAGCGAAAAAGGCGTGCAAGTGACGGCTCGTAGCACCAAAAACTACGAACTCGACCGCGCTGTGCGCCACACCAAAGCTGCGATGGGCACCATCAGCAAAATTGGCGTGGGTGTGTTGATCAACGAACGCCCCATCCCGCCAGGTGCCAAGGTTGAAAAGAATCCTGATGGTTCAACACCTACGTCTATTCCTTACACACCTGAAGAAATCGAACGCTTGAACCAATTGGTCAAAGGCGCTGTGGGCTTCAATGAATCCCGTGGTGACGCCGTGACTGTGGTGGGCACCAAGTTTGAACCTCAGTACGACCCCACCGTGATCCCATGGTGGCGCGATGAAAACTACCAAGTGATGGTGAACGCCGGTGTGGTGGGTGGCATCTTCTTGCTCATCCTCTTGACTGTGGTTCGTCCGATGGTTCGCCGCTTGTTGGCCCCCGAGATCGATCCCAAAGCCTTGGCAGCTGCTGCTGCAGATGCAGCGACCAACCAAGCCCAGATGGCGATTGATGTGGCCACCGCCGAGAGTGCGGCAGCGCAAGCTGCAGCGGCCCACGCCAAGATGTCGCATGAAGGTGAAATGCTGCGTATTTCGGAAGAGGCGATGCGTGCTGCTGAAGAGTCGGCTCGTCAATCACAAGAAGCCACATATGCCGCCGAGCAAGCCCGTCTGGCAGCAGAGGCCAAAGCCGCTGCAGAAGCCTTGGCACTCGAGCAAGAGCGCCAACGCCAAGCCGACTTGCTGGCGCAAGAGCAAGCCCATGCCGCCGACCTGGCCGCCAAGGTCGCCTTGGCTGAGCAAGAAGCCGCTGACCGTTTGGCTGCACAAGAAGCTGCACGTATGGCTGCCGAGCAACACGCCGCCGGACAAGACGGTGGCTCGGATGAAGACATTGAAATTGAAGAAGGCGAAACGCTGGAAGAGGTCAAGGCCCGCATGGCGAGCATGAAGCCTAAGAAACAGTCAATTTCTGCGGACTTGCTGAAGACAGCGAATTCGTATGACGATAAAGTGGCGTTGATTCGCATGATCATGGCTGAAGACTCCACCCGTGTGGCTGGTGTTCTGAAGAACCTGATCGAGAAGTAATAAATTAAGTGAGGATTTGAATCATGGCTGACGACACCATTGTGATGACCGACAAGCTGCGAGCAGAACTCGCAGGCATTACCAGCACCCAACGTGCTGCCGTG
>Ga0213920_1000298_pt1 | contig 44366 bp, 41 predicted proteins | sample McNCre1117MG_FD_161054 | JGI IMG/M metagenome (GOLD analysis project Ga0213920, IMG submission 161054) | Freshwater microbial communities from McNutts Creek, Athens, Georgia, United States - 11-17 MG | ecosystem: Environmental > Aquatic > Freshwater > Creek | place: USA: Georgia | collected...
AAAAATTCTATGTTCAGAATAAAAGAAAAAGGTTAATTATTTCTTTTCTGACAAAGCAGTTTTTTGTAATTTTTGAACGTCTATTTTTTTACTTGCAATTTGATTATCGTATTCGCCTTTCCAGATCGTTGTTAACAAAGCTGTAGAATCTTTCATAGTTTGTTTATGAAGATCAGCTTCAATTTTATTAGATTGAAGTTCAAGATCAGCTTGAATTTCTTGAGCTTGAATTTTTTCGATCGGAGTTGGTTCTTTAGCCATTTGTTCTTGTCTTTGTCTTTCTTGTTCAAGTCGATCACGAATTTCCTTTTTAAATTTTTCTTTGTTCGGTAAATCACTTTCGTTAAGGAGAAGATAAAACATTTCTTCCGCCAAAATAGGATTTGATTGAACTAACGGCATAGCGTTTGCTATCCATTGTTGATTTGCTTCTTGAGTAACAGAACGATCAGGATCGATCAATACTGAAAAATTAAATAATTCAACTATTTGTTTATATTCATCAAATGATGAAAAGGAAGTGATGATATTTTCTTGATTATTACCTGAATCAAAAGATGCATTGATTTTTTCAACAATATAGTGCATTTTTTTGTAAAAATCGCAAACTTTTGATAAAGCGATTGTAAGATTACCTAATTGTCTTGCAAAAAGATTGTTTCGATTAACTTGTTTAATTTGCAATGCACGTGCTGATTGCCCAAATCCTGATTCATTATGATCAAAAGAACCACGCAAAGATTCTTCCAAATACAACAAATACTCTCTTCGAAAATTGATCAAAGTGACAGGTAAATCTACAGCAGGTATCGACATCGGTGGAATTTGTTCTTCTGCACCTTTACTTGTCATCGGCAACATCAAAACATTATATTTTGTAAAATTTTCTATAGTAGTTTTGTAAAGATCATCAGTCGTAGCTGTATTTGTAAAAAATATTGTAGTTGTTTTACAAAAAAAAGAATTTTCTAATAATAATTGATTGATGTGATTAATCGCTTTTTGTATCGGCAAAAATTTATCGAAAATACTATATACTTCCTGTATATTGTTAACGTACGATGTGTTGCCTGCTACAAAAATCATCGGCAAAAAATCTATATCAATGATTTCTTGTTCGATAATTTTATTTGCACAAAAGAAAGTATAACGACATTTTCCATCTACATAGTCATAATATTCAGCACATAATACAAGATCTTTTCTACGATCAGGAATATAGTTATACAAAGGAGTATTTCGATTCCATTCGAAACCTAAAGAAAGCGGGTCTTCATTTTTAAAAACTTTAGGATAAAGAGTTTTAAGAGTATTTTTTGGCATTTTAATACATTGCCCCGCAAAAGATAATGGATCATCGTAATACGAATCAGTTTTTGTTGGCGACAATGAATAAGGATTAAAAAAACATAATTCAGGATAAGGGCAATTTTCAAGAAAAATTTTATATTTTGGAATTTCTTTTTTTGCTTCTTGTTTTGAATCATAAAATTTTATCTGCATTTTAAGTGCAGAATATCCACAAGATATCTGATTGTCAAAACATTGAATCAAAGAATGTTTGTTTTCAATATTTTTTTCAAAAAAATTTTCCAGATCATTGAGAATCTGACTCGCTAAAGGCAACATAGGGTGATTTTCAGGAATGTCAAGCATCGGTTGAAAGTTTGCCCTAGTAAAAGATCCTAAAATATCATCGACTTTTGCTCCTAAAAGATTGTCGTATTCTGAATATTGAAAATGCTCAAAAAGATTATGTGTTTTGTAGAGATTGTTACCTCCCCAAAATTGGTTGTAAACAATAGAATTGCCTAAATTATTGTTCATTTGATTTCTACGTCTTTCGTAATTTAAAGTAGAAAGATTTTTTGGATATTGGCTCAATCTTGATCTTGAAGACATTTTGTAAATTTCTCTTGAAAGAATTCCGTAAACAGTATTGTCTAACCAGTAATTCATCCAAGCTTGAATGTTGTTTTTAAATTGTGCAATTTGCTCTAAATGAGTCATTTTTTTGTTTTTAAGGAAAAATGTGATACAATCATAAGTTGTATTTATATAAAATACCTTAATTTAATGGAAAAACTATTAACAAAATTTGATTTTGATTTTAAAGAAATATCAAAAGATTCTCAGATAAGCATTCAAAGAGAAATTCGATATCTTCAAAAAAAATTCAAAACTTTGTTTTCAGAAGAAGTTTTTGACAAAATTATAAACACTTTGACAGGATTTGACGAATACAAAGATTTTATCGATCATTTACAAGATTTTTTCATCGATCTTACAAGATTGCAAATGATTCTTAAAACAAATCCTAATCCTAATACTTTTGGTTCTTTAGTTTTGTACGATTACATTTTTTCACAAAATTGTTTTGAAATGTATAATACGTTGCTTTTTCAAAATGTAACAAAGTTGTTTTTAATTTTTGCAACAATGAAGCCAAAGCGTATAGACGAAATTTTTATCGCTTTTTGCAAAGTATTCGTTGATGACAAAGATTTTATTACCCATGCGCTTGTTTCTTTGCTATTAAAAAATACTCATATATTTTTTGAAATGCAGTATCCTGAATATAGATTATCTGAATTGTTTAAAAAAGAATTTTCGTTGCTAGAAGAAAGCTCAATAGGTGAATAAAATAAGTTGGATTGATGACTTTCTTTACAAACTAAATTTAATCGTAAAAGGTAAAAAAAATGGAAACTAACAATTCAAACAATAATGAAAATATTAATTCAAATTTTGATCCAAACAAATTTTTAGACGATTTATTAGAAAAAAAATTATCAGCGAAACAAATCGAAACACAACAACAAATGGAAAAACAACGCTTCGAAGAACAAAAAAAACAAATCGAAGAAGAAAAAATTAAACTTGAAGAACAAAAAAAAAATTCTGAAGAACAATCAAAAAAATTTTACGAAGACATAAAAAACAAAGTTCCGAGAATAGATAATTTAGCAAATCGATTTAAAGACAATTCTGATCTGCAAGACGGAATCGGATTTTTGTCTTCGATCAATGCTTTGATTGAAAATGAAGAAGTAACAGCGGAAGAATTAACCGATATCGTGAAAAACAAAATGACTGACGAAGATTTTGCAAAATTTAAAGCGACAGATGATGCCTCAAAAATTACTTACAAGTTATCGAAAATTTGCAATCAATATAAAGAAAAAAAAGAAATTACAAATGGTCAACAACCGATACCAACAAATGTTCTCAAAAGAAACGAACCAGCAGAGCATCCACTGTTAAATCGTAGTCCTTCTCATTATCAGAACTCAATGTTTACGCCTACGCAACAAATCAATGACTTTTACTCAATGATTAAAAACAAAAAATAAAAATGGATAAAGATAGAATTCTTCGACTTGTTGAAATTGCTAATCAAAAATATCCTCCGATTATTATGATCGAAGGAGTATCAGGAGTTGGAAAATCATTTTTGATCAAAGAAATTCAGAATGCTTTTCCTTCAAAAAATATCAAAGTACAACACAATCCAAGTGATTCCAATCTTGCGATGAAATTAATTTCTTGGACAAAATATAATCAATTGCATTTGACACCTTTTACTCTTACTTGTTTTTATTTGATCGGTCAGTATGAAATTATGGAAAATTTAAATAAATCTCACTATACATCAAACAAAGACGATTTATTCATTTTAGACCGCTCAGTATTCATTAGTGGTTTTATTTATCAAGGGTATAATGGAGGATTAGGATTTGAAGCTTGCGAAAAATCTTTGGAACTTCTAACTAATGCCATGCAATATTTTTTTAAGATTGATGAGATATTTCTTCTTACAGGAGAACCATCATTGATCGCTGAAAGAAGAAAAAATGCTCAGAAAAAAGAATATAAAGTTGATAATATTTTTTTTGACGAAGAGTCGATTTTTTTAGAACAAGAATGCTATATAGATTTTGCAAAAAAAATACACAATCTCAACAAAAATTTTCCTGAGCCTAAATTTTTTGATGTAAGTAAAGAAAATGAAAAAAAAGATTTGATAGAAAATATCGAACAAATTTTTACTCATAGAGAAGAAATTTTGAATCGATATTATTAAAAATAAATTATTTGAAAGACTTGATCTTCCTCTGTAAAGACAAGAGAATACTTTCACAAGCAACATATTTTTTGTTATCGATTAATACGGTCGGAGGCTTAATGATTTGTTTCAGATAGTCTTCAAAAGAAATGCGAAAAAGTTGATTGCAATTTGCCACAATAATAAGATATTTCTTTTTGCGGTTGCTCCATGCTTCAAATTTTACTTTCCAATGCGGAAGTTCAGCCATAGTAATTTTCTTAATTTTGTTGACTGAGAAAGTTTTAAAAGCATAAGGTCGCACTTCCATTTGTTTATTTTTCTTACAGACAGTAGTACAAAAAGCAAAAGACTGCCGTGCATCATTCTCATCTCTCTGTGAGTTTGAGAGAGCGTTATAATAAGCATTAGGTATGGCAAATTCATCAAAAAGAGTAACCAATCTAAATTCTTCGTCATTGTCTTTCACACGAAATTTAAAACCACGAATTCTACTGTATCGATCAATTTGTACTATCATAACATACCATTAACAAAGAGAGATATATTTATTTACTAAAGAAATAGGTTCATCATTGATAGAAAAATGAGTTGTTGTGATCGGGTAAGATTGGTCGATTAATGTTCCTGCAGGATCGGTATCAGGTTTAAAATCTTTCATTATTAATTTAATATCCATTTTAGGTACAAAATCAACAAAATTATTTAGATTGTTTGTAAGAATAGGTTTAAGTGTTTTGTTTTCTTCTACGAGTGGAGCAGAAGGATTCGGTATGTTACCTAAATTGTCTATATTCCAACCATTAATAAATGATGATTGCTTACCTTCACCTGCAGAAAAAGAATACAAACCTCTTAAATCAGGTATACAAAACAGATAACTATTAATAGCAGTCATGATTCTTGCTGTAATTTCTTGAGGATTAGCTAAATTCACATTATTACTCATGTCTATCATAATGAAATCTTCTGATGTTGGATTTGCATTTTTTACTATTGTTGGCACATCAGTAAAGCCAAAAATTGAATACCAAAAAGTATATATCTTTCCTTTAACTATGATATTAAAATAAGCATTATCAAATTCATTAAGAGCGGGATTTGCCTTTAACAAAATGCCAACAGCTACTTGCCCTGCGATCTGATATTTTAACGGAAATATATTCATGTTTTGAGTTAAAACTAAATCATTTGTGACATTGGGGTTATAACAAGTAATAGTTGCATGTTGCAATGGAGTTCCCGCTCCTGCTTGAAAAATTCTAAATGGCTCGTGATCTTGAGCGATATCAGTTTGTTCAACACAAATTCTTAAAGTATAGTTTTTACTCGTATCAGCATTAGCTCCTGTATTAGCATTAATAAATTTAGAGTTGTCTACAGTGGACGTAGAATTATAAGCTATAGTTTTTGCGTATCTTTGAGAATTTGGAGCTCCTGGAGGAATATACAAATTGTTTGGAAGAGAAGTATTGCCCCATACAACAAAATTCTTTTGATTTGTTTTTACTGTTGTGTAAATTTGTTCTTTGTTAGGAACGCCTGCATTAATACGATTATTGAGGGTTGTATTTCCAAAAGAATGTTTTCTTTGAGCATATCTATAAGTATTAAAATTTGCATTATCAAGAGTATCTTGAATAAACTCACTATCAACCATAATTCCTAAAGATAGATAAGAGGAATTTTCTCTTATAAAATAAGTATCAATTTTGTATTCAGTAGGATTATTGTATCCATATGAAAAACCATCTATACGTTGGAATAAACCATTATTCCCTGAAGCATCAATAAAGTCTGGAACATCACTACTAAATGCCACATCATTTGTGTGAATAATAAAATCAGTAATTCCTACCCAAGAAGATGCATCAAAATTTAACGGTGATTGTGGCGTTATCGCATTAATGAAATCTTTTCCTGATCCATATCGATCACCATATTTGTCAAAAAGCCATTGATGTGGTATTTCGATATTTGTTGTGTAATTAAGAGCGTATTTGTAATGATCTGTTCTTTTTAGTGCTCTGCCATTAGCATATATTTCAGTAGGTTTGTCTTGAGGGGAATCTTCGTAAAGATATTCTGTCACTCGCCCTACTGTCAAAGGTAATGGTATATATCCTTGAGGAGATTGAATGATAGGAGAATAAGATTGAGGAATTTTTTCTTGAAACTGATTTGTGCTATTTGTACTTTGAGGAAATATTATTTCTTGATCACCAAAATATACACAAAGATTTGTAACGTTAAAAATAAAATTGTTAAAAATATTGTTTGCTGGTAATGACAACAAAATAAAACATTCTGAAATATCATCTATAACAGGTTCTATTACAGATTCTGCAGTACAGATCACAGAAAACTTTTGCCACTCAGTATTTACAGTAATCGGTTCATCGTATTGAATATTTGTAATGATCTCTAAACTACTTGTAGAATAAGATCTTAACAGCGCTAATTCAACAGTAAAAATTTCTGATGCTTTCGCTTGAAATGATACAACAAATCTTTTGTTTGCGTCTGGATTTATATCATTGTTATCAAAAAGATTTGCGTTTTGAAATCTTAAAGCTAAATGTCGCCCTGTTGGAAACGCATTCAATTTATTAATCGCATTAATAGAAAGATATCTTGATGGATCAGATTCTAGTTGCTCTGACAAAGAAAGATTTTCGATCGTAAGTTTGTCTTCAACGACATCTGTAACTTCATTGGTGTTAGCGATATCAACGTAATAAAAAATATTTTCAGCAACAGACTCCCAATTACTGATCGCTATTTTCGGATTTTCAGCCAAAGTTACCGCTTGAAATTGTCCGTATTTGATTAAGTTTTGCAAGCCTATAGATGCAATCGGATTTACAGCTTCATCTTCTAAAAATGGTCGATCATTTAAAACTTGTATTAAAAATTGTTGATATTCTTGAGCTAATGGACGAAAAATATAAGTTTCATTAAATTCCTCTATTTTCAGATCGGAAGTATAGATATAAATATCGTATAATTCTTCAGCTCCCAATTGATTATCGATAATAAATTCTATTTTTAAATCTTCAGGTATTTGTCCTAAAGCATTAAGACGAATGTAAGTTGAAATTTCGTAATCAGGAAATTCTGGATTAGCGTTTGCCATAGAAATTAAAACAGGTTTTAAATCTGTAGTTCCTGCTTTAGTAAAAACAAGAACGCCGTTTGCATTAACACGATTACAATTTTTGAAAAAAGTATAGATAAGAACTTTGTTATTGATTACTCTTTTTCTTGAAAGAGCATCTGATAGAAGAATAGCCATTATTAATGACAAAAATAAATAACATTTTGTACGAATCAGATTAATTAATTATTGCTTTGTAATGCATCTTTCATCCCCAAAGCCATTAAAATTTGCAGTTCCTGTTGAGACATCTTATTAACATTGCGATAATATTGATTTGCTAGATAATTAGATCGTGTTGCGGGCTCTACGGATTTTTTCAATACTTTATTAAAAAAATCTGTAAATTCTTTAGGAAACTGCTTTTCACTTGCCTGTCTGCGTATCGTATTCTTTACTGCATCTAATGTATTTGCATTAACTTCTTTCTCAAAATCTATTAATTCCTTTTTATAAAAATTATTATCTTTTATCATTTTGAAAACATTTTCTTTTGTTTGATCGTATTGATAAAGCGGTTGTTTCAAACCTGAGTTGAGTTCAAAAAATTTATTTTCTGCTTTTCCGAATATATCATTAAATTCTTTTCGTGAAATATTTGTATTTTCTAATAATTTCTCTGACATTCCCTTCGGTGATTTTGTTGGAAAAAGTTTCTCCAATCCTTTTGAGCCCAACGACCCAGCACCAGAAAGTAAAGAGCCAATGATAGCGTTGTAATAAGCATCTTTATATTTTTCCCCCTCAAACCCACTTAACGCTCCAGAAAGACCTGATTGTAAACCTAAATCAGATAATTTCCCTATAGGTGATAAAAATGGCATTAATTCCTTACCTATGGCTGGAATAGATCCGATAGCAGAAGCGATATTTTTTCCTATAGAACCGAGTGCTGGCAACTTAGTGAAAATAGAACCAATAGCCATCGCTGGTATAATTTCTTTAGCAAACGATCTTATAAATGAAGGATTTTTAGCTAGTTGTTCTTTTCTTTCATTTGAAAGATTTTTAAAAAAATCAAATTGTTTGTCCAGATCTCCTGTAAAAAATTTTTTGATCATGTTGACTATATATTCTCCTGATGCACCGATATTAACTAGAGAATCTATTAATCCGTTTAATCCGTTTTCAAAATTACTAGCACCAAAATTTAATTGATCTAGCGGGATTAAGTTAGCTATAGATGTCATTTCTTTTTCTGCGTCTTGTGGAGAAATCAAACCATTTTCTACTTTTTTTCTTAACTCATCTAAATCTTTTTGAGTGCTTTCTTGAAGTATTTTTTCGAAATCATAATCTCGTTTTTTTTGCTCTGGTTGCTCTATTTCTTTTAAGATTTGTTCGAAATCATAATCTATCATTTTACACCTCTATATTTTTCAATTGTTTTTAAAGCATCTTCTTCCGTTCCCCCTCTTTTCAATATTTCATTATATACTTTTTGCTCTTTTTCATCAAAAACAGGCTCTCCTGATTGCATAGCATTATTAAGCAATGCATCCATATCGTTTTCTTCATTAGAAGTTTCAGCAGAAGATTGTGCTTTGATATTTCCAGCTAAAGACGAATCCTTATATTGTTTAATATAAGATAATGGTGAATTTTCATACTTTTGCAACAAATCATCAGCCATTTCTTTTTGTGCTCTATCATGCAATTCAACGTCTTCAAATTGAACTCTAAAAGCTTTTTTATTCCAATCTGGAGAATAATTTTTGTAATTATTTTGATCGAAAACACCGCGAAGTTTTTCTTTTGTGGTTTGAATTAATGTTGTCACAGGAGGAGCTTTGCCTAAACTTGCTTTGAGGCTTCTCGTAGTTTCATCAAAGAGATTTGACATTATAGAAGAAAATTCATTTGATTCTTTTGGTGTCAGATTAGCTTTTGAAGCAACAATCGGAATTAATTGTTTAAAATCTGTGGCATCTTTGATGGGTTTGCCTTCTACATATTTTGAAAATAACGAATCAAAATTATTAAATGAACCGATAGCCTTTGAAATTTTCTTAAAAGCATTAAAACCCTGCTCATTATTTTCTGTTTTTTCGTTTAGCTCATTCATAGAAGATTTCACAGCTAAATAATTATTGTGTTTAGTTTGCAATTCTTTTTCAGATTTTTCAAAAAATTTCATAGCTTTTTCTGCATTTTGTTCTGCATCTTTACTTTCTTTATTTTCTTTTTTAAACATTTTTGCAAATTCAACTTTTCTTTGATAATCTTCCTCTCTCATTCGCCTTTTCATTAAAAATTGTTGCATCATCTGATTCTCTTTAGCTTTTTGTGCTTGTTGCTGAGAAAGTACATTCATGAATTGATTTGCAAGTGGAGATTCATTGCTGAGATTGCCACCAGAAATCGCCCATTGTTTCATTAAATCTAACGTTGATGCCATATTATTTATTTATCATTTTTTAATATTAATTTGTAACTATAAAAAGTAAATTTTGTGTTTATCGATATGGTTAATTTAAAAAATTTGCAACAATGGTCTCAATCGGGGTTATCAGCAAATAAAGATTTACTAAATTTCTCACAGCAAGCGATTAATAGTCCGAACGCATTTTTAGATTCTTTGATGTCTGGATATGGAGCGAGTGATATTTTTAATCGTAGAGTCAACAAAGCTTCGAATCTTTTGAGAAATCAGATGTCAGCTAGAGGTTTGACAGGATCATCATTTGCTGATGAAAAAATGCTTGAAAACATTAATAATTTAGTTGGCGATGACATGCAACAATATCTAACGAACAATTTCAATCTTTTAAATGCTGGATTAGGAACAGCGAACAATTTGAATTCTTTAGGTTTGTCCGCTGAAAACAATGCACAACAATTGCAGATGCAACAAGATGCATTTGATTACGAAAAGGAACAAAATGCTTTTTTACCACAATTATTAAAAGGATTTATAGGAAATCTTGCAGGAGGTTTGTCTAGTGGTTTGGGAGGGGGTTTACAACAATCTTCTTTTCAGAACATAATGCAAGGCTTCGGAAAAAGAAATCCTAATACACCAGCAGGTTTTAATTACAATTGGTTGAATCAACAAAATCAAAATCTACCGTCATTTTTTGCAACAAAATAGGTGAATAAAAATCATATTATTTTTTTTGTAATCGCTTGTTTAATATGTTTGATTATAGCTTTAGCGATTTTTACAACTCTTATCGTATTTAAAGTTTTTAAAACAAAACGCGATATTTTAATAGATGCGTTTTCAAAAGAATATTTAATTCCCAGATCTATGAACATGAGAAATTTTGCTGTCATGTATCTTTTGGAATACGGAAAACTGAATCTGCAAAGAATGGATGCTTTTTACGAGTTTTACACTTATTCTCAGAACAAAGATTTTGTATGTCAGTGCAAAACAATTTTTCAAACTCTTGAGCCAGAAACAATAGATTTGATGTATGCAGAGTTTTTAGATCATCTTTCTCAGATTTTGACTTATAGATGTTACTATCACGCAAATCCTGAAGCAAAAAGACTCGCTGAAAAAGAAAATCTTTCTTTGCATGAAATGGATTTTGATCAATATAAAGATCAACAGATGATTAAAAATCTGTTTTCTATAGAGTATTCAGACAGTGAATTGTTTCAGATAGCTTTAGATGGCAAACTTTCCAAAGCTAGCAAAAAAACTATCGTAAGGTTGATCGACTATCTGTAATTGTAGATCGCTGATTATCAGGAAATTTAATTTTTAATTTCATTTTTTTTGCCAATGAACGAGCATCATCACCATTTTTGTCTTTGATTGTAATGTCAGCATTTTTCTTTAACAAAAGTTCGATAATTTCTTTTTCTTCAGAACGAATCGCTAAATGTAAAGGCGTTTCACCTCGATCATTTTGAACATTGATATCAACTGCACGATTTCTTAAAATTACTTGTAATGCATCCTTTGAAGGATTTTTGACTGCTAAATGTAAAGGAGTTTCACCGTAGATATTTTTTTTATTTAAATATTCAGAAAGAATTCTTTCAGTTGAAAGTTCTTTTGATTCTATGACAACACGATTTATGCAATATATAGTGATCGCTTCGTGATTGTATTTGCAGGCTATATGAAGAGGCGTATTACCTAATTCATCGACATCATTAATTTTAATCGAAGGCAATGCAACTTTTTCTACGTAATGTTGCCTTATCGGTTTTTTTGCTTTATTTTTTTGATTTTTTTGATATAAAAAAAAAGACAGAATGCTTATTGCAATTAAAATTATCATTAATATCATCAAAATTGTTGCAATAAGTGTGATCTTGTATTTTTTTTCCACAATGTACCAAAATATTTCTAATCAAATTTTGATATAAATTGATAAAGAATTTCTTATGACAAAAAAAATTAATTTTTACATTTTTACAAAGATTTGATTTAACAAATTTAGCAAAGTACCTTGATTGTCAAGTTTTTTGTTAAATTTTGCATTCGGTTTGTCTTTCAGGATTACTTGCGTCTCGTGGTTGTAGTGAAAAACATAAGTCATGTCTTCGAATAATTCTTCCAATGTTTTTACAGGTTTGTAAGTTTTTCTCTTTAAATGAACTATGACGTCACACTCATTAAAAAAAACATCTTGAGCCGTTTTTGTGTCAAAAGAGACAGACGCTTTAATAAGATCATCTGTCGAAGTGTGATCAAGAGGGCAAACGATTACTAAATTTTTTTTGTATTGCCTTGCGTTGTGTATACATTCCAAAAGCGGTAACGAGACTTTTTTCCTTACAAGAGAACCCAATTGAAAATTGAAATTAGGATTATTTTCATCGAGATTTGATTCCGCTAAACATCGATTCACTAAAGATCCTAAATGATCGATAATAATAATTTTTTCTTTGATAGTTTTAATCGCATTTGCTAATTTACTCAGATCATTAAGACTATTCATAAATTGAATGTTCGGTATTTTGTCTTGGTGTGGCTGTAAAGAACAAGACAATTCTGTTCCATCAGTCACAAAATACAGAGCGTTAGAGATTTTGTCTTTTAAACCTAAAGTGCAAAATAAAGACTTACCTACATCGTTTTTTCCTAAGATTCCTATTATTACCATGTTGTTTGTTAAAAATAATTTATTCCCAATCTCCTTTCATCTGACCTTTTGAATATTCGATAGGTTTTCCTTCAAAAAAATTTGTAAAAGCAGGAGCACGAGCGATTGTATCAAACCACGGCAAAGGAGTTTTTTCAGGTGCTAATGGTATAGATTTGTATATTTCAAGTGCTTTAAGTCTTTCTTGAGCCAAATAACGAACATATATTTTTATTGAATTTGAATCAAGATCTGCAAAAACAAAATTCTTAAAGCACGAATCGATAAAAACATCTTCATGAGCGATCATTTTCAACACTGTGTTGTAAATTGTATCTTCTAACATTTTTTGATCAAATTGACTTGTGAAATGTTTTTTTAATTCATTGTAAAGTTTAATCATGGAGTTTGAATGATAAGTATTTCCTGACACACAAACTGCTCCATCTCTTCTTGTAACAATAAACCCTGTTTTAACCTCAACACACCAAACAATTCCTTTTTCTTTTGTAATTGTCTTTGTTGCAGATTTTTGACTTAAAGGTGTAAAATCTTGTTTGAAAAAAGTTAAACGATGCATCGTTTTGTAAGACTCTTTTCTATTGTCTTCTTGAGTAAAATATCTTGTTTGCCAACCTGACAAAGATGCGATCGCTTGAATTATATCGATATTGCTTTTCACAGCTGAGGAATAATAATATCGTTGACCTTCTTGAACGTGACCATCCCAATGAACTAATTCTTCTAAAAATTCATTACACCATTGAACAGAAACTTTTGTTAAATCTACCCAATCAGCAAAATATTTAAAACAACGATCTTTTGGAAAATTAATATCAAATGAAATTTTACCGTCTTTTTTTACAAATTCTGAATATTGAAAATTTCCTTCTTTTAAAATCTGCCTCAATCTTATTATTTTTCGAGTTTTTGTTAAATTTACCACGCATCTTCTATACCCGCAGTAATTTCCGTTTCTATACTTACCTTTTGGTATAGAGCCGTCAGCTTGCAAAACAATCAATAATTGATGCAATGGAGTCAAAGTTTCCCAAAGATCGCAATGTGAGTTGTAAATGTAACCCGCTACAGGTAATTTTTCTCTTTGATGAATATTGATATCTTTCGCTTCGATGACTTTATTGATTCGACCTAAATATTTACTGTCATAGTATATAAGTTTTCTATGATTTGCCGTCACTTTGAAATTAAGAGATTTTTTTTGCTTACCAACAACTTCTACCATGTCTCTTTCTCCTTCATAAGAAACAATTCTTTTTGGTTTGATAAAAGTTATTATTTTTGTATCTTTGTCAAATTGTGCGACTAAATCATCTTTTGATAAATCTGAAAACAATTTCCAACCTTGAGTTGTAAGTATTTCTGTATCTTCGCTGTAGCATTCATCCAAAATTGACCAAGCTACTATCTGACACATACCTTTCATTTTTCCTTGTCTTTGAAAATTCAACAACATAGCAAAAGCTGAAAATAATTGCAACCCCTCTACAAATCCTGAAAAAATAGCGATAGACTCCAAAAGATCAAATGGCGTAATATGTTCTTTTATGAGAGAAAAATTATTTAACTCATCGAATTTGTCAGTGATCGCTTTATATTCTAGAAACGCTTTAAATTCGCTTTCAGGAAGGTTCAAACTGTTAATCAACAAAGAATACGCTTCAATATGGATAGCTTCTCTATTTTGAAAAGAACTTACCATCAAATTGATTTCTGGTAATTGTAGAATCATGGCAAGTTGGTTGTAATATCCGCAAACTTCTACATCCGCTTGAGTAAAAAATCTAAAAATCTGAGTTAAAAATTCTTTTTCATCGGAAGAAAGTTTTACTTGCCAATCTTTGATATCTTCTTCCATTTTGATTTCTTGAGGAAGCCAATGCATTGATTCTGAATGAACATATGCGTTGTAGCAAAAAGGAAAATCGAAAGGTTTAAAATGCTTTCTTGAAAGAAGAGGTTTAACTTTGAGGCATCCGATATGCATATTAAAAGTCTATAAAATCATCATCGTTATTTTTTTTTCCATCTAAACCAACTGACATCATTTCTTTGTTTATCGAAATGAAATCTTCAGAATTGTTAATCGATACTATCATCATAGGCTCAGTAATTTTTGGATTGTCTTCTTTTGTATAGATTTTATCTATTTCCCCTGAAAAAGACACTGAGATAGAAATTTTACCATCTTTGCGATAATTAAAATCTGCGTTGTCCAATAAAGTTTGATGTATTTTGTTTTTGTAGACAAAAAGTTTGTATTTGTTGTAATGAGTGATTTCGTATTTTCCTGTATCTTTGTTTTTTTTAGAAACAGGTTCTTTTAATGTTATCTGATAACGATCTGTTGTACCGATTTGAGTGATCGATCCGTTGAGATATGCTAAAGCAACTGTAATTCTTGCCATATATAGATTTTAGATTAATTTGAAAACAATTTCTTTATATTAATACAACTAATAATTGCATTCAATCAAAAAAACGATATAATATAAAAAGAAATTATATCTTTTCCCATGACTGTTTGTTCAATACGGTTGCTTAACCATTTTGGAACTGACAAAGAAATCTGTGCATCAGCAAGAATTTCTTACAACAATCATGGATTACAAAAAAGCGATGCAGAAAATCAGAAATTATTGAATTATTTGGCGATTCATTCACATTTAAGCCCCTTTGAAATGGCAGAATATCAATTTTTTATTAGATTGCCGTTATTTGTTTTTGGGCAATTGGTTAGACATAGAACAGCGAATATCAATTGTAAATCTTATCGCTACACTGAAGTTGAAGAAGAAATAGAATTTTATACGCCAAAAATTCTTCGTAAAACTGATGAAAAAAAACAAGGTTCTTCTTCTTTACCGATAGAAAATAATTCTATGGTCGTAGAATTATGTCAAGAAAAGTGTAGAAACGATCTTAGATTTTACAAAAAACTTTTAACAGAAGGAGTCTGTAGAGAACAAGCAAGGATGTTTTTACCGCAGAACATTTTTACAGAATTTGTCTGGAAAATCGATCTAAGAAATTTGTATCATTTTATCGATCTGAGAATCCATCACACAGCACAAGTTGAAATTCAAGAATTAGCTCAAAAATTGTTGTTTTTTGTAAAAGAAAAAAATCCGATGACTTACAATGCATTATCAAATTCGAAAAAAGACATTACAAAAGAAGAATTGAAATATATTTTGAATCACGATATCGATGGGATCAAAAGTGTTTCTAGGAGAAAGGAAATAGAAAAAATTTTGAGTGAGTTTTGAAATGCAACTAATAATTGTATTAAATTTAAGGTTTTTCTTTAAAAGAAATTAATATTTTTATCTTGCCTTGTATGAAAAACATTGTATAATAACACTAGAAGCGTTAATAGCTGTCTAGCAATAAAATGATAAATAAACCGAATTTAAAAGTAAAATCAAATAATTTTTATAGTAAAAAGAAAAAACAGATAACTGTTAAAATCCCAAAAACTATCAAAAAAGTTTCTCCGAAAATAGAAGCGATAGATGAAAAATTGTTTTTAGAAAAAATAGAAAAATTTTTTACTAATGAGATCATCGCTCAATCACCTTTCGATTGGAAATCTTGGATGCCAGCAGGAAGACCTGAAAAATACTATCACGATCTTCTAGCAACGCATAAAGAAAATTTTTTACGTGTAATTGCTAAAAAAAAAGATGAAACGATTTATGTATATGTAATTTTTGGTGCTGGTTTTAATTTTGATCTACTGAATTACGAAATTTTAAAATTTAAAAGAAGTCAATTATTTGATCAAAAATGCATTTTAGTGAAAATTTATAGCGATATTTTTTCCGTTCCAACATGGAATCACATAGAAAACGACTGGAGAAAAACTTGTCATCCAGATTTTAGCTTTAAAAAAAGAATTTTAAGTCCGAATTCATATTGGAATATCGAAAGATTCGTGTTTACTGAGTAGTAACTTTTTAAACCTCGGTTCCAAAATTTTTCTTTGGAAAGCCATCTTCATCTATGTGTTTGTATAATTCAGCTTGCTCTGTTTTATTGTTTAATTTAGGGCAACAATATTGATATGGATCAAATGGCATGGATTGATTGATTTGATCATAATAAGATTTCATGTAATTCGCTTTTCCGATAGAAATATAAGGTATTTTCTTCCCTCTAACAGATTTTTTTGTTTTTGAACAATGTAGCCAAATATCAGGATCGATATCTGTTCTATTTTTTGATAATGCTAAAGCTCGATAATTTTTGTTAATGCTATGATCTCTTGGAGTTAATGTTTTTGAATGCTGTAAGATAATATTAAAATGTTCATTTGAGATTTTTACCGTTTCAGGATCATTCCAATGCTCTGCATGTAAATCTTCTAATCCTATTTGTGTATCAAATAACATGTATTTTCCTTGCATCCAGCATTCTTTATAAAAACGTAATTGATTTTGTGAAAATTCGATCACAGTGTCGATTTGATTTTCATAAAATTCATAAAGATAATTCATTTCTTTCCAAAATTCTAATAATGGAAATTGAAAATATTGCTCTCCATCTTTTTCAAAAAAAGCAAAATAATTATCAGAATGAATACCATATTTTGACCAAAACTCTTGTTGTTCTGGAGTTTTACAATAAATATCTTTCTTTAATTGAGACAAAAAGGGTAAAGAATCGATCTCAACTTGCCATAATCTTCTCTCTGATTCGATATCGATAGAATTTTGCTTTGAATTACTACTAGAGATCAAAATTGATTTTCTTACAATCTCTGTGCGATTTTTTTCAAATTTATCTATAAAAGAAAATATCGATTCATCGTAGAAAGCTCGAATTTCTTTGATGCTCGTATTCTTTCCTCCTTTTAGATTTCCTTCATCGAGAATCACACAAGGTGCGATTAAAGCATTTTTTTTACTATCTCTACTTGTTACATCTAATAAGGTACATTGAGTATACCAAGTGTAATCAGTAAGCGTAGCACCGAATAATTCTCTACAAAAAGTTGACTTACCTTTTTGATTTCCACTAACAAAACGTAGATCGCCTCTTAATCTTCTCCCACCTTCATTACGTAGCATATAAGGACATGCAAGTAAAGCTTTGAAGATCATTATTTTTTGAAATTCTTTTTCACTATTTTGATCAGATTGAAAGCTTATATTGTTTAATAACCAAACCAATAAAGGTGCTAGATAATATGTCCCAAAATCATAATTATTATTTTCAGAAAAATTATATTTAACAAAATTTTGATTCAAAGGTTTGGATGCGATAACCTCAAGCATTTCGATAAATCTTCTTTTTTTCAAGAATGTTTCTAAATGCTCGTATATTTCATTCGATTTCTTAATATGCAATCCATGAAAATACATCTCGCTCTTCAATGAATTATAGCAAATTCCATGTGAAGCATTTGTTTCATCTTGAATATTAATCAAAGCTCCTAGATTTTTATGAACTTTACCACTAATCACTTCATATCGCATATTACATTTTTTATATTGAAAGAATGATGCGATATTTTGCCAACAAGAAACAGGTTTATCTTTTTCATCCAAAACAGCCCAGCATTGAGATTTTTTATAATCCCAGTGATGATTTTTTATTGTTTGAAAAAATATCTCTCTGATTTCTATTAAAGACTTTTTTTCGACTCGACTCATGTAATTCACCCAATCTGTGATATCAGAACCTTCTTTCATGCGATATATAAGGGGTAATTCTACTAAAAAAAAGTTATCGACATATTGATTGCATAAAAAAAATATTGTTTCCATATATTCTCTTCCTGCTAAATCATTATCACCGATAAAATATATAGAGACAATTTCATCTGTTTTTTTAGTTTCAAGAAGTTCAGATAGATAACTACCCATCGCTTCTTTTGTTAGTCCTTTTAAGGAAATAGGAACATATTTCTCATGTTTAATCGAATAATAATTTTGTAGAGTGTTTTTAATTGTTTCAACATCTTTTTCTCCTTCTGTAATGATAATCTTGCGATGCTCTTCTCCCTTTGCTCTATTTTTTTTCCATTCTAATGCATCACAAAAATTATAAGGCATCTGTTTTCTAGGAGCAGTAAATTGTAAAATATTATTATCATCAAAATAACAAAACCTTGGTTGTTTTTCCTGTTGATTGCGAAAAATACATTTATAGTAAGTTTTATAATTTTTATTCGGTGCTTGATAAACAAAAATATCTTTAGTATATAAAGTGAAATTTTTTGATTTTAAATCTTTATATTGATTTATCATTAAATTTTGTACTTGTTCGATAACGTCGATCTGAGTTTCAGTTTTATCCCATCTTTGATTTGATTCGATATTAAGTTTTTTACATGCTTCGCTATATGAATATCCCAAATAGTTAAGGAAATTAATCATGTTTCCTCCTTTGTTGCATCCAAAACAATAAAACCAATGAACTCCATCTTTACCTTCATTTAAACTAAAAGAAGGTGTTTTTTCAGAATGTAAAGGACAAAGAAACTTTCCTTTTTCATTTCCTCTCCTTCCTCCTTCATTGATTACGATCTGTAAACACTCAGAATAGCTTAAATCTTGCAAAGATCTCTTATTCATTTAATAACATTACACTTATTTGATAACACTATACTATATAACAACTACAACTACAATATAGTTATATAATATTTTTATAATATAATATATATATATATATAATTATTATATGATGTTATGTGTGTAGATACGTAGTGGTAAGATGTTAAGTAAGTTATTTCTTCTGTTTAAAATATCTTCTTTCTAAAGATATTTGCATATTCCCCAAAAAAATTTGGTAAATACATTTTGAACTAAAAAACATAATAGCATATGTATTTTTGAATTACAATTACAATATTGATTTTTGATATTTAATATATTAAGATACAATCAATAATTAATAGTTAGTACATTGGATAAGGATAAATTAGGTGCGGATACAAGAAAGTTAGAGTATGATGTAGATACATTAGACGAAATACAAAAAATCTGTGGAACAAAAGATCGTTTATTGCAGAAAGATATTTTACACTTAATCAGCAAAAGGATGGTGAATGCAGGTATTTTCTTGTCTACTGATCTTAATCAACACAAATGCAGAAAGATTTTTTACGCTGTTGTTGAGATATTCGGAGAAATCCTTGTAAAATATAGCCACAAAGAAGATGCTGGATTGAGATTCGGAAAATTAGGTTCTTTTAAAATAAGCAAAATAAGAGAAAGATTAGGTGTGTTTAAAGGGAAAGAATATATATTACCTTCTATTAAAAAAATCAATTTTAAATACTCTGCTTCGATGAAAAAGAAACTAAATCCCAAAGCAAAAGCAGTTGATCTTTGACTTTATAAACTGAAGCTTTGATTACAAACTGAAGCGGTAGCGGAAGTTTATGGTTTTACTCTTCTTCCCTTCCCTTACATCATTCTATATACATAGTCCTTGTATATATTATTCGTTATCATTTTTCATCGTACTTTTCATCGTCTATTAATATTTTTAAAACTATAGAACTTATTATTTATTTTTGATGAAACAAAGTGAAAGATGAAACAAAGTGAAAGATGAAACAAAGTGTAATGGAATAATTTTATAGTTTGTGAAACGAAGTGTAACACGGTATTTTATTTTACGTGAACTTGAGAACGTAAGCTAAAGGATGATTTATTTTTCTTCAAATCCCGTTCGAAGTGGGGGTGGGTTGAGCCTATGCCTTAATCTCAATCAATAGTAGTATCATACCCCTTAAACTATTTAATGTACTTTGATGAAGCGAAGCGGAATGGCGAATCCCGTGATCGACTATCTATTTATATAAAAAAAAGAATCATTTGATACAGTGTAGTTAATTACAACCATACGTTGGTAAAAAAAGATATTCTCCCATATATCTTGATATTCTATGCATCCATTGGTTGTGATTAGGATAGTTTTCAATTTGTAATTGTACGATTTATAGTTGTGTAATTTATTTTAACACAATTAGTTTAGAAGGAATATTTTTACTCATTCACTTCGTTCATTCGTTGTGTCGTTGTATCGTTGTGTCGTTCATTCGTTGTGTCGTTGTATCGTTGTGTCGTTCATTCGTTGTGTCGTAACGTTGTTGTGTGTCGTTGCTTACACACAAGAAATATATGGATAGTTTTATTTTTCAGGCTTAATATATCTTATCTTTACTTTGTTGTCAACAACATGTATAGAAAATGAATGCAAAATCAAAGTGAAATGTTACAAACACTTTAGTCGTACAGATATATTATAACATGCAATGATCGATCAACAATACAACTATTTGTTAAGAAAATGATTTTTTAGTAAAAAAGTTATTGCTTTGATGAATGTTATCTGCTATTATTAATTTTGTAAACACTTGTTGATAATAACAAATAAATTAATAATAAAGATAACTTACTTAGTATTAATCAATTATTTGTTCTTGTCAATACCTAAATTTTTTAAAGGTTTGATGATGATTATTTTAGTAAAAACAATATCCTCGCTTCTAATTAATGATCAGGATATTTTCGGCAAGACTTCACTGATGCACGCTGTAATTAATAATGATATCAATAATGTAAAAGAATTGATTTACAACGGTGCTGATATTTCTATTAAAGATAATAACAACAGAACAGCTTTGGATTATGCATGCATTAATATGCATCATCATATGATCAATATTTTGAAATAGTATTTTTTTTGGTAAACGATATGAATAATATTATATGTGTGATGGATTTTGAAGGTACTGGCTATGCTAGCGATGGCGGAAAAATAATATCTATAAGCTATATTTTGTATGATTTACAAGAAGAAAAAATCATTTTACGATTTTCCAGTATAGTAAATCCAAAAATCAAAGTGGATCAACATATTTTAACATTAACGGGTATCACTCAGGAGGCGATAGACAAAGCCCCTACAATAGATGTAATAGCTTCATCTATAAAAGAACTTTTTGAAAAATATACAATATATTTTTATAATGCAAATGCAGATTTGCAATATCTAATTAATGAAAAAATATTTTTTACCGAGCAATGCGAATTTTTAAAAACACTTTTTCCTTCTATAGTTGACAACGAAGCGAAAAGATCAGAAAGATTGGAGTTGTACAAAGATGGCTATTCTTGTGCGATCGATATGTTTTACGATATTGAGGCTGACTACATTGAATATTGTACAGGTAAAGACTGGAATAACGCAAATGAAACTCAACGTTGCTGGAATATCGTAAACAGAGTTACGGAATTTTTAGATGATGCGTATTTCAAAAATGCATTTTTTAATTTTGTACACTTGACTAACAAAAACAAGAAAACTTTTACCCCTTATAAATTTGATTGCGTTTTTGAAACTATAAGAGATGATTGGGAATTATTAAATAGTTGGAATGAAAAATATAATGATGATGAAAGATTCGACAATCTTAAATTGTATACTTTAACAAGCAAAATTTACGAATCTATCACAGGGTCAACATTACAAAATTTTTCTCATTCTGCTTTGTTTGATTGTGAGATGACGTTGTTTTTACTTTTAATTATTCGCAAAAAAGAAAAAAATGCTATTAAAATATTTGAAAAATAATTAACATGAAATACAAAAATTTATCCGTTAATTTTGTGATCAGTTACTGCTATTGGATTGTTAATAGTTTCCACGGGCAAAGTGATTCATATTTTGATAAACAATCAAAAACATGGCAATATTGGTTAGGAAGAACTAATAGTCAATTGTCCAATAGTCACAAAAGATTTTTTTGTGAGTTTAAAGAATTTCTTTACCAGCTGTATCTCTCAAAATCATCAGGTGTTTTGAAAAATTACTTCGATCGTTTGTTTATTATCATTTTAAAATTTATTGATATTAATTCTTTACAGATGTTATTTCTACCTTCTGTAGAAACAAGATTACCGTTGTCAGAAGATGAACGCAACGAAATTAAACAAGAGATCGATTCGATTTTGAGAAATAATCAATTTCGTAAAAGAAATTCTTTGTCTACACCATTACACATGGTTTATCGATTGTTTAATTTAAAAAGTGAGAAAGATTTGGTCGATTTGTGCACATCAAACAATTCTCTCAATGATAAAAAAACAACAAGTCGAATTTTGATTCGAAAAAAAGATCTTCTCAAAATTTGCACGCTTTTAAATGAAGAGAATTTTTTACCACAAGGCATGAAAGATTATTTTAAATTTTTTTCTATATTTGCCTATCATTCTGGTTTACGTGCAAGTGAAATTTTTGATTTTAAAAAAGAGGAATTTTGTGATCTGGATGTTTTGAGTAAGAAAAACAAAATAGTTGGTAAAAAAGATAGTATTCGTCATTTCAATGGGGAGCAATATGTTAATTTCTTCAAAACAAATAAAGAATATGGTGATTTACAAAAATTAATTGCAGATATCGATGATTACATCGAGAATATACTTCAAGTCAAAAATAGAAAATATTTCTTTCAATTGAAAAATTTTGATGTAGAGAGTATCGAATATAATCCGTATCAACATTACGTAAAACAAGTACAAAAAATTAAAAATTTGTCGTTAAAAAAAATGCTTTCTAATGTCCATGGTTTTAGACGAGGATACGCAACAGATATATACGATCAAACAAACGATATCGCTTTGACTCAGACGTTGTTGAACCATTCTGATCCCACAACAACTTCAAGATACATATCAAAATACACGATACAAGAAAAAGCACAAAAGCATTTACAAAATTTCTTGGGATTAGGGTCAATTGTTTAAATTATTTATTGTTTTGAGGTAAAAATATGTGGGAAAAATTTAAAGAAATGTGTTTGGGCGTTTTACATTTTATTATATTTTACAACTTGACATGTTGAAAAGTCAACATATAATAAAAATTAATTCCTCGCAAAAGGAATAACCGTTGGAATGACGGGGTTAGCTCGTGGAGAGGGCATAAGACCTACTTGCATTAGATGAAAATCAATGTTCAGGTAGGCATTCTTCTGTGAAGCGAGAAGCTCACTGACTAAAGATCAGTGAGTAGTTCACCAAGAAGGATATATTATTTGTTAGGAAGCCCACCAATCTTTAGTTGGTGGGTAGTTCACGTGAACTCAACTTCAACATCAAACTTCGAAAATATCACAGGAAAGAAAATCTTCTCATTATCTGTTGTATTTGCTACTATCTGCGATACATCAGCATACATCTGACACACGTTGTAGATGTTAGAAGGTACATTTTCATCATAATATCTTGTTCTTTTGTAATTAAGAAGTAGTGAATAGCATTTTTGCATATCGTAGTTTGATTGTATTCCATCAGTTGATGCAGTTAAATCAGTATTGGCGTATATCGTAATATATCCTTCTTGATAGATGTTTTGAATATTAACTGTGTGAGGTCTTGTTAGTACGATCAGTTTTTTAAGAGTAAAACTTAGATCAGATTGCGTTAAAGGCGGTTTAATTCGCATAGGAATGCGATTGTTGTCGTAAGAATATATATCTGCTGACATTTCGTAGATTTGCCCGTTATTGGCTAAAAAAATCCATTGATTGAGATTTCTTAAAATTTTGTCCATTCTTGCTGTTTTTTTGTTTTCGTCAGTGAGAAAGAAATAATCGTTTGTGTCTATGTTAACTAAAAGAGTTTTTTCAGGAGAATAATGCAAAATATAAAAAGATTGTCCTGATGGTGAAAAATTTAAGCCGAACGCTTGGTCTGTTTTAATTAAAGATTCAAAAATAATCGACAATCCATTTTGATTGAGCTCTTTGATTCTTTGTTCTTTAAGGTCTATAATCGTGATTTCTGAAGAAGAATTTTCATTACTTCCAAGAAAAACCAGTTTTCCGTTAATTACAGTGATTGAGTTTGAAAATTGAGTGCCTGATTCTACTAGCCAATTGTATTTTGCAAATCCGAACTCGTCACCTGTTGGGTAATACATTTCAACGCAATTTTCCCCTACAATACAAAGCACTCTTTCTATTCTTACTGCTTTCTGAATTTTGTCAGGTCTTGAAGAAATAGCTATAGATTGCCAGATCGTTGTTGTATTAGTAAACAAATTACTTGCAAAGTATACTAAATTGAGAGAACCATCCGTTACAAATATCTTGTCATCAAAATACTCAAGATATTTAGGGAATTTTAATCTAGAAAATTGTTCTGTAGTTGGATTGTAATCAACATTTGGCTGGTAAGGATATTGTAAGAAATCTACTTGCCCTAAAATAATATTGCTATTGTCGTCTCTAGGTATTTTAACTAGAAACAATCCACAAAAACCACCATTAATAATTACTAAGTTTCCGTCAGGTGTTTGTATGATATCGCAAAAAGAAGGATTAAGAATGTTTTGAACGATGTCATTCGTCAATGTAAAAGCATTGATATTGATCGTCAATAATGGATTGTAATTTGTGTTGTAAATGACAAATTCGTTATTTTCTGTAATGGCGAAATAATAATTATTTGTGATGTCTATTGTAAACGCACAAAGAGGACTAGGAAAATTTGTCAGTTTCTCATAACCCCAGAAATTTCTCATTGTGTTGTTTTGATCGAGATACATGTTCTGAATATATCCGTTTGAATATCCTTTGTTCTCTCTGTAAGTTACCGACGAGTTAAGAAAATTAATAACTGTTTGTGATTGCATGATATTACCTAATTATTGTAACCAACGTTCAATTTGTATAGCTGATCTATTGCTTCATCTTTAAAGACTTTTAAAAATTCTATTACATCTTTTTTTAGAAATCTTTTTGCGTAATCGTATGACGCTATAGAAATTAAAGGTTCTATGAATTTGAAATCTAAATCTAACTCTTTGTCTAGAGTTGCTGAGTCTAAGTAATTAAATTCTTTAAATCTACCTACTAACTCTAAATATCCGTCAAAATATCCGATTTTCATAAGCTCTCTATCACTTCTTTGACACCAAGCGTAACAATCTATACCCGGAAATCTTTCTGTATACATGGTTTGAATCAGATATTCACCATAATACGAAGGATTTTTTTGTACTGTTTTTAGATGCAAAATACCGAAAGAATAATCTACAGAATCTTTATTAGTTATGAGATTTTCGATGTTTTTTTGAAGTGTAGTAATTTCATTGTTTACTATTTCTATTTTTTGTTCTGTAATCGTTATTTCTTCTGCATCTTCGATAGGATCTAGTGTAAAAAGTAGATCTTCCAATTCTTTAAGTTTTTTTTGAAGTTTGACGATTTTTTCTTGCATTCTAATTATTTCTTCCTGTTCTTCGATATTTTTACAGCAATTATTAACTTTTGCTGAAAAAGAAAGAATATTTACACGATTATTGTAAAAAGAATTCTGAGGGTTTGTAAGTATTCTTGAATTTTCAACGCCATTGACGATTTGAATACGTTTTGTTTGTTTTGGAAGGCACTCTGCAAAGGTTTCCAAAGCTGTAATGAAAGTATCTCTTGCTTCGTTGATCTTTGCTTGTGGTACTGATTCAGGATTGTGATAATCGGCTTCTCTCACTCTTGCAAGAATTTTAATAGAAATTTTTCTTAAAGTTAAATAGTTCATCGTTGCTTTTCCTTTGTGAAAAGATTTTTTTAAGATTTTTCTGTAATTGTAAACACCAAATATTGAAAACCTCTTAACGTGAATTACAAAGCAAAGTTTAAAAAAAAACAAATTTTCGGAGAAAAAAAAACGTTCGAAGATTTTGACATCAAAAAATCTAACAAACCTGTTTACAAAGGCATGACTTTTGATTCTGGAATGGAATTGAAAGCTTACCAGAGATTGGAACTTTTTGAAAACAGAATACAAAAATTGGTTTATCATCCTGATCCTATTCTTGTTAAAATTAAAAATATTTTAGTTTTTTCTTACCAAGCTGATTTTTCTTATTTTGATACTGAGGTTGGTAAATATATTCTTTGTGAATTTAAAGGTTATCCATTCTTTTTGAAGGATGATTTTAAGTTAAAAATGAGGATTCTAGGAGCTTTTGGACACGAAATCGATGTCTTTGTAGCTCAATCAAACATCGTCAAGTATTGGACTACAAGCATCAGAATGTCTGATAATCAACAAAAGGTCAAGGTTCGTTTGAATGATCCAAGAATGAATATTTTCGGAGATCAACGTTTCCACATGGAAAAGGGGGAAAACATCTGATGAAATTTGATCAACTTTCTAAACTAAATTTGTTGTCAAAGGAATCAAAGAATCCGATATACAAAGTTTATTCTGGTTTACCTGCTTTAGATGAACTTGTTGGTGGCTTTCGTTCAAAGCAATTGTATATTGTGTCAGCAAGGGCAGGCGTTGGAAAAACATCTTTATTAGTTTCGATATTTTCAAATTTAGCTAAACAAGGCATTCCTTCGTTTTTGTTTTCTCTTGAATTGGGAGCTGAAGAAATAGCTTGTAGATTTGCACGTAATATGTTGTTAGATGAAAGATTTCAATTTGATGATGTGGAATCTTTACCTGAGCTTTTAAAATTTCATAAGAAAAAAAATAAAAAGATTTTTGAATGTCAGTCAAATCTATTGTTTGATGCCAATTCTTACTCTATAGATTCTCTTGAAAAGACTATCGTTACACTGAAAGACAAAGTACGTGTTTTTGGTATCGATTTTACAGGTTTAATACAAATGGAAGTTAAAGGAGATACGCCTGACTGGAAAAGATTAGGAATAATTGTGGAAAATCTAAAAAGAATCGCCAATGAAAACAATGTAGTGTTGTTTTTAATCAATCATCTCAATCGTGCTACCACTACTAATAACGCAATGTCAGAACAAGGAGGATCGATTGAATTTGAAAGATTGGCTACCTGTATATTACAGATATACACTATGGAAGGAAATCCTCACCAGCGATTGATAAAAGTTACCAAGAATAGAATGGGTGGTTTGGGTGAGTGTGTTTTAAATTTTGATGGGCGGTTTGATTTGTTTGAGTAACGTTTTTTATTTGTATTATAAATACTTTAATTCTAATTCTTCTAAACTTTTCTCATCCATTTAAAACCTCAAAAATTTTTTTCGCTATTGATTGTGCAAATTTTACTGGAACTGCGTTTCCAATTTGTCTATACATACTATTTAGACTACCATGAAAAACAAAATCATCGGGAAATGTTTGAATTCTAGCGCACTCTCTTACTGATAATCTCCGAGTTTTATTGATATGTATTTCTGGATTTGTGGCTGTGATAGTATCACTAGGGGTTTCCCAATTCGTTATTCTTAATGATTGTTCGAATGATATTTGTTTTTCTATTAATTCTGTTACTTGCAAGTCATATTTGTCATCAAATTTTAAAATCTCTTTTAATCTCCACCAATCCTTTGGATTTGGTATGCTTCCTGAATTATTATCTTTTCTAAACCAATGCCCTGCAGTGTGCTTATATCCAAAAATTTCATCAATTTTTTTGGTTGATATTTGTGCCTTATTACGCCAATATTTTAAATAATCACATATCTCCTCTTGTTTTACCTCATATTTTCTACCCCAAAATTTATCATGAACGTTTAACGATGCGATATGATTATAAATTGTTTTATTTTTTATTTGAATTGGGTGATATGATATATCAATATTTGCTAGGTCATTTATAGCATCTTTTGTAGAAATAAAGCTATTTTCATCATGTGTTTGATGAGGTAAAAGACCATCTTTATTAATTTTATTTGCTATTATTATCACTCTTTCTCTGTTTTGTGGAACTCCAAAGTGGACTGCATTCAAAACCTTGTATTCTATTTTATAATTGAGTACATTCAAATCATTTAGAATTTCTTTAAAAATAGCACCTCCACCCAATGAGAGTAAGCCCTTTACATTTTCTGCAACGATGATTTTTGGATTAGATAATTTTATCAATCTGATCATTTCTTTGTAAAGTGTATTTCTTTCGTCATTTATAGATCTATTGTTATTCGCTATAGAAAATCCTTGACATGGAAATCCGCCTATTAATACATCGATGTTTTTTGGTATATCAGCAATATTTTTAATATCAGAACATATTATTCTTTCATCTATATTTTTTTTATATGTTTCGCATGCATCTTTGTCAAAATCATTTGCAAAAACGACATCAAATCCCTCCTTAATAAAACCTAAATCCATTCCTCCAGCTCCAGAGAATAGACTTGCTACTTTATACATACTTTTTTCTTTTCAAGATTTTTCAATTTTTTATATATAATATTAATCTTATTAGGTAAAATAAATTTACTCTTTGGATTCTTCACCTGATAAGAGAGTGATCAAAATTACTAAAAATCGTATGGGTAAGTTAGGAGAGTGTATTCTGAATTTTGATGGACGTTTTGATCTGTTTTATTAAAAATAATTCATCTGCATCATTTCAATCTGGTCTTCTGAATATTCGCTTGAATATTCGCTTTCTTGATTGTTTTGTTGTATTACTTCTTTGCAATGATGAATCGTTTCGAGAATCGTCCAGATTTTCTTCTCAGGCTTTTGCAATTGTAAATCTTCTACGATGTATTGCGACAAGCCATTATCTGTATGATTTCTTGCGATTATCTTTTGTTTTTCAAAATCTGAGAGATGTTTTGATCGTTTTGTGATAATTCTTTTGAATCTTTCATGTTCCATCAAAGCTCCCATCTGCAGATATCTATCACAATCAAGTAAAGATGTCTTTAATTGCTCATTTGTTGGATTGTTTTCTATCAGTGTGAGATGTTTTTTAAAGATCGCTTTTAATGGAATCGTACCAAAAAAGTTTTTTAGTAGAGATTTTGTCTTCTTAACAAATGGTGAAATCAAAAAATTCTTAAAAACTTTCTTTACTGTATGAGAAGCACATAACAAAACTTTATCGATAAAGAATGCTTTTGCTTTGTTTTTATTATTTTGATTGAGAATAGACTTGTTTATTCTTTTATAATTATTCTTCTTTAGAAGAGAAGATTCCCTCAAAACGAAACTTGGAATTTTTGACTTAATTTGCATCGCATCGATGATTCGATTAAATCGAGCTTTCGTTCTTTTATATTCAGTGGAATGCATCTGTTCAGTTGAAACTAACCAATTAGAACCGTAAAGATATGCTGATGTAAGTTTGTGCGAATCTATTTTATATGTTTCGATTGCAAAAAAATAAAAAATAGCTTGAACTTTTGCTTCTCCAGAATATCCTTTCAGTTTTTCAAAAAGAGAGATCAATGCAAATTTGATTTTGTTGTCAATTTTCTCAGGAATTTGACATCGTTTGTACAAAAAAGAATTTTTAAGATATTTTAATCCTTTTTCAGTAATCGAATATCGATGATACAAAAATCCATTACTCGCTCTTTTTGCTTCTATCATCTCTCGAGTAATATAGCCTTCTTGAATTAAAAGATATCGAAAATCAGTTTTTTGATCTTTGCTCCCAGAACAAAACAGATCGAATCGATGATTATTTAAAATAGAATCGCCTTGTAGATGTAAACCAAATAGACACAAAAAGATGTTCAAACTGTCTATCTGTCGTTTTTTTTCTTTTTTTTGATTTTTAGCTATTGACATGTTAACTACCCTGATTTAGAATAGTTAACAAAGACAGAATCCGGCAAAGATCGTTTTTTAACTATTTGTAAATTGTTACTAGCAATAATAGCATTTACAAATAGATATTCAAATATAAAATTAAATCTTCCAAAATTAAAATTAAATCTTTCGAAATCTATAAAATATATGCAATATATCTGATTTGTATTTTTGTTTTTTTTTAGATTTTTTTGATTTTTTACTGTTGACATGTTAACCACCTAAATATAAAATGGTTAACATTAGGGCTTCAAATCTAATGCACCGTTTTTTCTGTTTTACATTAAAGACGGTTTTTCTAAAAAAATCAACTACAAATTTACAAATTTACCAAAAAATTCAGATTGTCGTAAGAAAATAACGTATTTTGTCCGTCAATGAAAGAAGCTTGTGTTTTGTAATCTACAACAGCCCTGAAATCTTGCCCGAATATATCGTAAGAAAGACTATAAGAGTCATTATCCATACGAACTGTTCCGTAAATATTGTCATGTTTTGTACCATTAATATTAATCGACCCTTCAAATTTGTGATCAGAAAAATTAGAAAACCAACAAACATACCAAGGTGTCGTTCTTTCTATGTTTTTAAGTGCAAGTAATGTTATAGAATTTTCAGTGATGATCACATGATTAAGTGAATCTATGGTTTTGCACATTCATTTTACCTTTATTTTACCTTTATGATCTTTAATTTTACAAAATCAAAGGTAAAAAAATGGTAATGATGATTCGCCCTGCTATGAAAAAAGCGATGACTTTTGTAATCGTCACTCTTTTGGGGTCAGGAATTACAAGTGCTGGAACTTTTGTTTTAAACTCTTTGCAAACCGAAGATAACAAAAAAATTCAAGAAGAAATTAATCAACAATTCGTTGAAAATGACAAAACTGTCATTGAGATGCTAAAAGCGATGGAAAAGAAAATTCAATATTTAGAAAATTTAAAAAGGTAGTTCATGAAAGAAATTTATATCAAAAAATTGTTTTATTACAATCGTATCGGTTATCCTGTTGAAATCAAGCATAATGCAAATCTTTCTTGGGCGATACCTAAAAGATCAACTGTATTTGCAACTTTGTCAAAAAATATCACTGATCAGAAAATTTTAGAAAATTGTTTTAAATTGAAATATAAAGGTATTTTAGTCACTTACGATGAAGATTTAGAGCATGCGATTCTTGAAAATATCACGTATGAAGATTTTTACGTCAATATTTTGAAAGATCCTATTTTTTTAATAGAAGAAAAAGAAATAACAAATACAATCATTGTTGATGAAAAAAAAGACGTGTTAAAGACAAAAAAATCAAAATCAAAAGACTTTGAGTGATTTTAAATTTACTTTTTTTTTAGAGATCTGCCTAATAATGCAAATCTTTATTATTATCATTCTCTTATTCATGAAAGAAAATCCAAATCTTTTCAACAAACAATATTTTTACAAAAACGAATTTTCGATGGAAGATGTTTTTGAAAGAATCGCTTTTTACAAAAAGAAAAAAAATGATTCTGCATTTTGTAATCGTATCTTCAAATATCTTTGTGATGGATGGTTTGTTCCTGCGACGCCGATATTGTCAAATTTTGGGACAGATAGAGCATTGCCTATATCATGCTTTTTAAACGAAGCTGAAGACAACATGCAATCTATTATCGACAAAGGTGTGTCAGAGATTTCAAATCTGATGGCTTTAGGTGGTGGTGTTGCGACAAACTGGTCAAATATCCGTGAAATCGGAAGTAAGATTTCTTCTGGAGGGCAAACATCAGGGGTCATACCTTTTATCAAAAATCAAGAAGTATTAGCGATGTCTATTTCTCAAGGTGGTTCTTTACGCCGTGGCAATATTGCATCTTATCTGCACGTGTCACATCCTGAAATCGAAGAATTTATCGAAATGAGAAGACCTACAGGGGGCGATATCTCAAGAAAGATTTTACACGGTCATCATGCCGTAATCCTTGATGATATTTTTATGCAAAGAGTGATCACAAAAGGAAAGTATGAGTTAAAGTCCCCTAAAACAAAAGAAGTGATTCAAGAAATCGATGCATTTGAATTGTGGACGAAAATTCTTTTAGCACGAATGGAAACAGGAGAACCATATATTATGTTTGAAGATAACGCCAATAATCAAAGGTGTGAGTCTTATGTCAAAAATAAATTATATGTGAGTACATCAAATTTGTGCGTTGCTCCAGAGACGCAGATTTTGACAAAAGAATTTGGATGGGCTCAAATACAAAAAGTTGCGAATAAAGAAGTTGAAATTTGGAATGGTTTTGAATGGTCAACAGTTACGCCAAGAAAAACAGGAGAAAATCAAAAATTAATTAAGGTCAGATTGTCTGATGGAAATGAGATCGATGCAACCGAATATCATAAATGGTTTATTCAAGAAAAATATGGAATTTACAATACATGCTTTTTACAAAAAGAAACAAAAGATTTGCAAGTAGGGGACAAAATCATTAAATACGAATTTCCGATTATGTTTGATGGAAAGAAAGAATTAGAATTTGCCTATGCAAATGGAACATTACAAAATAAATTTTTTGTTCCTAATCATGAATATTCAATTCAATCAAAATTACGATGGTTGGCTGGTTTGTGTGATGCTGACGGAACAATCGCAAAAAATGATACAAATCAATCATTGCAAATTGCATCGATCAATTTAGAGTTTTTGCAAAAAATTCAATATATGCTTTATACTTTAGGTTGCGGTTGTAAAATTACAAAAATGTGTAATGAAGGATTTAGAAAAACGCCAACAAACAACGCAAAGAAAACAAAATATCAAGATTATTTTTGTCAAAAAGCTTATAGACTTTTGATCGATTCAAATCAACTATATTTACTAAATCAACTTGGCTTTCAAACGCATAGACTTCAATATAAAAAAATGTTACCACAAAGATCCGCAAGACAATTTATTCAGATTGCAGAGATTATTCACCATAATAGAATCGATGATACTTATTGCTTAACTGAACCAAAGCGAGGTATGGTTGTTTTTAACGGAGTTTTGACGGGCAACTGCAATGAAATTTACCTCACAACAACGCCTAAAGACTACAACAGAAAATCGCGAACCGCGGTTTGTTGCCTTTCTTCATTAAATTTGGAGCATTTTGATTCTTTCAAAAAAGATTCTCAATTTTTCTTAGACGTTTTAACATTTTTAGACAACGTTTTAACGGAATTTATCGTGCAAGCTAGAAAATTGAAAAAACATTCATATATTGCAGACGCTGTTTACTCTGCTGTCATGGAAAGATCGATCGGTTTAGGCGTAATGGGATTACATAGTCATTTACAGCAAAAGGGCATGCCGTTTGATTCAGATGAAGCGATGATCTGGAATGAACATATCTTTAAGATCATCGGCGAGCAAACTAATAAAGCAAATATCAAACTCGGAAAGACTTTAGGAGTGAATCCTGACTGCAAAAGGGCAGGGCTTACGTATCGCTTTTCAAATGTAACGGCGATTGCCCCTACTGCGTCTATTTCTTTAGTTGCAAATACTTCTCCTTCGATTGAACCATATGTAAGTAATATTTATGTACAAAAAAACAAAGAAGGAACTTCTATCATTAAAAACAAAAATCTGTTAAAAGTTTTTTCTGAATATGCGGAATATAGAAATGATCCTGAAGCTATTTGGTCTTCAATTGTAGAGCATCAAGGTTCTGTGCAACATCTGTCTTTTTTAAGCGAAGAACACAAAAAAATATTCAAAACAGCTTTTGAGATCGACATGAATTACGTTGTTTCTATGGCTTCTACAAGACAAAAATACATCGATCAAGGTCAATCTATCAATTTATTCTTTTTGCCTGATGTTCAAAAGAAATATTTTAATGAAGTCCATTTAAAAGCTTGGAAAGAAGGCTTGAAAGGTTTGTATTACGTTCGTTCGATGTCTATAGGAAAAATGCTTTCAAGAAAAACAACTATAGAAGAAAAACCTGAGTTTCAAGTAGATTTTAAAAAAATCGTTGAAGAACAGATAGAATTTTCTAAAATGCATTGCAACAAAGATGATTTGTCTTGTTTGTCATGTCAGTGAATGGTATATTTTTTGAAAATGAGTTTTTACAAAAATGACTACTTTGTGGCAATCAATCTTAGATATCGAATTTTCTGAATGTGGTAAATTATTTCAATCTTTAGGAAAAGACAAAATCGATGAATTTGACAAATTGTTAACAACAATCAAAATTCCCTCAGGAATTAAATTGCGATTTTTGCATATTATTTGTTTTGAAGAAGATGAAGAATTAAACAAAATGCTTGAAGTATTGATGCAGTACTTAGAGATCAACAAAAATAAAGGGTATTGTTGGGCGGGTGACAAAGGAGAAGAATTTAGACAAAGATTAATTATTTGGATCAAAAGTTTAAAATATGATTGGTGCATATCTAGACAAAGATCTTGGGGAATCAAAGTTCCTTTGGCTTATTTAACATTTTCTAAAAAAAATATTTTTGATAAAACTGTTCTATGGCTATATAATACAAAACTTGATGTAAGCGATGTAAACAAAAACAAATTTTTCAATTTATATGAAGGTGAATATTTTATACAGATTTCTTTTGAAGAAAGAAAAGACAAACGCCACAAACATACCTACAAAGTGATCGAAAATTTTTCTTTTCAAGATAAAAATAAACCATTTGATACTATTATTGATTTTGAAAAAAATGATGATTTTTTTGTAATAGAAGGAACAGATGTGCTTGACACTTGGTTTACTTCTTCTCTTACTCCACAGATCAATAGTCTGTATGATCAAAAATTTGGCATTTAATTCAACGCTTTTAACTCCTCAAGAAAATCATCAAGAATAGTTCTTTCTTTGTATTTCTGAGATTGAAGGTGTGGCTCTATTTCTGCATCCCACAAACCTTTATCAATATACGTGTAGTAAAAAGCGTCAGTGACACAGTCTGTGAGATCATCATGGATATTTTCATGGTCATCATTCGTAATGTCAAAAAGTTCTTGAGTGAGATCATAGTTTTTTTGAATACAGGAATCAAGATACAATTTGTATTTTAAAAAAGGATATTGCACTTCTCTGAAACGTGTAATTTTGTCTCTATTGCGATCTGCTGTTGCATTAATAAAACGAATAGGATTGTCATTGTTTTGATTATGATTCGCTATATTTTTTTCTAAAAAATCTTTGTAGATCGATGTTTGTGTTACATTTTCAAAAAAAACGTATTTAGGTTTGAGAATAGGATTGTCTTTTGCGTCTTCATAAATATTTTTAACAAAATTCATAAAGCAATCCACCGCAAGAGTTGGTGTAAGTTTTTGTTGCTCAAAATCTTTGAGATATAATTTTGGTTCATTGTTTTCTAAAAAAACATACCAGTACAAAAAACATGTGTAATCAGCGTTTTCTTTCGATGAAACAGCGAAGTCTGTTGTGATAAAGGTAAGTATAGGTTTTATATGTTTGATCTCTTCCTTGGTCAAAAAAACCACACCTTCTGGTGAAAAGATATAATTCTGTTCAAAGGTTGTAACATCTTGTTGATATTGAGTGTAAAAAGTTTCAGGGGAGCGTTTCTTTAAAATCTCTAATTCTGATTTCGGCATTCTTTCTTCGAGAAGAGAATTTCCGTCTTCATCCAAAGCAGGAATATTTATGATTTCCCAGTCATTGGGGTTAGCATCTTTTAAAATATATCCAACAAGATCATTATGATGAAGGCGTTGTTGTATAATGATAAAAGGTGTGTTAGGGGAGTTTCTTCTAGAAAATACTGCATCAAAAAACCATTCATTAATATTTTGTCTTTCTTGTGTTCTTACCTTTGAAGCTTGAAGGGGATCATCTATGATTACCGCACCTGCAAATTGTGTGTCTTCAAGGTCATCCGTTCCTGCTCCTCTACCCGTAATAGTACCACCTGCACCTATTCCGCCTACTTCGCCTTTTTCTGTAGTTACAAAATGAGTTCGAGATTTAGTGTGCTTGGAAATTTTTGTGGAAGGAGCTAAAAATTGATATGCTTTTGAATTTACGATATCAAGGCATTTTCCTACCATTACAGAAGCTAATTTTGCTGAAGACGAAATAGTCAGAAACTTTGCTTTTGGATTGTTTGCCAGTACCCAAGATATAAAACCTGTATTGGCGATCTCTGACTTTCCGAAGCGAGGAGGAATAGTAATTATGACATTTTTTATATAACCACGGTCATTTCTTAATTCGCCATCAACGATCTTTTGCAATGTTTCTACGATTCTGTAAGCGTATCTTTCGTAACCGATAAGATTTTTTTTATAAACATTTTTAAAAATATAAAATAAAAATAATTTAAAAGATTTTCGTGTCTGAAAACGTTGATTTTGATTATTCATCTTTTGCTTTGTCTTCCATTAAAAATTCAAAATCGTCTTCATCGACGTTGTTTTTCAATTTGTCGTAAAGCTTAAGAACGCCTGTTGTATCATTATTTAGAATCGCCTGATATAGATTAAGATATAGAATTGCATCTAATTCATTGTTGTCTTGTAAAAGTTCTGAGATTTTCTTTTGTATAAACATCAGTGGTTCTTTTTGTGCTAATTTAATTCGTTCGATTTTTGAGTTTTGATCCAGTAAAAGAAAGATTTTGATAATCAATTCTTTAATTTGCATGAAATTTTTGACTTCATTAGGCGATTGTAAAGCCACGTGATTTTCTAAAGATCGATTATTACCTTCATCGAATTTTTTGTTGATTCGATGTAGATGATCTTTGATGATTGTGATATCTTCGTGTGATTCTTTTTTTTTAACATTTTGTATTTGTTCGTATTGCATCGAGGAAATTATTATTTTTTCCCAAGCGTAAGTTGGGAAGCTTAAAAAAAACTTAAAAGAAAAATCAGGAAATCTTTATTATTTTACAATTTGATTATTCTTTGTCCTAAGTAAGTGATGCGTTTTTTTGCATCGATATCGTTAACATGAAAGAAATTTTCATTTACTTCAAATTCCAGATCAACTACTCTTAAATCGTTCATAAAAAATCTTGGATAAAGAATTTCGTATTCAGTTGTAACAGATTGAGTGTTAAGTGCATCAATGAAATATTCGAGTTTTAATTTAAATGTATATTGTATTTGTATGCCATTTTCTGTAATCAATCTTGGCTCTCCTTGAAAAAAATGATTTTCATAATTATAAAACATTCCATTAGTTCCTGAGGCATTTACATCTGATCCATAAACGCAATACAAACGAATATAAAATTTATAAATTTTTGGAACTGCGAGAGGTGTCGCTAAAAATTCTCTAATAATAGTAAAAGATGTATTAGGATACACCCAATTGTAGACTAAACTATTTGGAGCATCTAACACAGGATACAAAATTGTATTCACAAGTGAAGAATCGATCGGGACAATTAATGGAGCATCGTTAATTCGTGACAGTCTTTTAATAGATTCTTTTTCAGATTTTAAACATTGATATATGTTTTCCGGTTGGTTGGTTTGTGCGAAAGAACCAAACCAAAATTTACCAGAAATATTCACATCTCCAGTAACAACTTCAGTGATTAAATTTTGTACAATCGGAAAACTAAAATAACGTGTGGATGCTTGATTTAAAAAAGTAAAAATATAAAATATCCCCATACCATATATTTCAGAACCACCACCAGAAAAAGTGATAGGTAATGGCTTTAAATTTTTATAATTTGTTGTCGATGAAGTTGAAAGCGGAAACATCTGATTATTTGCTACAGGTATATGATGTTTATAAAAAATGTTTTCCATCGATAAAAAATTCCACGTTGCGTTAGGAATATTTTGGAAAGAAAGGTACATTCGATCTCCATATTCGTTAACGCTGTAAACAAGAGTATCGTTTGAATCAAAAACGTCGTAAATATTTCTTACTCCAAAAAATGATAAATTTTTTAAAAAAATATATTTTTGTTGAGTTTGGAGATCTATGAATAATCTTAGATTTTGATTTGGTTCTAAAGAATTATATTGAATCGTTGATAAAGCAGTCGATGGCTCTTTCATCATACGAAAAACTGATAATTCGTAATTATTTGAATTAAAAGCCCAGTCATAATAATTTTGATTTTCAATTTTAATCGTTGGAATAATAGAAATAGATGTTGAATCAGCTCGAATATTAAAATCAACAATTTCTATTTCTCCTGAATTTGTCTTTGTTGTTGCATAAGAAGTAAGTACTGTTGCACCATTTTTCAACTGAATTCTAACAGTTTCTTGAGATCCGATAATAATCAGACGAAAAATAAAATTAATTTCTTGAGTTAAAGAACTGATGTTAAAAACAATCTGATTTGCATTTGAAAATGTGTTTAATCCTGTAGTCGGAGGCAAAGGGGTAATTGTATCAGGAAATAATTGATTAACTGGATTTGGTAATATGGTAGTTTGCACATTCCCCAATGCATATTGATATATAGTATTATCTATATTATCTTGCAAAGGAATATTATTAATCAAAGGAGGAGAGGAAACTGGCAATGCCACAGCCAGCGGTTTCGTTTCTGTTAATGGTTGATATAATTTTTTTCCGTCTTCTTTATTCCCGAAATACCATCCTTCATTATTAATCCAAAAAGATATGTTATCAATTTGATTAAAAGTTTTTTGTGATACAACGTTTGTATCTGTTAAAGGAAGAGATAAAATTAAATTCGCTCCATTTGTTGCATTAACATCTTTCCATATTCGAAAAGCACAAGTTTTAGATTTAGCAGAACTAGAAGGAAGGGCAGGTAGAGTAATCCCAGCATTAGGAAAATTTACAGCTGTGACTTCCATTTTTCCTGAAATAACCTGCAAATTCTGTATCGTGATTTTAATAAATTCATTTGTAAGTAATGAAGTATTTAAAATACACCCAAAACGAAATTGATAATTAATTAATAGATCCCAAAAATATGTACCACCAGTCAAAACACGCACTGCACATTCCATATTCCTCATAACAAAAAATTGTAAATCTTTGAGTTGTACATCATGAAATGGTTTTAAATCATAAGTTGGTCTAGGATAATCAGCGAATAAAGAAGCGATTTGTGATGCAGTTAATGTCCCCACATCGATAAGTGCTAAAGGTTGTAATGCAAGATCCCAATCCGTGTAAATTTCATTTACAATAAAATCTACGGTATTTGTTTGTACAAAAAATGACGCTCTATCATTAGTTAATTCGATTGCTGAGGTTGATGTATCAGGATTTGTTGCATTTTGTACTATTCTTTCAGCTGTTAAAGAAAGATCATCATAAATCTGGCTTACAGTTTGGTTTAATGAATCTTGAGTGACAAAAGATGATGTGTCGATTTCTGAATTTCCTGAAACAGTGTCAGCAAAAAATCTCTCTCCCCCTATTTTTGTTTTGTCTACAGCTACGATGATTAAAGTTTTTTTACTATTTGGAGCGATGTTTATGACTCTGATCGCGTCTTGTAATAACAATTCTGCCTCTGTTTCCACTTGCCCGATCTGCTGAAACCATACTTGGCACGTTAAAATATCATTTTCATTTTCTAAAAAAACTCTATGTATATTGTGATAAAAAGTGTCGTTTCCATCATACCAAACATGAAGTATAACTTCTGTTTCTGTGTTCGCTATCGGAATAGTTGTAACTCCTGATACCGCTAAATTTATTTCTATATTAACCATATTTTACCTCAGATAATTTGATAAGGAACTATTTGTACTTGATTTTGTGCGTTTATATTATTGACGTATAAGATAGATGCTTTTAAATCAATCTGATTTTGTAAATCGATAATGCTAGCATCTATAACATTTATTTCTAAATTAATGTCATCTATAGATTGATTAATATCAATTATATCATTATTAATTGTGACTATTTCTCCATTGATGGTGAGAATATCTCCCTCAACCACATCCACTCTATTCTCTAAATCATTCAACTTACTATTTACAATATTTTGATCGATATTGTATTGATTTAGAGGAACTGTTAGTGCGATCGCATCATTCAAATTTTGAATCGTAGCATATCCTGACAAATCGATTGTTCCTCCAGAAATAATAATGGCGATTTGTTGAGCAACATATGCTTGAATTTCTGGTATAGTCCAATATTGCACCGAATCAAATCTATCTACGATCGGTTCAGCGTATAATTCTTCTGTTGCTACTCCTGTATTAACATCTAAAACAAATTCTAAAATTGAGGTATTGGGAGTAGTGTTTAAAATAGTTTTTCTAAAAATTTCTGTATAACCTGCGATTTGATAACCATATGTGGTAGTAAAGTTTGGATTCGGAACATTTATAATCGCTGTTGGCGCACCAAGAAGAAAAACGATATCTAAATTACTATTATATTCTCTAGAAAGATTTAAATTAAATTTGCAATAATATTTTTTATTAACATTATCGATAAAAATATATAAAGCTTTTTCATCTGGAGTTTTTTCAATTTTAATACCATTTTGTGCATTCCAGTCTGTTAGATGTACATTTTGGGTAATAACTACTCGGTCAGACTCAATGTTATCAAATGTTTTTGCATATAAGCCTCCCCTAAAGCGATATTCGTTTTCTCTTTGCGGGATATCTAAAGAAATATTTGATGCTGTATAAGATGCTGAGCCAAAAGGATCATTAAGAGATGATCGATTTGAAAGCACTCCTAAAGGTAAATATAAATTTAAAGAAAATAATTGATTGCCGATAAGTTTTGTTTGCTCGATAATAAAATCTGTAATCGAATTTGTCAGTTGATGACTATTTAAAATCTGCGTTGATAAAAAATCTTTATCAAAATTATAACTGATCGATATTTTGTCGATTTGATTTAAAGCTTTATTTTCATCACCAACCCAGATTAATGGAAGAGTTTTTGTGGTGGTGCCTACTTTAAAAGAATAAGCTTTGTAATAATCTTGAGCAGTTTCAACATCCAGAATGATCTCTAAAGTCTCTAAAGAATCTGCGATAATCTCCAGAGCTATAGTTCTTTCATCTCGAAAATCACTTATAGTTTGATAAACAACTAAATTTTCTATGCCATTAGCTGTGAGTTGCGTTTGATTTGTGATCTCAATTTCAGTAACGCTATTTGCATTAATACCATCCAAAATAATTAATCCAGTGCCATTTAAAACTGGATTTACATATTCCGTTGAAAGTAAAAATAAAGCTCTTTTTTTCGGATTGTTTAAAGTGATCGCTTTAAAAGCTGTTCCTATAGTAATATTAAAAATTAAAGTGTTATCCGGTATATTTGATGCATCAAGATCCAAAACAAACAATCTATTTTTCAGATCTGTTACATTTTCAACTGCAATATCGATATTATTGCTCATCGGATTTGTAATTTTTGCTGAAAAAAAACAACCATCTTCAGAAAATTCAATTGAATTGTCATTAAGAACGTATTTTAATTTTTTTTCTAGTTCTTGATTGATTCTTGGAATATCGGCCTCAGCTAACAATTCTTTTGAAGCATTATAATCATTCGCTATATAACCATCCTTGTTAAACCACAATGAAAATGAAAAATTATCTCCTTCCGCTAAAGAAGTTTCTAAAGAATTTAAAGTATATAGAACTTCTGTTTGATTTGCAAAATTTGACTTGTAAAATGCAATCGTTCGTTTTTCTACGATATTTTGTAAATTAGATTTTAATCCATTTTTTAGTCGATAAGAGATCTTAAACTCTGTAATATTGCCTTCTAAATTCAAAGCTAATGTTTCAAAAACTTGTTGCACGTTAAAAATCTTGATCGAAACAAGTCTATCTAAATTGACCTGAGTATCAATAAAAATATTGACATAAACGATATTGTAAAAACCCTCTAAATACAGCGAATATTGATTATTTGTATTTGAATAATTATATTCTACAGAATAAGGTAGAGTATCGTTTATTCTACTTGGTATAGAAAAAATAATGGTTTTTAATGCATTCAACGCTTGTTGATTCAAGTAATCTAAGATGTTGTATATCGTTGTTAACTCTTGAAACATATTATACAAAGATCCCGTTGTTTGATTAGTAAGAGCCACTATCACTTCATTAAGTTGGGGGATAACAAATGTTTGTACATCGTTTACTAAATTATATAAAGTTGTCTCATCGTAATTAATGATTATGAGATCGTTTTGCAATTGAAATAAAATATTTGTAAGGTTTGGATCTTTTTCAAAAGCGTTATAAATTTCTTCAACGTTTAAAGTGGTTAATTTGATTCGTAGTTGTTCTAAAGTAATTTTATATAGTTCAAATGGTGTTAAATTACTTTCTCTAAAAGCTATCGGAATTAAAGAATCAGGCGGTATATCATTTGTTGCCACTGTAGGCAAATCTTGCAATTCAATATCTTGAGTCATGATAAATTTCCTTTTACGTAGTTATTTTTAATGTAAAAAAAATTACTTAATGAATTGTTTAGCTTATTGTAATTTTGAGAAAAAAGCGATCATATTATATGGAGTTTTGTTATATACAAATTTATTGAGAGTGTCGATTTTAATTACTAATTTACTTGCATTTAATAAAAATACTCCATTAGTATCACTAACAGGCAAAGTTGTAACGTATAATTGGTTAGAATCTAAATTAATAATCGGGCAATTCATAGATAAAATAGAGTTTTTTGCTAACGTATATTGATTTTGAAAAAAATATATCGTTAATTGTCCAGAACCTGTTGGTGGCGTTATTACATTTAATGTAGTGACTTGAGTATTAAGATTTTTTGGATCAAAAAATTGAAAATTAAATGGAAGAATTGAATTCGAATCGTGCAAAGTTACATTATTAGAAGTTCCTACTATATTTTGCGATGCAACTGCGCCTGTAATTGCGCTCGAATAACCATTCAGATATTTTAAAAATTCAAAATTATCATTAACATTCATATTGATTATATTTGCAACTGTATTTTCTAAAGTATTAATACTATTAGCAAGTTTAGCAATCGCTGTTATATTATTAATACTGATATCTATAGCTTTCATATTATTACCTTTTTAATTGAATTTTTAATTGATTGATCTCAGAAGTGAGCTTGTTTAAAAGAGTTTTTAACTTTGTATCATCGTAAGAAAGATAAATCGCATTATTTGATTTAGTTATCTTAATATTATCATCAGCTTTAATATTTTGAAATAACGCCTCGGTCACTTCGTCTTTTAAAATTTCTTTTAGATCGCTAATCTTTGCGATGTAATCTTTTTGAATGTTTTTGTCTTGCCCCGTAATCAGCACATAATCGTCATCTGTTAACAATGTTTTGAGAGGAATCTGACTATTAAGTAATAGATTTTCCTTGTTAGTTGGATGATTATCTAAAAAATTTTCCATCATTGTTTGTAAAATAATTTTTATTATAAAAATAAGTTCTTAAAATTTTCTTATTGTTCAACACATTTTTAATTTTTTTTTGATATTTTTTTGATAGGATTATTTTTTCATATATATGCCCACAACAATTTGGACTTCTAGGCAAGGTCCTGTATTAGACATTTACGGTTTTGAACATCCTATAGGTTTGCAATATTCAGAATTAGAGTCAAGAGATCTCACAGATGCTGATCTAAGATTTGCTGATTTGTATGGAGCGAACTTGCAAAGAACAAACTTTACTCGTGCGAATCTTTCAGGATCGTATCTTTTTGGATCAGAACGAAATCAAGCAATTTTTGATCAAGCAATTTTAGATTGCGTACGATACAAAAAAAACAATGAAAAACGCTATGACATGTTTTTAGAAGAATAATTTTAATTTTTTTTGAGGTAATATATGCCCGCAATGAGTAGAACGGGACCGATATTAGATATCCACGGTTTTATACATCCGATTAATCGCAACTACGAAGATTTACCGGGTTCAGATCTTAATGATCAAAATTTGAGATTTGCTGATCTTTACAGAGCAAATTTAGAAAATTGCTCTTTAAAATCTGCTGATTTAAGATCATGTTACGCAGAAGGGGCGAATTTTAAATTTTCTTCTTTACGCAATGCAAAAGGATCAGATGGAGATTTTCGTTTTGCAGATTTTGAAGGAGTAGATTTTAATGATGCAAGATTTTTAGAGACAGATCTTTATGGTGCTAATTTACAAGATGCTCGATACAACGATAGAACTCAAGGTTTTACTATCGATCAAAAACGTATCATGATCCCGTAGATCCAAATCCACCATCAGAACGATTTGTATTTCCTAAATCATTCTCATCGAGTAAATTTGCTTGAGTAAATTGAGCAAAAATCATCTGAGCGATTCTCATTTTTGGCTCAATGATAAAATCCTCCTCTCCAAAATTTATCAAAATAACTTTTATTTCACCGCGATAATCGTTATCAATTGTGGCGGGTGAATTTAGAACCATAATTCCATTTTTCAATGCTAAACCTGAGCGAGATCTAATTTGCGCTTCGTATCTATGAGGCATTTCAATAGCGATTCCTGTTGGAATGAGAATTCTTTTGAATGGGCTAAGAATAATTT
>Ga0213920_1000299_pt1 | contig 44346 bp, 52 predicted proteins | sample McNCre1117MG_FD_161054 | JGI IMG/M metagenome (GOLD analysis project Ga0213920, IMG submission 161054) | Freshwater microbial communities from McNutts Creek, Athens, Georgia, United States - 11-17 MG | ecosystem: Environmental > Aquatic > Freshwater > Creek | place: USA: Georgia | collected...
AAAGCCTCAAAAGTCCTAGCTGCAAGGTAACTCATATTGGCTGGCATGACATCGGGCACCTTGATGTTGTGCGAGATCTAAGGATGCTGGTTTGATGTTCAGCGTGTCGCTGCGCGGTTCATCAGATAAGACTCAAATCAGACGACTACACATGTAGAACTGTACGAAAAAGACTTGTGGACGCGGGTTCAAATCCCGCCAGCTCCACCATACACAAGGGCTCGGAAAATCTCCGAGCCCTTTTTCTTTGCTCCAAAGCCCTGTATTTGCGGGCTTTCTGCGAGTGACCTTAAGGACGCGGCAACTTCACTTCTTTAAAACGTGGAGTTTTTTTGCCGTTTTTTCTCTCTTTTCTCTGTTTTCTTAAGGACGCGTCCACAAGGGAAACCTAGATTTCATGCGGGTTTTCGGGAAGTCGTTTAACCTTAACTGTGCATGAGCATAGTTGACTAAAAGAGCTGAAAAGTATTGGTTTTCGATGTCGAGTGGTCTGATGGTGGTGTGTTTAATTTTTAGAAATTGCTGTTTTTAACTAGAGCAAATCAATTCCAAAACGACTCAAAACCATAGACAGCAGCCCGAAACAGGACAGTGAAATAAGCACGGATAACCACAACATTTGTGCCTCCTACTTGAGCGGGTACGCACTTTTTGTTAAAGCCAAAAGACCTTCTTCGCGTCGTATGACGTTGGCTTGCTCTAACGCTGCAAGTGTTCGGTACAACGCTTCATGCGTGATGCCGAGTTCTCCAGCTAAGGATTTGAGTCCTGTATTAACTTGATACTCGCCATTTTTTCCCTCTGTGTTGATGAGGTGAAGAACGCGATCTTTGACAGATTTCATGCTGAGTCGTTCGCAGTGAAGTCGAAGTCGCTTAACTTCTGCATTGAGCATGCTGATCCATCTGCTGGCGAAATCTGGATCACGATCTAGTGCGGCTGCTAACTCTTTGGCAGGGACTTTAATTACGTTGGTGTCGGTAATAGCCAATGCATCACAGTGGTATTTCGCCACCTTCAGACTTGCCTCGCTCACAAAGCCCAGTCGCGTCCTTTGTAAAACAACGGGTTCTCCTTGAAGACCTGTACGTTCAAGTGTTACCTCACCCGCGATGACATAGAACATCCATTCAGGCATTTTCCCTGTGAGGAACAAACGTTCGTTCTTCTTGTAATAAGCCCCAGCGCAAAGCTCATGGATTTGCGGGGGTAAAAGTGTCTTTAAAGACGGCGGTAGAACTATGCTTTTCATATGATTTCAATCATACGCATAAATATCAAGGAGGCACATACTTCATCCATGCCGTAAGGAAATCCGTCCAAACGGTGCAAGCAAGAAAGGGTATGGCAATGACAACAGCAATGCAAATTGAGATTGAAAACCTCAAGTGTGGTGGATGTGAGAAGTCCATCCTAAGAGGGCTAGCCGCTATGGAAGAAATCTCTGATGTAGTGGTTGACCGCGAAAATAAACTGGTGAGCTTCACTGCAGATCAGTCTGTCCGACAAGCCGTCGTCAACAAATTGCGCTCGATGGGGTATCCCGAAAAAGACTCATTGAGCGGATTGGATGCTGGTTTGGCAAACGCTAAATCATTCGTCAGTTGTGCGATTGGTCGCGTGTCTTGATTCAAGTTTTAAATTCAAATCTGGAGTTTTATATGAAAAAATTTCTCACTTCCGCCTTAGCCATCGCCTTGATCGGTGCCTCTATTGGTAGCTTCGCGCAAGATCATTCTTCTCACGGTTCACATGGCCAGCGAGCAGGCATGGACTCAACTGAAATGCAAGCCATGAAACAGGACATGCAGAAAAAGATGAGTGCGGCGAAAACTGATGAAGAGCGTCAAGCACTCATGGCCGAACAACAGAAGTTGATGCAAGGCAAACAAGGGCAAATGATGTCAATGCATTCACAAAATCACGACATGAGCGGTATGCCCAGCAATATGGCCGAGCGTCAGCAAATGATGCAAAAGCAGATGGGTTCGATGGGTGGGCAGATGCCAATGGGCGCCATGTCTCACTAAGACTTAACCTGCCTCCGGCGTTTCAAAGCGTCGGAGGCTTTGTCTCCAGATTTAAACCCTGCTAATATTGAACCGTGAAAACAGTCAGATTTTTAGTGATGTGTCTGCTTGCTCTTGCAATTCCATTGCAAGGGATGGCTTCGGTCACTCAAATGTTCTGTCACGGTGGCGGTGCGGCTTCTTCGGTCGTCCAAACAACGGCTGATCACTCGCATCATCAAGCCACTGATCACCAACACGATCAGGCCCAGCCTTCGGAGCATCAAGTATCCAAAGCCGAGACTGCTAAGAGCTTGAATCACAAATGCAGCACTTGCGCCCAATGCTGCTTTGGCACAGCTTTGTTGCCAGCGCCGATTAACTTGGTTTTTAACCAAGAAACTAGCACCTTGGTAGCAACCAGCACTGTGCTCTTGGGGGAGTTTTCTCCCCACAACTTAGAGCGACCTCCGCGTTCCTTCCTCGCCTGAGCAATTTAGCAACCTTGCGGTTGCGTGAATTGCAGCTCGTTCTCGTGATTGATCGACATCACGAGAGTCGATTGCTCCATGGTCAACGAGGAATTTATGTATCTCAAATCTCCAAAGCCGCCACAGCTGACTGCCGCTGTATTGCTTGCCTGTCTTCATTGGAGCAGTGCTTGGGCGCAGACTGACATCAAACCCGAAGTTCGGACGCCGGAGAAATCCGTTGAGTTGGTTTACCAGTCTTCTTTTCAAAATTACCAACGCTACTCAGCGTCCTCTGTCCAACCTTGGAAGCAGAGCAATGACGCCGTGAAAGACATTGGCGGGTGGCGTGCGTATGCCAAAGAGATCACGCAAGACACAGACGCTAAACCGTCCACTCCGGCGCATATTCATGGAGGTCACCAATGAACCTCAAATTCAAATCACTGGTGCTAACGGGAATCGCTCTTGGGTTGTCCGGCTGTGCCAGCTACAACGTAGAGCAAGGTGTAGACAGAGCCAACCGTGACGCCAGTGGCTTTACCCAAAACGAGTTGAACCTGGCAAAAACCAAGGAAGATCGTGACAAGCGTCTCGCTACCACGAATCAACTTTTAGCCCAGCCCGTTCGACAAAAAGAGGCTATCCAGTTGCTGCTGGCCAACAGCCCAGCGTTCCAAGCCTTGCTGGCTCAAAACTGGGCCGAGGCGGCAAGCGCGGCGCAGTCTGGTCGCATCTCAAATCCTACGTTCGCTTTTGAAAGCGTGGTGACGGGCAGTGAGACTGAGCTGAATCGATTCTTCTCGTTTGGCTTGTTGGACCTGATCACCTTGCCCCAACGTTCGGCGATGGCTAACTATCGCGTTGAACAAGCTCAAATTCGCATGACAGCAGAGGTGGTGGATCAAGTCACTCGCGTGCGTCAAGCGTGGGTGCGTGCGGTTGCGGCAGAGCAGTCATACAAGTATGCAGGCCAAGTGTTAGCCAGCGCAGAGGCGAGCGCGGAGTTGGCAAAACGAATGGAGTCTGTTGGCAACTTCAACAAACTCACTCGGGCAAGACATCAAGCGTTTTATGCAGATGCAGCGACCCAATTGGCAACAGCCAAACAGACGGCTATTTCGCGCAAAGAGGAGTTGGTGAGATTGCTGGGTTTAGATGAAGCTCAAGCCAAACAGCTGGTTCTCCCAGAGAGGTTGCCTAATCTTCCAAAAACCCCCATGTCTGCTGAGGATGTTGCCAAACAAATCAACCAAGAACGCTTGGATGTTCAGCAAGCGAAAGCAGCGTTGAATGCGGCAGCTAAAGCGCAAGGCTTGAATAAGGTGACGAGTTTGACCGACATTGAATTGTCGGTAAGGCGTGGCAGCGTATCCGACACCAGTACATCTTCATACAGCTCAAGGCGTGGATATGAGGTAGGCGTGAAGTTGCCCATTTTTGACTGGGGCGATTTGCAACGCGATGCCATGAACGCACAAACCTTGGCCGCAGCCAATCAACTGGAAGCCACGATCCGCGCAGCGGGGTCGTCCTTGCGTGAGAACTATGCGGCTTACCGCACAGCCTATGACATCTCTCGGCACTACAGAGATGAAGTCATTCCGCTTCGCAAAGTCATTTCAGAAGAAAACGTACTGCGCTACAACGGCATGATCATCGGCGTCTTTGAGTTGCTGGCGGACTCACGCGACCAAATCGGCGCCGTGATTTCGGCCATCGCCGCAGAGCAACAGTTCTGGTTGGCGGATGCGGCCTTGCAGGCGACATTGATCGGTCGTCCAACCTCTATCGGTGTAGCTGCCATCAGCAGCACATCAAGCAATACGGCTGCTGGCCATTGATCGGGGATCCACATGACATCAAGACGAGATTTTTTCAAAGCAGCAGGAATTGCAGGTGGCGCTGTCTCGGCAGCAACCGTGGGGCGCTTCGCATTGGCGGGCTTGCCAGAGCCTGTGATTCAGTCTAAGCCTGACACCATGCCGCCATTGGTCCCCAACACCGGACGCCCCTACAACCCCGTGGTCACTCTCAACGGCTGGACGCTTCCTTGGCGCATGAACCAAGGTGTCAAAGAGTTTCATTTGGTCGCCGAGCCTGTGGTGCGCGAGATGGCGCCCGGCTTCAAAGCACACTTGTGGGGTTACAACGGGCAAAGCCCCGGCCCAACCATCGAAGTGGTCGAAGGCGATCGCGTGCGTATTTTTGTGACGAACAAATTGCCAGAGCACACCAGCGTGCATTGGCATGGTCAGCGTGTGCCTAATGGCATGGATGGCGTGTCAGGCTTGACACAAAAACCAATCAAACCGGGACAAACCTTTGTCTACGAGTTTGTGGCGCGACGACCGGGCAGTTTCATGTACCACCCACACGCCGATGAAATGACGCAGATGGCGATGGGCATGATGGGTTTGTGGATCACACACCCCAAAGAAAAGCATCCCCTCATCGACGAGGTGAACCGTGACTTCTGTTTCTTGTTGAACGCCTTTGACATTGACCCGGGCAGTTACACCCCAAAAACCATGACGATGCTGGACTTCAACCTGTGGAGCTGGAACAGCCGCATTTTTCCGGGCATTGATTCGTTGAACGTCCGGCTCAATGACAAGGTGCGAATTAGGGTGGGCAACTTGACCATGACCAATCACCCCATCCACTTGCATGGCCACGAGTTCACGGTCACAGGAACGGACGGTGGTCCCATTCCACAAACAGCACGTTGGCCAGAGGTCACAACTGATGTGGCGGTGGGTCAAATGCGTCAGATTGAATTTGTGGCTGATGAAGAAGGCGATTGGTCATTCCATTGTCACAAGAGTCATCACACCATGAATGCCATGGGGCACAACGTGCCCACCATGATTGGTGTGGATCACCGTGGCATTGGAAAAAAGATCAACAGTTTGATTCCCGATTACATGGTGATGGGAGAGCGCGGGATGGCCGATATGTCTGAGATGGAAATGCCCATCCCAGACAACACCACGCCCATGATGACGGGCGAGGGCCCCTTTGGCTCCGTCGAAATGGGAGGCATGTTTAGTGTCCTCAAGGTCCGCAAAGACCAGAAGCCGGGTGACTACAAAAACCCCGGTTGGTACAAGCATCCAGCGGGAACTGTGGCGCAACCTTATAAGGGTGCTTTGATGAAGCCAACCCGCAGCAGCTCAGCAGGCGGGCAATCCATGCCAAGGACTCAAAAACCTGCCAAAGATTTTGAAGTGCAAATTCGCAAACCTACCGCTCATGGCGAGCACTAATTTTTAAAGGAATTCAACATGAACAAGATGACAAACACTTTTGCCTTGGTGGCAATCACTGCTGCAATTTCTACGATGAGTTTTGCTCACGATATGAAAGATGGCTCAGGCATGAAACCCATGGAGATGAGTGAACCCATGCGAATTGAAATGTGCCAAAAAATGCACGAAGGCATGACGGCGGATCAGTGTCGTGAGATGCAGAAAAAGATGATGGGTATGCACAACCACAGTGAGCACCAGCACGATGACGGTGTTAACAAAGCTGGCAAACCTGGTATTGCTGCGAATGTCACTCGCACGATTCACATCACGATGTCAGACAAAAATCGCTTCACGCCAAATTCAATCAAAGTCAAGCAAGGTGAGACCATTCGCTTTGTGGTGAAGAATGCAGGCAAGAAGAAGCATGAAATGGTGATTGGTTCAGTTGAAGACATCAAGGCCCATAACGAACTGATGGAGCGTTTTCCCGGCATGGAGCATGACGAACCCAATATGGTTGATCTTCAGTCAGGTGAAAAGGGTGAAATCATTTGGCAATTTACAGAGGTGGGGCAATTCCAATTTGCTTGTCTGGTCACGGGTCATTTTGAGGCTGGCATGAAAGGTGTCATCAACGTCGTCAAAGCACCAGCAAAGACTAAGCCAAAATCTCAGTCGCCTGAAGATCACTCTACCCATCAGCATTAATCAACAGACGGAGTGTCGATATGAAATACCTCAAGAACATTGTGCTTGTGATGGTTGCTGCCGGTAGCGTCCTTGTTTCGCGAATAGGCGATGCGCAGACGACTCAACAAGCTGACATAGTTAAAACAGAAACGAAATATGCAGAGGGCGAGGTGAAACGGGTCGATTCATCTTTAGGAAAGATTACGATCAAACATGGGGCCATCAAGAATCTTGATATGCCACCTATGACCATGGTCTTTACAGTCAAGGAAAAGTCTATGCTTAAAGACGTGTCGCCTGGGGACCAAGTTCGTTTCCTTGTTATCAGCGATAACGGGAAAATGGTCATCACTGAGCTGCTCAAATGATTTAGTAGCCAATGCGCTTGGATTTTATTAATTGCCCACAGAAAGCTTAAACACGAAGATCGGCTTTAAACAGAGGTGTCTACTTTAAGCATCTCATGGCTTAATCTTTTTCTTGAAAAGATTGGCCTGAAGATGTCGTGAAAAACCATTGACATCAAAATCAACCTGCAGCTTGTCCGGATAAAAGGTTACACGTTCAATCAATTCATAGACTAATGCTTCAAGAAAAAGATCTCGGAAATGACTCCACATTATGTCCGTCGTGTAGAAAGTTTCGTTGACATTTGAAGGTTCAAACTCTGGTTTCGCTTTGACTTCTTCACTTTGTTGTGCAAGCCATTTATCAGGGTTGCGAAAAATGTTTCTCAGCATAGGAATGACTACAGCATGTACTTCGCTGGTTGGAAGATCAGGAGGTCCAGTTCCATTTTGTTTTTCTTCCGCTGTGGCTGGGCTTAAGTAGTACCGATAGCGTTTGCCGTTTGAGCGCTCATTAGTTTCAAACATTTTGAACTGACGGCCATCATGCCAATACAAACGATCTCCCAACGGAAAAAACAATGGGTTTCTTGGTTGGGTGGGCTTTCCTTTGCGTCTGGCACGTTTGTCTAGAGCCGCATGAGCTTGTTCCCACAACTCACGATCAATGATTGGTTGATGCCTGCTTTGATGCCATTCGTTGTTATAAAAAGCTTCGCCGACATACATCCGATTGTTAAGGACTCGATACAGTGCGTTGCTATCAAAAAGGTTGCCACCTGCTTTGTTGCCAACCTTGCTGATTCTGACCTTGGTGCGATAGCCTAGGTCTGACAAAGTTTTGAGAAGCTCACCAATTGATTTGGCTTTTATGAAGTTTCGGAAGATATCCTGAACGATCAACGATTCTTCAGTATCGACTTGTAATTCTTGCTTCGCATTCAAAGCGTATCCAAGAGGTACGCCGTTGGCTTGCCATCTCCCATTCGCGCGTGCAATCGCAATTTTCTCCCGCGTTCGCTCCCCCGCAAGCTCCCTTTCAAACTGCCCGAAAGAGGTGAGCAGATGTATCGCTAATCTGCCCATTGACGTTTCACTGTCAAGAGATTGACTGATGCTGATTAGAGAAATACCAGGGATCGTAAATGCGGGCAACAAATCGCACATGTCTTTGACACTGCGACTTAGTCGATCAAGTCGCTGAATCACAACCGCATCAATCTTGCCTGCCTCCATATCTTTGATGAGTAGGCGTAGGGCGGGGCGGTTGCTGTCTCCCCCGGAGTAGCCATCATCTGCATACACATGCTCTACGAGCTCCCAGCCCATTCCACGTTGGGCTTTGATGTATTGCTTGCATGCTTCAATTTGAGCGTCGATCGCATTGAGGGCTACACCTTCATTTTCGCTAGACGAGACACGTGCGTAGATGGCGCAGCGTTTGACTGTCTTTTCTGCAGTATCTAGACGCTTAGAAGGTTTGGTAGCAGATGGCCCTTTGCTCATAGGCCAATATCATCTCAGACTAGGTCAGCGATCGGAGGGGCGGTTAATGAGAATTATTGTTTTCAAAGCGATATCCCCGTCGGCGTTCAAACTCCTGATATCCCTTTGCAATAGCGGGATCGGAGTAGCCTGCTGAGTCATCTGATTGAACGTCGATGCCGTCGAGACCGGGTAGATCTGAGACGAACTGCAACCAACTTTCGCGTGGAATTTGAGACTCAATGAACGGTTTCAGATACGCATCCAGGTGCCCATCATTAGGAGCCTGAATTTCTTTGGTCAGTGCATCCAGATAAGGTTGCTTGTTTGTGCGCATCCAGTTCACGGACATATTCGCGCGAAAGCATAGTTCCGCGTGAACGAGCAACATGGTTCGCCCATTGCCATCAAGAAATGGATGACCGTACGCAAACATTCCCATGATGAACCCTGGGCGTTTGTCCATTTGCTTTTTATCTTGAGCGATGGACAACCCTTCCATTACTGCCAATTTGCTGTCGCGCGGGTGGCTGAAATAAAGCTCCCCTTTTTTGATGGCGCTTGTAGGCAAGACCTCTGCTCGATCTTTGCCAGCCCAAGGATAAAGACCTTCGAACAAAATGCGATGCACCTCTAAAAAGTCGGAGTACTCAATCCGCTTTCTCGTGGCTAGGAAATCTAATGCTGCAGGGAGCTGAGCTCGAAACAATTCATGCTCAGCAATCTTGACGATTTCTAGATCTTTTTCTTGGTCGAAGTTGCGCAGGTACCCCACCGTAGCAAAGTCGCCAAACGGATCAAACACGGGCCAAATTCCGATGGTGAGCGATGACTAGTTTGGTCATGTCGCGAGGGGATAGCTTGCCTGCACGTGTCAATGCAACCAATAAGTCATCTGTCTTGTCGCTCTTGACTTCATCGCCAGCAAGCTTTGTGACGGCTTTGGCCCAAAGGTCTGCGAAGGTGGGGGCAAAAACAATGCCTTCACGCTTAGCTAGTTGGCGAACATAAATAGCAGTGGGGTCGTTGCGGCGCTGTTTAGCCCGTTTGAGGGCTTGAGTTCGGTTTTGTTCCAGCTTGGCCGTTGCTTGCATGAGCAAACTGTCTTTGCCGATTTGTTCCACTCTGTCAGGTTTTGCATATACGCCGCGATCAAGTCTGGTGATCAGGCCTTTTTCAAGCAATGCTTTGAGCGCTGCAGAAACTTGGCTGGGACTCCCAAAGTCACTGACGTCAGAGCGCAGCAAAACGCCATCCCGTCGAGGGCGGAGCGATTGCAAGATGCGTCCTTCTATGTCCATGTGGTTCATTATATGAATTAAGAAAAGTCTATGCAAATCAATTATTTATGAAAATTCCTATGCCGATTTTCAGTTTGAATATATAGACTTTTCTTCTTAAATTAAAGAGGGCTAGAGGGGGCAATGAGGACCTTATGGACGCGGATTCATATTCGCGTTTGCCACCATACAAAAAGGCTCGGAAAATCTCCGAGCCTTTTTTCTTTGCCTCAAAGCCCAGTATTTGCGGGCTTCCGACGGATGACCTTAAGGACGCGACAACTTCACTTCTGCAAAACGTGGAGTTTTTTTGCCGTTTTCTCTCTCTTTTCTCTGTTTTCTTAAGGACGCGTCCACAAGAGAAACCTAGGTTTTATGCGGGTTTGCGGGAAGTTGTTTAACCTTAACTCTGCATGAGTATCGGGGATTTGAATGTGTTTTTTACTTCATTTTTTCAAAACAGTAGATCCAGAATTTCGATTTTGAATATCTAAGTCCGTTGTGCGGCGGTTGCTGCCAGTTCTAGTCAATGCTAGACGACAGCTCTCGCAAGAATCAGTCGTTGGGCAGTTTGTGTTCTGCGCGTAGAACCGGTATGACACAAGGGGCAGCGCTGTCCTTGCCGAAGAGCATGCAAGTGATGCTGGTCTGATCGGCTTCCTCCCCCCGCTAGAAGCTTGATTTCTGACTCGGTAGGCCACCGTAGGCTCTACCCCATAATCGAGTAAAACAACGCATTGTTTGCCAGCCAAGGGAGGAGTAATGCCAATAACAGCGTATTCAAAAGAAGCCGCACGCGAAATCGACCTTGAGCAGTGGCTGACGTTGAACAACTACTCGATCAAGAACGACCCACTGCTTGAGCGGATGCCGGCCGAGCTGCGGGCCAAGGCAGCGCGCGACATCGAGTGCAGTGGCTGCCGCGCACACGGTGCGATGCTGGTGGCAGTCGGCCGCGAACGCGGCGTAGGTCGAAGTGTGAGCCAGGGGCACTTTCGGTTCGGCCACACAGACGGCGCCAATCCTCACGATCCGCTATGCGACTTTTACATCGACGAAAAGTTGCCACGCGATACGGACTACCTCGTGAACTTCGCGAGCGATAAGTCGGCGTTGACCCGAGCGGTGCGCGACTTGGTGTGCCGCGGCATTCGTGCGGGCCGTTTCGGTCAGGCCGATGTCCGCCGCATGCGACTGTGGTTCCTTGATGAGAAGGCAGCGCATGCGATGCCCTTGGACGTGATGCCCGAGCTCTTGAAGTGGTGCGTCGACATGGACACCACACGGTGGGATGGCCAACTGCCTTTCCAACCAGAGCATGGGCAGCTACCAGACTTCGACTGGACGCAAGCGGCCAGAAGCGAATGGCGCAGGCGCCACGGTGCGTTGTTCGAGGCGCGACCGATGCGGGTGCACTTCAGATCGGACACGGTCAAGCGGGCGCTCAAGCTAATCGAACTACAGGGCAGCGTCACCGTGCTCGACCCGACCTCGCTGCGCGAGAAGTACGAGGCCGTAGTTCAACTGTCGGAGTTTGCAGCGCTCTACGTCTACCACCTCGCGGGCACGAAGCCTCCGCCCCACTGGCGACTCAACGGCCTTAAATCAGCGGGGCGCGCGCTACAGGCTCTATGTGCGCTGTTGCTGTTCATGAACGACTGGGACACGGGCCAAGCCAGCGCAGCTTTCGCAGGCTTGACGGCACTGCCGTCCGCCGCTGACGGCTCTGAGGGCAACGTCATGGGTTTAAACCCATTTCACGACTACGAGGCCTGGCAGATCCTCCATGAAGCTCGGCAGGTCGCGACACGTCGGACCGATGCTCGGCCGGTGGCCGAGCAGGTTGACGCGATCAGGGCCGAGCTGCACGCCGCCCACCTGAAATGGCAGGCCCGATCCACGACTCACTAGGACTTCGCCATGACCGAATCAACAACGGTTTTTAGCCGCTATACCGACCTAGCATCGCTGCTGGATATGCTCCATCGCAGGGCCATCACGCTACTACGGCCAGACACCTGGGATGACCGGAATGACCGGCTCATGATGAAGACCTACGCAGACTGCTTCGAACTGAAGACTCTGCTAGCCCTGTGCCTGACGAGCCGTGGCGAGACCTATCACCACTGGAAGGTCTTCACCGACAAGAGCAGTGGTGTCTGTATCCACTTTCGGAGGGACGAGTTCCAGCAGACCATGCGAGCTGCTGGCGTAAAGGTAAAAAAGGTTAAGTACCTGAAGTTGGACGAACTCGTCGCCGAGGACCACCCCATGGAGACGCTACCTTTCCTGAAGCGCTTTGGCTTCGGTGACGAGGGCGAGTACCGGGCCGTCTACCAGAACAAAGCCGCCGAAGACCATCTGAAGCAGGTCCAGATCGACCTCAATATCATCGAGCGGATCAGCCTGAACCCCTGGATGCCAGCGCATGTTTTCAAGTCGGTGCGCACCACCATCGAAGCCCTGCGCCAAGGAGCCACATTCACGGTGGATCACTCGTCGCTCATCGACAACCGGCGCTGGCGCCAGTTTGCCTCGCAGTACGAGAAGAAACCAAGATCCGCCTGACGTCAAAGCGTGTGCGGGCTCTTCTTGCTGCTGAGCTTCAAGGTTTTTTGTCCGGTGCTGCCTTCAAGTCGATGCAGGAGATAGCCGATGACGCACAGCGCATTGCAACCCCGGCGAGCCCGTACTGAACCGCTGCAGAGCCGAAGTCCAGCTAACTTCTGCATCAGGCTGGTTGCAGTCACTCGTCCGTTGTGCAGGACGGCTCTGTTCGCCAATGCCTAACATTCAGTTCCTTGTCTAGTGACTGGCCACTAATCCTCAAAAGACTGCTTAGCCAAGCTCATCGACTTGGCGTACCGCTGAATGACGTTGCGTCCAAGCGCTACTTCTAACTGGAAGCGCGTCGCTCAAAGTAATCCTCCAGCGCGCGAATCAGAAACTTCGCCGAAATGTACGCCCCATATGCGTGGATTTTGTCACCTTTCTTCTTGTCGCCAAGGTCGACAACGGACTTTGCACAGATGCATGGTGGCTTCAGCGGCGACAGTTCAGCCGCACGCTGAATCCCGAACACTTCCATGTCTAGGCCGTTCACCTTTCGGTGGATCGTTTCAATATTCGCCATATATTTGGAATCTGCGATAACAGCAGATCCGCTAGTAAAGATGCCTAGGTCAGGCTTTGTCGCCTCAGTTGGCCGAGTTCCGGAGAACCCTTCTTCCAGCTTGGCAATGAGCCCCGCGGTATTCGTCAAGGACCTGAGATTGGCCAACGTCACATGGTCGGTCGGCACCTGATACGGCTCTTGCATAAACCCGTCTGAAATCCATTTTCCGGATTGGTACTCGTAGGCCATGCTGGAAACAAGCAGTTGGCCTAAGCTTGCACGTTTCTCAAAACCACCGCAAATGCCGCTCATGCCCACTATGTGCGGACTGAAGCGGTCGATGCATAGAGCGGCGGTAACTGCCGCGTTGACCAAGCCCATCTGAGGAAGCAGCACGACAGTACCTTGTGCACCTGTCAGCTTAATGTCAAAGCAATCAATACCGTTGCGGATAACCGACTTCCCGTCTAACAAGGTGACGTAGGGATTGCGCTCTTCTTGCAGTGCGCAGAAGACAACAAAGTCAAACGTGACACTTTTCCTCAGTTGGATCAACAGATGATCCAGGGTTGATTGCCAGCTCTTCGTATTAGAGAAGTCCGATAGGATGCACCCGTGCGACTCATAGAACTCTCGCAACTCGGGGAAATCCTTTGGATACGAACTAATGGCCACCAGTAAGGCATCACCTTTGCCTGCCTTGATGATCGCCTCAAGAATGGCCTTGCCGTTCTGAGAGGCAGCAACGTCATCCAGGCTCGGCAGTTTGAGGTCGATAATGAAAAGACCGATATCAGCATTAAGGTTTGCCGCGAAGTCGGTCATAGACTTGGCCACGATCACGTGCTCATTTGGCACGCCGCTTTTGGTCAAATAAGTGAGCAGAGTTCGCCGCTTCGTTTCGTCATCTTCAATGAGAAGAATCTTCTTCATCCGTAAGTCCTCAATATGGATATGATCCGTTGCAAAGTAGATTTGGACTTGTAATGGTAGAGAACGGCACCAATCACGTCCTGTTTGTACTTATCGCTGACAACTTTTGGTGCCTGCTTTAGCTTCACCTTTGTGTTCCCTATATAAAAGTCAGGATACTGGGTCACGATGACAATTTTTGTCTTCTTCTTGACGGCGTTGAGTGCACGAAGTACCTCGATGCCTCCCTGCGCTTGATCATGGCCTTTGATCTTGTCGTCGGCGCTTTCCCCGAAGGTGGACAATGCCATATCGAGAATGATGAGGTCATAGTCCTCCTCCATCACTTTCACAACTGCGCCGCGCACCCCGTCGACAATCTCTGGCTCGAACCCGTATACCTCCAGCACGCACTGCTTCATCTCGTCGCGTTTGTGCACTTCGTCTTCAACAAGCAGGACGCGGCTCATGCAGCGGCTCCTGTGACGTCGTTGGCTGCCTCTGCATGAATGCTGAAGGAGAGTTTTAGCTCTTTTGCAGTGTCGTTCGCTTCGCAAGCCACTGTATGAATTCCTTCGCTCGTTCGCGTAATGAACTTGATTTTCTTGATCCCAGTGTAGCCCTCTGTAACCATGTCGACGCCCGCTTCCTCTGAAGCAATAGCAGCCAAAATTCGCTGCTTGGAGGTCTCGTAGTTGCCGTCAGCCACCCTGGTTGCAATTTTTACGGTCACAAGGTCCAAGGCAGTGCCTGGCGTGCGCAGGCCACTGATATCTAGTGATATTGCAGAATTCTGCGCGCTGTGCTTCGCTGCGTTCTGTAGTAACACTGCCAAACAGTCGTAAAGACGGTGAACGCTGATGCCCGTGTATTTGGCATCTACCGCATTTCCTGAAAAATGCACAGAACCATTCAAATTCAGGTCGATGCGGATGATCTCACACAGCTCTCTGCCTGTCGCGGAAATGAATCCAGTCTGAGGAACCTGAAACCAATCAGCCACTTTCTTGAAGACCTCGTTGACTGCTTCGTACAGCTCAGCCTTCATTTGAGCGTCTGCACTGCCATAGTGCCCGAGGAAGGCTTTGTCGATAGACGCATTTGCCTCACCCAGCAGGGTAGTCCTAATGAACCGTGCAGCATTCTCGAGTTGTGGCGTGATTTGCTTCCAGCAGAAGGCGATCACCATGTCATTTAGCAACTCGCTCGCGCCGGTCGTACGAAGCGTGGAACGTAGCTGACGAAGGTTGTCTTGGGTTGCCGCATCCGAGAGATCGAGGGTCGCCTTGAAAAGCGAATTGGCGGCCTTGAACTGCAGGTGTTCTCGCCGAAGCCTATCTACTATCGCCTTATATGACGCCATCCAGGCTTCAACGGTACGTCGCATGGTTGGATTAGTCATGTACACCGCATATTCAGGCTTGCGCAAGACAGCGTCAACCGTATCCATCGTGACGCCGTCGAGCGTGTTGTGTCGAATCCGACGCCCAAGATACGACTCGATGCCGAACTCAGTATTAAGACAAAACTGCTCGAACGCATCTTTGGCAATCTGCGAGATAAGGTATTCGTCTTGATCATTTACATGGATGATCAGAAGGCTCTTTTCGACGCCTGAGCTGTCCTCCACAGAAGATATCTGCGCTTCAATTCGCGGATATAGAGAGCGGTACTGCTCCGTGGACATAGTCGGGTTGCTGTCCAGCCATTTTTTCATAGCGATGCTGTCCACATACATACGACTACTGTCGAAGTATTTCTGAAGTCCAGAAACCTTCGCGCGGGTCGTGATTGCATCAGCTTCAATAAAGTACTCGATTCGATTCAACCTCTGACCTACCGCCTTCAGAATGTCGCAACGGATCTGAGACGCCTGGGATGCGTTGCCTACAAGCGTATACATCTTTTCGAGGGTGACTTCATCAAGCGAGCCAACAATGTAGTTGGCTACCTGTGGCGAGTCGCCCAATAAGTAATTTATGAAATCTAGTATTGATCCGTTGTGCTCGGCCGTAACATGTGAGATGAAGTCAGTCCGAAACTCGAAATCGATATCGGGATCAATTGACTTTTTTCTAAAGAGTGCGAGCGCCAAAACGGCCACCAGGCCTTTTGTTTCAGGAAGTGCTGTGACATACAGCGTCCGCATCTCTTTCTCAGTGAGGAGAGACTCCAGTCCAACGGTGTTCTCAAAAACGGAGCGGACCTCATCCTTCGATAGAGTCAGCAAGTTTGCGCGGTTACTGATGAATCGCAAGAAAATGTAAGTCCTGTAGAAGGAGTCGAGCTTCAATGGCACTGACTCGGCCAATCTGGTCCCAGTGCTTGCCAACAGGGCAGCTTTGTCGTCACAGGGTTCCGACAGCGCATACAACCTGTCTCCCACGATCTCAGCAAGAAGACGGATTCCGATAACGCGATCCAACTTGTTTCGATACGCAGCTAATGCTGGTCGCTCCAGGAATGCGGAGGAAACACGATACATGTCAAGCGATGAATCACTGTACTCATCCTGAGCGCGGTAGACGTCAGTGACGATGCCTTCCTCGACCGGATCGGATGCGAACTCGATAAGACCCATTAACTCCCGAAGGAATACGGGCGACAGGTGGGTTACGAATTCTTGACGGATCGAGGGCAGCTCCGTTGCAAGATTGAATATGGTGATCGTCGCATAGACCGTATCGACAAGGCAGGACTCAGTTGCACGCAGCAAAAATCCAGCGACATCATCCTCATTTAGCGGAGTGGGAATGAAGTTGCTCAATGAAAGAGCCCTGCGAAAGTCACCGTTGACTTTGCTTATAAGGCCACTTATACGCCGCTGGGCGACCACAAATAGCGAGATCTTCGAGCTTAGATTTTCCAGCGCACTGAAATGCAACCCCGCATTGCTTCGATGGCAGATCTCATCTTCGATTTGCGAAACAATACTTAACTCAGTTGCAGAAAGGTTCCTAGAGCTTCGCAAGTAAGCAAGCTTATAGGATAGGAAGTTAGAAGCTCCATATACCTTGCTCAAGCCATGAAGGATGCCAAGGGCTGCTGTGGTGTCAAGAGCCTCCAGCTTAGCCAAAGGCCTGATCGTACGAAGGAGGTCGAGTGCCTGTTGCCCAACTGAGTTGATGTATCCTGCGGTGTAGCAGACCTCATTTCGCCAGTCCACAGCGGGAAAGCTGGTCATCACAAAAAGATCTGTCGCTGTTTTCTTTGCACCTTGATTCTGGCGGTAGGAAATACCGTCCGGGCCTTTCAAAATGGCCCCAGCAATCACGCTGTCGTGTGGTGAATTTCCATGGCGGATTGCTTCTATGTCGCTTGGGACGATGTTCTGCTTAGCGCTATAGCCTCTGAGCAGATTGCGCTTTTTCAGATCACGAACGCCTGCGATAAGATTAAAAATACGGGCAGGACGCCACGCCTTCCTGCTTTTGAATTGGTTAGTCGCCATATGCATCAGATTCTATGAGGCTACGCTTGTGTCCTGCGCGACAGCGCCAAGTCCGTCGTTTCATTGCTTGAAATAATTCGGTACGTGATTGGGGTAGCCCACACCTCTTGGAGGAATCGCGGCCAATGCCAGAACGGCAGTCACCTAATCAGGGCGAGAGCCAAAGACGCGGAATCAACAGGCACTGGGTGCGCCACACTTCGTCCGAAGTTGGACAACTTCAATCAGCAGCTTCTGACTCCAGTCGGATGGCTAGTCGTCAACTTTGAATGACTGCTTCCGCCGCAAAGCAGACCAAGTTGCCTCGATTTGTGGCTGAGCTCTTTGTCGTTGACGCGTTGGAAAAGAGGCACCGCTTCAGCCTGAGAAAGCACTTGGTCAGCGTAATTTGTGCGGTCGCCCTGTATTTTTCGATGGCTTCCAGACCTTGATCGGCACCAACGCGATGCGATTTCGGTTGCTGACATCGGCGCGCGCGCTTGCCCCCTAGTCGGCGGTTGGTCATACCATGCCTGTGTCTGTCGCGATAGTGGATGCCCTCTCTGCTGCGATCGCACGGCGTTGATCAGGAGAGAAGTCGTGCCAAACGAGTTTGGTCGTGGATGGCTCGTACACCCATGGATGGTCGAGCACTTCGTAAGGCTGCAAACGGCGGCCCCTTAGGTAGATGTGTTGATCTGCGCACGGAACATCCGGAGGCCAGTAGACACCGAAGTGCCTTTGGTTCATGTGCTCATAAACCTTGGTAACCTGCGGGGCGCCGCCAATATCCCTAAAGCGATTCGACGAGAGTACTTCAAAAAACGCTTCCGCTGGCGTCATACCGAGCTTGGGGTAATCCGCCTTCCCGGCTTTCAAAATTTCGGACATTCGCCGAACAGTCGCATTGACAGGGCCCTTGTCACCAATGAACGCGACTGACTCTCCGCCGTAAGATCTTGGACGAGTCGCTTCGAATCGTTTTCGATCTGGGTGGAAAGAAATCCGCCGCACAAAGAAGTTCCTTCGGCGCGCAGAAAAACCGGCGAAGATGAATGCGCAGTCAGGAACCGCCATCATGGCGTGGGCGGGCTCAGAGACGAAAGATAGCGACTGGTTCAGCATCTTGAGGACCTGCTGATAGACATCGGCAATGTCGATGACCCTATCCCTCAAGTTTATAAACGACTCAACGTAGGCCGAAATCTGGGCAATCAATGGATATGTCCAAGCAGTGTCTCCCGCGAAAGCAATGACGGCATCACTTCGGCCAATTGAAAATATCTTTGGGCCATAGTCCCATAGCTTTCCGCCGCTAAGCCTGCTATCAGACATCACCCACAATTCGCGACCGGTCTGGGTCGGTCTGGTCCAGGCGACGACGAGTGTCATAAGCGATCGTTGTTTGAGAGGTTGGATTGTGCGGCAACATGGCAGTCGACAGGAGAAGAACCTATCCGAACCGAAATCCGAATAATCCGCCCGTCTCGCCCTCGTCGGATAAACGGGCTTTGAGCACAACCTTCGAGGTGTCGAAGCCTTCCGGCAGCGGCAGCCTAGCGAAGATATCGGAGTTCATCGTGACGATGTACTGGAGGCCCTTTCCTGCAGTTGCCTCGAGGCCTAGTTGCAGTGCGCCAGCGATTTGTCGCTCGTCGACGCCGTCGAAGAGGTGGCTGTCATGCAGCAGGAAACCCGGGCCTCCGAAGCGCGCCGTGACGACCTTAAAGAGCGCTAGATCGAAGCAGAAAATTTCGACCTTCGAAATTCCACCGCCACGGTCGCCTTCAATAGAGATATGAAACTCTGGGCCATTGTCCGTGGCTTCGACCACGAATCGACCAGTTCGGTCGTCGTATAGCCGTGAGATCGCATCAGCGATGATGACGATAGCCTGAGTCAATACGTCTGAGCGCAAACGGTGGTCGTCTTGCAGACGTCGCTGGATGTTTGCCCGGTCAATCTCTAGTGTGGTGATTTCACCTTCCAATACCTCCGCGGCCTTGAAGCGCTCTCTGAGTGCTGCTGCGTTTGCTTCTGCGACCGCGAAGTCACGCTGCAGATCGAGGAAATCATCTAAGGCGCCTCGACCCTCAAGACCCTTCAGGATACTGCTTCGCTCCGCGTCAAGGCGCGCCGCGTTTCCTTCTTGCTCGACGATTTGAGCCTTCACGGCGGCAATCTCGTTCTCGAGGTGGGCGCGTCGATTCGAGACCACCGATTCATAGAAGGCTCCGACCTCGTCGAACCGACGTAGAGCCACGCCGGGAAGTTCGATTCCTGCGGCCGCATAAAGCTGGTGGATGTCCGAGCGTTGCGGAGGCGTCTCCGACCGCAGTGCCGCCTCAAGATGTTCTAGGTTCTCTTCAAGAGAGATGTTGTGACGGGCTATCGCCTGCATCTCGGTCTTTGCTTGGGCTGCTCGTCTTGCCAGCTCCTTATAGCTGTCGTGGACCTGAAACGCCGCCAGATCCTGCTTCAACTTGTCGGCTTTGAGGTCAGCGATGGCTACCTGCGGTCGCAATTCCGCCACCGTCCCTACAACTTGGCCCAGTGCGCCATCCCTGACCGCCTTGCGGAGCTCTTCAAGGGTCTTTTCACGCTGGCGAACCTTGCTAAGTTCAAAGGGAATTTGCCAGTCGAGTCCCAAGAGGTAGGAGAGATTCACCTGCCAGTCCCATCGGCGCTGTTGCTCTGCCTGGCGCTCTGGCGCAACAAAACCGCCAGCGCCCCACCGTCGGGCGAAGTACGAGAACATCGACCGGAACGTGGGAGTGTAGGACTCCTCGAACGCCGTGCCGCGCTCATCAAGCGGCAAGCCGAACATGCTGTGGCCTAAAAACAGGCGCCAATTGACGTTGGAAAGGTAGAAGCGACCGCTAGCCTTGTCGTGCTTCTTCGGGAGGTCTTGTCGGCCCTCACCCCCGCCCAGCAGGAATATCTTGCTCGGGTCGGCTCCGCCACGCTCAATCGTGAACAACTCGCCTCCGATTCGAAATCGGCCTTTGAACGTGTGTTGGACTAGGTCCCTGTCGCGCAGCAGCGAATCCTTGTCGCAATCAGCGCCAAGCAGGAAATGGATGATTTCAACCAAACTGGTTTTACCAGCGCTGTTGCGGGTCTTCTTGTCCGTTGAAGCCTGGTTCTTGTCCGACAACAGGACATTGAGGCCCTCGTGGAACGTAACCGTCCTAAAAGAGGGTAGCGAGCTTTCGATGCTGAGGATCATTCAGACGCCTCCCGTCGCACGATGCCGTTGCTGTGGTCAACAGCCGCGATGGCGTACAGGAGATTTAACGCCAGCACAAACCAGTCGAACGGGAGCGGCGCCGAACCGGGGGCCTTGCCTCGAGCCTCACGCACCGCTTCCCACAGCTCCGACACTGAGCGAGGCTCCTTCAACTGGTCAAGAATCTCGGCACCTACCCAGAGCAGGGCACGATCTTGTGGCAGGTGTTTCGTCGGGAGGATCATGCTGGTCTCAGTACCGGCTCACGCTCGAAAATGTCGCAGCTCTCGAAGAAGTGCGTCAGCAACGCCTGGGCTGCCACCAAGTTCTGAGGTGGGACACTACCAACCCCGGTAACCATCTCTAACAGCGCAGTCATGATGGTGCTGGGCATCAGGTTCTGCGCCTTCAATGACCGGTACTTCTCGTTGAGCTGGGCGCCGACCTGGTCTCCCTTTAATGGGTCTGGGTGCTGGGCGAAGTACGAAGCGACGATTGGCGCATTTGCCCAGCCGCTACGGACGAACATCTGCCAATGTGGCGGTAGAGCGTTGTGCGAGAGTTTGCCTACCGGAACGAGCTTCAGATCGATCCCTTCGAGAGGTGGTGGCGCCGCCTGAGCCAAATCGTCCACCAGCTTTCGGAGGGCAGCAACGTCGAGGTTCTTCACGTCAGCCGTGGTAGCCGCAGGACCAAGCAACGAGGCGATGCGCTCAGCGCTCAGACCAAAGACGCGCTCCTCAAATCCTTCCTTGCCGATATAACCAATCTTGACGCTTGGGTTCGCAGCCTTCAGCCCTTCCAGCACCTCAAGCGCTTCCACCGGAATTCCATCGACGAGGTTCAGCACCATGTGCCATTCCTTCATGATGCCCCCGAGCTTCACCTTCGCGGTCTCGAAGTCAGTCTTGATCTTCTTGGTGAGCGTTGCGACCTTGTTGGTCTCGCCGTTCAAGGCGCCATAGCACTGAAAGAGCTGGCCCTTTGACTGGAGGTAGCCATCGCAGCCCTTGTCACCAAGCTTTCCGAAAGCTCTGACGCGAACAAAGTCGTCGCCATGAAGATGCCCCATGACGACCGAGAAGAGGTCTTGAAACGCATCGCCATGACACTGGCGCAGTCTTAGTTCGAGAGCGATGCGCCACCATTGGCGCTGCTCATCTGAAATCTCAGAGCTGAGTTGCATAGTGACGTTGCCCTTCCCTTGTTTCGCTCCATGTCGTGCGCCTCGATTAGGTCGAGGGACGGCACATTTTCTGCGTCAGTAACCTACTTGATTATTTTGCCAGTTTAACGGCGGTGCTGGCGACATGACCAGGCATGCCGTAGCGGCGGTTGAGCCCGTCAGGCTAGGCCCCCATTGGTACGGCTCGCCCGCCGCCGATAGGGCTCCGCAGTGTCCACCGCATTGAAGTTGAGACGCTGCCAACGACCAGGATCAGGACGATGCGGTGCGGCTGGCACGAGCGGGTTAGTAGGGTGTCTGATGTTTTCGATCGGTACATTCGGCGGCATCGAATGGTCATTCACCTGCAGGACTGTTGGCAGTTGTCAGAGCCAAGCCTGAAACTACGCGCCAGTTTCCCAAAAGCGGAGGCCGCTCAGTCGTCCACCGGATGACGGGTCTTGGCGAAAGCGGCTTGTCGGCTTCTTGCCGCGAACGTCAGCAACCAGCCTGAAGCAGACATTTGCCTTAGTCTTAGTGAACAACTAGAGTACAGTGGAAGTAGCGATTCAGCTAAGCTGTGCAAGCGTTTCTCTCTCCATCGACTCTATCGCTGCTTTGAGAAGCAGTTGACTTCTGACTTTGTAAGGCATTAGAAATTCGCTTGGTCACCAAAATTGCTTTGGTGCTGATCCCCATGGTCGTTTGAGCTGTCGAGAATTGACTAATTGAGTTGATCATCGTTGTCTCCGCGCAATAGTAAAACGTTCTGAGGCGCCTTGTCTAAGTCGTGTAGTCCAAAATCATCTGCTTGGTACGACTGGTTTGGCTCCCATTTGATTGGGCTTGTTCAGTTGATAGAAAAATATCACTGAGTATCTTGGCCAAAGCATCTGATGATGTATTCTTTATCGAGGCTACGCCATAAGCCATTGCTTTTTTGAGTGCTAGTGCTGGTATCTTGGACTGAATATCAGGAGCTAGATCGGCAAGCAACCCAAGTTGATTGTTGGTACCACCAACTAACGCTTCAAGGGTGAGTGGTCCTTTAAGTTCCCCTGATTTTCTTGCCGCTTCAACAGCAAATGCAACACTATTACGGATTAAATTGTAAGGAGCATCACTTGGAAATGCATCAATAACCTTTTTGTCGTCTTCTGTTAATTGTTGGGGATAGTCGCTTTCTGAGTACGCTCCCACAATTTTTGAATTATTCGCAACATCAGACAAGGCTTGGCCAGCAGTTGAGATGGTCACTGTATCGCGTGCAGCGGTTGTGAGGGATGATTTTTCAGATGCAGCCTCTGTAACTGCGATCCTGTTTGTAGCTTGTACGCTGATTTGCGGGTACTGATTTTGTACTGAACTGTTGATGTTGCTTACTGACATGCGACCTCTCCAGTTAAGCGCCGTAGTCGCGCATCATTGCTTTTGCTTTGATGCTGTTTGTACTATGTGCATCACGTCCAAGGCTTAACAAAAACTTGTCATTTGCAAGTTTCGTCACCTCATCTGCCGTACCGTTTTTATACTCTGCAAACTTTGCCATCATGCGATTTTTTAGTGGCGCCATATCAACCTGTGACTGGGCATCTTGGGGCATGACATCAAAAATACTTGCTTGCGTTCCATCATCAAGTTTGTAGTACTCGCTCGTCAACTTGCCTTGTATTTCCCCTTTCTCACGCAGTTCGCTAATCGTTGCGGCCATGCTCGTCACATATGGATTGCTGGGGTTCGGGTAACCAATCAACGCCTTGTCATCGTTCGTCAACGCTCGTCCAGCATCAAAGGGTTGCAGCATGGCTGTAAAACCTGTTGCTGTACTAGCCATTGCTTGACCTGCCGCCGAGATAGTCACCGTATCGCTTGCAGCAGTTGCGCTGGAGGACTTTGTAGATGCAATAGTCGCCTCTGCATCTGCAGTTTTATTGGCAGATGGCGTACTGATTTGCGGGTACTGGTTTTGAACTGAACTGTTAATGCTGCTGATCGACATGGCGGCAACTCCATTTGCACTGAGATGTTCATTACTTAGCAAGATAAATGCCAGTGCCAGTTCTGCAATTTATTAATACTTGTCCGCTATCCGAGGGGCATGATGTTGCCACTTGAAGCGGCTACGTCGTACAACTGTTGCCGAATTGTTTGCCGACCCGCTAATCTTAGCTATTCGCTACCATCACAAGATTAGCTATTTGGCAGCTTGATATCGGCTACTGTCGTTGTGATTAAGTGCGTCAGTTCTGCACGTCCTGCAACTTTCAATTTTTCAAAAATACTCTTTGTATGCGCTCGTACTGTCCAAACACTACGGAATAAATGCTCCGCCATCGATTGGTCTGTCATGCCTCGCAGCATCAGCAAACACATCTTTGCTTCAGTTGGCGTCAAGTTAAAACGACGAAGTATCCACTCTTGATCGATCACTGCTTTTGATTGTGGGTTCAGCTGAATCATTAATAAATCACGACGATCCTCCAAAACTAGTTCACTTTTGGATAGCGAAAGTCTGTAGCCTTGCCAATGTTCATTTGCATTGTCGGATTTGGCGTATTGAAAAGCTGCCTCAAGCATGAGCAACTGTTCGTTTAGCGTTAGCGTTTTGATTAGCGCCAAAGCGGCTTGATTGCGGTGAATGTTCTTTAGCTCGCTATTAAACACAAAGCATGGATTTGGATGATGCTCCCAGAGGTCATGCCAACCTGATACCTTCTCACGTATCGTTCGCATCGCCTTTGCATTAATCATTGCATTTGTGAAATGGGGCTTGAGCATGTTGAGTAACACAACTTCACGCGAACTAAATGGAGTGCGGTCATCATTCCTCCATATACGCAAGTCCCCTACATTCAAATCTCCATCGTATGCATACAGGTTGATTCCCCACTTCAAACCATCTGCTTGCAGAAAATCATTGAAGAATTCAGTGCGTTCTAATGCGTCTTGCGCCATGACATCGTTAACTAGAGTAGCTTCTTTGCGAAGCTGAAGATGGGGCGTAATTGGGTCGCGGTATTGGTAGTACTCAGCGTATCTATTCAAATTAGCCTCTGACATGTTCAGATAAACCAAATCGTCAAACTGCTGCAAGTTGTCATTCCACACGAATGATGCAAACATGTCCGCACCTGTCAACGCCAGCAAGTCATCGGCAATGGATTGCCTTATTTGCTTGGAGTTGGTACTCCTGTTGAGCTTGTCAATAATGCCAAGCATCAATTGCATCTCTTGTTCGCTAAGGCGATATGCAGGAGCCATCATGCGCTATTATTTTTTTAGCTGTAGTGCCAAAATTTTATGCTGTCAGTCCTGCCAGCTTACTCCCTAAAGTTAGCTATTGCGAGTTCCTAACCACCTCACTCCGTATTCCATAGTAATAATCGGCGCATCAAAATACACGCACGGACAACGCACATGCTCTTCAATCTTGATAAAAAAATTGCCTTGGTGACTGGAGCGGGTCGTGGCAATGGTGCATCCATCGCAAAGGGTTTGGCAAGGGCAGGAGCTCAAGTCATTGTGGTTGACATTGATGGCAAAAATGCCAAACAAACAGCTGAGCATATACGTGCTACAGAAGGCGTAGCTTGGCCTTACAGGCTTGACATTACAGATGCACAGGCTTGCTACGAGCTATCCAGTCAAATTGCTAATGAGGTTGGATTGGTTGATGTGCTTGTGAACAACGCAGGTGTTTTATTACGTAGTCCAATTGATGGACAGGATGCAGCTCAGCAATGGAACACGACAATGAATGTGAACGTCAACGGTCCGTTCAATATGACACAAGCATTTTTACCCGCACTCAAATCGAAACGTGGAACGATAGTGAATGTTGCATCCATCCAGTCTTTTGTCGCGGCTCCTACTTCTGCTTCATATGCGACATCAAAGGGGGCAGTTGTTCAGTTCACTCGCACTCTTGCGGCGGAGCTAGGTCCTTTCGGCATTCGCGTGAACGCAATTGCTCCAGGAATTATTGAAACAGCAATGTCCGCCGACTTACGTGCTGATTCCGACAAGCTAGCTTCGTTCTTGCGTCACGTGCCGTTGGGCCGTGCAGCAAATCCGGATGAGTTAATTGGCCCAGTTGTTTTTCTCGCTTCGGATGCGGCCAGTTATGTCACAGGCGCCATCCTGACTGTCGATGGTGGGTATCTTGTTGTGTAACAAAGACCGCCACCATAATTAGCTTATGAGCAACGCTGCAACGTATATACGCTTCATCAATCTAACCCATGCTGTTACCAATCAGTGGGGAGGTGCGGGCATTGATTTGTTGAGTTTGCGGTTGTTAGAGGCCATTGCAATAGCTCACAGTAAAGACGCCGCGTTAACAGTTACTGATGCAATGGCGCTAAATGCATTAGCTTCACCCGCTACCATGCATCGCAAGTTAACAAACCTGCTGGATGCCAGATTGATTGAGCAAGTGTTCGAAGGCAAAAACCGCCGTACCAAATATCTTGTACCGACTGCACAAGCAAGCAAATACTTTGAACAACTGGGCAAAGCTTTAATACTTGCAAGCGCCCAATGCTCATAAATTAAAGGTGAAAAATGCAGTCTATTTCAATCGAGCTTTGGTCATCTATGGCATTGTTTGCGTTTGTTACCTCTGTTACCCCTGGCCCCAACAACATGATGTTGCTGGCCTCTGGTGTTAATTTCGGCATTCGTCCTACATTGCCTCACATGGCTGGCATTTCATGTGGTCACTTCATCATGCTTTTGGCGGTGGGGCTCGGCCTTGGAGAGCTTTTCGCGCACGTTCCATTTGTCTATGCCACGATGAAGGTCGTAGGTTTTGCGTACATGCTTTATCTTGCGTGGGGTATCGTTAAAAGTGGGCCTCCACAAACGCAGGACCTAGAGGCAACCATCGCAAAACCTCTTGGTTTTTTTGGAGCGGCGGCATTTCAATGGGTCAACCCCAAAGCATGGGTAATGGCACTTGGATACTTCAGTAACTACTTACCCAAGGATGCTGACGTTTTACTCATCGCAACCGCGGCTGTGCTCTTTAGCTTGGTCAACTTTCCCAGCATCAGTGTTTGGGCTTTGATGGGTGCTCGTATGCGTCATTACTTTGAGGTTGATTTATATCGGCACATTTTTAACTGGTCGATGGCACTGCTATTGATTGCATCAATGTCAGCTACCTTGTTAAACAGTTAATCCTGTTTGCACACATGAAATCACTTTGGATGGTCATTTCAACGCTATCTTTTTCATTGATGGCGGCTTGCGTCAAGTCGATTAGCTCGCAGTACAACGTTTCTGAGATTTTGTTTTACAGATTTTTTATGTCTGCCATTTTTGTTGCGATATTTGCTGTTTCTAGAAAACATGTACTGCTAACGCCGCATTGGAAGGCGCATGGCAGGCGTGCATGTTTTGGAGCTGCGGCAATGGCAGCTTGGTTTTATACGCTCGCAACATTGCCCTTAGCAATGTCATCAACGCTCAACTACACATCGCCGATCTTTGTTGGCGTACTCACCGCTTGTGCAGACATACGCTCAGGCCTTCGTACTGCAAGTAAGCTGGCATATGTTGCTTTAGTACTTGGATTTTTGGGTGTGTTAATACTGTTGAGGCCCACAGCTGGCGTCGATCAAAGTTATTACATTTTGATTGGCTTAGCTGGTGCGTTTGGGGCAGCATTTTCATTTAGAGACGTTAAACGTTTGGCAATTCTGGGGGAGCCAGAAACGAGAATGGTTTTTTATTTTTGTGTATTTGGCAGCATCTTCTCTGCTGTGCCCATGCTCTTACAACCTTTAAATAGGCACTCAAGCGATAGTTTTGCTGTATTGGTTGCTATTGGGTTGCTGGGGGCTATTGGACAATTTTCTCTGTCGCGTGCCTTTGGACTTGGAAACGTGTTGTTATCGGCTGCGCTTCAATACACAGGTGTCATATTTGCGGCCCTCATCGGCATGCTGGTCTGGGGAGAGATTTTTCCGCTTGAGAAAATTCTTGGCATGGCAACGATTGTGGTTGCAGGTGTTTTATCTGCCATCGCTGTAAAACGCGACTGAAACCACCTTGGTGGATGTTTCGTCTGCGTTCACGGGATTGATACGACTACGTCATCGATAGGGAGTAAATCATCCACGAGCGTGAGCATGCTTCTGTATTTTGACGAGTGATAATCCGTTGTTCAGTTGGCATACTTTCTGAATTCAAATTTCAAGAAACATGAATTGATATTGCATTGACTGATCCTCATGAATTTCTAAGCCAAATACTCCTGCCAAAAATCAAGACACGCTCGAATCTTTGGCAGTCGATGTCTTTCTTGGAGCATGACCCCATAAATAGGAATTGCTTCTTGTGCAAAGTGGTTTTGCAAAAGAGGCACCAGCTGACCACTCTGAATAAATGACTTGGCGACAACATCCATGATTCGGGTGATGCCTACGCCATGAACTGCCATGCTGAGTAAGACTGCAGAATTGTCGGTTCGAGTTTGCCCTTTGACTTGATACATCGTTTTTTCATCTGAGCGCTGCCAGTTGTTCATGATTGGTGCGCGACTGTTGGCTATCAGCTTGTGTTTGTTCAAGTCTTCAGGTGTCCTTGGCGTTCCATGCTTGGAGAGATAACTCGGCGAGGCGTACAAAGAGCGACTTGCGATGCCTATTTGCCGTGCGACCAGTATGTCGCTTTGAACGCTTCCCGTGCGAATAGCGATGTCAATGCCATCCCGGGCCATGTCTGCCATCCGATCATCTGCCGCAATATCCACGTGAATGTCTGGGTGCTTTTCCTGTAATCCGACAAGGCTTGGCGCAATCAGCGTTTGCGCAACGGATGGGCTGACCCCCACACGTACCCACCCGCTGGGACCTTTGATTTTTCCTGTCAATTCGCTGCTCAACTCATCTGTGGTTTCCAGAAGTCGTTTGCCATAGGACAGAAATGTGTCGCCTTCGTCCGTCAGGCTCAATCCGTGGGTGGTTCGGTGCACCAGTCGGACTCCGCAAGCGGCCTCCAGCCTTGCAAGCGATCGTGTGACGTGACTCACAGGCACGTCCTTTTCCCGTGCCGCAGCAGACAAGGTGCCGAGCTCTGCCACTCGGGCGAAAAGTGCGAGATCTTCTAAATGAAATTTCATTCCCAGATGTTACTTGTTTTGCAAAAATCGGCAAACCAATTTGCATTTATGGCCATTTCCAGCAATTGCTTGGTTCAGTAAAGTTCACTCCAAGACTTAAAGAAGGAGTGAATCATGCGAATTTCAAACAAGGGCGAAACAGAGTTTGTCGGCCGTGTTCAAGCTAAGCCAATGGATCCGGAAATTGCTAATCCGGCTAATGAAGGCTGGCTAGCCGATGTCTATCGGTACTCATCAACAGTACACCAGGCCCAAAGAGCGTCTCAGCGCCTGCTTGATCGGCTCAAGCGCTACCACGCCGCCAAAGAACAGTCTTGATCTATTAACTATCGGAGATTTCTATGCCAATACTCAACGTTAAAGTCAGTGGGGTTGCATCTGCTGAACGCAGTCAGCAAATTGCGCAAATGCTCTCACAGCACACGCAAGAAATTCTGAATAAAAAACCGGAGTTGATTTCAATTGCCATCAGCTACATTGACCCGGTGCATTGGATCGTTGGCGGTGAAACGCTCGCAATACAGAAAAAATCTAGTGTTTATTTGGATATAAAAATCACTGATGAAACAAATAGCAAATCTGAAAAAGCTGCTTTCATCAATGCAGTGTTCAAAAGCTTTGAGGGCTTGCTTGGGGATTTACATCATGAAAGTTATATCTATGTAGAAGATGTGCGCGCAACAGCCTATGGGTATGGGGGACTGACTCAGGAGTATCGCTATCACCACTCGTAAGGGCACATGAAGGTAAAGGGGGCGAGATGTCGCCCCTAGTTCTGATTGCTGTCGTTTTGACTTTTATGAAAAGCACCTTTCGATACAAGTAATGAGTTTTTTCTGTTTTTCCCAATCAGCAGGAAAAGAATTCCGATTCAACCACTGTACAGTCAAGCCCTTGGGTTGAGTTCCGTTCAAAACACTCTCAATGATTTCAGGAGAGAGAAGACTCAGGCGTAGTCGTTCATTGACAGTGCTGGCTTCGAGGCCTTCTCTCTCAGCGATATCCGATCCACTGGCTGCAACGCCCATATCAATTAGTTTTGCCCAATAAAAAGCTTGGGCAACTGCATTGATGAGGGGGGAGTTGATCGTGGCCTCCTTAGGCTGCTCTTCAAGCGAAGATCCAGCGGCAGGAAGGACAACTCTGCGACCCCCACGTTGCTTGAATTTAAGCGGTGAAAGTTTGGGTATGCCGAACTCATCCACCGAAGTTTCGGTTTCTTGCATAGATGGTTCCTTAGACAAGTTCGGCCTGCGGGACTTGTGATTGCATGGCTTTGACAACCGCACCCAACCCCTCGAATCGCATCTGAACCTCGACCCCATTCGGTTTGACGATCACCCGTTTGATCAGCGCATGGATAATCTCGGTTTTCATCTTAGTGAAGAACTGATCCCAGATGCTGGCCGTGTGGCGCAAGATCAAAACCACCGCCTGAGGTTCATTCATGCTCGGATTGATCTTCTGGATTTCGGACCAGTACTTGTCCACCATGCGCTCGCTGCGCAGGTATTCCAGCAGTTTTTCTGACACTGCGTCTTCAAGCATGGCAGCCTGGTAGTTCCACGACTGAGCAGCCTCAGCACCCTTGTGCATTTTTTTGTTAATGACGTAGTAGCGGTAAACCTTGCCGTTGGGCTTCTTGGTTGCCATTGGGATCAGCAAGTCACCCTCTTGGGTGTACGCAATGCCTCTGAGCAGGAAGTCGTTGCGGTTTTTCTTCTCCCATGTGTTCTTGCAGCGCTGGCGGTCGTCCTGCGACAAGATGGCATGGGTTCGTTCCCATGTGATTGGGTCAATCAATCCCTCGTGCTGAGCGGGGAAGCTTTCTCCCTTGTGCGAGATTTCACCGATGTAGGTGCGGTTGTGCAGAATCTTGTAAATGCTCTGCTTGCAAAAAGCTTTTTTGCGCTTGGTCTGAATACCCTGTTCGTTGAGTTCTTTGACGATCTTGGTGGTGGATTGCTCGGCAATGAATTGCTCAAAGATGCGCTTTACCAGCTCAGCTTCTTGGGGGTCAATTTGCAGCGCTCGGTTTTCAACACGATAGCCAAGGGGGACAGAACCTCCCATCCACATGCCTTTGCGCTTGGAGGCGGCAATCTTGTCTCGGATGCGCTCACCCGTGACCTCACGTTCAAACTGTGCAAATGACAGCAAGACGTTGAGCATCAGACGTCCCATGGAGGTGGCCGAATTGATCTGTTGGGTGACCGAGCTAAAACTCACCATGTGGTTGTCAAACACTTCGACCATCTTGGCAAAGTCGGCCAGTGAGCGGGAGAGTCTGTCAATCTTGTAGACAACCACGATGTCAATTTTTCCGGCTTGAATGTCTTTGAGCAGGCGCTTCAAACCAGGACGTTCCATGTTGCCCCCAGAAAACCCCGGGTCTTCGTAAAAGTCTGGCACCAGCTCCCAGCCTTCGGTTTTCTGGCTGGCCACATAGGCAATGCCTGCCTCACGTTGGGCATCGATGGAGTTGAATGATTGGTCCAGTCGTTCGTCGGAAGAGACGCGGCAATAGACCGCGCAGCGTTTGCGTGTGATGGTGTTCATTTGTATTTACCTTGTTTTAAGCCGAAAAAGAGGGGCCCTGACCATTGGGTGCCTGTGATTTGTTTTGCAATCGCGGACAGCGATTTGAATTTGTGGCCATCGAATTCAAAACGACCATCCATGGCCACGGTGACGTGGTAATCCTTGCCGTCAAACTCCCGAATCAAAACGGTGCCCGGCAATAGGGTGGTTGTGAGGTGCTTGCTGGTTTTGATCTTGGAGAGTCGTTCACCGATGTCTTCGAGCAGGTTGCGGGTCTTCGGATCTAGATTGCCATCGGCGATTTCCTGAAGCCGATACGCCAGGCGTGATTCCAGTTGCTTGCGATGGGGATGTTTGGGGCGGTCTTTGAAGTGTTTGTCCCAGAGCTTCCAAAACTCTGGCATGGGCAGTCTTGAGAGTAAGTGCAGTTGATTGCCCACCATGTTGGTCATAGGCAATGCATCTTCTGTTGCGATGTCATCAGTCACGAGCGAACTCCTGTATTTGTTGAGGGGTTCGTATTGACGCTCTGGTGGGCAGATAAGTCCACAAACTCGTCTCTATCAGTGACATATATCTGACTCTTCGAGGCTTCGACTAGATCGTCTTTGGTCATGACCGCAGCGTGCGCGATGAGCTCCGTGACCTTGTCCAAAGAGAGGTGTTGGCTCTTTTGCGGCTGACCGTTCGAGCGGGGCCGATAAACGATGACTAGGGCAGGAAGTTGTGGTGATTTCATGGCTAGGTTGGTTCTTGTCAAAACTGGCCTGAAATCGTAGGTCTGCCCCCCTTAACGCGTAACTCTAGGTAACGGGGATAGGAGGAACAATGGGCCTGAAAGGCCCGTAAACAGGGCCTATGAGCTCGAACTGGTCGCAATTTCGGGGCTTGCCAAGGTGGTTTTGACAGATTTTTCAAATACTGTATATTTATCCAGCAAAACCACAATTTAGACCGAAATTGGCACTCCTGAGAAGGGGGCCGATTGGGGTCAATTTCCCAAATAAAAAGAAGAAGGAGACAACGTGAGCAAGCCCCAAACTTATGCAGACATCCTGCTCAGTCTGCCCGTCGATGAGACGCTCAAATCATTCATGGTTCGTCATGACCTGCCCCTGCCTGAGGGGTGGAATTGGCAGGACAACATCAACACATCTCGCGCACTGGTCAAGTTCATTCAGAACTACCAAAACACGATCAAGCGCGATCGCATCATTGCAGGCCTGCATGCCAGTTCTACGTTGGCACATCCGCTGGGCAAGCAGGCCATGTTTCAGGCAACCCATGACAAACCGAATGAACTGGTGGGACTCATTGCCTGCAAGAACGATTTGCACCGCTCCTTCTGGCTCTATGTCAATCACCCGTCGTTGTTCGAGGCTGCCGCTGAGATTGAGTATCTGGATCAACACAGCCAACAAGCTCAACAACATGACTTAGGACTGCGTCGTGAAGTCAATCGTGATGAAAGATCAATCGCGAACTTCTGTGATGCCATCAAAGTTTTCTACCAACGTGAGCTGGGCTGTGGCGAAGTGTGCGTGGTCAATGTGTTGGACCGTTCGCAAGGAACGCAGTTGGTTACGATTCACGCCAAAGACCTCGCGACTGCGCGTTTGGAATTTGAGGGCACACAGTTACAACGGCGCGTGGGCAGTCCAAACATTCATATGGTGCTGGAGTATTCGCAGATCACAGGCGTTGCACGAACCATCATCCGAGGTGGAGCGAAATATCACGCCATGCTGTGTGAGGCGTTTGCAACGCACATGTTGGGCGTCAGTGCAGAGGCACAGCGGATTAAACGTCCTGTTCTGGATCTCTCAAAGTTGCGCTTGGGGATGCAAATTCCACAGGCATTCGAGGATGGTTTTGTGGGTCTGCAAGTCAAGAGCTTGCATTTGCTCAGCCCCTGTGAACGCCTGAAAATTGAATGCACAGCCAGTGGCTCGACGGACCGCCAATGCGTGACGGATTTGATTGGAGCGTATTTCCAAAATGAAAACCCACTCAGCCGTGGCTGGGAAATTCACGCGGCGACGCTGAATCTGTTCATGGCCCCAGCACAGGGAAAGTCACGTTGCCCACTCGTGAGTGTGGAGGTGACCAGCAAGGGGCGCTTGAATTTGCACAAGTTCGATGAGAAGTTGCGTACACAGCTCGAGGGCTACCTTGTGCATCTCGAAATTCTTGAGCCTAAGCAGGCATTGAATTTCAATGAAGAGGGGGCAGCGGGGACGTCGGTGAGTGGTCAGCCAATGAGCTTGTTCGAGTGAAGGAGTTCCAATGCCTGCGAATAAAAAAGCGATGGCTTTGGCATCGTTGCTCCTGACCCGTGGTGGGTATTCCTACGAGCGCTCGATCCCCAAAGCACAGGTAATGGGGCTCAAGATTCTGAGTGAGCTCAAAGCGGTTGTGCCTGGGCCATTTGATTCACGTTACGCGAATTGCTCGTTTTGTGGTTTGCACCGAGGCCCTGTGTTTCGATGCGATGGTGAGATGCATGTGCAGTGCCCTGACTGCGGCCCTTACAAGGTGGATCTGTCCGAACAACGTAATTGGGCGATCGATACCGAATGGATGATCAGAAAAATCAGAGCTGCATTGAACATCCCAGCGCACATTTCTATCGAAAAACTGCACGATGGGGTCTGGCAGATCGGGGTCTACAAGAAACGAGCAGTTTTGCTAGCCCAACGTATTGAGCTCGTTGTGGTCAATGCATTGCATCTGTTTCACGGTAAAACACCTCGCCCTGACAGTTGGGTGATCACGCCAAAGCCACTCGGTCGCACTTCATCTGACCCACTGTCTGGCACAGCGACTTGGTGGCACCTTGAAGAGCGCTTTGCAATTCATGGCAATGGTCTGCGACTCGTGGGCGAGGAGAGTGATGAACTCGATCTTCCGGTTGAGCCCAAGTCAGATGCTGTGCATGGACCGTTCTCTGAAACCTTTGAATGGGTTCATTTGCCAGAGTGGTCAAGTAATCCTGTTCGTTTGACTGCTGCACAGGCGGCAGTTTTCGCGGTGCTCTGGTGGTACCGAGGGGAACCGCAATCAGCTGAGACGATCATGAGTAAAGCGCATTTGTCGAGTGACAAGCTGATTGATGTGTTCAAGGTCAAGACTGCTAACAAGGGCGATCCGATGTACGAGGGGCCAATGCATGCTTATGAGACACTTGTTGTACGAAACCGTCGATTGGGGTTGTATTCTTTGCACTAATAACATTCGCTTTAGATCAGGCTACATATTTTTCCGTCACCATCTAATCTAATATCAAGATTTCTACTCTGCTAAGGCTGACTGTTGGTTGAGGCCGGAAGCGAACGACGATAGTTAACTACTGATTTGAAATCAAAGACAGAGCCCGACGGAAGATATAGGTATCCAAGCTGGTACAGTGGAAAAAATTGGGAGTTGCAATGGCCGTTGCCAGAGAATACGCGAAATGTAAAGTTTGTGATTGCAAATTTGTTCTCCGCATAGGCGTTGGAATTGAAGAAGTTTGGACGCATACTTTCGATTGTCCCAACTGTCACACACCAATTTCAGTGGACCTTAGAACAGGTAAACCTGGACAGGCGTGGGTTGAGCCCAGAGAGAATGCTGAAATTATTCCTATGGATGACGGTGTAGATTTGTTTGTCAATCTTCATCCGGCTTTTGCATTCAAGCAGGAAGATTATCGATCGCAGTTTGCTTTCGCATCAATGCAGCACATTGAACTAACAGAAGGCAAGATGCGAGTTTCCAACAGAAGAATTAATGACTTCGCAACTCAATTTGAAATTCCTAATACACAGCAAGTTTGGTCTATCGTTAGAAGCGTATTAGTTCTTGCATTAAAAAACGATCCAGGCAACGTTCTCCAAAAACAAATTGGTGCCTATGAAGCTGTGCGTAAAAGACACATGCCAGAATTTACGTGCTCAACGGCATTCAAATGCATAGCATCATTCTTCGATGACATTTTTTATCCGGCAATAGGCGGCCTTCGTTCACCATTGCGAATTTTTGTACGTAATGTGATGCAAGCTCATCCAATTGAGGCTATGAAGTTCAAGGCTTACTATCGAAGCGACATTCAAGCTCAAGCCTTAGAACGATATCTTTCTACTTTCGGCGATTACTTTCGGCTATTCGATCAGTTCCGACAGGTCTTAACACAGGTGCGCGTAGGGAGTGACGATGTCGATGATCTGATTGTTGGCTCCAAACGTTTCGACGAAATAAAGCTCTACTATGGACAGGCATATGAAACTTTAACGTCAAGTTACACCACATTGGCGTGTTTGAACAATATTGCAGCGGGTAGGTCTTTCGATCAATTTATGTCGATGACATTGGCTAAGTACATTAACGACGTTGAAAAATCGAAGAAATCTAACCCATTCATAAATGTCCAACCTTTGTCAGCTTTCGCGCAGTTTGAGAATAGTGCACTGCGTAATGGCTCTCATCATGCTTCAATTTGGCGCGAGGGAGATCTGATTAAGTTCCGTAGCGGCGGTACAGGTTCAGAGAAGGACATTGCGTACAGTAGGTACATGCATGTATGCAATGGAATCACGATTTCAATTGCAGCTCTACTTTTAGTCGAGCTTGAGATGTTTAGTGACATCTCCTTTTAAGTGTTGACCGATAAATGCTCTGGAGCATTTATCCGTGATGTAGTTTTACCAACTGGCAACGTTAACTTAACGTCACCTAGAAAATTTCTTCGCATCTTCTAATGCAGCGCTTTCAAAGGCTGGTTTGAATGCTGCGAGTTCTTCTTGCTGCATGCCAACGTCTCCCGACGTTGCCACTTCCTTCCATTGCATCACCGCCTGAACAACCTTGGCTATAACGTCCTTGGTTTCTTGAGGCGACAGCTCGAATCGTGGTGCTTGTTCTACGAGTTGACGAACCGATGTGATAGGGCCTGTATCCTCGCTTAGCCACGTCTTGGATTCCCGTTCTTTGTCAGGGAACGGGTTTACATCAAAGGCGGGGGCGAGTTTCCATTGGTTGTTTCCAACGTGCAAGAAGCCAATGTTTTGTAAATGGTCATCAACGTTTGCAATGAGGTGATTAAACAGGAGTCGACGCCACAACTGCTTTGCGTCATCGGCAAAGTTCTTGCACTTAGAGCGCATGACATCAATGATTTCAGTGTACGAATGTTCATCGTCGCGATTGGCTTGCAATAGAGTCGCGCCTGATATGTATGGAATTCGAGCCTGTTCAGGTGTTCGATCAAAGCGACGAATGATTGCTACGGGTGCGCCTTGAACCGAAATAATCCTAGCTTTGGCGCTGTCAATTTGTGCATGACTTGCTAACTGAAGGGCAAGCACTTCACCTTTGGTAACGCTACGCTCATCGCTCACACTGGGGAACTTTCCCAAAGCCAGCGCACCGTCTGTATCCAACACGGTGCACTTGGGGCGCATGCCCCCAAGTGAGGTCCCCTTGCCTTGCAGATATTTCAGATCTTCGACTGTCTCTTGGCTCAGCTCTACTGCACGAGATGCGTTGAGTATTTTTTCAAGTTCGATTAAGGCTGGCGTTGTGCGTTCGCCTTGAGGCGTACTGCGTAAATACTGCCCCTTATCGTCTCGCAACCGAAGTGCCCCAATTCGGCTGAAATCGTCTACTGCGGCCAGATAGTCGATTTCAGTCAGAGGCCCCAGCGAGGCATCCTTTGCGCGAGCTTTTGCGTGAGCTCTTGCGATTACACGCCGCCCCCACGCATCTGGTTCCGTATCGGCTAGTGCAAGGAAAAAACAAGAATCGTTTTTTGTTGGAGGCTTGCGTAGCTGATACCCAGATTGACGATTTAAGTCAGGGGAAACGTCAATGTTCGTAGGGTCTGTGAGCCACTCTTCGTTGTAGGCAAATTGAGAAAACTCGCGAGGACCATCTTTTACATAGATTAATTTACCAACGGGCTTTTCAAATTTGCCCAGACAAACTTCAAGTGCCGTTCTGATGGCTGTCGCTTTAAAAGTTGGTGTGCTGGCCATCAAAACGCTCCTGTTTCTGTGTTGCTTTTCGATTTACGAATGCGGCGCGGTAGTTTTTCGTCCATGAGTGTTAGGCCGATGCTGTCTTGGGATGTGTCCAGTAATTGATTGAGCTTTTCAAGCTCACCAAAGACTTGCAAAGCTCTAACGAAATATTGCAATGCGATGCCTGGATGGCCAGCTTCCATTCGGCGAATCGTGATTACGGATGTGCCAATGCGCTCTGCCAAGTCTTGTTGACTTAAATGACGACGACGACGAGCTAGTGATACGCCCAGCCCTAGCCGATGAAGGCTGCGGGTGACTGGTAGTGGAATAGGCGATGGAGTTTTCATTTTTAAGTGCTCTCTAAAGATTCTTAAATTTGTAATAACAATCTTATAAGAGCAATTATGCGTAAAAATCGACATATTGCAAGAAATTTATATTTAAGAAGCAGATTAGATTCATTATAAGACCTAAGCGATTCTTTTTGATTGATTAAATGCCACTTTTGCTGATGGGCGGATGAGTGAGTAGGGGATTGGCGAACTGAAGTTTTCGCACAAGTTCACCAATCAGTTCCTTATCAGTTCTCCATTGATTTCCTGAAATAGAGCCGTTGTCCCTCTACTGAATCAAAGGAGTAAATATGCGGTCTGCAACACCTGCCCGAACCGGGCGCACTTCACCTCTTGGCATCCCCGGCCAAGAAGCTATGCCAGCCGAGCGAATGGTTTTCACCGAAGCCGATCTGGCCTCCCGTTGGGGCATGAGCCCCAAAACCCTGCAACGCTGGCGAACCGAAGGTCGTGGGCCCCACTACCTGAAGCTTGGCAAGCGCGTGACCTACACGATCAATGCGATTGAGGCGTACGAGAACTTCGTTCAGCACATCTCAACTTCCCAACGTGTCGCAAGCTAAGGAGCCGAAGATGAATCACCTCCAACTCCACCAGGCTGCATTGCCTGATCTCTCGGCCAACCAAATCAGCCGACTCCCCAAAGACCAACTGGCTCAGTTCAGCCATGCGGTGCAAGAACTCCATGACTGGACTATCCAGATGCGTGGGCGTATCAACCGTGGCCTTGAACAGCGCTACGACGAGCAAATCCGACAAGCCAATAGCTTTAGTGAAGAGGAGTCAGCGCGTTTCCGCATTGACGATGGGGACTTGCAGATTGATGTCTCGCAGTCTAAAGAGATCGTCTGGGACCAAGAGCACCTCACCCAAATCGCCGACCGCATGGTCGCGGCCGGAGATCGTGTGCAGGACTTCATGGAAGTTCACTTGTCAGTGTCTGAAGAGGACTATGCCAAGTGGCATCCACTGCTTCGTGCTGCTTTCCAGCCCGCGCGCCAAGAGCTTGTCACCGAGCCCCAATTCAAGATTCGTTGGGTCGGCGAAGTCCAGCTCTGAATCACCCTCCCTCATACATACATTCATTGGATTTACACATGTACCCAGAACAACACACCCATGGCGCTCCCAGCAGCTGGAACGATTTCAACGACGCCGAAGCCCAGCAAAGTGGCTTTGATCTGATTCCCAAAGGCACCCAAGCCGTGGTGCGCATGACCATCAAACCTGGTGGCTACGATGAACCCGAGCGCGGATGGACGGGAGGCTACGCAACTGCTTCACATGAAACTGGAGCGGTCTTCCTGTCATGCGAGTTTGTTGTGCTGCACGGCCAGTTTGCCAAACGCAAGATCTGGAGCAATGTGGGCTTGCACTCCAACAAGGGACCCACTTGGGGGCAAATGGGGCGCAGCTTTATCAAGGCGGTGCTCAACAGCTCACGCAACATCCACCCGGATGACAACTCACCAGAGGCCGCGCAGGTACGACAAATTCGAGGTTTTGCAGACCTCGATGGTGTGGAGTTTCCCGCACGCATCGGTGTCGAAAAAGACGGCAAGGGTGAATTGCGCAACATCATCCGCATGGTGATTGAGCCTGACCACAAAGACTATGCCGATCTGATCTTGGCCAAGGCACAAGCAGCAGGGCATGGTGGACCAAATGGTGGTGCACCCGCAGCGGCTGTCCCCGTGTCACACGTGCCGCCTGCTAACTTGCCTCCATCGAACTACCCACCTACTGGGTACTCCACCCAAACGCGCGTGCCCAGCACGCAGGGACGGCCCTCATGGGCGCAGTGAATTCATGGACACAGTAAATAAAGCCCTGACAAATGGTGAACAAACGCGCAGTCATGAAGTGTTGGGTGTGTGCACGGCAGGCCAGAGGCTTCGGTCATGCGGACATTCGATTCAAGGTGGGGCGTGCAGCTCGTTACCCCGTCGACTGGGTGTTTTGTTCGCAACGATGCCAGCGGTGTTTTCACAAACTCTACGAAGCTGGTGTGCGTTTGCTCAACCGTGGCGATGCGCGTACCTCAGTGAAGGAGGGCGATGTGATTGATCCTTCCGAAGCTGAGATGGCCGCCATGCGTCGTTGCCTCAAACCCTTGGGCGAGGCTGCGAACGAAGTGGGCATGGACCGCGCGCTGAGTACTTACTCACAAGAGGAGGCTTTGCTTCTGATCAATGCAGTTGTCACCAACTATGTCGAAGCGATGGTGCAAGCGCATGAGTCGAGCAAGTACCCACCTTTGCTAATGCTTGGCCAAGAGTCCTACGGCTAGACACGCAACCAAAACGCAGCACTAGCTGCTGCGTTTTATTCAATTTTTAAAACCTGATGCTGACCGTGCTAACGGTCAGCAGGGAGAGCTTTTGCCATGACAAATCAAATACCCCGAAACCAAAACGCCAGTTCGAGCTTCGAAACTATGCTCTCGTCTGAGCAGGCGGCGGTCGCATTCAATCTGCCGTTTTACTTTTTCCGAAATCCCTACAAGCGCAAGAAGCTTCAGATCCCGCATTACTACATCAACAAGCTCGTGCGCTATCGCTTGAAAGAGTTGCGGGTTTGGCATGCGCAACTCGGTGAGCTGTTGGCTGCGCAAGCAAAGGAAGCACAGGACCAACTTGCCTCTGAAGCATCACGCCAGCCTCGAGGAGGGGAGGCTGCAAATGCTTGATTTCAACGACCCAGCCCAAGAGGCATTTCGCAAAACCAATGCATCTAAACCGGATTCGAACCGAGAAAAAGACGACATCCGACAAGCCTTGCTCGAGCGTCTGAGCACACTCATTGCTGAGATCTGGCCAGCAGGTAAACGCCGCAACACCAAGTATTTGGTGGGCGATGTGATGGGCGGGCCAGGTGACAGTTTGGAGTTGCTTCTCTCTGGCCCTAAGGCTGGACTGTGGACTGACCGCGCAACTGGTGAGGGTGGTGACATCTTCGATTTGATCGCACGTCACTACCAACTCAACATCCAGACTCATTTCCCCGATGTGCTCAAACGAGCCAAGGACTTACTTGGGCGAGTGGATTCACTGCCGCAGCGTCCCTCAAGTAAAGACAAAGTCAAAACACCTGCAGTTGATGAACTTGGGCCCGCCACTGCCAAGTGGGACTACCAGGATGCATCAGGCAAATTGATTGCGGTGGTCTACCGCTATGACCCTGAACCCGGCAAGAAAGAGTTTCGTCCGTGGGATGTGAAGCGTCGCAAGATGGCTCCACCTGACCCACGTCCCTTGTTCAACCAACCCGGTATCTCGTACGCCGAGCGAATCGTTCTGGTCGAAGGTGAGAAGTGTGCGCAAGCGCTCATTGAGTTGGGCGTGTGCGCCACGACGGCCATGCACGGTGCAAATGCGCCAGTGGATAAAACGGACTGGACGCCACTTGCAGGCAAGCACGTACTCATCTGGCCTGACCGAGACAAGCCCGGCTGGGACTACGCGGACCGTGCGTCACAAGCGATCCTGTTGGCAGGGGCTCTGAGCTGCGCCATCCTCCAACCCCCAGAAGAAAAACCTGAAGGGTGGGATGTGGCCGATGCGCGCATCGAAGGTTTTGATGTCACAGGTTTTCTTGCGGCTGGAGACCGCATGCCTGTTGTGCGCCAAGCTGATGAGAGCATGGCCGCAGACATCGTGGATGGTTTGGACTACACCACAGAGGATGGCTTGGCCATGGCGTTCACGCGCCAGTTTGGTGAGGACTGGCGATATTGCTCACCATGGGGTAAGTGGCTGGTTTGGAATGGTGTGCGTTGGAACGTCGACAAGTCACTCTACGTGCATCACTTGAGTCGAACAATTTGTCGTGCTGCGTCCTACAAGGCAGACACACCAAGACTTAAGACCCGTTTGGCCAGCTCGGGGACCATGTCTGCGATTGAGCGGATCGTTCGTACCGATCCACGTCACAGTGCAACCGTTGAAGAGTGGGATGCCGATCCTTGGCTGCTCAATACGCCCGGTGGAATCATTGACCTCAAAAGAGGCGGAATGGGGCCGCACAGGCGCGATCGCCGTATGACCAAGGTCACCACAGCTACCCCGAAAGGTGAGAGCCCTGTGTGGGTTGATTTCCTTGAGAACGTGACGGGTGGCGACAAAGAGTTACAGCAGTACTTGCAGCGCGTGGTGGGTTATTGCCTCACGGGCGATATCAGCACGCATGCCTTGTTTTTCCTGTACGGCACAGGTGCAAACGGCAAGTCCGTGTTCGTCAACGTTATCTCCACGATCTTGGGTGATTACTCGGCTAACGCTCCCATGGACACGTTCATGGAGACGCGCACAGATCGTCACCCTACAGACCTTGCTGGATTGCGTGGCGCGCGCTTTGTCTCGGCTACAGAAACCGAGCAGGGCAGGCGCTGGAACGAATCCAAGATCAAGGCAATCACAGGTGGTGACTTGGTGACGGCTCGTCTGATGCACCAAGACTTCTTCACTTACCCACCTCAGTTCAAGCTCTTGATTGCTGGCAACCACAAACCTGCCATTCGCAACATCGATGAGGCTATGCGTCGTCGAATGCACTTGATTCCTTTCACGATCACGGTGCCACCTGAGAAGCGTGACCCTTTGCTCACGGAGAAGTTGCTCGCTGAGCGCGATGGCATTTTGGCTTGGGCACTTCAGGGGTGTTTGCTTTGGCAGCAACAGGGCCTGAAACAACCTCTCTCAGTGACTAGTGCAACGGACGAGTATTTCGAATCCGAAGACGCCATGGGACGTTGGATGGATGAACGCTGCAACTTGGGTGCAAACCACAAAGCCATGACCACGACCTTGTTCGCGGATTGGAAGCAATGGGCTGAGGTCAATGGTGAATTCGCTGGTTCTCAACGCCGTTTTTCTGATGCGCTCATCACGCGACGTTTCGACAAGTGGCGTAACTCCAGTGGGGTACGTGGCTTTGTTGGTATTGACATCAAACAGCCCACCAATTTTTCAAATCGTGGCTACCCCTACAACGATAACTAGGAGATAAAAATGAAACTAAGGAATTCAAAAAACACTCTTCTGACGCTTCTGACACTACTTAACAGTAGTTCTATACGCGTATGTGTGTACGCGCATAAAGAGAAGGATTGTTTTATTGCGTCAAATGCGTCAGAAGACGCATTTGCCTTCCCATCGGCACATGGATATTTGACGATTGGAGGTGTTCAATGAACATTCCCCAACCGCACTATCCATCGCCCCTTGGGCGCATGCAAGCCAACCCCATGGATGTTGAAGCCACCAAGCGCCAAGGATGGCGTGAGCAACACATCCTGGTTATCTCTGAGAGCGACACGCGTCTGAACTTTTTGGAGCGGCAACTCATTCGCAGCATTGGTGAGCGTCTCTACGGGCAAGCTCACCTGGCCCCACCAAACCCATCAAAGCGAGGCCAACATGGATGAGCTTTGGACGATTGATGTTGTGGCCGATCGTTTCACGGAAGCGGCACGCACTGCGAGGCGACTGCCTCGAGTGACGGTGCAAGGCTATGTGAGCACTTGGCCAGTGGTCGCGCAAAGTGAACTCGAGGCATATCCAGATCGCGAGAGGCTTTATCGATTGCCACCACCCAGTCCCAAGGACGTGGACCTGATGCTTGAGGTCATGCAGTGGGTGCAAGTCTTGGAGTTGGACGAGCGGCACTTGGTGTGGATGCGTGCCAAGCGATACGACTGGCGAGAGATCGGTAAGCGCTTCGGGTGCGACCGCACAACAGCGTGGAGACGTTGGAAGCGCGACATGCAAGTCGTGACCGACAAGCTCAACGCCAAACCAAAACCGAACGCAACAAAGCCGATCGCAATTCGGTCGTGAGTGTTCTAGCGTGATTTGAAGTGAGTAAGCGGCGCAGTTAAAGGGGGAGAGGAAATGCGCGGTTTATGAGCCCAAATCACGCTGCAACATTTCAGCGTTTTGAAGCTACATTTCTGTCTATGGTCGCGGCAGTTGTGAGTCAAGTGAACTCACACAGTGACCGTAAGTGGCTAAGTGAGTGAAAGTAAGTGACTCACAGTGAGTGACCTCACGAATCCATGCGCCATCTCAGGCACAAAACGCCCAACGACTGGCGTCAATCAAGCCAAGTTACCCCCAACTTCCTGAATTCACGGGTCCTTCCGGGCGATAAACCTATGCGGGGGGCAAAGGCGCGAGATTTCGCTACCGACAGCCCTAAATTCGGGGTACGCAGTACGCACCGGGTACGCACCCAGTGCCCATCTCAAATGATTTGAATGTCGCCTAGCTTGACGTAGTGGTCGAGCTTATCGAGTGGCATGAACACGCTGTGCTCAGCATCTTTCTTGACTTCGAGCTGGCCGTCCTTGGCGGGGCCAGTGACCTCGTAAGTCCCTGCGACTAGTGGTGCAAAGCCTGCATCGCTTCCATCTTTATTTTTCTGACGGGCTAAGACCCCGTTTATGACTTTGATTCGCACTGCAGCTTTTCGTTGTTGTTTGCGAAATTTTACCCAAGGCCCCTATGACACCCGAGATTCGAATGATCGCGGTCGATACGCTCATCCCGTACGCCCGCAATGCCCGCACGCACAACGATGCGCAGGTCGCACAAATCGCAGCATCCATTGCCGAATACGGCTGGACCAACCCCATACTGACAGACGGTGAGCGGGGCGTCATTGCTGGCCATGGTCGATTGATGGCTGCCAGAAAGCTGGGGTTGAACGAAGTGCCAGTCATCGAGCTGGCTCACCTGACCCCTGAGCAAAAGAAGGCGTACATCTTGGCCGACAACCGCATTGCGGAAAACGCAGGCTGGGACCAAGAGCTCTTGAAGCTCGAGCTGGCTGAGTTGCAAGCAGCCGACTATGACCTCTCGCTCATGGGGTTCACGGATGACGAGATTGACGACTTGCTCAATCCAGAAGTTGAAGGCGGTGGTTTAACCGAGGATGAT
>Ga0213920_1000300_pt1 | contig 44271 bp, 44 predicted proteins | sample McNCre1117MG_FD_161054 | JGI IMG/M metagenome (GOLD analysis project Ga0213920, IMG submission 161054) | Freshwater microbial communities from McNutts Creek, Athens, Georgia, United States - 11-17 MG | ecosystem: Environmental > Aquatic > Freshwater > Creek | place: USA: Georgia | collected...
TTCGAACCAGTGTAGGCGTAAGCCAACAGATTTACAGTCTGCCCCCTTTAGCCACTCGGGCACCCCTCCGGCGAATCGCAAACTATAGCAGAGTTTTAGGGTATTTGCGAGTCTTTGGACCTAAATGGCTTACAAATTCCATTCCAAGCTCAGGTTTTTTTGCGCCAACCAAGCCTTGGCTTGCGAAAAGTGACCGCAACCGATGAAAGGCTGCGGCGGACGCAAAGCCGACAAAGGCGAGGGGTGGTTGGACTTCAACACCAAAGCCTCACGCTGTAGAGGCACACCATCGCGCAAACCCACAAAGCCCGTCGACTGAGCGCAGGTTTCGCGCTCAATCAATTCTGCCTTGGCTTGGGCATGACCGCCCCAGAGGAGGTACACACAAGCAGGCGCTGTACGCGCCACCTCGGCCAGCAAAGCATCGGTCAACTGCTCCCAGCCTCGCTTAGCGTGGCTGGCGGGCAGGCCATCCTCCACGGTCAAGCTGGTGTTGAGCAGCAACACGCCACGCTTGGCCCACGCTTCAAGCGAACCGTTGGCTGGCATGGGCTGATTCAAATCACGCTGCAGCTCTTTGAAGATGTTGCGTAGCGAAGGCGGAATCTTCACGCCAGGCACCACTGAAAAAGACAAACCCTGCGCCTGATGTGGCCCGTGGTAGGGGTCTTGCCCCAAGATGACCACTTTCACTTGCGACAAAGGCGTGAGCTGCAACGCCCACAACGGATGCTTGGGATAAATCACCGCACCCACATTTAAGCGAGACTGCACGAATGCGGCCAATGACGCGCCTTGCGCACTGCGCCAAAACGCATCCAGCACTGGCTGCCAATCCGACTGCGTGGGCCAGTCCGATGGCGACCATTGGGTTAAGCGTGGCGCCAGAGCCTCAACCGGCGCGACACCACCAAACAAATCGCCCGTCATGCGCCTTCAAGCCGCAAACAATTCAGCCAAAGCGACGCCAGGATCGGGCGCACGCATGAAAGCCTCACCCACCAAAAACGCATGCACATGGGCGTCGCGCATTTTTTGCACATCGCTGCGCTGCAAGATGCCGCTCTCGGTCACCAGCAAACGGTCAGCTGGAACGTCTTTGATCATGCCAATCGTGGTGTCTAACGACACCTCAAAAGTGCGTAGGTTGCGGTTGTTAATACCCACCAACGGCGTTTTGAGCTTGAGCGCGCGCTGCAGCTCCGCCGCATCGTGTACCTCAACCAGCACAGCCATGTCGAGGTTACGCGCAATCGCTTCCATCTCCGCCATTTGCGCATCGGTCAAACACGCCGCGATGAGCAAGATGCAGTCAGCGCCCATCACGCGCGCTTCGTACACCTGGTAAGGGTCGACCATGAAGTCTTTGCGCAGCACAGGCAAATCGCATGAGGCACGCGCTTGCTTGAGGTAATCCACTTGACCTTGGAAAAAGTCTTTGTCCGTCAACACCGACAAACACGCGGCACCGTGCTCGGCATAGCTTTGCGCGATATCGGCAGGAATGAAGTCTTCGCGAATCACCCCTTTGGAGGGGCTGGCCTTTTTGATTTCTGCAATCACCGCCGGTAAGCCCGCAGCAATTTTGGCGCGCAGCGCGCCCACGAAGTCACGCGTGAGCACACGACTTTCGGCGTCAGCGCGCATGGCCGCCAATGATTTGCGTTGCAAGGCCGCTGCCACCTCTTGGTGTTTGACCGCAACGATTTTGTTCAGGATGTCACTCATGACTTGGCTTTCTTTTCGCGCTCGGGCGACACATGGTGATCGTCATTTGACGACTCATTTTTCAAAACATTCACAAACACGCGATGCATCACCACGCCTGCAATCACAAACCCCACAGACACGCCAATGGCAATCCATGCTTCGGGGTTATTCCACATCACTCAGACCTCAAGCCGACAATGCGTGCGCCACCGTGACCAACTGGTCAAGCTTAGCCTTGGCAGCACCCGAGGCCAAGACCTCACGCGCACGCGCAATGCCAGCCTCGATGCTATCCACCACATTGGCCGCATACAAAGCCACGCCAGAATTGAGCACCACGATGTCGCGCGCAGGGCCAGCTTGGTTGTCCAACACCCCCAGCAACATGGCGCGCGATTGCTCTGGCGTTTCCACGCGCAAAGCGCGGTTGCTGCTCATGGCAAAGCCAAAATCTTCGGGGTGAATTTCGTATTCACGCACCTTGCCGTCTTTGAGCTCACCCACCAAAGTCGATGCGCCCAAGGACACCTCGTCCAAACCATCGCGACCGTACACCACCAAGGCATGCTCTGCACCCAAGCGCTCTAGCGCACGCACTTGAATGCCCACCAAATCAGGGTGGAACACGCCCATCAAGATGTTGGGCGCACTTGCCGGGTTGGTCAGCGGGCCGAGGATGTTGAAGATGGTGCGCACGCCCAGCTCTTTGCGAACGGGCGCCACGTTTTTCATAGCGGGGTGGTGGTTCGGTGCGAACATGAAGCCAATGCCCACATCGGCAATGCATTTGGCAATTTGCGCAGGTGGCAGATTGATGTTGACACCTAAGCTCTCCAACACATCGGCGCTGCCGCTTTTGCTGCTCACGCTGCGACCGCCGTGCTTGCTGACTTTGCCGCCCGCAGCAGCCACCACAAACATCGAACACGTCGAGATATTGAAGGTGTGCGAACCATCACCGCCGGTGCCCACGATGTCCACCATGTGCGTGCGGTCAGGCACGTCGACCTTGGTGGAGAACTCGCGCATCACTTGGGCTGCCGCAGTGATTTCGCCAATGGTTTCCTTCTTGACACGCAAGGCTGCGATGAATGCCGACATCAAGACCGGTGACATTTCGCCGGACATGATGAGGCGCATGATGTGCAGCATCTCGTCATGAAAAATCTCGCGATGTTCAATGACGCGCTGCAACGCTTCTTGTGGCGTGATTGCATGGATGGTGGTTGTCATAGCCAGCCTTTACAAAAAGTTTTTCAGCATGGCGTGGCCATGCTCGGTGAGGATGGATTCGGGGTGGAACTGCACGCCTTGAATGTCTATCTCGGTGTGGCGCACACCCATAATTTCGCCGTCATCCGTCCAAGCTGTGACCTTAAGACACGAGGGGCAAGATGCACGCTCAATCGCGAGCGAGTGGTAGCGGTTGACCGTGAACTTCTCGGGCAATCCTGCAAACACGCCTTCTTGCGTGGTGGTGATGACACTGGTTTTGCCATGCATCAACTCTTGCGCGCGAATGATTTTTCCGCCAAACGCAGCACCAATGCTTTGGTGACCTAAGCACACACCCAAAATTGGCAACTTACCTGCGAAGTGTTGAATGGCCGGAACCGAAATACCTGCCTCAGCAGGCGAGCAAGGACCAGGCGAAATCACCAAGCGGTCGGGCTGGCGTGCAGCAATGCCCTCAATCGTGATTTCGTCGTTGCGAAACACCTCGACCTCTGCACCCAACTCGCCGAAGTATTGAACGATGTTGAAGGTGAAGCTGTCGTAGTTGTCGACCATGAGGAGTTTGAGTTTTTTCATTCCAGCCCCTCCTCTACTAATTCGCTGGCACGCAACAAGGCGCGTGCTTTGTGTTCTGTTTCTCTCCACTCCAACTCGGGCACAGAGTCGGCCACCACACCAGCGGCGGCTTGCACATAGAGCGTGTCGTTTTTGATGATGCCCGTGCGAATGGCAATCGCCACATCCATGTCACCGGCAAAACTCAAGTAGCCGCAAGCGCCGCCGTACAAACCGCGCTTGGTGGGCTCGAGCTGGTCAATCAATTCCATCGCATGCACTTTGGGCGCCCCCGTCAGCGTGCCAGCAGGGAACGTAGCTTTAAGCACATCCATGCTGGTCAGCGGCTGGCCATCTGCGCCGTCGAGCAACAAGCCTTCCACGTTGCTCACGATGTGCATCACATGGCTGTAACGCTCCACCACAAACGCCTCGGTCACTTTGACGCTGCCAATCTTGGCAATGCGGCCAATGTCGTTGCGCGCCAAATCGATCAACATGACGTGCTCGGCGCGCTCTTTGGGGTCGTTGATGAGCTCCACCTCTGCCGCCTTGTCCGCCTCGGGCGTTGCACCGCGTGGACGCGTACCGGCCAAGGGACGGATGGTGACTTTTTGCCCTTCAGGCGTGGACTCTTGTCGCACCAAAATCTCAGGCGATGCACCCACCACGTAGGCATCGCCGAGGTTGTAGTAGTACATGTAGGGGCTGGGGTTCAACGAACGCAGCGCACGGTACAAAGACAGCGGGCTGGCGGTGAACTTTTTGTGAATGCGTTGGCCCACTTGCATTTGCATGAAGTCGCCCGCTGCAATCAGGTCTTTAGCGCGCAACACAGCCGCCAAATAATCATCTTTCGCAAAGCTGCGCTCGGCAGGATGGCTGGCACATGGCGCAATCGATGGTGCTTGTGCGGGTGCTTTTAAACGCTGCTTCAGCTCTGCCAAACGTGCATGGGCTTTGGCGTAGGCATCAGTCTGCGCAGGGTCTGCATACACGATGAGCGAGAGCTTGCCTGAGAGGTTATCAATCACCGCCAACTCTTCGGTTTGCAACAACAAGATGTCAGGCATGCCCAAGTCGTCGGGTGGGCACGAGTGAACCAATTTCTTTTCGATGTGGCGCACCGTGTCGTAGCCAAAGTAACCCGCCAAGCCGCCGCAAAAACGCGGCAATCCTTGGCGCAGCGCCACTTTGAAACGCTTTTGATAATCGGCCACAAAGTCGAGCGGGTTGCCCGCATGGGTTTCGACCACTACGCCATCGGTCACCACCTCGGTCTTCGCAGCGTCGCCAAAACCATTGGCACGCAGCAACGTGCGTGCTGGCAAGCCAATAAAGCTGTAGCGCCCAAAGCGCTCGCCACCCACCACAGATTCGAGCAAAAAGCTGCGCTCGCCGTTGTTTTGCACATGGGCCAACTTGAGGTACAGCGAGAGCGGGGTTTCTAAGTCGGCAAAGGCCTCGACCACCAACGGGATGCGGTTGTAGCCCTCTTGGGCCAATTGTTTGAATTCGGTTTCAGTCATCGTGAGCCTCCACAGCTCGGCCCCTTTCGGTTGGGGCGTTCATTCGGACAAGTGCTGAGCAGCTAGCGTGTGCTTCAGCGCGGGCACGGCACCAGTGAGTCTGAGCGTGCTTTAGACAAGCGCAGTACATGGCGTACGCCAGGGCCAAGCTCCCCGGTCGTGACAACCTGTGACTATGTTGCGATGAATGAACATGTGGTGCAGTTTAGCAAAGGCTCAGGCCTTGCCAGCCAGCGCCTGTGCAATATGGGTCAGGGTATCTACGTGGGCATCGGCATCCACGCCATCTACAGGCTCGCCGTGGTTGTAGCCATAGCGCACCAGCACCACGGGACAGCCTGCCGCGCGGGCGGCTTGGGCATCGTTGCTGGAGTCGCCCACCATCAAAGCTTGTGCGACCGGAACGCTCAAAGCTTCGCAGGTTTTGAGCAATGGCAGCGGGTCTGGCTTTTTGCGCTCGAAACTGTCACCACCAAAAACATGCGTGAAAAACGAGTCAAGCCCTTTGGCTTGCAGCAAAGGCTTGGCAAACGACAAAGGCTTGTTGGTCAAACACGCCAATTGCAAGCCCGCATCGCGCAACTGCTGCAGCCCCTCGATCACCCCGGGATACACCACCGCGAATTCACCGTTGATGGCCAAGTAGTGATGTTGGTAACGCTGCCAAGCGGCTTCATATAAGTTTTCAGCACCACGCGCCTCGCACACATTGGCAAGGCCTTTGACTTCAGGCAAGGCCAGCTGATGCGCCAGCACCGAACGAATCAAATGTTCGGAGCCTTTACCCACGGTGCGCTCGACCAAGGCACGCGTGACAGGCGGCAAATCTAAATCAGCGAGCGCGCGGTTCAAAGCAACTTCAAAATCACCCAAGGTATCAACCATGGTCCCATCGAGGTCGACGATGGCGGCTTGCAGTTTGGTTTGATGGATGTACATGTGTGAAATAACCGCCGAGCAGAAATGCCGATTCTAGATATTCAATGAAAATGCAAGCATGCGCACCAAACGCCACTCTCTGACATTCAGCCAAACGTTGGCGCTCGCCGCAGTCGTTGCGTGCGCATCCACAGGACTGGCAGCGCCTTATGAATTGCGCGTGTATTCGGACGACATTCCCCAAAAAGAAGAATCCGAAATTGAACTGATCATGAGCGCGGCAAAGCCAACGCGCATGGATGAGGGGTCACGCGGTCAAGTATTTCAAACCTTGGTCGAGTACGGCTACGGATTAGGCAACGGTTGGTCGGTCGGCCTTGAACTGCCCATATCTTTCGCTGATGGACGCCACAAACTCAACGGTTTGAAAGTCGAAGCGCAATATGTTGCCGAGCACAACGCCCATCAAGGCCTGTACTGGGGCGTGCGCGGCGATGTGGGCTACGCCTCCAGCCCCTACGAAACACAGGGCAGCAACAGCATAGACCTCAACCCCATTTTGGGCTACCGATGGTCCACTTGGCACATCGTGATGAACCCCTCCATTGAAATACCGCTCAGCGGCCCTCATGCAAAACCGCAATTTCAACCCTCAGCCAAAATCGCCAGACAGATCGCCGGCACGCGTCAATTGGGACTGGAATATTTCAGCGGTTGGGGCAACCTATCGTCAGTTCGTCCGCCGCATCAGCGCGATGAAACTCTTTACTTGGTGTGGGATGAGAAGCTGGCAACCAGCCGATGGAACTTCGGCCTCGGTCAGCCCTTGCATCCCTCCGGCGGCAGCGTGGACAAGTGGGTGGTGAAAGTGGGTGTGAGCCTAGATTTGGACTGAACGCACACATCGGCAAACCACACCTCAAGGCGCAGCCAGGGTCAATCCATGCGATTGGAATACCTTCAGCAATTCACCACTCTGGCGTAGCGATACCAGAGCATGGTCTAAGGCCGTGGCCAGCTCTTTGTGATCGGCCTTCACGGCCAAACCCAGCGGCCATCCTGCAGGCATCACGCCCGGCAATGACACCGACGACAAGGTCCAACGCTTCTTGTCGGAAGCAGTATGCACGGCAGCCTCAGCCTGTGCGCGGCTCACAAAAGCCGCATCAAACTGACCCGACGTCACCATCTTGGCGGCATCCACGCCGTCTTTGAAAATGGAAACTTTGTCGCGTAACAACCCGCCTCGATAGCCCATCATGGCGCTGGCTGCGCCACTGCCTTTTTCCACAGCGATTGTTTTTCCTTGCAAGTCTTCAGGATTTTCTACCGTCGACAATTTGGACGTGTCGTGCAACACCACCAAATGCTCCCGAACATAAGCGCCAAAGATCAATACTTGTTTGTTTTCATTCATCAAATAGCGATCGACCGGCACATGGATCATCACATCCGCAGGGCCATAGCCCAAGTAGTGACCTTTCCAAACCATGTTGCGCAAATCGTCATTCATGTTCTCGCCCGCATCAAACGGCAGCAGTGCGAGCTGAAGGTTCAACTGAGAAGCCAAAGCTTTGGCCAATGACACATCCACACCGTGGAGGTCAGCATTCGGGCCATCCGAGTAAGGTGCGTTGTCTTTGTAAACCGCGACTTTCAACACACCGCGGGCTTTGATTTTCTCCATCGCGCTCGGCTCTTGCGCGCCTGATAGGCCATGCACCCCCAACAGCAGCGGCGCGGCAGCCAACACTTGACGACGCGACAAACCTGAACCGTTGCTCTTTGTGTTGAATTTCAAAATGAACTCCTTAACGCTCACGGCGTGTTTCAAGATACGTCTTGATCGACCAAATCGCTTCTTGTGACAACGTCCCCTCAAACGGCGGCATGTAAACACGGCCATCGCGTGTTCGGCCTCGACGCACGGTGGCCACAAAGTACTCACTAATCTCTTGGTAGCAAGCGCTCTTTTTGGCTTGATCTGCTAAATCTGCGCAATCGTTGTCGATCTTTCGCAAATCTGGCGAGATGCCACCCGAAATCGCCTCAAGCCCGTGGCAACGGGCGCAGTTTTGGTTGTAGGCCGATGTCCCAATTCGCAACGCTTCTTTGTACGCTGCACCTTTCGCATACGGGTTGTCGTCTAACCATTTGGCACCGAGTTGCGGCAAGGTGGACGTATCCACCGATTGCGGCACGACATCGCCGTGCGCGAAGCTTGTTTGACTGCAAAGCGTCAGCATGAAAGCAAAGAACGTTGCGACCCATGGGCGAAGAAATGGTTGGCGTGCGATTGACATGGCGGACATAACCTCTATTTTCAAGAATTGAATGACTGATACAGGCATCAAGCAATTACCAAGCCACGAAAACAAACGCTCAAGTGTTGCAAATTGAAACAGTTTTTTAAGCATCACTAGGGAAAGAACTATCCCCGCGCGACAGCTGTGCATCGAAAATATTTACAAGTCAAATCGCTAAATGGCCTCCAAACTTTACGGATGTTTAAATGATGAATTCCAGCCAACCATCGTCTCGTGGCGTCATAAACGCTTACGTGCAAGGCGCGGCTTACAACAGCCCAGAACACACGGCCATCATTACCTCATCTCAGGAGCGCTCACGTGACTTTGGCTTGGCCTCTGCACACGACCCTGACTACAGCGGCACATCCTCACAGGCCGTCAGCGCGCTGCTCGAAGAAAACCACTTTTTGTACCAACATGCAGCACCCGTGATGGAAACGCTGTACGAACAAATTGCCAACACACACAGCATGGTGTTGCTCACCACGCGCACGGGCACGATCCTTCACTCACTGGGCGACACCGACTTTCTGGAAAAGGCCTCACAAATTGCCTTAGCCCCAGGTGTGGACTGGTCTGAAAAAAGCAAAGGTACCAATGCCATTGGCACGGCCTTGACCGAAGGACAGCCCCTCGTGGTGCATGGCAGCCAGCATTATTTGCAAGCCAACCAATTTCTCACCTGCTCTTGCACACCCATTCTTGACCCGCACGGCGATGTCATTGGCGCACTGGATGTGACCGGTGACTACCGCAGTTACCACCAGCACACCATGGCGCTAGCACGCATGTCGGCGCAGATGATTGAAAACCACATGTTCGCCGATGTGTTCCCGACTGAAGTACGCATCCACTTTCATGCACGGCCCGAGTTCATTGGCACCATCGTGGAAGGCATCGCCGTGTTCACCACGGATGGCCGTTTTTTATCTGCCAATCGCAGCGCACAGTTTCAATTTGGCATGTCCATCAATGCCTTGCGCGCCCACACGTTTTCGTCGTTGTTTGGCATTGGCATCTCTCAGTTTTTTGACCACGCACGCACCGCCAATGGCCAATATTTCCGCTTGTGCTTGCACGATGGTGTAAGCGTATGTTGCAAAAGTGAGCTCAAGTTCAACACCTCCACGTCACATTTGTCACACCTCAGTGGCAATTTGCAACAGCCCAGCCCAGCGTACAAAAAACGCAAAGAAGAAAAAATTCCACTTTCGAGCCTGCGCTACTTGGATACAGGGGACCCTCAAGTGTCCTCGGTCATTCAAAAGCTACGGATCATTCAGGGCCGCGACATCCCCATCATGATCTTGGGCGAAACAGGTACAGGCAAAGACTTACTGGCACAAGCCATCCACAACGATTCCAAACGTAGCCACAAAAACTTCGTGTCTGTGAACTGCGCATCAATTCCAGAAAACCTGATTGAATCAGAGCTGTTTGGTTACGAAGAGGGGGCGTTCACCGGCGCCAAACGCAAAGGCTCCACTGGCAAAATTTTGTTTGCCAACGAGGGCACGTTGTTCCTCGACGAGATTGGCGATATGCCCTTGCACCTACAAGCCCGCTTGCTGCGCGTGTTGCAAGAGCGCAAGGTCAACCCTCTGGGTTCGGGCCGCGAGGTGGAGGTAGACGTGACCGTCATCTGTGCCACCAACAAAAACCTGAAAGAGATGATTGCCAATGGCACGTTCAGGGAAGACTTGTATTACCGACTCAATGGCTTGGTGGTCAAACTGCCCGCCTTACGCGATCGCAAAGATTTAGAAGTGGTCGCCAAAAAGATTTTGGCCAGTTTATGTACCGCCGAAAAACGCATTGGCATTTCATCCGAAGTCATGGATGTGTTCCACCGCTATGCATGGCCTGGCAACTTTCGCCAACTCTACAACTTGTTACGCACGGCTGTGGTCATGGCCGAATGCGATGGTGACATTCAAATGCACCACTTGCCAGACGACTTTTTGTCTGAAATTCAACTGCTTGCGCCAATCCAAAAATTGCCAGAGGTGCCAACGACTACGCCCGCTCATACCCAAGAGATCACGCCAACGCTTGAAGTCCGTGCCTCGGAAGCACTAAACCTAGAAAACGTGGCCATCGACGCGATTGCACAAGCCCTGCGCAGTGCCAAAGGCAATGTATCTGCCGCAGCAAAGCTCTTGGGCGTGTCACGCAATACGATCTACCGGAAAAAGCATTTACTGCCTAATGAGACTTGGAATTGAGAGTCATCAAGATTGCTTGAAATCCTGCGCCTCTTCGTCAGCTAATTCTTTTAACTCACCCTCAGTGAACACGCGCGAACGTGTGTGAAACGCTTTACCCTCTGGTCCTTCTAGCGAAAAAGTGCCGCCCGTTCCCTCGATCACATCAATGATCAACTGCGTGTGCTTCCAATACTGGTATTGGTTACGACCGATGTAGAACTGGCACCCGCCAATCTCGCCTAAAAACACATCCCCCGCACCCATGGTGATCTCGCCTGGTAAATAGCAATTCGCCGCGCTGTTGTCACAGCAGCCGCCGGATTGATGAAACATCAAAGTACCATGCTTTTTTTTCAACAACTCAACCAGCTCCAGTGCCGCAGGGGTTGCCACTACCTTTTGAACCATGTCTCACTCCTATGCAAAAAAGCGCGTGGCAATTCCTCGCCACGCGCAACCCAGACGGTTAAGTCATGAAGTTAGAAAAAGCCCAATTTGCTTTCGCTGTAGCTGACCAACAAGTTCTTGGTTTGTTGGTAGTGGTCGAGCATGACTTTGTGCGTTTCACGACCAATGCCTGACTCTTTGTAGCCGCCGAAGGCCGCATGCGCAGGGTAAGCGTGGTAGCAGTTGGTCCACACACGGCCCGCTTTGATGGCGCGACCCATGCGGTAAGCCACGTTACCGTTACGACTCCACACGCCAGCTCCCAAACCATAGAGTGTGTCATTGGCGATGGCCAAGGCTTCGGCTTCGTCTTTGAAGGTCGTCACAGCCAACACGGGGCCGAAAATTTCTTCTTGGAAGATGCGCATTTTGTTGTGGCCTTTGAACAAGGTAGGCTGCACGTAGTAGCCGCCTTCGAGGTCACCGCCCAAATGGGCTTGTCCACCACCGGCCAGTACTTCGGCGCCTTCTTGCTTGCCCAAGTCGAGGTAAGACAAGATTTTGGTGAGTTGCTCTTTAGATGCCTGCGCACCCATCATGCTATCGGTGTCGAGTGGATTAGCGTGCTTAATGGCAGCGACGCGCTTTAACACACGCTCCATGAACTCGTCGTAGATACTTTCTTGGATCAACGCGCGTGATGGGCAAGTGCACACCTCGCCTTGGTTGAACGCGAACAACACCATGCCTTCGATAGCCTTGTCGAGGAAGCCGTCGTCTTTGTCCATCACATCGGCAAAGAAGATGTTTGGCGACTTGCCCCCCAACTCCAACGTAGCAGGGATCAAGTTGTTAGCCGCAGCCTGTGCAATCACACGGCCTGTGGTGGTCGAACCCGTGAACGCGATTTTGGCAATGCGTGTGCTGGTAGCCAAAGGCATGCCGGCTTCACGGCCATAGCCATTGACGATGTTCAACACGCCTGGAGGCAACAAGTCAGCGATCAGCTCAGCCAACACCAAGATAGAAATGGGTGTCGATTCAGCGGGTTTCAATACCACGCAGTTACCAGCACCCAAAGCGGGGGCCAGTTTCCATGCGGCCATCAAGATTGGGAAATTCCAAGGAATGATCTGCCCGACCACGCCAAGTGGCTCGTGGTAGTGGTAAGCCACGGTGTTTTCGTCGATGTCAGATAGCGCGCCTTCTTGCGCGCGCACGCAGCCAGCGAAATAGCGGAAGTGATCCACCGTGAGTGGAATGTCTGCATTGAGTGTTTCGCGAATGGCCTTGCCGTTGTCCACGGTTTCTGCATAAGCCAACATTTCGAGGTTGGCTTCAATACGATCTGCAATTTTCAGCAAGATGTTGGCGCGCTCAGTCGGAGATGTCTTACCCCAAGCATCGGCGGCTTTATGTGCCGCGTCCAAGGCCAGTTCAACGTCTTCTGCCCCTGAACGCGCAGCCTTGGTGTAAACCTTGCCTGTGATGGGCGTGATCACATCAAAGTATTGGCCTTTCACGGGAGCTACAAATTTGCCACCGATGAAGTTGTCGTAGTGGGCCTTGTATTGAACTTTTGCGCCAACAGCGCCGGGGTTTGCGTAAATCATTTCATCTCCATTTTTTGAACATCAAGAATTTCCCAATCGGGTGTTTTGATTCAGCAAGGGGCGTGCCAAGCTTGATGCATCGAAAAAATTCCCGAATGTCACACTGAAGGCGTTGTGCAGATGTGACATTGCCTCATCACCTGCTCCGTTATGAAACACATGAAGAGGCAATGCTGTGACATAGCTGTCACGAATTACTTTTGAACCGTCAACACCCAACGCGCCAACAAGTTGATGTCTTCTTGGCTCATGTTGCCATGCGCAGGCATAGGGATGCGCCCCCACTTGCCTGATGACCCATTGCGGATGGATTGCGCCAGAGATACCGCCGCATCTTTCTCACCGCTGTACTTGGCCGCTATTTTTGAATAAGCGGGGCCAACAATTTTTTCATCCAAGGCATGGCAGCTCAAGCAACCATTGCTCTTGGCAAGATCTGCGGCCGCAGCCGTTTCTTTAGCGCTCAATGCGGGTGATGCCAACACGGCTTGCATCCAAGCCATCATCAATAAGAGTGTGATTTTTTTCATAAAGTTTGCCTTGATTTAAAAAGGGGCTTCAGACGGCTTGCGCCATCAGAAACCCCTTTGGGATCAACTGGTCAATGGATTACTTGGGCAATTTGAATGTCCAAACAGAACCACCTTGTTCGAGGAAGTTGACCTTCTTAGCCACTTCACCACCCCACAGAGGCACAGCGCCACCCCAGCCGGAGACAACGCTCACGTATTGGTCAGCTCCGTCGCTCCATGTGATGGGAGGAGCCACCACGCCGGAGCCGGTTTGGAATTGCCACAACACCTTGCCTGTTTTGGCATCGGCGGCCTTTAGGTAACCCTCAGGCGTGCCCCAGAACACCAAGTCGCCAGCAGTAGTCAACACACCACCCCACAAAGGCGCATTGTTCTTAACTTCCCAAGCCACTTTGCCTGTCTTTGGATCGATGGCCCGCAAGGAGCCAATGTGATCTTCAAACAAAGGCTTCATCGTGAAGCCAGCGCCCAAGTAGGCCGCGCCTTTTTTGTAGCTGATCGGCTCGTTCCAAATGTCCATGCCCCATTCGTTGGTTGGCACATAGAACAGTTGGGTCTTGGGGCTGTACGCCATTGGCATTTGGTTCTTGCCACCCAAGAAGCCGGGCGCTGCAAACACAGAAGAACCCTTCTTGCCATCGCCGCTAGCGGTTGGATCGCCAGGACGGTTGGCGGGGTCAAACACAGGGCGACCTGTTTTGAGGTCAATGCTCGAAGCCCATGTAACTTTCTTCACGAAGGGGAAAGCGTTGATGAGCTTGCCCGTCTTGGCATCGTTCACGTAGAAGAAGCCGTTACGGTCAGCCTTGCCACCGACGCGCTTGCCGTCCATGTCGAAGGTGACGAACTCGTTCACACCGTCAAAGTCCCAAGCATCGTTAGGCGTGTTTTGGTAGCTCCATGCAATCTTGCCAGTCTTAACGTCAATCGCCACGGTGGACGATGAATACAAGTTGTCACCTTTACGCACATGGCTATTCCATGGACCAGGGTTACCGGTACCAAAGTAAGCTAGACCCGTGGATGCATCGTAAGAGCCGCCCAACCATGTGGAAGCACCACCGGTTTTCCATGTCTCGCCTGGCCATGTGGCGTTGGTCGTGCCACTGATGCCGTTTTCTTTACCGTCTTTGTAGCCCATGTGGCCTTCAACGGTGGGACGAGACCAAACCAATTTGCCCGTCTTAGGATCGCGCGCATCCACACGACCCACCACACCAAATTCACCACCAGACACGCCGGTCAGCAGCAAACCTTCAGCAATCAATGGCGCGGCAGTGTAGCTATAGCCAGCGGTGTAGTCATCGATCTTCTCGCGCCACACCACTTTGCCAGTGTTTTGATCCAAGGCGACCAACTGAGCATCCAGCGTACCGAAGATCACCAAGTTGTCATACAGCGCAGCACCACGGTTAACCACATCACAGCAAGGCATGATGCCTTCTGGCAAACGATGCTCGTATTTCCACACCTTTTCACCGGTCTTCACATCAATCGCAAAAATGCGTGAATAAGACGCGGTCACGAACATCTTGCCTTTGTAGACCAAGGGCTGTGACTCTTGGCCACGCTGTTTTTCTCCACCGAAAGACATAGACCAAACAGGTAAGAGTTTGCTCACGTTTTTGGTGTTGATGGTGGTCAGAGGCGAAAAGCGCTGACCTTGTGTACCCATGCCCCAACTCAAAACTGAGTCTGTGTCGGTGGCATCTTTAGCAATCATGCTGTCCGTTACTTGTGCTGATACATGCGCCGCAGCAGCCATGATGAGCAAGCTTAGAAGTTTTCTTTTCACAGCGGTCTCCCGTGTTTATAAAGTTAAAAAATTACCAAACGACACACCTGTCGATTGGTCTTTGGAGGACTGCTCACTTCATCAGATCGCAAAATCCATCTTCTTGTTTAGCAATACACATGCCAAACATGTCGTTAAAGATTGCTCGAAAAACAACGACATTTCGAATTCAAAGCCAGGGTTTACCTTTAGCAAATTGAAATGTTGTGTCTCTGGGCTGTGACAGTGTTATTTTTTGCAACACTTCGTTGTCACACGGCAAGAAAAAATGGCCGAGACGCCCTTGCCTTCGGCCATTAAAAACCTTGGGTACTTAAGAGGGCTGATCTATCAGAAGAAGAAAATGCCACCCACGGAGTAGCTGGTCTGCTTTGCCTCAGCGCCACCAAAACTCTTAGAGGTGGTATTACCGGCCTCGCCAACTAAAGTGAAACTAGGTGTCAAGTTGTAGTAAGCCCCTGCACTGGTGTTTTGATTCGACTGCACATTCGTGGCCGTCAGCAAATTTTTGTCGTTTTTGCTTTTACCAACACCCACACCCAACTTCAACTTGTTGGTAGCTTTGTATGTGGCTTGAACAAATGTGTTTACTCCTTTGACATCACCTTGATCGCCATCGGCCAAGATACCGATGCCGTTGCCTGATTGGACGTTCGCCAACAAGCCAAATGGACCAACGCCTACTGAAGCACCCACTTCGGATGCGTTCATGTTGTAAGCCGTGAATTTTTGAGATTTGTTAGCCACCCAAGCCTTAAAGCCTTGCCCTGTATACGTGGCACGCGCTTGCACAGCAGCGCTGGTACCAGATTTTTCTGTGGCAGTCGCATCAACAGGGTTCATCAAACCAAAATCCACACTCAACCCACCGAGTGTTGGAGTTGTATAAACCATCTGACCATAGGTCCCTAAATAGGTATAGCCAGCGCCAATATGCCCCAATGAAACGCGACCATTTTGAGTGGCTTGCGTAGCCGCACCGACGCCCAATAAAGTCATGTCGTTCAAAATTGCGTGCGCGCCAAACATGCCATAGTCACGCCCAAATTTGAATGTACCGATGTCTTTGTTGCCGATAGACACATGCGCATTACGCACATCAACCGCGCTGTTTTGTGCAATGGCACTATTGGTTGCAACCGCGACGCCCATACCGAGCACTGCAGCAATGTCTTATCCCTCTTGGCTTGTTTTAGCACCCACGCTCAAGACGTTAGGTAACAAACCGTTACCGATTGTTGTGCTGCTGTCTTTGCCATTGCACGCCAAAGCTTTATCGCCTAGCGCGAGGCCAGTGACGGTGCCGCCCGTACATTTCGTACTTGTATAAAAGGTGTTGGCATTACCGCCGATGCTCATGTCCCAGTTGCCCGCTTTAAAGTCCACCGCATAAGCAGCAGGAAGTGTGGCAACGGCTGCGGCAACAGCAAGAATTTTCTTTTTCATAGTGAGTCTCCAAGTTTTTTAAATCAATTGAGGGATGTGCCGATAAGGTCGACATGTCACCTTTGCAACTCTTATGCCCACTTGAAAAGTGCTTGAAACTTCCTCAACCCCTTGCCGATGGGCGCTGAGTGGCGGTCAAGATGGCCGTATTAACCCTAGAAAACAAGCCACATTGCGCCACCCTGTGGCAACCGTTTTGTGACACACGTTTCAAAATGGAACACTTGCGCGTCAAAGGATGAGCTGGCGCGATATAGCAGGCGAAGCTTTCCATTCGCCGTTTTTGTGAACAATGAGTGCCTCGACATGCCAAGTGCTCGCCAAGCGAAGTGCGCGCTCATAACCAGCCACAAATAAAACTTTCGTCAGGGCATCGGCTAATGTGCATGACTGCGCTGCAATCGTGACGCTAGAAATATCACGCGGTGAATAGCCTGTCGCGGGGTCCAGAATGTGATGGTGTTTGCGATCTTCACTGAACTTACATTGGTCATCGGCAGAAGTCGCGACACACCAATCCTTCATCCGCAAACGAGCAAATAAATTTCCGGCATGATGGGCATCCGCAATGCCCAAAGTCCAATCGCGCTCATGATCCGCTTGCCCCAGAGAAGACCATTCCCCCGTATTGATCAAGGCATGTGCAATCCCAAAACCTTGCAACTGTTTGCGCACAAGATCACTGGCATAACCTTGCGCGATGCCGTTGAGCGTGACGCCCATGCCTGGTTTGGTCAACGTAATTCGCTTGGCGTTGATCTGCATATGCTGCCACCCTATACGCTGACGCGCAGATGCAATTTCGTCCGTCGTTGGTAGTCGGCCTTTCTTTTGCATCTCGGCATAAAGCGCCCACAGGGGTTGAACAGTGACATCAAATGCACCGTGACTTTTTTCAGAAATATCCCTACTCATGCGCAACAAACGCACCAAGCTTGGATCGGGACCAATCAACGCCCCCTTACGATTGAGTTGGTTGATCGCGCTCGCAGAACGAAACAAGCTCATCTGATCTTCAATATGCGCCATCACCTCACGCGCGGCCTGTAATGCCGCCGTTAACCTCTCTGCATCTTGGTGCGCCGCGCGAATGGAGAGGGTTGTACCTAAACCATTGAATGTGCACGTCTGCCAAGACAAACGCGAAGCCGAAAATGATGGCAGATTCACCAAGCAACCTAGCCCTAGGCTTGCTTGTAACCATGCTCTACGTTTCATGAGTTGATCTCCTGAATAGGAATCACGCGTACGGGCACCTCTTGGCGATGCGACAGGATACGAGGTACGCACAAACTGTCGTTTTCGTAGATCACCATGCAATCCATGCACTGAAAACACTCGTCGTAATCCACCGCACCTTGTTTATCGATGGCTTGGTAAGCGCAGTCGCTGCGACAGCGTTGGCAGGGTTGGCCACATTCGCTGCGACGTGAGATCCAGTCAAAACGTCGCAACTTACCCAACACACCCATGCCTGCCCCCAAAGGGCAGAGGTAACGGCAATACCCTTTGTAAACAAATGCGCTGAGCAGCACCATGGCCACCGCCCACAACACATAAGGCCAAGCACGCACAAAGTTAAGCGTGATGCTGGTTTTAAACGGCTCAACTTCCACCAAGCGATCTGTCCACGTCACAGACACCACAGCGCTGAACAACAGCAATGCCAACACCACATATTTCACCTTCTTCAAACGGCTATCCCAGCGCTGTGGCACGCGCATCCATTGCAAACCGAGTCGCCGCGTAAGCTGGCTGATCAATTCTTGCAAAGCACCAAACGGGCACAGCCAACCGCAAAACGTACCGCGCCCCCAAATAAAAAAAGTAAACGCGACAAACCCCCACAACACCACCGTCATTGGGTCGTACATGAAAAACTCCAGGCTGCGCCCTGCCACCAAGGCTTGGACCGCCGCCGTGAGATTGACAATCGATAGCTGCCCCTGCGCATACCAACCTATGAAACACAACGTGAACAGCAAGTAGCCTTGCCTAAAACGTGCCATGCGTTTCGGGTGTTGCATGAGCCAAGGCGGTTCGCGTAACGCCAAGACCAACACCGCCAAAGCACCGAACAACACGGCCAACTCAACCCAACGGTCGAGCCAAATGGTGTGCCAGGTTTTTTGGTCTGCGCTGGCCAACGTCACATAGTCGTGCGGCAGCTCTGCGGTGATGGTGAAGCTCTTGGTCACCCGCTCTGGATACACAATGCCTTTGCTTCGTGTGACATGCAGCTCATAGTTCAAGGCTTGTGCGGGATCTAGTCCGGCAGGCGCGATCACCCGCACGGCGAGCCATTGCGAATCCACCAATTCGGACGGCAAATTCAGTGTGGCATCTAAATCTAGGTCACGTATTTCTAGGCGTAGGTTTTGCTGGTTCAATGACACACGGTCGGGCACAGTGCCACGCACAAAGTCTTCCCCCATCAGCGGGTAGCGCCCTTGGCTCAAAATCAGCAAGGCATGATCACCTGGGTCTAAGCGTTGCTGCAAATAAGCCCACTTCTCTGGCGACAACAAGTTTTTGCCAACACTAGGCACACTCAAGTGAGCCACGTAAATATCAGCGAACAACGCGCTGGGTTGTTGTAAAGCCTCCGTATCTACACCTTCGCCTGCGGTGCCTTTGAAGGCCTTTTCAATGTCGCTGTTTTTGAAAGTAGCTTGGCGTATCAGGCCCGCTTTGCGCAGGCTCGCCCAATCCATAGGCTTGAACACCTCGGGGCGAATTTTGGCGACTAAGTCTGGGTCGCGACCTTCGCCATAGCCCAGTTTGGCACGCGCCACTTTCAACGAAGCCGCCAACAAAGTTTGGTTCAAGATACGCACCGAAGCCGTGGCCTTGCTGACCCCATCGATATAAACATTGGCACCACTCTCTTTGCCACTTTTGCTTTGCCCTGTGCCGATCTTGATGCTTTGCTTCAAAGACAAATCCTTGTACTGATCGACAAATGCAAACAGCGGTTTTTCACCTAAGCCCTCTAAAAACACAGGTTCGTGGTGCGACAACACACGCACATCCATGAACTGACCATTCGGATCAAGGGCAATGAGCAAATTGAACGGTGTTCCCGAAAAACCAGGAATCGCTGCAAAGTCTTGTGACTCAAAGGCATAAGCAGCGATCGTGGTGGATGTGAGCTCTTGCCTAAAGATGGGCCACACTGGAAAGTCGCGCTCTTTTTCCCCCACCACCAAGGGCGCAGGAAAAACCTGCGTCATTGACTCGCGCGTCATCACGCCCGCGTGCGCACTCATCAGGAACAACCCTGAGAGAAATACGGCCGCACTCGTTAGAAGATGCGTCATCACACGAACCATCAATTGATTCATCTTGTTACAAGAAGTTTTAAAACAGAATCGAAAAGCACAAACGATGCCATCACGATGGGACACTTCGAGATGGAATGAGTTTTGCTTCTTGTCTTTTGAGACAACCCTTTCAACATTCAATTACAAATTCCGCAAACTATGAAATCCATCAAAAGCAACACGCACATCAAGCCTCACCATGCGCTGACGGTTGGCACGCTGCTTTGTCTCAGTGTTTTCCCCAGTGCAGGATTGCACGCACAAACGGCCACTCATGATTTGAAAGAAGTGATCGTGCAAAGCGGCCGCTTGGAACAAAAGCAATTCGATGCACCCGCTTCGGTGTACACCATCGACGCGACGACCTTGAACAACTCAGGTCCTCAGGTAAATATCTCTGACGTGCTCAACCGCGTACCCGGCGTCGTGGCCCTCAACCGCAACAACTATGCGCAAGATGTGCAAATTTCAATTCGTGGTTTTGGTTCACGCGCGGCGTTTGGTATGCGTGGCATTCGTCTCATCACCGATGGCATTCCCGCCTCAATGCCTGACGGTCAAGGCCAAGCCTCCACGGTCAGCATGACATCTGCCGATCGCATGGAAGTGCTGACCGGTCCATTGGCCCAGCTGTATGGCAATGCATCCGGCGGCGTGATTCAAACCTTCACACGCGAAGCAGGCGACAAGCCTGAGGCACAAGTCAGTCTGTACACCGGCTCGTTTGGCATGCGCCGTACCGACTGGCAAATCAGCCAACGCAGTGGCAACGTGGGCTTAGTCGCTGACTACAGCACATTTGGCATTGACGGCTATCGCGCCAACAGCGCGGCTGAGCGCAAACAACTCAACAGTGTCCTCACCGTCGACGCCCAACCTGACACACGCTTCAAATTCGTCGTCAACATCTTCGACATGCCTTATGCGAACGACCCACTGGGGCTCACTGCGGCACAACTTGCGGCAGACCCCTCACAAGCGGGCACCAATGCGTTGTCACGCCAAACCCGCAAAGTGGTTAAACAAGAACAAATAGGTGCCGTTGCTGAACATCGCGTGGACAGCGACATGAAGCTTCAAGCACGCATCTACGGCGGGACACGTAGCAACTTGCAATACCAAGCCACCAATGCATGGACCGGTCTGGAGCGCCGTTTTGAAGGATTTGGCTTGCAAGCCAATGGCAAAGCCAACGTCTTCAACGGCCAAAGCATGAACTGGGTGGTGGGCACAGACATCGATCAGGCACAAGAACAACGTCAAGCAGGTGCTGCCTCTGCAGGCGAGAAATCCGGGGCACTTACCCGTAATGAATTGAACGAAGCCAGCAACCGCGATTACTTTGCACAAGCGAATTGGTCGCTGGGCGAGCGCTACACCTTGACCACCGGTGCGCGGCAAAGCAACGTGACACTCAAAAGTCGTGACGACATGCCTACACCTGTCGATGGATCTGGCTCCGTCACCTACAAAGCCAACAGCCCTGTGCTGGGTCTGACTTGGCACGCACAAGACAACCTCAACGTTTACATCAACCAAGGCAAAGGCTTTGAGACGCCCACCATGGTTGAAGCGGCCTACTCACGCGACAGCAGTAACAATTTTTTAGAAAAATTCAATCCAAACTTGCAGGCATCGCGCAGCAACCACTTAGAACTCGGCACCAAGTGGTTGGCCACACCGAATACGCGCATGGATGCCGCGTGGTTCCAAATCGACACAGACAATGAAATCGTGGCGGCTTTGGCATCGAACGGAAAAACGGCTTATGACAACGCGGCAAAAACCAAACGCAATGGTCTTGAATTTGCCATACGCAACCAGCATACAAACCACTGGCGCACACAAGCCTCTGCCTCCGTCATCCATGCCACCTATGAAGCAGGTAGCACCAGCTACAGCCCACCCAATGGGAACAGCCTACCTGCCATTCCCAAACGTCAGCTGTTTGCGTCGGTGCAATGGTCGGAGAATGGCTTTGCATCTGCAGGGCAAAAACCAAGATTGGGCATAGAAGCTGGTTTAGAAGTCGTGCATCGCTCCAGCATGTGGGCAAATGATGCCAACACCACCACCGCCGATGATGCGCTAGCCCCTAGCTACACCTTACTCAACGCCCGAGTGCGCCAGCGTTACCAAGTGGGGCCTGCCCGCATGGAGGCCTTTGTAGGCATCGATAACTTAACAGACAAGAAAGCGGTCGGTTCTGTCATCATCAATCAGTTCTCTAAGCAATATTTCGAACCCGCCCTGCCCCGCGCATGGGTGATCGGCGTGCAAAGCCAAATCCCGCTCTAAAGACAACACTTATGACCATTCATCTTCGCATTGCCAGTTTGTGCTTGCTCGCCGGACTTGCACAAACCGCATTCGCCGCCGACCAAGTCTTCGTGACCAACGAAGGCAGTGGTGATGTTTCTGTCATTGACAGTCAAACCCATGTTGTGACTCAAGCCATTCAAGTCAGCGGCAAACCGCGCGGTTTGGCCCTGTGCAAAAACGACGCTCATTTGTATGTGAGCAACCAAAAGGGTTCCGAGCTACAAGCCATCGACACACGCACGGGCACCATCGGCAAAACTTTGGCCTTGGGGGACTCGCCAGAAGCGGTGTATTGCTCACCCGATGGCCAGTGGCTCGCCATTGCAAATGAGGGCAGCAACAGTGTGAGCTTTGTCTCCATCGCTACATGGCAGGTGATGTTTGACATCCCCGTACATGGCAAAAACCCAGAGCACGCGGTGTTCAGCCCGAACGGCCAACGCATGCTGGTCTCCGCAGAAGAAGCAGATCAAGTAGATGTGCTTGACCTGACCACACGCAAACAAATTGCCAGCATTCGTGTGGGCAACCGCCCCCGTGGCATTGCCTTTAGTCCAGACGGCAACACGGCTTATGTGGCCGTCGAAACCGACAGCTTGCTGGTGGCGATTGACATGCAAAAACTTGCGGTCAAAGGCACGTTATCGGTGGGGGCTCGTACCAACGGCCTCACCATGCACCCGAACGGCCAATGGCTATTTGCCAGCAATGGGGGCGATGCCAATGTCGCTGTCGTCGACACGCGAAACTTCACAGTTCACACCAAAGTTCCCGTTGGACAACGGCCTTGGAACATGGCCGTCACGCCCAATGGCTCAAGGCTTTATGTGGCAGCGGGCCGCAGCCATGCGGTGAGTGTGATTGACGCCAACACCTTCACCCCCATCCGCAGCATCCCCGTAGGCAAGCTGCCTTGGGGCGCAGCCGCCAACTGAGCGATCCGCTGAAAGAGATTCATGGAAGACATCGCACCAACGCCCGAGACACCTGAACCGTCCTCTCGCTACACACGAACAGCCATCGCACTGCACTGGCTGTTGGCCATTGGTTTGATTTATCAATTGAGTCTTGGCGTATGGATGGGCGACATTCCCAAGACCCCGCCGGGCTTACGCGCCGAGTGGTTCAACTGGCACAAATCGATGGGCATCGTATTGGGCTTGCTCATTGTTTTGCGCGGGTTATGGCGCTTGACGCATCGCCCACCAGCACTGCCTGACAGTTTGTCACGTTGGCAAACTTGGGCGGCCAGCGCTAACCACGCGCTGCTGTATGGCTGCATGGTGACCATGCCTTTGAGCGGCCTCTTGGGCTCAAGCTTCACGGCCTATCCCATCAAGTTTTTTGGTATGCCGCTGCCTCGACTTTGGGAAGCCTCTACAGATCTGAAAGAAGTATTCAGCGGCATCCACACAGCATGCAGCTATGTGTTCATGCTGACCGTGGTGGTCCACATTTTGGCTGCCTTATGGCACATGGTGCGCCGTGATGGCATTGCCAAACGCATGCACCTATGACATCGAAGGCCACATCACTCGCATGGCGCGACTTGCTTCGCGTGCTGATGATCGTCGTCCTGTTTTGGATGATTGCCATGCGTATGGAGTTATCTGAAAAACTAACCCATTGGCTGCAAAGCTATGAACATTTTCAACTCGATGAAATGCCTTTGACCTTGCTGGTTTTATCGATGAGTTTGGCTTGGTTTGCAATTCAACGCACGCACGAAACATCCGAGTTACTGACCGTCAACCGCCACCTCACGCAACGTTTAATGAGCGTGCAAGAAGACGAACGCCGCGTGCTAGCGCAAGAGTTGCACGACGAGGTAGGTCAAGCCTGCACCGCTTTACGCATTGAAGCGGCGTACATCAGCAAAGCCATTCACAGCAACCCCAACGCAGCACTAGAAGCCGCGCAACGCATTGACCAATCATCGCTGCGTATGCACAGCTTGGCGCGCGACATGCTCAAACGTCTACGCCCTCCCGATCTCGACAGTTTGGGATTTCAAGAAAGCGTAAAAGAACTCTGCCGTAGCTGGGAGCAACACTGCCGCATTCAGTGCCACACGCTGATCAACGCACTGCCCGACGACCTACCCGACGCGCTGTGCACCGCCATCTATCGTGTCACGCAAGAAGCGCTAACCAACATCGCCAAGCACGCACATGCCACACAAGTGTGGATCAGCATCGACCTCCACCAAGACGTGCTCACCTTGTCCATCACAGACAACGGGCATGGTTTACAGCAAACCCACCATCGCTCGCAGGGCCTAGGCCTGACGGGCATGCGCGAACGCATCGCCAGCTTGCAAGGTCATATTCATTTTGAAGATGCGCAACCCGGTCTTCGCATCCACGTTCAAGTTCCGCTTGAAGAGACATTGGCATGATTCATGTTTTATTGGTCGACGACCATCCCGCCGTTCGTGCAGGCTATGCACGTTTTTTAGAACAAGACGGTGACATCAAGGTGGTGGCTGAAGCCGCTTGTGCCAACTCCGGCTACAACGCGTATTTGCAGCATGCGCCCGATGTCACCATCTCCGATATTTCCATGCCTAGCGTGGGCGGCATGGAGTTGTTGCGCAAAATCAAACAGCGCCATGCTGCGGCCAAAGTTTTGATGTGCAGCATGTACGACGGACGCAACTTGGTGCGCAGTGCACTAGCCGGTGGCGCCATTGGTTTTGTCACAAAAAACTCCCCACCTGAAAACTTGGTCACGGGCGTGAAGTCAGCCTACAGCGGTCAACGCTATTTGAGTGACGATTTATCTCTGAGCCAATTCGACCACACCGCAGATGACGAAACTGACCGCATTGCGCAACTCACCCTACGAGAGTTAGAAATTTGGCGCTTATTAGCCCAAGGCTGTTCATCCGCCGAGTGCGCCGAGCGTTTGAACATCAGTCTGAAAACCGTGGCCAATAACCAAACCCAAATCAAAGACAAACTCGAGGTGAGCAACACAGCAGCGCTGGTCCACATGGCCCAACGCCATCAGCTGATTGATACGCCGATAAATTAGAAACTGTGACGCATGCTCAACCACGCACTGCGTGGTGCACCAGGCGCGATAAACATGCTGTTTTGTAACGGGTACTGCGTACCGACAGCTGCGTAGGGTCGTGCCACAAACTGTGTGCCATTGGCATTGAATGCGGCGGGGCCAAGTTGCGCAGCAGTAGCGTATTGGCGGTTAAACAAGTTCATGAGGTTCATCATCCATGTGGTGTCGCGTGAGGACTTGAAACTGGTGTTGAAATTCACCACGCTGTAGCCAGCAGCTTTTCCGCCGCCCAGATAGTTCACACCGTTGGCTTGATGTTGGTTATTTTCATTACCACGGGCATACATGCTGCCAAAGGCAGTGACCCCCACCCCGCTACGCCAAGCCTCATTCCATTGGTAATCGGCGTGCAGTTTGAGGATTTGTTTTGGCGTCAACGGCAATGCGTCTCCGGCCTTGATAGCGATGTTGCCATCCACCCCAGGGCTGCTGGCATCGCTGCTGCTGTTAGCAGAACCGCCTAAGTTTTCTGCGCTTTGGTACGTGGCTTGTAGCCAGGTGTAATGCGCGCCATAGTTCAATGCGCCCGCTTTGCTGTTCAAACCCAGCTCAAGGCCTTGGCGCAAGGTTTTTCCAAAGTTTTTAAAGTAGCCGTAAGACGTAGAGTCCGGGGCGGCCACGAACAAAATGTCGTCCGTGCTTTGCGCGTGAAACACACCGGCGGTCCACTGCGTCTCTTTCGACAAAGTGCCACGCAACCCCGCCTCCCACGATTGGGTCACCACTTGTTTCAGAGGAGGATCTCCAGCCATGGCGTTGGGCAATTTGCATGGATGGGTTGGATCGGCACAGCCCAACTCGATCGATGTTGGGGTTCGGCTGCTTTCGCTATAGCCCATATAAGCGCCCAAAGCTGGGTGGATGGCAAACGCCAAACCCACAGCAGGGTTCAAGCGTTGGTACACATAGTCGCCATCTAACGAACCACTGCCACCGCCTGGTGTGATTTGATCTTGGTTCTTCACATGAGTGCGGTTGTACCGACCTGACAACGTGACATGCCAACGCTCATCGAAAGAAATGGTGTCAGTTGCAAATACGCTCCATGTGGTGGCTTGCCCTTTCAGGTTGACTCGGTTATCAAACGGCGTGCCGTTCACATTGCCACCCGTCACGCCATCGGCATAGGCATGAATACCTGTGACACTGCGGTCTGGGTTGATATACCCAAGCTGGCTTGACTGTTCAAACTGTGTGCGATTGGTGTCATAGCCCATACCCGACGTGAACTGATTGCGATGGCCCATCAACGGATCTAGCAATGTGAACTGGCCTGAGAAGCCGAAATTGCTTTGATCTGTGCTGGTGCGATTCAGCAACCCCGTGCACTTCTCGCCCGGCTCATCGTTTTGCAATGCTTGTGCCATGCAGCGCCACATGGGGAAAGGTGTATTGGTTTTATTCAACCCAGCGCTTGCCGTGGGATAGCCCGTGTAACCCGCGCTTTGCAACGCCGTTCGATCAGCAGCACTCAATTGGTATATCGACTGATCTAAAGAACCTTCATTCACATCGCCATTCAAAGTGCGTGTGCGCATGGTGCGGTAATACGCATTGCCTGCAAACAAGGTGTTGTCATTGATCACCTGCTTGCCCGTGAGGTTCAGCAGTGTTGAGCGGTTGTGCGTTTCATCCGGCTGGGTATACACGCTGCGGTAATCGTGAGCCAACATACGCTCTTCTTGCATGCCATTGCCGGTGAGGGCGTTGTTGGCGTGGCTCAGTGTCAAGGCCACATCCGTAGGCCCATCCCTCCACCCCAACTTGCCAAATGTTTGGCGCACGCGCGAAGGCGATGCCTCACGCCAGCCTTCTTCGTTGAAGACATTGCCCGTCACAAACCAATGCAAGCCTTTGTCGTTGCGCCCGCCATGCTCAAGCTCCATAGCGCGGCGTTGATTCGAACCCAACGTGGTTTGCACCGAGGTCCCGAGGCTGGTCAGGCCTGATTTCGTTTGCACGGCCACCGCCCCGCCCAAGGTATTCAAGCCAAACAAGGGGTTGGAGCCTGGCATGAGCGTCATGTTGTGAATGGCTGAACGAGCTATCAAATCCCAGCTCACCACATCACCAAAAGGTTGGTTCATGCGCACACCGTCCATGTACACCGACAAACCTTGCGGTGTACCGAGCAAAGGCGATGCGGTGAAGCCTCGGTAGTTCACATCCATTTGGTGCGGATTACCTTGCATCTCGTTCACATACACACCACCCAAGTGTTGGGTCATGAAGCTGGATAAATCTAAAGCTTGACTGTTGGCCAAATCGGCGCTATTCGCCGTTTGGACAGCAGAGGCAATTTCAGACAACGGTTGTGAGATGCTGGGAATGGGCATCGTGCCCACAATGGTGACGACGGGCAACTCGACCGCATCCTGCGCCAAGGCGCCAGCGCCAGCACACACAACCACGACAGCCAAAAAAATCTCAGAAGGACGAAGCGTATTCATTCAAAACAACCTAAAAACAATCGCAGAGTGAATGGCAGAGTGCCTTCGCTCCATGCCCATGAATTTAGGTGTTTTAAGTCGAAAGAAACAGGGAATAAATCCCGCTCACCACAGCCAAAGCGCTATGTAAAACCCGAGTACCACCCAGATCGCGACAAAGCACACCGCAGCCAACCAGCTACGAGGCTTGGCCAACAGGGCGTCGGCCTTGAGGCGCGCGTGGGTCAGTACCTCATCGGGCATCAGGCGCATCACCAGCAGCAGGCCCAAGGGCACGATGAGCAGGTCATCCAAATAGCCCAGCACCGGAATGAAGTCTGGAATCAAATCAATCGGGCTGAGCGCATAGGCCGCCACCAAACCTGCCAAGAGGCGCGCAACCAAGGGGGCTTGTGGGTCACGCGCGGCAAAGTAGACGGTCACCACATCACGCTTGATGCCACGCGCCCATGTCTTCAGTCGAGCGACGATGGAAGGCGCAGGCGTGACTGAGTCCGTCATGTCTAAAGTCAGGCCAACGCCACGCGCATTTGGTCAACCACCGCCTTGTAGTCAGGCTTGCCAAAAATCGCGCTGCCTGCCACAAAGGTGTCAGCCCCTGCATCAGCCACTTGGCGGATGTTGTCGGGCTTGATGCCGCCATCGACTTCGAGGCGAATGTCTTTTCCACTGCGCTCAATCCATTGGCGCGCCAACTCGACCTTACGCAGGGCCGAGTCGATGAAGCTTTGACCGCCAAAGCCGGGGTTGACGCTCATGATCAGGATGAGGTCGATCTCGTCAATCGTCCACTCCAGCACGTCCAGCGGTTCGGCAGGGTTGAACACCAAACCGGCTTTCACGCCCTTGCTCTTGATGGCCTGGATGCTGCGGTGCACATGGGCGCTCGCGTCTGGGTGAAAGCTGATGTAGTCGGCGCCCGCTTCAGCAAACGACGCGGCCAAGGCGTCCACAGGTGAAATCATCAAATGCACATCAATCGGCACAGCCACGCCAGCAGGCGTTTTGGCGTGTGGCTTCAAGGCTTGGCAAATCATGGGCCCAAACGTGAGGTTGGGCACATAGTGGTTGTCCATCACGTCAAAGTGAATCCAATCAGCGCCAGCGGCGATGACATTTTTCACCTCATCGCCCAAACGGGCGAAGTCGGCAGACAAGATAGACGGGGCAATGTTGAATTTTGGGTGTGGGCTGGTCATGGGGTGATTATTTCATCCAAAATCAGCCCATGCCACGCTACAAATTCCAAGTCGAAGTTCATCCGCAATACCTGTCTGAGCAATCCGACCCCGACGGCGGCTTGTACACCTTCGCCTACACCATCACCATCACCAATATGGGCAATGTGGCGGCTCAACTGATTTCGCGTACCTGGAATGTGAACGACGCCAACGGCACACATGAAAAAATCAAAGGCCTCGGCGTGGTCGGCCACCAACCCTTGCTACAACCCGGCGAGCAGTTTGAGTACACCAGCGGCACGCGTCTGCGCACACCTACGGGCACCATGCACGGCAGCTACTTTTGCGTGGCCGAAGATGGCGAGAAGTTTGATGTAGACATTCCCATGTTTGTGCTCGACGCGCTCAGCGATGAGCCGGGCAAACGCAACTTGCACTGAGCACGCGCACCATGGGTGAATTTGATTTGATCGAGCGCTACTTCAAGCGCCCCTCACACAAAGCCGCACTGGGCGTGGGCGACGACTGCGCCTTGCTCAACACAACGCCCGGCATGCAAATGGCGGTATCGAGCGACATGCTGGTGGAAGGGCGCCACTTTTTAAGCACGGTCGACCCCGCCCGCTTAGGCCACAAAGCGTTGGCCGTGAACCTGAGCGACCTAGCCGCTATGGGCGCAGAACCCTTGGCCTTCACCCTCGCCCTGTCGTTGCCACGCGTGGACGAAGCGTGGCTTGCTGGTTTTTCCAGCGGCTTGCTGCGCCTAGCCGACGCCCACGGCTGCGAGTTGGTCGGTGGCGACACCACCCAAGGCCCACTGAACATTTGCATCACTGTATTTGGCGAAGTACCCCCGGGCGACGCACTGCTGCGTCAAAACGCGCAAGTGGGTGACGACATTTACGTCAGCGGCACGGTGGGCGATGCCCGCTTGGCACTGGAAGTGTTTCGGGGCACGCAAGCCATTTCAGGTGAAGCGTTTGAGCAAGCCCGTTTGCGCATGGAGCAACCCACACCTCGCGTCGCGCTGGGTACGGCACTGCGTGCCGTCGCCAATGCCGCGATTGACGTGAGCGATGGTTTACTCGGTGACCTAGGCCACATCCTCAAACGCTCTGGCGTAGGCGCACAAATTGACACCACTTGGCTACAAGCCGCAGGCCACTTTGGCGAAGCCCACTTGCCCGCAGGCATCACACCTGTCTTGGCCGAGCTGCCTTGGAACAAGCGCTTAGAGTTTGCCCTGTCAGGGGGTGACGACTACGAGCTGTGCTTCACCGCGCCCGTGAACCAACGCGAGCTGGTGCATGCCGCTGCGTGGGAAAGCAACACGCCCGTCACACGCATTGGCCGCATCACACAGGCGCAAGGCTTGGTGGTGCTGGACCCGCAAGGTCAGCCCATTGCCAAACGCTTTGCGTCGTTTGATCATTTTGCTTAAACACCGCACATGCTGAACCGCCGCTTCTTACTCTCTCACCCCGCCCACTTCATCGCATTGGGCGCGGGTTCAGGCCTGTCTCGTTTAGCCCCCGGCACGGCGGGCACGCTGTGGGCATGGGCGGTGTTTTTACTCTTGCAGCTGTGGCTCACCCCCTTACAAATGGGCATGCTGATTGCGGCGTCCACGCTGGTCGGTTGGTGGGCTTGCACCGTCACCGCCCGGCACATGGGGGTGGCTGACCCAGGCGCGATTGTGTGGGACGAGGTGATTGCATTTTGGCTAGTGCTGTGGCTGGTGACACCCACAACGTTTGGGGGCCAACTGGGCGCGTTCATTTTGTTTCGCTACTTTGATGCCGCCAAGCCCGGGCCTGTGCGTTGGGCCGATGGTGTATTCAAAGGTTTAGGTTGGCGCGGGGGCTGGGGCATCATTTTTGATGACTTGGTGGCGGCGTTTTGTACTTTGTTGGTCATCGCCATTTGGAGGTCATTATGAGTTCACACACTTTGACAGAACAACTGGCTGAGGCCTTGTTGCAACACGGTTGGATGCTGGCCACGGCGGAGAGTTGCACGGGCGGACGGATTGCCAGCCGATGCACGGATCTGTCCGGCTCTAGCAACTGGTTTGAACGCGGGTTTGTCACCTACTCGAACGAAGCCAAACATGAAATGTTGGGCGTGGACTCGGCTTTGATCGCCGAGCATGGCGCAGTCAGCGAAGCCGTGGCGCAAGCTATGACGCTGGGCGCGATGCGTCGCTCTCATGCACAAGTGACATTGGCTGTCACCGGCGTGGCGGGCCCTACAGGTGGTTCAGCTGAAAAGCCTGTGGGCACGGTTTGGTTTGCATGGGCCACGCCCAGCGACGCAGGCCCAACACTGGGTGCTGAAACAGCGTGGGTCAAAACCGAGGTGATGCACTTTTCAGGCGATCGAACTGCGGTGCGTGAAGCAGCCACACAACACGCGCTGAAAACTTTGCTGGACTTGTTGCAACAGCAGTAGGCAACAAAAAAGCCTTCCATGAGGAAGGCTTTTGCTAAGCGATACCTAGCGTTCTAAATTAGAACTTGTATGCAACGCCAATAGTTGTTGTCGTTGCTTTGACAGACTCACCAAATGTTTTGTTTGAGTAGTCAACCATTGCGCGCACTGTCACTTGTGGCATGAATGTGTATTCAACACCAGCGCCGATCACCAACGAATTACCTGTCGCTTTGTCTGTGCTATTTGAAATTTCTGAGTGACGCAAGCCAACTTTGCCCAATACGTCTACATCTTTTGCAACATTCATGCGAGGGATTGCAACAAAATCTGTGAAGACAAACTTATCACCATCAACCGTTTTTTGACCGCGAGAAACTTCACCTGCCATGTTGCCCATGCGGTAACCACCGTAAATACCAACTGCATTTTGCGCACTACCAGTGCAAGTGTCACAGCTCAACTTGACGTGATTAGTATTCAAACCAACATAAGCGCCCTCATCCGCAGCTTGAGCACCGATTGCAGCCATGGCCAACACGGCCAACGCGATTTTTTTCATTTGTAAAACTCCTATAGATTAATGAAAACTTTAGTTTCATTTTTATTATCTTATAGAGAATTATTAATTTCTTAAGTTGTCGTTAAGTTTCTTAAGAGTTTTCCAAATAAGTCTTCCTAACCGCCACCCCCAACCGCGCCATGCGGTTGCGCATGGTCAACACGGCCTTGTCTTTGCTGATGAGTTGGGTTTGGTGTTCAGCGGCGAGGTCAATGAATTTTTGGTCGTCTGCGTCTTTGCAAACAAAGAGTGCTTTGGCGGCAACAGGCATGAGTTGCGCATGTGCGTCAAACTGCGCCAAGATGTCTTGGGCTGCAAGTTGGCTAAACGTCAAACGTTGGGCGATGTGTGTGTAAGCCAACACACGCTCCAACTCGTCACGCATGACTTGCGTGGCCATCCACTGCACCGTTTTATTCGTCAACGCCTCCAGTAGCGCCGGCGTAGCCGGGTCTTTGTACAGCCACAGGTCGAGCACGATGTTGGTGTCAAGCACCACGCGCACGGGTGTCATGGTTTGTCGCGCATCGAACCTGCACGCAAGTCAAAGCGGAACATGCGGCATTCAATCGGGCCGTTCCACATGGGCACGCGGCGCGATTCTTTGAAGCGCATGCGGCTTGGCAGCTTGAGGTCGGGGGTCAACATCCACGCGGTCCAGCCGGGGTAGTTTTTCTTCCAGTGGCTCGCCAGTTGGGCAAAGAAATCGCCGCCGTCTTCAGTCTGTGCAATGTCGCGTGCGCCAAAACGTGGGACATCGTCACGCACCATGTCGCTGCCAAACGATGCGTCATCAAAACCCGCATCGCCGTTTTGGTTGACGTCTTCGTAGGGCGAGACATATTCCGTCGGCGGCGAATAGCGGGCACGACGCGCCGCGCCCGCAATGCCTGCGGCTTCGATACGTTCGCCATAAGGGGGGTTGACCAGCATCACGCCCGGCACATCGCTGGGGGGCATGCGTTGCAGGGCATCGCCACCACGCAGCTGCACGGCGTGAGCCACGCCTGCGCGCTCGGCATTGCGTTGCGCAAAGTCAACCATACGAAAAGCCACGTCACTGCCAAAGATGGGCGAACGAGGCTCGCACTCTTGGGCGCGTGCGTTGTCGACCAAGCCGTGCCACACATGCTCTTGGTAGGGGATGAGTTTTTGAAAACCAAATTTGCGCATGGAACCGGGGGCAATGTTGCAGGCAATTTGTGCCGCTTCTATGGCGATGGTGCCGCTGCCACAGCACGGGTCGTACAGCGGCACACCTTGGGCCACGAGGCCATTGGGGTTGGCTTCGGTGCCATCGCCTTGGCTCCAGCCGCTGGCGGCCAGCATGGCGGCAGCGAGTGTTTCTTTCAAAGGCGCATCGCCTTTGTCAGCGCGCCAGCCGCGTTTGAACAAAGGCTCACCCGAGGTGTCGATGTAAAGCGTGCAGTGCTCGGTGGTCAAGTGGGCGTAGATGCGTGCATCGGGCCACTGCGTGTTGACATCGGGGCGCACGCCAAATTTGTGGCGGAAACGGTCGGCCACCGCGTCTTTGATTTTGAGTGCCGCAAAGTTCAAGCTCTTAAGCGGGCTGTGTTGCGCGGTGATTTCAATCTTGAACGTTTCTTTGGGTGAGAACCACAGCTCCCACGCCACTTCGCATGCGGCGCGGTACAGGTCTTCTTCTTGACGGTATTGGGTGTGCGACAACTCGACCAACACGCGCTGTGCCAAGCGGCTGTGCAGGTTGAGCTGCAACACATCGCGCCAAGAAGCGCGCACCATCACGCCCGCGCGAAAGACCCGCAAGTCGTCGTCGCCCACGCCTGTGACGCGCCGCACTTCTTCAGCCAAATAGGATTCGACGCCTGCCGCACAGGGCAAGAAGAGATGTAGTTGATTCATAGATTCTTAAAGCGCTTTGCGCAGTGTCGTGGGCGCAATACGCAGCGCTTCACGGTATTTGGCCACGGTACGGCGAGCGCACTCAATGCCTTGCTCTTTGAGCATTTCGGACAGCTGATTATCCGACAGTGGTTTTTTCGGGTTCTCGCTCGCCACAAATTGTTTGATGAGCGCACGCACAGCCGTGCTGGAGGCGTTGTTACCGCTCTCAGTCTCTAGGCCTGAACCGAAAAAGTATTTCAGCTCAAACGTGCCGTAGGGCGTGCTCATGTATTTGTTGGTGGTCACACGGCTGATGGTGGACTCGTGCAAGCCCAGCTCTTCAGCAATCTCACGCAGCACCATGGGGCGCATGGCCAGTTCACCGTGCACAAAGAAGTTTTTCTGTCGTTCGGCAATGGCATTGCTCACACGCAGAATCGTGTCAAAACGCTGTTGAATGTTTTTGATGAACCAACGCGCCTCTTGCAAGCGTTGCTGCAGACCTGCGTGTGCCTCACCTTTGCCACCTCTGAGGGCGTTGGCATAGATGTCGTGCACACGCAAACGTGGCATCACGTCGGGATTGAGCGCGACCTTGAACTTAGGTGCGGTGGTGGACTTGCCCACACGCGTCACCAACACGTCGGGCACCACCACATGGCGTTCCACATCTGCAAAGCGGCGACCCGGCTTGGGTTCTAGTCGCGCAATCAGCGCGATGGCCACTTTGACGTTGGCTTCGCTGTCGCCAACCAGCACGGCTAAACGCTTGAAGTCACGTTTGGCGAGCATCTCCATGGGCTGCTTGCACATGTGAATGGCCGTGTCGCGAATCTGCAAAGCCTCGTCCCCCTTGGGGGTCAACGCTTTGAGTTGCAAAATCAAACACTCCGCCAGATCACGCGCACCCACGCCCACAGGCTCTAAGCTTTGCAACAGCGACAAGGCCACTTGAAAGCGGTGTTCGAGTTCTTCAATCTCTTCTTCGTCATCACCGCTAGCTAAACCCTCTGCCAAGCTACGCAATGTGTCTTCGAGGTAGCCATCGTCATTCAGGTTTTCGATCAGGTAGCGTAAGGCAGCTTGGTCGGTCGGGCTCAGGCGCAACGCCAAGGCCTGGCGATGGAGGTGCGAGGTGAGCGACTCTTGCATGCGTGCCAGCTCAGTAGCATCTGCCGTGTCACTGTCGGCGGTGTTGTTGTTATTGCTGGCAGGGGCGTCGCCACCCCACTCGGAGTCATCGGCAGAAAACTCCACGCTGCCGTCACCCTCCCAGCTTTCGGCCACACCGTCCACGCTGGGTTCGGTGTCGCTGGCGGTGTTGTCCACACTGATTTCAGACATGCCGCCATCGAGCGATGGCACTTCGCGCACCGGCTCGACGTCGTCGTCACGGGCCAGCGTATCGGCTTTGTCGAGGCCAAACTCCTCGCGCGGTGCTTCTTCAAAGTCTTTGTCGAGAAAGGGGTTCTCGTCGAGCATTTGCTCAATCTCTTGGCTCAGCTCCAAGGTCGACAACTGCAACAGTCGGATCGACTGCTGCAACTGGGGCGTGAGCGCCAGATGTTGAGAGACGCGAAGTGATAAACCTTGTTTCATCGTTTCGCTCCGAAACGATGCGCGACGACGGGCCGCCCCAAGGCGCGCAGGCCCCCTCGGGGGGCAGCGAAACACGAAGTGCTGAGCGTGGGGGTTTGCATAGTCACATTCGGAAGTGTTCGCCGAGGTACACGCGTCGCACATCCGCGTTCTCGATAATTTCGCGCGGCGTACCCTGCGCCAGCACACGACCGTCGCTGATGATGCACGCGTGGTCGCAAATGCCCAGTGTTTCACGCACGTTGTGGTCGGTGATGAGCACGCCCATGCCGCGTGCTTTCAAAAAGCCAATGATGCGTTGAATCTCAATCACGGCGATTGGGTCGATACCCGCAAACGGTTCGTCCAACAAAATAAAACGTGGGTTGGTGGCCAAGGCACGCGCAATCTCCACGCGACGACGCTCACCGCCCGACAGGGCCACGGAGGGAGAAGCACGCAAGTGGTCCACGCGCAACTCTTGCAGCAGAGAAGTCAGACGTTTTTCGATTTCTTCCGCCTCCAAAGGCTTGCCGTTGTCGTCGCGCTGCAACTCCAGCACCGCTCGCACGTTGTCTTCCACATTGAGCTTGCGAAAGATAGAGGCTTCTTGCGGCAAGTAGCTCAAGCCCAAACGCGAGCGGCGATGAATCGGCAGATGTGCAACGGGCTCGCCATCAATGGTGATGCTGCCACCATCGGCACGCACCAAGCCCACAATCATGTAAAACGACGTGGTTTTTCCTGCGCCGTTAGGACCGAGCAAGCCAACGACTTCGCCCTTCTTCACCGAAATAGAAACGTCATGCACCACCTTGCGGCTGCCGTACGACTTTTGTAAGTGACGCGCTTCCAATCGGCTATCCGTGGTATCCGCGTGAGGTTGAGGTGACAGCGTTTCGATCACGGTTTGTCCAATACTTTGCTGCGCGGTGCCAACACGGCGCGCACGCGACCACCACCGGCCTTACCATCTTCTTGGGTGCGCTGACCATCGATGCTGAAAACATCGGTCAGATTTTCATAAATGATCAATTTGCCAGTCATGGTGTCGCTCAGGACCGCGCCACGGTAGCGACGCACTTCAGCTTGGTCGATGAGTTTGATGCGATCGGCCTTGCCATCAAACTCAATGCGCAAGGCTTCGCCTTCCATGAACTCGTCGTTGCCTTCGCGCTTTTGGCGAAAGAAAGCACGTTTGTTGGGTTCGGGCAGGATGACACCAAATTGATAACCATCGGCATCTTCACGCATCTCAATACGCGCACCTCGCATCACCATCGTGCCTCGGGTCAATAGCGCTCGCCCGCTGAAGATGCTGACTTGGTTCAACTCGTCATGCACCAAGGTATCGGCCTCGATGTGCGTAGGTTTCTCTCGGTCTGCTTTTTCTGCGGACGCCGCGACTGGCACGATGGCCATCAGCAAAGCGAGCGAAAAAGAAAGAAACAAAGTCAAGGCACGAATATTGCTGGTTAAGTTAATGGCATTCTAACCATCAACAAAGCAATTTTCGTGCTGACTTAGAGCGGCTTAACGACCGCGGCGCACTTCGCCAATCAGGTACTCAGCGACTTGCAGGGCTCGGTCCATGGTTTGCGTCAGCGAACCATCGGTGTAGAAGCGACCCGCCACGCCCAAAGCGGGCACGCCTTGAACTTTGAACGCGTCTTGCAGCTGCGTGGCACGTCGCGCCTTGGTGGCGACACCAAAACTGTTGAAGGTGTCCAAAAACTTCTTCTCTGGCAAGCCATTTTTGTTGGCCCACGCCGCCAAAGCAGGTGCCGTGTTGAGCTGCTGACGCTCGACATGAATGGCGTGGAACAACTTGCCGTGCATCGCGTCCACGAGGCCCAGAGACTCAAACACGTAGTACGCGCGTTGCTGCGCCTCAAAGTCGTCACGAAAACGCACAGGCACGCGCTGCACCACCACGTCTTTGGGCGCGGCCTTCACCCACGCGGCAAACTGAGGTTCGAACGCATTGCAATGGGGGCAGCTGTACCAAAAGAACTCGATCAGCTCGATCTTGCCGGCACCAACATCGGTGGGCACACGCTTGTCGAGCGACAGGTAATCCGTGCCTTCCACAGGCTTTTTGGCAGCCACAGGACCTTGGGCTTGCGCCGCCAAAGGAAGGCCGCCAGCCGCGGTAGCAGCGCCAATGGCCGCCAAAGAAAAATCACGACGTTTCATGAATAACCTCTTGGTGTTTAACGTTGCACCCGCACCATGGCGGAATCAATATGAGCAGCCTCTAGCTTAGCGCGCACGCGCTCGGCTTCGGCTTTGTCCATAGGCCCCACGCGCACACGGTAAACAGTGCGGCCACCTTGATCGCGCTCGCTGATCTTGGCATCCAAGCCCAGCAAAGCGGTCTTTGCGCGCTGCGCTTCGGCTTCATCGTTGCTGCGGTAGGCGCCGGCTTGAACAAAGTAAATGAAGGGATCTGTACTGACGGGCTTGACGTCGACCTTGGGCTCTGCAGCTTTGCTGGGCTCTGTGGGTTTGACATCGGCAGTTTTGGACTCCACAACGGGCTTGACTTCTGGTTTCGCTTTATCAGCCGCTTTGGGTTCTGCGGCTTTCACCTTCGCCAAATCACCAAGGGGGTCTGCGCTCTTGGGGTCGACCTTGGCAGCCGCATCGGTTTTAGAGTCGTCAGCTTTGTCGCCCGCCTTCGCCCCCTTCTTGCCATACAGAGGCGCATTGGGGTCCCAGTCCTTGTTCTTTTCGGCCTCGACGGCATCTTGATCGACGGACCGGGTTTGGCCTTTGTTCATGAACGGCATCGGCACTTTGGTCACGTATATGGCAACGCCCAGCGCAATGCCAAGGCCCACCACCAAACCAAGGATGAAGCCCACCAAAGTGCTGCCGCGTTGCTGATTCATGCTCAAAGTCTCCCGTTCCATTACATGCTGGCGGGGGCCGATACGCCCAACACCGCCAAACCATTGTGCAGCACCTGCGCGGTGGCAGCCACCAGCGCCAAGCGCGCTTTCTTCACCGCCTCATCGTCCACCAAGATGCGCTCGGCATCGTAGTAGCTGTGGTAGCTGGCCGCGAGGTCGCGTAAGTAGAAGGTCACGTCGTGCGGCGCAAAGTCGGCCGATGCCGCGCTGAGCATGGCGGGGTACTTGGCCAGTTGCAGCATGAGGGCTTGGGCCTGTGGGCTTTCCAGCGCAGACAAGTCCACGTCTTTGAGCGAAGCCACATCGCCGCCGTCTTTGTCAGCCCAAGCGCGCAACACCGAGCAAATGCGGGCGTGTGCGTATTGCACGTAATACACCGGGTTGTCGTTGTTCTTTTGCACGGCCAAGTCCACGTCGAAGGTGTACTCGGTGTCGGGCTTGCGTGAGAGGAGGAAGAAGCGCACGGCGTCTTTGCTGGTCCACTCGATCAAGTCGCGCAAGGTCACATAGCTGCCCGCGCGTTTGGAAATTTTCACTTCCTCGCCGCCGCGCATCACGCGTACCATGGTGTGCAACACGTAGTCGGGGTAGCCCTCGGGAATGCCCACATTGGCCGCTTGCAAGCCAGCGCGTACACGGGCAATAGTGCCGTGGTGGTCCGTGCCTTGGATGTTGACCACCTTGGTGAAACCACGCTCCCACTTGGTGATGTGGTAGGCCACGTCTGGCACAAAGTAGGTGTAGGTGCCGTCTGTCTTTTTCATCACACGGTCTTTGTCGTCGCCGTAGTCGGTGGACTTGAGCCACAAGGCGCCGTCTTGCTCGTAGGTTTTGCCGGCCGCTTGCAAGCGGCTCACCGCGTCGGCCACTTTGCCGCTGGTGTACAGACTGCTTTCCAAATAGTAGTTGTCGAACTTGACGTCAAAGGCTTTCAAGTCGAGGTCTTGCTCGTGGCGCAAATAGGCCACAGCAAATTCGCGCATGCCGTCCACATCGTTCACATCGCCGCTAGCGGTGAATTCGCGATCGTCCGACTTGACGGTTTTGCCCGCCAAGAAATCGATGGCAATGTCTTGGATGTAGTCGCCGTTGTAAAACGCTTTGCTCTCGGGGTTCTCGGGGTCCACCGGCCAGCTGGCGTCGCCAGGCTTGATGCCTTGGGCGCGAAAGTGCGTGCTCTTGGCCAAGGTGTTGATTTGCACGCCCGCGTCGTTGTAATAAAACTCACGGTAGACGTTGAAGCCTTGCGTGGCAAACAAATTACAAATCGCATCGCCCAGCGCCGCTTGGCGGCCATGGCCCACATGCAGCGGGCCGGTAGGGTTAGCCGACACAAACTCGACCAACACGCGTTGGCCGTTGTCGGCTTGAAAACCGAATTGTTCTTTAGCCGCCAACACCTCGCGCACGATTTGTTGTTTGGCCGCAGGCTTCAAACGGATGTTGATGAAACCAGGGCCTGCAATTTCGATGTCTTGCACCCACTGTTGATAGACGGGCGCGGCCAGCAACGCGTCGCGCAGCTGCTCGCCGAGCTGGCGAGGGTTGAGCTTGAGGGGTTTGGCCAACTGCATGGCCGCCGTAATGGCGAAGTCGCCATGCGCGGCGACCTTGGGGGATTCAAAAGCGGCCTTGTGGCCGGAACCGGGCAACAACCCGTCGAGGGCTTGGCTCAAGGCAGCCAGCAATTCTTGTTTAACTTGGAGCATGGCTAGATTTTACGGGGCAGGCCTGCAATTTCAGGGCGTCTCCGATTTTTTGGCATGATCTACCCCTATATGCGCGACGCCCACGACCTCACCCCCTCCGACCGTTTTCAATACACCCCCACCCTGTCGTGCGTCATGCCCGCGTACAACGAGGGTAAAAACCTGGGCACTTTGGTGCCACAGGTGCTGCAGGCCTTGCAAGCACTGGGCTCGCAGGTGGAAATCGTGCTCATCAACGATGGCAGCCGTGACGACACCGCCCAAGTGATACAAGCCTTGTGCGAAGCGCACCGCGAGGTGGTGGGCCTCAACCTGTCGCGCAACTTTGGCAAAGAGGCTGCGCTCACCGCGGGCATTGATGCCGCACGCGGCGAGGTGGTGGTGCTGATGGACTCGGACGGCCAACACCCCGTGTCGCTGGTGGCCGACATGCTCAAGCGTTGGCGCGAGGGCTCGGACGTGGTGTACGCCATTCGCCGCACGCGCGACGACCAATCGGCATTGCATGCGGGGCTGACCGGCTTGTTTTACAAACTCATCAACGCAGGGAACCGCGTGAAGATTCCCGCGCATGCGGGCGACTTTCGCTTGATGGACCGCCGCGTGGTGGAGGCCCTCAAACAACTGCCCGAGCGCAACCGTTTCATGAAGGGCTTGTACGCTTGGGTGGGCTTTGCCAGCACGGCCATTGACTACGAGCCCCTGCCCCGTGCGGCAGGCGAAAGCAGCTTTGGCTTGCGCGGCTCCTTTGCCTTGGCGTTGACAGGGGTGCTGGCTTTTTCAATCGCTCCGCTGCGCGCATTGACTATTTTGGGCTTGATGCTGGCCATGTTGTCTTTGGGCTACGGCGGCTACGTGGTGATGGAATACTTTTTGTGGGGCATTGATGTGCCGGGCTACGCCACCTTGGTGGTGGGCATGATGTTTTTCAGCGGCATTCAACTGCTGTCCATCGGCATCTTGGCCGAGTACGTGGGCCGCATTTACGAAGAGGTGAAGCAGCGCCCGATGTATTTGGTGAGTCAGCGTTGGGGCGCAGGCCTAGGGCTGGCACCTGTCAAAGTGGTGGCCCCTGAGGTGATCGATAACGACCCGCCACACCCGATCTAAATCATGCGCACAAGTTTTTGGTTTTTGGTGGTGGGGGCAACGGCGGCGGCCGTCCACATGGCGGTGTTCATGCTGACCACCCCCTACCTGTGGCCCGAGTTGGCCAATGCCACGGGCTTTTGTGTGGCGTTTGTGGTGAGCTTTGCAGGCCACCGTTTTTTGAGCTTCAGCGATGCAGGCACCAGCCTGTGGCAAAGCTTTCGTCGCTTTGCGGCCACCGCCCTGGCAGGTTTTGCCGCCAATGAGGTGATGTTCATCGCTTTGCTGCGTGGGCTCAATTTGCCCGACTGGCTAGCTTTATTTTTTGCCCTGGTCTTCGCATCCGCGCAGACCTTTTTGCTCAGCCGGTTCTGGGCGTTTCGCCGCGCCCGCTGATTGGCCCGCAGCGTTCATGCCGCGATACAAAATCCAAGCATCGTCTTTGTAGGTCTCGGCGAAGCCCGCATAAGTTTCTGAGCGAAAGGCCTTGTGCCAACGCGGGGCCAGCACCCAGGCGTGTTCGTTGGTACGCAGCTCAGCCAAGCGCGAGAAGGGTTGCAGCACCGCACCGGCAGGTGGGTCAAAGGCCACGCCATCCATCAGTTCCCGGCGCCAATCGTCGCCGGCTTCTTGTTGTTCACGCGCCCAATCTTGAATCACTTCAATGGGGCGTTGGCGCTGGGCGTAGAACATCACGTCATAGGGGTAGTCATCCACCACAGCAAGCACGTCGTCAGCACCGATTTGGCACACCACCGCTTGCGCCACACCGCGCGTGCTGCGCTCTAGGGTGAACACGCCGGCGTAGTGATTGGCCACACTGGCCACGCCCAAGCCGATCAACGACAAGGCCCCAAACAACCACGCACTCCACGGACGGTTCACCCAATGACGCTGCCACCACAAGGCCGCCAACGCGGCTAACGCCGGCATCACGGGTAAAGCGTAGCCAATGAGTTTGGAGTTAGGGATAGAGAAAAATCCAAGAATGGCCAACACCCAAATCCAACACAGTGCGACCCATGCGGCGTTGTCATCCGACGTTGACTTGCGCCAACATTGACGCAAACGCTGCACGCCGTCTGCGGCGGCAAAGAAAATCCAAGGAAACAACAGCACGCTCACGGCCATGCCATAGAACCACCAAGGGCGTGCGTTGTTGAAGGTCGTTGCTGTGTAGCGTCCAAATTGGTGTTTGCCAAACATATAGGCCAACATATCGGGGTGTTCGCGGGCCGCCAACACAAACCAAGGCAGGGCGATCGCCGCAAACAGCAACAGACCACTCACCCAGGGCAGCGCCAAAATTTTGCGCCACTGCCAAGTGACAGCGATCCAAATGAATAGCACGAGGCCAGGCAATAGCAACCCAATTAAGCCTTTGCTTAAAACACCCAAAGCACAGGCCACAAAACCGGCACGCGCCCAGTTGGCGTGCATGCCGCCCTCGTGCATGAAGGCGCGGGCAAAGCACCAAATGGCCACGCCCATCCAAGTCGCCACCATCATGTCTGTGTTCACATACTGACCCGCAACCAAGAAGGTCATGCTCGTGCCCAGCACCCAACCTGCGCGACGCGCGGTGTCTGCGCCCGCGAAGTGACGCACACACGCCACCATGAGGCCCAGCATCAAACACGCATGCAAAGCCACCACCAAACGAGCCGCCCAAGGCGTTGGGCCAAAGACCGCCATTGACGCGGCTTCTAACCAATACAAGAGGGGTGGTTTGTGAAAAAACGGAATGCCGTCGACGCGTGGCGTCAGCCAGTCGCCACTCATCCACATCCAACGGCCCACTTCGGCATAGCGGCCTTCATCAGGCATGGACAAGGGGCGCACACTGGCCAAGACCAGCAACAACACGGGCAAGAGCCACAAACCCCAAGCGCGCCAGCGGGGAGATGCAAAGAAAGAAGGGGTCATGTGTGTCTCAAGCGTCGATGGGTTTCATGCTGCCGCGCACCAAGCGCACGTTTGTGGCCTGCAGGTGTTGCAAAAAGTCTTGGCTAGCCAAGTAAGCAAACTCACGTTTACGCGCCATGCCAATCGCGTCGCCCGCTTGGGCTGACACAGCGGGGTGACACATGATGAGCGCGACCTTATCGGTTGGCAAGCTGCGCAGCCAGCCTTGCATATGAGCGGCATAGTCGTCCAAGCGGCCATCAAAGCCATACGCCCCCAGCAATGGCCCCACCGTGGGCCACGCATGGTGTTGTGACCATTGACTGAGTGCCTGCGCACCCATGGCAGAAATCACCTTGGCCTTGAGTCCAGGCTGGGCCACTTGTGACACACGCAACCAAGGGCGCTGGGCGACACGGCCATACCGACGCATCAACACCTCGGCCAAGGCGTCTCGAAACACAGCGAATTGCTGGATGTGCTGATGCCCGTCGATGTGATCAGGCGCCGCCAACCAATGGGTTTCGAATGCGTCGAATTGACGTTCGATTTCGTCTTCGATCTTTTTAGGCTGATACAACCGAAGCGCTGCACGCGCCATGACGACCCCCAAACCGTTGCCGTGCCCAGCATCTACCGCAAAGTGGCTGGTCCAATCCAAATGCACACCTACGTCGAGGCGATCACGCACATCGCGCAAAGCCACTGCATCTTCGGCCCAGCGGGGGGACAGGCTCATGACACTGGTGGCACTCAAACGCCCCAACCTGGCTAAAGCGACGATGCCTTGCGAGACCGGGGCGTTCAACGCGTAGTCGTCCGCACAAAGCACCACGTCTTTGGTTTGAATCTGTGTCATGTCACCGCATGCCAATAGTTGGCATGGCCATAGTTGTCTTTGAGAAAGTCAATCCACAAACGCAAGCGCAAAGGCAAGTGTTTGCGCTGCGAGAACACCGCATAAATACCGTTAGGGGGCGCGGCGAACTCTTCCAACACGGGCACCAATTGCCCGCTGTTGATTTCGGTTTCAACTTCCCATGTGCTTCGCCACGCAATGCCGTGCCCCGCCAAACACCAATCGTGCAGCACTTGACCATCCGAACAATCCATGGGCCCCGTGGGACGCAAGTGAATCACCTCATGCGTTTGACCTTCGTTGCGTTTGCCTGTGACGGGCACACGAAACGCCCAGCCACGCGTTTGTGAGGCGTCGCTGGAAAGCGTCAAACAACGAAAGCGCATCAAATCGCTGGGAACAGTCGGTGCGCCATAGCGCTTTAAGAATTCAGGCGTGGCCACGCACAAGCGGCGGTTGTCGGCCATGCGCACACTCACCAAAGAGGAGTCAGGCAAATCACCCACGCGCACGGCGCAATCAAAGCCTTCGGCGGCTAAATCGACCACGCGATCACTCAGGTTGAGTGACACCGTCACATCCGGATGCAAGCTGTGAAACTTAGGCACCAGCGGCGCCACATGGCGACGGCCAAAGCCTGCAGGGGCCGTGATGCGCAAATGCCCGCTGGCTTTGAGGCCACCCGCACTGACGCTCGCTTCGGCATTGGCCACATCGGCCAGCAAGCGTTGACAGTCTTCGAGGAATGCCGTGCCTTCGTGTGTGAGCGTGATGCGTCGCGTGGTGCGCACCAAGAGCTTGACGC